>Ga0070741_10012876_pt1 | contig 14984 bp, 14 predicted proteins | sample Coa_R1_4_FD_66440 | JGI IMG/M metagenome (GOLD analysis project Ga0070741, IMG submission 66440) | Surface soil microbial communities from Centralia Pennsylvania, which are recovering from an underground coalmine fire - Coalmine... | ecosystem: Environmental > Terrestrial > Soil > Unclassified ... | reverse complement strand
GGCCCGTCGTCGAAGACGTGGCCGAGGTGCCCGCCGCAACGACGGCAGAGGACTTCGGTGCGCCGCATGAACAGGCTGTTGTCGGGACGAAGCTCGATGTTCTCGGCCACCGCAGGCTCATAGAAGCTCGGCCACCCGGTGCCCGAGTCGAACTTCTCGCGCGAGGAGAACAGCGGCTCGCCCGAGACCACGTCGACGTAGATGCCGGGCGCGTGGTTGTTCCAGAAGGCGTTGTCGAACGGCGGCTCGGTGCCCTCCGACTGCGTGACGTGAAAGACCTCGGGCGGGAGCCGCTTCTTGCGCGCCTCCAGCTCGGCGTCGGAGAGCCGCTTCTCCCACGCGCCGTCGGCGGACGGACCCGGTTTGCCGTCGGGCGCAGGCAAGCCCTTGGCGCCGACGCGAGCGGCGAGCGACAGCGCGACGGCGGCGGCGAGCGACCACACGATCACAGAGACGCGCATCCCGAACCTCCTACCATCAATACGCCCCTCGGCAGCGGCGGTTACGACGTAGAATACGGCATGCGACTCGCTTTGGTTTTATCGGTGACGCTGGCGGCGTGCGGGCCGGGCGACGTGGCGTTCGCGCCCATGGGCTCGCTGTCGGCGCCGTCGGGGAAGGGCAGCTTTCGCTTCGGCGCGGCGACCGCCGCCACGCAGATCGAGGACCAGGACACCAACACCGATTGGTACGTCTTCACCGAGCCGAAGGCGCAGGGCGGGCTCGGCCTCGGCACGGAGTTCGTCGGCGACGCGTCGCGCGGCTATACGATGGCGATCGCCGACGTGGCGCTGCTCCAGCAATTGCACCTCGATTCGTATCGCTTCTCGATCGAGTGGGCGCGCGTCGAGCCGAAGCGCGGCGTGTTCGACGAGGCGGCGCTGAAACACTACAGCGATCTGATCGACGCCTTGCGCGCCGCCAACATCCGCCCGCTCGTCACGCTGCACCATTTCTCCAATCCCATCTGGGTCGACGATCCGCGCGACCAGGCGTGCGCCAACGGGCCGACCGATCAAAACCTCTGCGGGCTCGGCCACCCGACGGGCGGCCCGCTGGTGATCGCCGAGATGGAGACCTACGCGCGCACGATCGCGCAGCGCTTCGGCGATCGCGTGGACGAGTGGGGGACGGTCAATGAGCCGATCAATTACCTGCTGGCGTCGTACGGCGTCGGGCAGTTTCCGCCGGGCAAGTCGCTCCTGCTCAGCAAGTTCGATCAGTTCATCGCGGTGGTGCGCGATTACGTCTCGGCGTCGTCGAAGATGTACGACGCGATCAAGGCGGCCGACACCGTCGACGCGGACGGCGACGGCGTGGCGGCGTCGGTGGGGATGAGCTTGTCGGTCGGCGAGTGGGTGGCGACGCAGGGGCACGCGCTGTCGACCGATCCGACCGACGTCACGGCGCGCGACAACATCGTCTACGTGTTCCATCACCTGTGGCCCGACTCGGTCGAGAACGGGACGTTCGATAAAAACCTCGACGGCACCGCCGACGAGATGCACCCCGAGTGGAAGGGGCGCATGGATTGGCTCGGCCTTCAGTACTACGCGCGCATGGGCGTGACCGGCAATCCGGGGCTGTTTCCCGTCGTGAACGCGACGCCGTGCTTTGCGCCGATCGATCTCGGCGCGTGCGTGCCGCCGACCGATCCGACGTTCTGCGTGCCGGCGATGGGCTACGAGTACTACGCGCCCGGCTTGTACGACGTCATCAAGGACGCGTCGGCGCGCTGGCCGTCGCTGCCGCTGGTGGTGACCGAATCGGGCATCGCCACGCGCGTGGGCGAGCGGCGGGCGCAGAACGTGGTGCGCGCGCTCGAGCAGATCGATCGCGCGCGCTCGGGCGGCGCGGACGTGCGCGGCTACTATCACTGGAGCCTGTTCGACAACTTCGAGTGGGCCAACGGCTTCGCGCCGCGCTTCGGGCTGTACTCGGTCGACGAGGGCGGCACGTACGCGCGCACGGCGACCACCGGCGCGACGGTGCTCGGGCAAATTGCCGCAGCCCACAAGCTCGCCGGCGCGCTGCGCGGGCAGTGGGGCGGAAACGGCTCGATGGTGCCCGAGGGCGCGCTGCCGGCGAGCGGCGTCTGCGCCAAGCAGTGACGCGCGGTCGAATGATGCGCGATCGAGTGACGCGCGATCAGCCGGCCGCGGCGAGCGCGCCGGCTTTGTGCGCCGCCACCAGCGAGCGGTAGTACGCCAGCCACGCGCGCCGCGTGCGGTCCTCCATCACGAACAGCTCGAGCCCGATGCCGTAGCCGTTCACCGATTTGCCGATGAAGCGCGCGATGCCGAACGCGGTCAGCACGCGATCCGGCAGCACCACCTCGAGCAGCATCAGCTCCTCGGGCAGCAGCTTCACGTCTTCCGGACAGCGCAAGAACATGCCGTGCGCGTTCAAGTCGCCGGCGCGCAGCTCGCGCACTCCGGAGCGCCTGAGCCAGCGGACCGGGATCGAGCAGGGCACGCGCTCCGAACGTCGCCGACGGGGATTTGCCATGCACGGCGATGGAGCAACCGGCGTTCCAATCGCGCGCGCGCGATTCCGCGGGCTTCGGCGGCGCGGCGCGGGCGCGATTGACGGGCGGGCGTCAAGCGATTGACGAACGTCAGGTCGTCGGCAACTCGAGGCAGAACACCGTCGGCAGCGCGGCGCGCTCCTCCACCCACATGCGCCCGCCGTGCGCCTCGGTCGCCATGCGGCAGAAGTACAGACCGAGGCCGAGGTTGGTGCGGCCCACGCCCGGCGTCGCCTGGCCGAACTTGTCGAAGATGCGCGCGCGCGCCTCGAGCGGCACCGGCGGTCCCGAGTTGCCGATGCACAGGTGCACGTGGCGCTCGAGCGGCTGGCTCTGCACCTGGATCATTCCGCCGCGCGGCGTGTAGCGGAGCGCGTTGTCGAGCACGTTCTCGATCACCCGCGTCATCAGGTCGACGTCGACGGTGAGCTGCGCGCCGAGATCGCCCTCGCGCACGACGTGGATGTTGCGCGACTGCACCACGCGCGTGCGCTGCGCGATCAGCGGATCGACGATCGACGCCAGGCGCGTGGTGGTGCGGCTGAGCTGCAGGCGGCGCGACTCGATCTGCGTGAGCTGAAGCAGATTGAGCAGGAGGCGCAGCGCGCGCTGGCCGGCCTGGCGCGACTCGACGATCGCCTGGCGATCCTCCTCGTCGGTGATGCGCTCCTGGAGATATTCGAGGTTGGCCAGCACCACCGCGAGCGGGTTCTTGAGATCGTGGACGATCAGCGCCGACATCTCCTCGCTGAAGCGCTGCAGCTCGACCAGCTCGACGTTGCGGCGCGCAAGCGCCAGCTCCTTCTCGCGCAGTTGGAGCAGGTTGGCCACGCGCACGCCCAGCTCGTCGAGATCGACCGGCTTGGTGAGGTACTCGTCGGCGCCCGCCGACAAGCCGCCGAAGCGCGAGTCGCGATCGGAGAGCGCGGTGAGCAGGATGATCGGCAGGAACTGGTCGCCCGCCTGCTGCTTGAGGCGCTGCGCGGTCTCGAAGCCGTCGATGCCCGGCATCACCACGTCGAGCAGCACCAGGTCGGGCGCGAGCCGGGCCGCCTGCTCGAGCGCCTCTTCGCCGCTCGCGGCTTCGTACAGCTCGTGCTCGCCGCCCTCGAGGTACGCCTGGATCAGCTCGCGGTTCTTGCGCTCGTCGTCGACCACCAGGATGCGCGCCATCTATCGCCGCTTCCCGGCCGCGCGCTCCATCTCGTCGACGAACGAGCGCGTGTCGATGGGTTTGGTGAGCACGGCGTCGAAGCCGGCGGCGCGCAGCTCGTCTACGTGGCTCTGGAACGCGTGCGCGGTCACCGCCACCGCCGGCACCCGCGCGTGCGCGCGATCGCGGCGCAGCGCGCCGAGCAGCGTCACGCCGTCGCTGTCGGGCAGCCCGACGTCCATCACCACCAGGTCCACCGGGCGCGCCGCGCGCAGCCACGCGTAGAACGCGGCGCCGTCGACCGCGCACTCGACGTGGTGGCCGCCGGCGACCAGCAGATCCTCGACCAGCTCGCGGTTGAGCGCGTTGTCCTCGACGACCAGGATGCGCAGGCTCACGCGGCGCAGCTCGCGAAGCACTCAAAACTCATTCAAACCGACGGTAGTCCAGTTTCAAATAATTTACATGCGTCAAATTGCCGCAGAGACCGGACATTTCCGTCGGACAAGAGGGCGGGAGCGTGCGTTTTTTTGCCATCAGCGCGCCCGGTTTTGATCTAGACATTGCAATGTCGCGCTAATGTCAAGCGGCTTCGTACAACAGCGTGCTGCGCGAAGCGACAAAAGCGCGGATGGCCGCGAGCGCCTGGGTCGACAGCGCGCTCCACTGGATGCCGCAGCCGTTGGGCGCGTCGGGCGACTCGGGATAGAGGTCGCGGATCCAGCGCACCACCCCCGAGCACGCGAACGGCTGCGGCCGGCCGGGCAGCGTGAGCAGCAGATCGATGGCCGCGCCCACCGGCGGCGGCACGTGCGTGGCGACGAACACGCCGCCCTCGCTCACGTCGTCGACCACGCCGGCGTAGAAGTTGTGATCGCTCTCGAGCGTGACCTCGACCTCGAGGGCGACGCGCTGGTGCTCGCGGCGGCGCAGCGGCTGGCCCATCACGCCACCTCCTTGACCGGAGCGGCGTCGCGCAGCGCGGCGGCCAGCAGCTCGAGGCCGCGGGACGCGCGGGCGTCGCGCACGGCGGCGCGGGCGCGGGTGCGGACCTGCGCGCGGGCGCGAGCCGGAGCGGCGGCCGGCTTGGAGCGCGGAGCGGCGGCCGGCTTCGAGCGCGGCGCCGCGGCGGGAATGCCGAGCGCGAGCCGCAGCCGCTGGAGCGCCGCGCCGACGATCTGGCACACGCGCGACTCGGTCACGCCCAGCGACTCGCCGATCTCGCGCAGCGGCCGCTCCTCGTAGAAGTGCGCGAACACGACGCCGCGCGCGCGCTCGTCGAGCGACGCCAGCGCGCGCGACAGGGCGCGGCGCGACTGCTCGCGGTCGAGCTGCTCGTCGGCGCCGAGCCCGCGCTCGTCGCTCACCGCCGTCCGCGCGTCGTCGAGCGTCGTCATGGTCACCGACGGCGCCGCCTGCTCGCCGCGGGTGAGGCGCGCGCGCTCGTGGCGGCTCACCAGGTCGTCCGAGCGCAGCTTGTCGAGCATCGCGCCCTGCACGCGGCTGGCGACGAACGCGGCGAACGGCACGCCGCGCGAGGCGTCGAAGCGCGACGTGGCCTCGACCAGGCCGAGGTTGCCGGCGGCGATCAGCTCGTCGAGCTCGATGTGGGACGGCAGGCGGCGCGCCAGCTTGCCGGCGATGCGGCGCACCAACTCGAGAACCTCGGGAGCGTCGATTTGCGTTTGCATGCTCGCGGCACTTTGCAGCCGCTGCGCCAGCCGACTTTCCGCGCCGCGCGCGGGCTTTTCTCCGACGAGCGTCAAGCGCATGACGCTCGAACCAAGGATTCATGACGCTCAAGTCGGCGCCGCTGCGTCCGATCGAGTGGGCATGCGGGAACGAGCGCTGATTCTCGTGATCGACGACGATTACGGAAATCGTGTCGCGACGGCCGAGATGATCGAGTGGCTCGGCTATCGCGCGGCGACGGCCGAGTCCGGCGCCGAGGCGCTCGGCCGCGTGCGCGACCTCCAGCCGTCGATGGTGATCACCGACATGGTCATGCCGGGCGTCGACGGCTTCAAGGTGGCGGCGGCGATCAAGGGTCTGCCGACGTTCGTGCCGGTAATCATGATGACGGCGGCGGTGGATCTCGACGCTCGCCGGCGCGGGCACGCGGCGGGCGCGGACGACTTTCTCGCCAAGCCGATCGACTTCGTCGAGCTGCAGATCCGCGTGGCCGCGCTGATGCGCATCAAGCTGATGACCGACTCGCTCGCCGATCAGAACCAGCGCCTCGCCGAGCTGGCCAACACCGATCCGCTCACCGGCCTGTCCAACCGGCGCCGCTTCGAGGAGCTGCTGGCGGCGGAGCACGCGCGCGCCGTCCGCTATCGCCGTTCGCTCGGCGTGATGGTGGTCGACGTCGATCACTTCAAGAAGGTGAACGACGTGCACGGCCACCCCGTCGGCGACGAGACGCTCAAGCGCGTGGCCGGGGCGCTCCACGCGGCGCTGCGCAACACCGACTCCGTGTCGCGCATCGGCGGCGAGGAGTTCGCGGTGATCGCGCCCGAGCTGACGCGCTCCGGCGCGCTGGCGCTCGGCGATCGGCTGCGGCGGCGCGTGGCCGCGTGCGAGATCGCCACCGGCGGCGAGCCGCTGCGCGTGACCATCTCGGTCGGCGCGTCGGTGTGGGACGGCGCCGAGGGCGTGACGCCGGCGCAGCTGGTGCTCGACGCCGACGAGGCGCTCTACAACGCCAAGCGCACCGGCCGCGATCGCGTGCTGCTGCTGCCGGTCAGGTCCCTTTGCGCTTGAGCTTCTCGACCAGCGTCGTGCGGTTGAGGCCGAGGAGCGCGGCGGCGGCGTTGCGGTTGCCGCCGGTGCGCGTGAGCGCCTGATCGATCAGCGACTCCTCGAACTCGGCCAGCACCTGGCGCAGATCGATCCCGCCTTCGGGTAGCTGCGACACCGCGCCGCCGCGCGCCGGCGCGCCGCCCGACGTCACCTGCTGCGGCAGATCGCCCACGCCGATCTCGCCCGAGCGGCGCAGCACCACCGCGCGCTCGATGACGTTGGCCAGCTCGCGCACGTTGCCCGGCCACGCGTAGCGTACCAGCGCCGCCATGGCGTCGGGGTGCAGCCCCGCCACCGCGCGCTGGTGGCGCTGATTGGCGGCGTCGAGGAAGTGCTCCACCAGCAGCGGAATGTCGCCGCGCCGATCGCGCAGCGGCGGCAGCTCCAGCTCGATCACGTTCACGCGGTAGAACAGGTCCTCGCGAAATTTTCCCTCGGCCACCTGGCGGCGCAGGTCGCGGTGCGTGGCGCAGATGACGCGCACGTCGCTCTTGCGCGTCTGCGAATCGCCGAGCACCTCGTACTGCCGCTCTTGCAGCACGCGCAGCAGCTTGACCTGGAAGCCGAGCGGCATGTCGCCGATCTCGTCGAGGAACAGCGTGCCGCCCTCGGCGAGCGCGAAGCGGCCGGCGCGCGACTGGGTGGCGCCGGTGAACGCGCCGCGCGCGTGGCCGAACAGCTCGCTCTCGAGCAGCGGCTCGGGGATGGCGCCGCAGTTGACCGCCACGAACGGCGCCCGCGCGCGCGGGCTCGCGCGGTGGATGGCGCGCGCGACCACCTCCTTGCCGGTGCCGCTCTCGCCGGTGACCAGCACCGTGGCGTCGGTCTCGGCCACCGACTCGAGCACGCTCAGCACCTGCTTGAGCGCGCCGTCCTCGCCGATCAGCCCGCGATCGCCGGCCGGCTTCGCGCGCGCGACGGCAGCAGCAGCGCCGGCGGCGGCGGGCGGCGCTGCTTGCGTCTGCGCGGCCTGCGCGGCGCCGAACGCGTCGGCCAGCACCGCGCGCAGCGACGGCGGCGAGAACGGCTTGGTCAAGAAGTTGGCCGCGCCCTGCCGCATCAGCTCGACCGCCACCGCCACCGTGCCGTTGCCCGTCAGGATCACCACCGGGATGCGCCGCTTCATGCCGGCCGCCAGCACCATGCGCCCGTCGGCGCGCGGCATGTCGAGATCGGTCAGGATCAGATCGAGCGGCTCGCCCGCCTCGAGGTAGTCGATCGCCTCCTGCCCGTCTTGCACCGACTTGACCGCGTAGCCCTCGCCGGCGATGCAGCGCTCGAGCATGCGCCTGAGCGAAGGGTCGTCTTCGGCGATCAGCAGCTTGCGCGGAGGCGGCACGCAAAGATGATACGGCCAATCGCCGACAATATGAAATGCGGCAAATTGCCGCGTGTGTGCAGCGCCTCTCCGTCGTCGCGAAGCTCAAGCCGGCCGCGCTTTGGCCGAAGGAGGGGCGAGGTGACGCGGATGGCCTTCAAGATCGTTTTTCTCGCCGCCGTGACGTTCGCAGTCGGCTGCGCGGGAATTCGCGTCTCGGTGGCGCGCGACGCCGGCGCCGTCGACGCGGTGCTGGTGGCGCCGCTCGAGTTCGGCTTCCTCGCGTCGCCGAGCACCGAGTACGAGAAGGCGGCCGAGGTGATCGAGACGCTGCGCGCGCGCGGCGCGCTGGTGATCGACGCCTCCGAGTCCGACGGCGCGGCGGCGTCGCGCGCGCGCGCCGAGCTGGCCGCGCGTCTCGGCCGCGCGCCGCGCGTCGCCGTGCTGCGCACCTGGATCGAGCGCCACGACCTCGACTGGAAGATCCCGAGCGCCCCGGCCGCCGGCGGCCTGGCGCCGCAGCCGAGCTTGCAGTACCGCGTGATCGCCTACCGCGTGCGGCTCACGCTCGAAGACGGCGCCGGCCGCCCGATCGCGCGCGCCGCCTTCGATCCCGACGAGAGCGATCTCGGCCCGGGGCGCGCCGGCGTGCTCGATCCCGAGCCGGTGCTCACCGCCGGGCTGCGCGGCGCCACCGCCGAGCTGGCGCGCGCGCTCGCGCTCCGCCCGCGCGAGTCGGTGCCCGGCCTCGCGTACGTCGACACGCACCGCCGCATGTGGCGCTCTGGCGCCGCCGACGCCGGCGCGCGCGACTATTTCTTCTCGATGCTGCCGATCGACTGGCGCCGCGTGCTCGACGACGTCGACGGCGGCGTGCTGGTGACCGCGGTGCCGCCGTCGTGGGGCGATCGCGTGCGCCGCGGCGACGTGCTGCTCGCCGTCGACGGCCGCCACCTCGACTCGGCCGCCGCGTGCGATCGCCTGCTCGACGGCGGCGAGCACCGCGTGCGCGTGGCGCGCCCCGGCCTCCGCACCGACTACGTGCTCGGCGGCGCGCCGCGGGCCGGCGTGCGCGTGGCGGGAGCGGCGCGATGACCGCCTTCGCCGAGCAGCGCCTGCTGGCGGCGTTCAACAACATCACCGAGGCGGTGATCGTCACCGACGGCGAGCACCGCGTGACGCACATGAACGCGCTGGCCGAGGCGCTCACCGAGTGGCCGCTCTCCGAGGCGCGGGCGCTGCCGCTCGAGGCGGTGTTCTGCACCCGCGGCGAGTTTCTCGTCGGGCGCGAGGGCGGGCTGCGGCCGATCTCGGCGACCGGCGCGCCCATGCCCGGCGCGGGCGGCGAGGTGGTGGTGTTCCGCGACGTGACGCGCGAGCTGGAGCAGCGCGCCGCGCTCGAGCGCTCGCACCACGAGCTGCGGCAGATCGTCGCCAAGGCGCACCACGGCGTGATCATCCAGCGCGACGATCGCGTGGTGTTCGCCAATCCCGCGCTGGCCAAGATGCTCGGCTACGAGGGCGCGGATCGGCTGATCGGCCGCCTGGTGGCCGAGCTGGTGCACACCGACGAGGTCTCGGGGCTGCGCGAGCACAGCGTCGACGCGCGCGAGCTGCGGCTGATCGGCGCCGCCGCCCAGGTGGTGCACGTCGAGGTGCAGCCCGCCGGCCTGATCGACTTCGAGGAGCTGCCGAGCCTGCTCCTGTTCGTCCACGATCTCACCAGCCGCCGCCGCATGGAGGCGCAGGTGCTGTCGACCGATCGCATGCTCACCGTCGGGCGGCTGGCGGCGGGCGTGGCGCACGAGATCAACAGCCCGCTGGCGGCGGTGATCGGAAACCTGGAGATGATCGCCGAGGATCTCCAGCGCGCGCCGCTCGACGCCGCGCGATTGGCCGAGATCAACGAGATGATCGCCGACTCGCGCGCCGCGTCCGATCGCGTGAGCGCCATCGTGCGCGACATGAAGCTGTTCGCGCGCGTCGACGAGGAGCGCGCCGGTCCGGTGGACGTGCACGCGGTGATCGACTCGGCGCTCAAGATGGTGCGCAACGAGCTGCGCCACCGCGCGCGCGTGGTCAAGCAGCTCGAGCCGGTGCCGCCGGTGTGCGCCAACGACGCGCGGCTGGCGCAGGTGATCGTCAATCTATTGATGAACGCGGCGCAGGCGATCGTCGAGGGCGACGCCGAGCACAACGAGATCCTGCTGGCCACGCGCGCCGAGGGCGATCGCGTGATCGTCGAGGTGCGCGACACCGGCGCCGGGATCGCGCGCGAGCACGTGAGCCGCGTGTTCGATCCGTTCTTCACCACCAAGCGCATCGGCGCCGCCACCGGGCTCGGGCTGTCGATCTGCCACACGCTGGTGAGCGCGCTCGGCGGCCGCATCGAGGTCGAGAGCGAGGCGGGGCGCGGCTCGACGTTCCGCGTGTCGCTGCCCGCGTCGCAGTGGGCGCCGCCCGCGCGCAAACCGGCGCCGGCGGCCGCGGGCGCGGCGCGGCGCGGGCGCGTGCTGGTGGTCGACGACGACGAGGCGGTGGGCCGCACGCTGCGCCGCTCGCTCTCGGCCGATCACGACGTCACCGTCACCACCGACGGTCGGCGCGCGCTCGAGCTGCTGCTCGGCGGCGCCGAGTTCGACACCGTGCTGTGCGACGTGCTGATGCCCGAGGTCGGCGGCGTCGAGGTGTTCGAGACGCTCAAGATCGAGCGGCCGGGCGCCGAGCGGCGCATCGTGTTCTTGACCGGCGGCGCGTTCACGCCGCGCACCCGGCAGTTCCTCGACTCGATCGAAAATCCGCGGCTGGAGAAGCCGTTCGATCTGGCCACGCTGCGCGAGCTCTTGCGCGCGCGCGTCGCCCCTAGCGACGGAGGTGGACGGTGAGCGTGATTGGACGGGCCAAGGTGTTGGTGGTGGAGGACGACGCGGCGTTCTCGCGTACGCTGGTGCGCGCGCTCGTCGGCGCGGGCCACACCGTGGAGTCGGCGTCCGACGGCGCGCAGGCGATCGCGCGGCTCGACGAGACCGCGTTCGACCTGGTGCTGAGCGACCTGGCCATGCCGCTCGTCGGCGGCCTCGATCTCTTGCGCGCCGTGCGCGCGCGCGACACCGAGCTGCCGGTGATCCTGATGACCGGCGCGCCGGCGATCGAGTCGGCGACGCAGGCGGTGGAGCTGGGCGCGCTGCGCTACCTCACCAAGCCGCTCGAGGTGAGCGCGCTGCGCAAGCTCGTCGGCACGGCGGTGGCAGAGTACCGCGAGTCGCGCGCGCTCCGGAAGCGCAACCACAAGGAGGATCTGAGCGCGCTGTCGGAGTCGTTCGATCGCGCGCTCGCCACGCTGTACATGGCGTACCAGCCGATCGTGCGGCCGGCGGCGCGGCAGGTCTACGCCTACGAGGCGCTGGTGCGCCCCACCGAGCGCGGTCTCGACAACCCCGGCCGCCTGTTCGCCGCCGCCGAGCGGCTGATGCGCACGCAGGAGCTGGGGCGCGTGATCCGCGATCGCGTGGCGTCGCAGCTCGCCGCCTCGCCGTGCGAGCTGGTGTTCGTCAACCTGCACCCGCTCGATCTGCTCGACGACGCGCTGTACTCGCCCGACGCGCCGCTGTCGCGCTTCGCGCGCCGCGTGGTCCTCGAGATCACCGAGCGCGCGGCGCTGGAGGATCTCGGCGACGTGCCCGGCTGCGTGGCGGCGCTGCGCCGGCTCGGCTACCGCATCGCCGTCGACGATCTCGGCTCCGGCTATTCGAGCCTGTCGAGCGTGGCGCAGCTCGAGCCCGAGGTGGTCAAGCTCGACCTGTCGCTGGTGCGCGGCATCGACGGCTGTCCGATCAAGCAGCGGCTGATCCAGGCGATGGTGGAGATGTTCGCGCGGCTCGGCAACGCGGTGGTGGCCGAGGGCGTGGAGACCGCCGACGAGGCGCGCACGCTGCGCGAGCTCGGCTGCGAGCTGTTCCAGGGCTTCCTGTTCGCGCGCCCGCACGCGGAGCTCAAGACGCCGAATTGGTGAAAGCGCGCGCGGGCGTGTTTTAATGCGGCATGGCTCGACGACGTCGACGACCGCTGATCGCTCTGTTCATCGTGTTCGTGGTGCTGCCGGCGGCGCTGGTGATCTCGATGCGGCTGATGCGCACCGGCTACAAACCGCCGGTCGCGGTGCGCGGCCAGATCTTCCGCCTGCGAAACTTCTTCACCGAGATCTACGGCGCGCGCGCCGGCGGCAAGGTGGTGCTGTTCGACGCCGGCATCGACACCGAGGGCCACGCGCTCGACGCGCTGCTCGCCGAATTGCACGCGACGCGCGACGACGTGAGCGACGTGTTCCTCACGCACGGCCACTTCGATCACGTGGCCGCGTCGCCGCTGTGCTCGAAGGCGCGCATCCACGTCGGCGCGCCCGACGTCGACCTGCTCGCCAAGCGCGATCCCAACGTGCCGTTCGCCGGCCGCTGGTTCGGGCGCATCCTGCCGGTCGGCCCGATCACCGCCACCGATCCCTACGTCGGCCGCGTCGAGCTGCCGGTCGACGGCGGCAAGGTCATCGCCATTCCGCTGCCCGGCCACACGAGCGGCTCGTACGTGCTGTACTACGACCGCGTGCTGTTCGCCGGCGACTCGATGCAAATCGAAGGCGGCAAGCTCGACTTCTGCATGCCGTCGTTCAGCCTCGATCCGGCGGCCAACAAGAAACACATCGCCAACCTCAAAGCGCAGCTCGGCGATCTTCCCGTCGACGTGGTGTGCACCGGCCATCAGGGCTGCACCACCGCCGACGGCCAGAAGCTGCTCGACGAGCTGATCGCCCGCGCCACCGCCGGATGATGGAGCCGCCCTGGGCCGCGTATCGCGACGAGGAGCTGCTCGCGCTGCGCATCTGCGATCTCGGCGTGCGCATCGAAGGCTCGGAGCTCGAGCCGCGGATCGCGCAGCTCCACGCCGAGCTGGAGGCGCGCGGGCTCGAGCTCAAGCCGCCGTGCTATCTCGGCGACGAGTGGTTCACGCCGACGGGGCAGCCGCTGATCGCGATTCCTTTTTATCTGGCGCATCCGCGTTTGAAGGCGCTCGAATTGCGCCAGGTGCTGGAGGTCGAAGGCGGCACGCCCGAGTGGTGCCAGCAGCTCTTGCGTCACGAGTGCGGCCACGCGGTCGATCACGCGTTTCGTTTTTCGCGCCGCCGCCGCTGGCGCGCGCTGTTCGGCCGCTCCGACGAGGAGGCGACGCCCGACAGCTATCGGCCGCGCCCGTACTCGAAGAGCTTCGTGCGCCACCTCGGCAACTGGTACGCGCAGGCGCACCCCGACGAGGATTTCGCCGAGACGTTCGCGGTGTGGCTGGGCGCGCCGGCCGAAGAGTGGCGCGCGCGCTATCACGGCTGGAAGGCGCTCGACAAGCTGGAGTACGTCGACGAGCTGATGCGCGAGGCGGCGTCGCTGCGCGCGCGCGTGCCGCGGGGACGCAGCGGCCGATTGGCCGACGCCGCCCGCATGAAGAAGACGCTGGCGCGCTATTACGCCGAGCGGCGCAAGCTGTACGCCGAGGACTATCCCGACTTCTACGACGCCGATCTGCGCGCCATCTTCGAGCAGGGCGATCCCGGCGAGGAGTCGGCGGCGCGCTTCATGCGCAAGCGGCGAAACGCGCTGGTGCCGGCGATCGTGCGCTGGACCGGCGAGCACAAGTACACGGTCGATCGTCTATTGAGGCGGTTGATGTTGCGCTGTGAAAGTCTGGAGCTGATCGCGCCCGTCAATGAATCGCGGGTATTGCTCGACCTGGCCGCGTATCTGGCGGCCTTGGTCACCAATCATTTGCATACGGGCCGATTCAAGAGGTCGGTATGAAGATATTGGTCTTCTTCGATCTGCACCGCGCGCCGCTGCCCGACGAGACGTTCTCGGCGCGCGAGCTGCGCGAGGACGAGGGCAAGCCCACCGAGGCGGACGTGCTGCAATGTTTGAAACGTCTCGGCCACGAGGTGGACACGCTGGCGGTGTTCGATAACGTTCTGGCCACGGTAGAGAAGATCAAATCGTTTCAACCCGACGTGGTCTTCAATCTCACGGAGTCGTTTCACGCCACGCGCGCGCACGAGCCGAACGTTTCGGCGCTGCTGGAGCTGCTCAAAGTGCGCTATACCGGCGCCGGCCCCGACGCGCTGCTGCTTTGCAAAGACAAGTCATTGGCCAAGAAGCTATTGGCCTATCATCACGTCAGAGTGGCGCGCTTCGTGGTGTCGCATCGGGCGCGTCCATTGAGGGGATTGAAGCGTTTCGTCTATCCCGCGTTCGTCAAACCCATCAATCAAGAGTCTTCGGACGGCATCAGCCAGGCGTCGTTCGCGCGCGACGAGGGCGAGGTGCTCGAGCGCGTCAAGTTCCTGCACGAGAAGTTCTCCGACGACGTACTGATTGAAGAGTACATAGAGGGCCGCGAGCTCTACCTCAGTGTGCTCGGCAATAAACGTTTGACGGTGTTTCCCGCGCGCGAGCTGTTCTTTGGCGAGGTGCCGGCCGACGTCCCAAAGTTCGCCACGTCCAAAGCCAAGTGGGACGACGCCTATCGCAAGAAGTGGGGCATCAAGAACGGCGCCCCCGCGCCGCTGCCCGACGGCGTGGCGGCCAAGCTCGAGCAGGTGGCGCGCAAGGTGTATCGCGTGCTCAAGATCCGCGGGCTCGGCCGCATCGACGTGCGCCTGACCGCGGCGAACGAGATCATCGTCATCGAGGCCAATCCCAATCCGTCTCTCGCCAAAGAAGACGATTTCGCCCAATCGGCAATCGCGGCGGGAATGGATTACGACGCTTTGATTCAGAAGATTCTCGATAACGCCGCTGCCTGATTTAAATTCTTAATCTGCTCCGAATCTGAATCTCAAATCTTAATCAAAGACGGCCGTGTCAGTCGACGGGGGGTTGCCTGTGGGCAGGTGCTCGGGATGTGTCTTGCCTTGATCGGCGCAGCTGTCCACAGGCAAAGGCGGAGCCGTCCCCGTCGACGTTCGGAGTGAAGAGTGCGTGTCACCACCTCTGAAGAGTGGTTATTGACGGTTTGTATTTCAAACTGCGGCGGGGACGGCTCCGCCTTTGCCTGTGGACAGCCGCGTTAGACATATCTCGCCATAAGTCACTGAGCGCCTGCCCACAGGCAAACCCCCGCCGCCTGAGTGCGCCGTAGTCGATTAA
>Ga0070741_10012875_pt1 | contig 14984 bp, 17 predicted proteins | sample Coa_R1_4_FD_66440 | JGI IMG/M metagenome (GOLD analysis project Ga0070741, IMG submission 66440) | Surface soil microbial communities from Centralia Pennsylvania, which are recovering from an underground coalmine fire - Coalmine... | ecosystem: Environmental > Terrestrial > Soil > Unclassified ... | reverse complement strand
CGTCCAGGCGGCCGTCGGCCAGCTGCTGGTACTGCTCGGGCACGCTGGCCTCGACCTGGTGGATGACCAGGCCGGGGTAGCGGGCCTGGACCTCGTGCAGGATCTGCGGCATCGAGTCATGGCTGGAATCGATGATGCCGACCCGCAGCGTGGACCCTGGACGAATTTGCGATCCAGCCCACTAAGACTCAGCCACAACGACGGCGACCGCGTTAGGGGACGACAATCACCTCGACGCCGACTGCGTCGTAGGTACCTCGTGCCCGTGCATCCCGGGTCGCGAGCGGCATGCCGTGCTCCTTGGCGGCCAGCGCCACCAGCCCGTCATAGACCGCGCCACCTGCGATGCCGATGCGGCTCAGCGTCGCGTGCACCTTGCGAGCGTGTCCGGCGCTCAGCACCAGAGGCGTCGTGAACCGCACGTCGAGCAGGCGCGCTGCGTCGTCGGCCGCCAGCCGGGCATCGCCAGGCAATCTGGTGAGAACCGAGTACGTCTCGGCTAGCGCGTGCCCGCTCAGCGCGAGTTCCTGCTCATCCCACCATCTGACCACTTCCGTGTGATGCTGATGGGAACGGACCAGCAACGGGACGGCGACGCTCGTATCAACCGCGAGAGTCACCTGCGGCCCGCGTCGATGAGACCGAAGAGGACATCGTCATCGACAGGCGTATCTCCGGCCGAGACGAGAACGCCGTCCTCCTCGACCAGGCGCGCAGTCCGCCCGGCGGGAACAACCTGGACACCGGCGCCGTACGGCGAGATATCCACCTTCGTACCGGGGAGCAGACCCAGCGCGTCGCGGATGAACTTCGGCAGCACAATCCGCCCAGCTTGGTCTACGGTAGCCTCCATGGGACAACCATACCATTCAAATCCCATAAATCTGGCGACTGCTAGGGCCATCTGCGGGGTGGTGGACAAGAGAAGCGGAGAAGAACATCAGCAGACCGCTCCCTCGAGCGAGCAACCGCTCTTACGCATCGGGCCGCCCACGGCGCGAGTACGCTGACCGACGAACTGGACCTTCGTGGGTCAGGCGGCGCCCGAGTACTGGTTGATCGGGCAGGAAATCGACCGCGACGATCCCGGCGGCCTGGGCGGGCGTCCTGGCTTGCGCCGTTTGCTCGTGTCATATTCCTTCGCCACCAGCTTGCGGTGCCAGGCCAGCAGCGTCGCGGGCGTCACCGGGAAGATGTCGGCCCAGCGCCTGCGGGGGACGAGTCGTACTGCCCATTCGGCCCAGTCGAGCCGGGGCAGCTCACGGGCTAAGCAGACTTCTCGCACCCACAGGCCGGCGCGTATGCCCGCGGAGCCAAGGGTCGCCGGCGCGCGGCCGGGAACCCCGGCTCTTCACCGGAAAACTGGATTGCCAATTCTAGAAAAATATTGCTAGTTTCTAGCTTCCGATGTAAGGTGGGGAGCAGGCACCGGGAATGAGCCGCCGCCGGCGGAGCCTCCCGGGCCGCCAAGGGAACCGGCACAGGTCACCAGTGACCCCGGTCCCGCCGGAGGAAGCACGTCATGACCGGACCAGCCGCATCACCAGGTATGACCAGTACCCTGCCGCCCCCTTCAGCCAACGGCTCAGCCCCGCCCGCGCCGCGGGCTCCGGCCCGGGGGCGGACGCGGACGAAGATCAGCAGCATGCGCACCGGGCTGATCGCGGGCACCGCCGTCCTCACCGTGGTGCTGATCTTCATCATCCAGAACGCGCACGCCGTCAGCATCAGCTTCCTGGGCGCGCACCTGCGCCTGTCGCTGGCCGTCGCGCTGCTGCTCGCCGCCATCGCCGGCGCGCTGGTGATGGCCGCCGCGGGCACCGCGCGGATCACCCAGCTGCGGCGGATCATGCGCCGCGACCGGCGCCAGCCCCAGCCCCAGTCCGGTAAGTAAGCAGCCGGGGTAACCGCGGGCCGCACGGCCCAGGGCACCCCCGGCCCCGGTCAGATGACGGCGGCGAGAGCCGGCCGTTCTCGCCGGGATCTGCCACGCACACCCCGCACCTCGCGCACGTCACTGACCAGGGAGTCATCATGGGCATCATCGCGTGGATCGTTCTCGGCCTGGGAGCAGGCCTGCTCGGCAACATGCTGATCCCCGGCAAGCGATCACAAGGCCTCATCCTCACCTGCATGATCGGCGTCGCCGGCGCGCTCGGCGGCGGCTGGGCAGCCAGCCGGGTGTTCCACCTGCACACCCTGAACGGGTTCTTCAACCTGTCCACCTGGCTCACCGCCATCGCCGGGTCAGCCGTCCTCCTGCTGGCCTACCACCTGGCCACCGGGCGGCACGGCCACCGGACGGCACACCGGTGAACACGGCAACCGGGGACCGGGTCATGAGTCATGACGCCGGACGCGAGCCGGCGCCGGCCAGCCCGGCACCGCCAGTACCGCGGCTGCGCCTGGGGGCGGCGCTGTCGCGCGGCACGCTGCTGGACGGCGGCTGGTGGCCGCGATCAGCCGACCCGGCGGCGGAACTGCCCGCGCTGATCGCGGCCGTCGAGGACCGCTGCGGCCGGGTTACCCGCCTCATGCTCGGCCCCGCGGGCTGGGACAGCCAGCCGCGGCGGCTAGGCGCCGCGGGCCGGGTGGTCAAGCTCGGCTGGTTCACCGGCCAGCCGGCCGGGCTGCTCACCGCGTTCTGCGGCAGCAGCGGCCGCGTCGACCTGCTGGTCGTCCCCCCTGGCACCGCCGAGGCGGACGCCTGGGCGGCGATGGATCTCGCCGCCCAGGCCGCCAACCGCATCCATGCCCCAGACATCCTGGCCGCCGTGGCCGGGCATCCGGCCCCGCCGGCGGAAACCGAACCCGGGCTGGCGGTGTGGGAGTCCGAAGGCGGCCAGCTCGCCGGCCGCGCGGAGGCGAGGTGACCGCGCAGGCCGGGCCGCCGGGCAGGCAGCCCCCGCCGGCCCGGTACGGCTGGAGAGCCGGTGAACGCCGTGCATGCAGCCGGAACCTGGCTGGCGGCTTGCCGGCTGTACGGGTGACGCCGCTCCAGCCGGCGAATAGAACAGTCCTATGACCGAAGGCTGTGTCTTTTGCGATCACGACAGCATGCGCGAGGCGGACCTGTACTTCGAGAACGAGTTCTGCATCTACGCCTCGACCAGAGACCCCCGTGATCCGCCTGACGTAATGCCAGGCTACGGCGGCATCGCCCCGAAAGTTCACCGGGCTTCTGTGTTCGACCTGACCGCCGAGGAGTGGGCGGCAACGCGGGAACTTCTGCTTCTCGTGCGAGCCGAGCTGCACAAGCGGCTCGCTCCGGACAGCTACACGCTCGGCTGGAACGATAACGGACTCCACCCTCACCTGCATGTCATCCCGCGCTTCGATGACGAGCCGATGGCCGACCAGGGCGTCCGGTCGGGGATCAAGGATCCCGCTAATAGGCGGCCTGATCCGTGGCGTCCCGGCACCGGAAGGCACATGACCGGATCATGAAGAGCCGGCTCGGTGGGAGCCGGGAAGGAATCACACGCGGTCCCGGGCAGAGCTATGACAACTTCCCTACGGCTTTCGTTCCCTATGGCTTGAATCCTTGACGGCCTGCAGGAACTGGGGCCGGTGAGTGGCCTCGACGAAACGGTCTTACCGAATTAAAGTCCGTTACATGGGCTATCTAAATGGCTTAACAACCAGGAGGCGGCTCGCGTCATCCGCGGCCGTGCTCGCATTGGTTGTGACTTTCGGCGACGTGACTGGCGCCGCGGCAGCTCCCGCCCGCGCTGCCGTCGCGGGTATCTCCTGCACCGGGTGGCAGTACGACACGTATGCGCCCGGGATGACTAATACCCTTCAGCCGACCACGGTGGTGCTGGACGGCGACCTCAACGTGATAGATGACCACAGCCCGACGGGCAGTTGCGTGGCGGTCGGCTCGAGCGCGACAGCCGGGCAGCAGGACCAGACTCTCCCGTTGCTGGACATCAGCTGCACGCAGTTGTTCGTCGTGAGCCCGCCCCAGACGATCCAGTGGAATGACGGCCAGGCATCCACGTTCACCGGGACCGCTACCACGGTGCGCGGCGCGTCCAACACCGTCCTCACCGATACCGGCACGGTCGTATCCGGGGAGTTCACGGGCGATGTCGCGGTCTTCACCCTGGTCGCGCCCAATACCGCGTTCGCCGACTGCGGCACCCTGGGCGGGGTCACCGCCCTTGATTTCGCGGCAACCCTGACCTTCGCGCCCTAGTCGCCCCTCGCTACGAGCGGTTAGGAGCCGAGGGTGATTCCGGCTTGCCTGAGTTTGTAGGGCGGCGTGATCCTACGCTCGGCACGCGACAGCAGACCCGGCACGGTGCCGGTTCCTGGTGCCGGGCGGTCAGCGGGATGTAAGGTGCCCGATGTGAGCTGAATCGAGATGGGTGGCCGAGGTGGTGAAGCGCTGCCAGAAGCTGTACCGGTCATGAAGCTTCCCTATGGTGTGTCCGGCTATCACTGATGTCCTCGCTGGCCTTGAGGGCGGAGCGGCATGAGGCGGCAGAGGCCAACTAGCGAGGCGAAGCAAAGGTACCAGGCTGACGTGGCGCTCGCGGCGCGGCGGGCGGGGTTTCTCGATGACGCTCGCAAAGCAGAGAACAGGCTCCGCAAGGCGCAGGCGCGGCGAGATCCAGTGGCCGAAATACGCCGCCTTGCGGAGGACCTGGATGCGGCGCTTACTGATGCCATGCAGGCCGCCTACGCGGCGCAACGCGCGGAGATCGGCGTGCGCGGTTATGATGACCGCATCTACCGGCGGAAGGCGAAGGCAAAGCCGAGCGTTCACGCTCTCACCGCCGAAGCCGAGCACCTGCTTACGCTGCGCGAAACCCACCGTCTGAACGGCATTCCCGCCGTCGAGTTCAAGCCAGGCCCGTTGAAGAACCCAGTGAGATATCGGCAGACGCCGAAACCCGAGACGCCGACGCCAGCTGCGGCGCCGGTCGGCGGTACCTCTGGTGAGCCGCCGATGCTTAAGAATCAGGTAATCCTCCTGCTGCTGCGCGCTCTGGTGGGGATAGCGGGAGTTGTCGGCGGCTGGCTCACCTATCCGACAGGCCGGATTGTTTCCTCCGAGCGGGCAGTGCCGACGGCGCTGATCGTCGTCGGTGCCATCTTCGTTGGCCAGGCACTGCTCGACCGAGGGTGGAAATGGCTGTACTACCGGGACACGGCCGACGCGGCGAGGGACATCGCCGACGCCCAGGCCGCCGTCACTGACTTCGAGGAGGCGCGGACGGCACTGGACCAGGCGTGGCAGCAGCTGTCAGGCCCGACCGCAGCGGCCGGGCGGGCAGGCGAAGCCGTTGCCCGGCCGTCTGCCGACGAATTCTCGGCTGCCTTGAAAACGCTGAACCTCAAGTGGGCGGAGGTGTCGCGCCTAAAGGTCCCGAGCTCTGCCCTGGGCGACGTCAAGGCTGGCGGCGAGGGCCGGGGGGCCACTATCGGGGTCTTCGTGGCCGCCATTGCCACCGTCCTCGGCCTCCTCGCGGTCTTCGGCACGGAGTCGACTTCCGCGATTCGGCTGGGTGCCCTCGTGCTTGTTATCGGAGCGATCGTCGGTCTTACGGTCCTGCTCTACGCCTCCGATACGGTTGGAGACCGGACGGGCAGCTTGATCGCGTGGATAATGTCGATCCTGTTTGGCGCCACCGCTTTCGGACTAGCCTGTATCGGATTTGCCGTATTTTTCCGCTAAGGGGTTGACGTGGCCGGCTGGGAAGCCTTGCAGAATATCGGCGCATTCGACTTCGGCGGCGTGGTCGGCGCGGTCGACTCGCTTTTCGAGGGCTGGTATGGTCTCGGCGGCGATCCGGGGACCCGGGAGCTCTCGACCGCTTACGACCTGACGATGCTGGGGGCGGCGGCGATGCACGTCGCCGTGCTCGAGCAGTCCGGCGAGCGGCCGCGACGGGCGCTGGAGATTCAAGCGCCAGAGGCTCGGGTAGCGTTCCTCAAGTTCGCCTGCGGGGGGACGATCTACCACAGGCAGCGCGAGTTTGAGGACCTGCAAATGGCGGATGTCATACCGTTTTCCGGTGACATTGCGAAGCTGGGCGCCGTCGGGGTGTCTTCGATGTACGATTTGGGCGCGAATTTCGACGGCTACTTCGAGGCGCTCCTCGGCCTGTATCGCAGGTCTCAGTCTCCGTTCACGAGGGCGGTCGCTGAGAGCGGCTGGCTGCACCTGGAAGGACTCATCTGGCGGACGACGCTGTGGAGCGTTTCGCACCCAGGTCAAGTGCGCGAAGTCGTCGAGGAACACGTCGCGCGATATGACCGGTACCTCGGATACCTGCGCCGAGGACTCCCGGCATAGGCGGCGGTGGGGATCCGGTCCGTTGCGCCGCATCGGCGGGCGGAAGGCGGCGCGCTTGTTCGGGTGCGGAGGCGGGTGATTTCGTCATGCTGGACGACGAGCCGGGCGAGTGCCTGATCTCTGCCTCAGGGTACCGCCAGGATTCCGGTTTGGTCAGACACGAATCTGCAGCTCACAGCGCCTGGCCCATACCGCGCACACATGATCAGCTAGACCTGAGCCGCTCGAGTAGCAAGCCGAGGTTTACCAGCGCGATCCGCACGGACGAGTCACTGCAGCCGTATGGCAGCACGACTGTATCGCCGTGAACCATGGCGCCACAGGAGTACACGACGTTCGGGACGTAACCCTCGCGCTCCGACTCGTCGGCCACGAGCAGGGGCTCAGATAGCCCGCCAATAAGGCGCTCGGGCTCGTCCAGGTCGAGCAGGGCGGCGCCGATGGCGTACTCCCGCATGGGTCCGACGCCGTGCGTGAAGACCAGCCATCCCATCGGGGTTTCGATCGGCGAGCCGCAGTTACCGAGCTGGATCAGTTCCCATGGACGTGCCGGCGACTGGACGGTGCTCGCGTCGGGCCAGTCATGAATTACATCTGAGTACGCAATCGCGTTACTTTCTCTGTCCCAGCGGGAGAGCGCGGCGTAGCGGCCGGCGATCTTGCGGGGAAACAGGGCCATGCCCTTGTTCCTGGCCGACGGACCCGAGAGCTGGGAGACAGTGAATGTGCGAAAGTCGCTTGTTTCCAGGAGGTGCGGCGCGACCTGCGAACCATCGAATGCCGTGTAGGTCGCGTAGTAGATGGCGTCTGCGCCGTCGGTGAAGCGCACGAATCTGGCGTCTTCCATGCCGTGGTCTTCGGCTGGACCGCTGGGCCATAGAACCCGCTCAGGAAGGGCGCGCTGATCATCGAACTCCACGAGGTAATTAGACGCCGCTATCCACCGGATCCTGTCGGCAAGTTTCGTAGCGTCCCCCCGTGTCACATGCTGCCCGGCAAGCTCGGCGAGCGCGGTATTCAGGTCGGCCGCGGTGAAGTGGCGTGGCAGGATGCTCCAGAGGAACCGCGCGTTCTCATCATCCTGGCCGAGTTCGATGACTTTCTTCTGAAAAAGGTTGCGATCGTATGGGATGGACCGAACGCATCCGGTGTCAAGGAACCGGCCAGGCGAGTCGAAGTGGATTCCGGAATCGGCGCCGATTGTGCCAGTCCTGAACTCGATACTCGATAGGTGGCCTTCCCCGACAGCCCGCAGGCTCATAACGAACCGGGCTTCCCCGGGCTGACATCCTTTCTGGTCAGGATGCATCACGATCGACGGGTTGAACAGGGCCGCGGCTTCCAGCGCGTACTCATGGGTGAAGTACGCTCCGATCAGCTGCCGCCGCGCGGTCCCTATCTCTATTTCGGCGCCGACCCGGTGCGCGACGAGCTGGAAGTTGCGCTCCAGGGTTTCGGCCAGGTCGTCATGCCGGCAGGAGAACCGGGCTAGTGTCCGGGAGAGAGCTTGTGTCACGTCGTGTTCGCTCAGGTCAAGGATGCGGTCGATGACCGTCATCGCACGCGAGCCGCCTTGGATCAAGGTCTCCTGGCCTGGCACGAACAGCCGGCACACCGTGCGAGAGGCGTCTGGCCTCATCCGATGCGCTGTCCTGGCCAGCAGCCCGCTCGCGGTCTGAGGGGCCTTCATCGTGGCGCGAGGGCCAGGCGGAGCCCCTGCTGCATCACGGAGATCATCGCCAGTGTCGACTCGGCCCCCTGGTTGCGACTGCGACTGGTTTGGCTGAGTCCGTCGCTGCCCCCGCCGGTTCGTTCGTCGAGGAGCGGAATCCTGGCGTCGTTGTCGCCGAGGAACCACGCCACGCTCATCTCGACGCCGGAAAGCCAGCTGCTGTCACCGCTGACCGTCGCCGCGCGCATGCACGCATCGGCCAGGGCGGCGACTTCGATCGGCTGCTGGTCGAAGGCTGGGCGGGCCTCTCCCTGGCTCCAGCCTCCGGCGGGCACGACCGACAGGTGGCCGTCCCGGGTCTCGACGGTCAGCAGCCAGTCGAGCATGAGCAGGCCGTCACGCAGAACCCGGTCCCGGCCAAGTTTCCAGCCGGCCACGATGACGGCCTCTGCGATGGCCGCGTTCGCGTAGCTGAGCCTTGGTTCTGGCCACGGCCACGCCGCACCGGCAGACGGTTCGCCGATGGTCGAGATGGCTGAGTCGAGAAGCGTTAGCGCGCCAGCATGGTCCGGCCACCTCTCGAGTATCTCGACGGCCCCGAGCGCCGCAAATGCCATGGCGTGCGGCCAGACAGAGGAAGCTTGCGCGCCGCGGCCGAATCGGGCGAAGGATTCCGCGCGGATACCCGGGGTGGGTCCCCGCGCGGCGGCCGTGCCCACGCCCCAGAGAAAGCGGCCCCAGCAGTCCTGCGTTCCTGGCTGGTCTTGCCACCTGCGGTCGTAACCGAGGCGGTTACGGACCCTTCCGTCTGGCGCCTGCGCCTGGGCCAGGAAGTAGAGGTAACGGCGGCACAGGGTTATCAGTTCCTTAGATGGCGACGGCTCCCGGCACACCACGACCAGGCCGCGGGCCACGTCGTCAACGCAGTAGCCGTGCTCGTACCTGGGCACGATTCCGTCGGCGTGCTCGAGCAGGCCGACATGATCGGTCAATCGCTGCAGGTGCCGGAACGGCGCGGCCGGGTACCTCATGCCGGGGATCCCGCCCTGGTCACAGTGAGCAGTGACGCGAGTTCCCGGTAGGAACGCGCCACGGCTGGCCACAGCATCTGCGGCGCGTGGTCCGCTGAGTACCTGCTCATCCGCGCCGAAAGGCCAGGCTCGGTGAGCACGCGCTGCAGCGCTGTCGCGATGCCTGCCGGGTCCTGACGTTCGACCAGGAGTCCCGCGCCGAGCAGCTCGACGGCATGCGGGAAGCACGTCGACACCACCGGCTTTCCGGCGGTGACCGCCTCGATCAAGACCCCGGAGGTGACCTGCTCCAGCGAGTCGTACGGCAGCAGCACGACGTCGGCGGCGCCGATCAGCCGGCTCAAGGCGGCCGCGGGAAGGAATCTGCCATCGAAGTGCACACGGTCTTCCGCATCTGCGGCCCGTGCCCGGGCCTGGAGCGCCCGCCGGTAGGCCTCGCCATCGCGGTCGAGCACACGCGGATGTGTCTGGCCGGCCACCTGGTAATCGACGTGCAGCCCGCGATCGCGAAGCAGAGCCATCGAATCGATCGCATGCTCAATCCCCTTGCCCGGCCCGAGCAGCCCCCAGGTCAGCACGCTGGGACGGCCGGTGTTCCCGGCCGATGACGCGGTGATCCGGTTGTCGGCAGCGCCGTGCGGTATCACGACGACCTTCTCGGGACCGGTGCCGTAGATATCCAGCAGTCGCGATCGGGCCGTCCGCGTCATCGTCACGACCACGCTGGCGGCGGCGATGACCTCATCGAGGATCGTGCGCTGCCGCCACGTGGGCCGTGCCAGCACAGTGTGCAGTACGACGATGACCGGTACGTACAGAGCTTCCAGCAGTGAAATGACATCCTGGCCGTCAGGGCCGCCGTATATGCCGTACTCGTGCTGGACGATCACGACATCGAAGCTGTTGAGTATCTCGGCGGCAGCTGACGCGCTTGCTGCCGAACCGGCCACGAGGTCACCCGCGATCTCGTCGGCAGTACATGGCGCTGGCTTGTCTAGCACGCGCACGACAGCTACCTGATCGCCCGGCTGGGGCAGATGGGTGAGCAGCGCCGCGGTGAATGTCGCTAGCCCGCACTGCGTGGGCGGATAGGTGCTGAGCAATGCATAGGTCGTCGGCATGAGGCTCCTTGTCTCGCTTTCCGTGGCACAGGCTCCAGCGCCAGCGGATCTTTGAGTCGCGCGGACGTCAACTGCGCCGGTACCGGAGGGGTTACACAGCACGCAGACGAGGGAAACAGGTCGGCTCGCCAGCACGGGCCCGCACGCCTCAATGGGACAGGCTGGCCCCGGGACCTGCCTTCGGGAACGAAATCATCTGGCTAGATCTTCATGGCGAGCCCCGAGGCTGGCTGAGAGGGCCTCGCGTGCTCGCTACGTCCCGAACAGTGGCTGAGCGTCCTCCGCGGCCTCACGAAGTGAACGCATCGTCAGCATAGCCCAGAACAGCCTCGAAGTCGCCCGTGTCACCGGCGGCGCCCTTGTATCCCGCCACCCTGTGTATTCGTACGCTGAGTGCGGACCCTTGCCGAGCCTGGAATGACCGGCCGCGCGACGGAGACGTTAGCCGGAGCACGGACCCATTACGTAACACACCGGCCGTTATGACATCCGGTCCAGGCTCAGGGACATCAGCCAGGGCCGGTATGATCACACCACCCAGCTGGGGGATTATTCGGTGCCCACGGGGCTCCGCTACCGCGGACAAAGGGCGGTTCCGTCGGAGGGGAGCGGGTGAATGGTGACGGGCAACGCGGAAGGCATTGGAGCCGGCAAGGAGGGCGGCGAGAAACCGCGGCTGGCCGCGCGGCTGGAAGTGCCGTGTCAGCCGGGGCTGGCGGCGTCCGCGGATCCGGGGATGGAGCGGTTCGCGCGGTTGGTGGCTGGCGCGCTGGGGGTACCGGCAGCGCTGGTGTCGCTGGCGGAGGCGAACCGGCAGGTGTTTCCCGGCCAGGTTGGACTGGCTGAGCCGTGGGCGTCCGGCCGCCATACCCCGCTGGTGCACTCGCTGTGCCAGCGCGTGGCGGCCACTGGCAGTCCGGTGGTGCTGGCCGATGTGCGTCAAGACGAGCAAGCGCGCGGTAGCGCGGCCGCCGGCGACCTGGCGGTGATCGCCTACGCCGGCATGCCGCTGACTGACGACGCAGGCCGCGTGCTGGGGTCCTTGTGCGCGATTGACACCCAGCCCCGAGCCTGGTCGCCCCGGGAACTGGCCAGGCTGGCGGACCTGGCTGAGGCATGCTGCGCGGAGCTGAGGCTGCGGATCACGTCGCGCCGCGCAGCGCATGCCCTGGACGCGGCCGAGCGATCGCAGGCCGCCGCCCAGGAGTATGCGGCTCAGGCACGCCTGGCGCTGGACCGCTCGGAGCTGATGCTGCGCGCCGCGGAGGACCTGGCCGAGACCGCGGGCCTGGCTGATGCGCGTCAGCGGGTAAAGAACCTGGTTTCCGGCAACCTCAAGCCCTCCTACGTGGGACTGGCTCTGCTGGACGGGCAGCAGCTGCGCTGGGCGCCTGATTCTGACCTCGCCCATGCCGTGGACCTCAGCGGCCAGGCCGTTGCGCTGGAAGACGCCGGCCCGAGTGCCCGGGCAGCCCGCCAGGGCCGGGTGGTCGTTGTCACCGGCAGCGCTGCCCGGCGAGCCGGGCGAGAACGGCCCGGTGGTACCGACCCCGGCGCGGCCGGCCTGGAGACGGCGGTATGCGTCCCGCTGCTGGGAATCTCCCGGACGCTGGGCATCCTGGTACTGGGCTGGGACACTCCGCACGAGGTTGACGTGACCGAACGGGCGGTGCTGACCGCGATCGGCGGGTATACAGCCCGTGCCATCGAGCGGGCGCTGCACCTGGAGCAGCGGGTCGCTGTGGCCACCCAGCTGCAGCAGGCCATGCTCACTGATCTGCCTGCCGCCCCCGGCCCTCAGCTGGCCGCCCTGTACCGTCCCGCTGCCGCCGGCGAGCTGGTCGGCGGCGACTGGTATGACGCCTATCCGCTGGGACCTGCCGCCCGCGGGCCGCGGCCACCTGGCGGAGCTGACCTGGAACCGGTGCCTGCGCTGGCACTGACGGCTGGGGACGTCACCGGCCACGACATGCACGCGGCCACGATCATGGGCCAGATCCGCAGCATGCTCCGCCAAGCCGACCTTGACCACCTCGCTCGCGGGCCGGCCGCGGCCGTGACGGCGGTGGAGAACGCCTGCACCGCGCTGGGCCTGGACGCTACCGGCACCCTGGTGCACGCCCACCTGAGCCCAGCGGGCGGCGGCGCATGGCACCTGTCCTGGACTAACGCCGGGCACCCGCCGCCGCTGCTGCTGGAGCGCCCCGGGGGGCAGCCCGAACGCCTCGCCGCACATGATCTGCTGCTGTGGCCTGGCCTGGCCGCCTGGCCGCGCGCCAGCCACCAGCGTCTCCTGCCTCCCGGGGCGACGCTGCTGCTCTACACCGACGGGCTGGTTGAACGACGTGGTGCTGACATAGACGCCGCGATCGACCGTACCGCCGCCGTTCTGGCCGCTGCCCCCGCCGACCGCCCACTCCCCGCCCTGCTCGAGCGGCTGGCCGCCGAGATCGCCGGCCCCAGGCCCGCCGACGACATGGTCCTGCTTGCTGCACGGATCCCAGTCGGCACGGCCTGACGCTGTCCGTCGCCAGCGTGAACGCACCCGCCGGGTGCGGATAACGATGCCGCGCGCGAAGCTGGCCTGGCTGTCCTGCCGCCGACGGCATCGGGGTCATCCCCGCGGGTCAGTTCGACCCTCTTTGCGGCGCTGGTCCTCGATGACGGACGCGACGTGCCGTACGCACACCTCGAACGCCAGCGCGTCTTGCGCGTGCATGGTGCGCAGCTTGGCCATGAACTTGACCATGTTCTGCACGGTGTGGTCCGGCAGGCCCTGCACGCTCATGTAATTCCCGCCGCCAGCCTCCGTGAAGCCGGGGATCGTACCTATCTGGATTCCGTAAAAGTCAGTCACACTCACCCTCCGTGTCCTGTAGTCCGGAAACCCGCACCCGGGAAGCGCTGCCGTCCGGTGAGTCTGGCAGCCGCGCAGGCTTCACGGACACGGTGCCCGGCGTCGCGGGCAACGATTCCCTGCCGCCGGTGTCCGGGCGTGGTCTCAGATCGGGCGGACGTGCTCGGCCCGCGGCCCTTTGGCGCCCTGGGTGACCGTGTACTCGACCCGCTGGTTGTCCTGGAGGCTGTGGTAGCCCTCGGTCTCGATCGCGGAGTGGTGGACGAAGACGTCGGGCGTACCGTCGTCCGGACTGATGAACCCGTAGCCCTTGTCCGTGTTGAACCGCTTCACTGTTCCCTGAGCCACCGTGTTCTCCTGCCGGGCGATCATCGGGCTGCACGGCGTGCTTCCCGGGCTGTGGCGACCGCCCGTCCGTTACCGGGCCGGCCCTGGAAACCGGCGGCGCCCGCGGTCTGGATTCGCGGGCGCTGTGACGCGGACACGAACTTCGACTGCAACCAGTTTCATTCAACACCATCGGCGGGCCGGCATACCGCAACGGAGTGCGAAGGTGTGCGGTCCGCCGTCGTAGGCGTGGCGGGCTGCGCAGGGTAGCGTGGGGGTGAGGCGGTGGGTTGTCTGTGTGCGCGCCGCTCTGATCTTCCCTCCTGCTGTCTTCCGGCAGTCGGCCGGCGGCACGGGTTTGGAGCGGCATGTTCCGTCTTGTTGTCCCCGATCCTCGGGAGAGGATGCCTGTGTCGCGAGCCAGCCCGGTCGGCCAGGCGTCGAAGCCCGGCACGGCGGCCGAGATGGACGATCCGGGCGGGCCGTTGGTTCTGGTCAAGGACGCGGAGGATGGGCCTGCCGTCCGGCTGGCGGCCGGTGGTGCCACCGCCGACCCGGTGAGGGATTATCTCAAGCAGATCGGCAAGGTGCGGTTGCTCAATGCCAGGCAGGAGGTCGAGCTGGCCAAGCGGATCGAGGCCGGGCTGTTCGCCGGCCAGAAGCTCGCCGAGGGCAGCCGGGATCTTTCCGCCGAAGCGCAGTCTGACCTGGAGCAGGTCGCCGAGGACGGCAGGCAGGCCAAGGACCATCTGGTGGAGGCCAACCTGCGCCTGGTCGTGTCACTGGCCAGGCGGTACACCGGGCGCGGGATGCTGTTCCTTGACCTGATCCAGGAGGGGAACCTCGGCCTGATCCGCGGCGTGGAGAAGTTCGACTACACCAGGGGTTACAAGTTCTCCACATATGCCACCTGGTGGATCCGGCAGGCGATCACCCGGGCGATGGCCGATCAGTCCCGCACTATCCGCCTTCCGGCGCACATGGGCGATGTCATCAGCAGGCTGGCGCGGGTGCAACGGCAGATGCTGCAGGACCTGGGCCACGAGCCCACCCCGGAGGAGCTCGCGGCCGAGCTGGACATGACTCCGGAGAAGGTCATCGAGGTGCAGAAATACGGCCGTGAGCCGATCTCCCTGAACATCCCGCTCGGTGAGGACGGGGACAGCGAGTTCGGTGACCTGATCGAGGATTCCGAGGCTATCGAACCCGGTACGGCGGTCAGCTTCACCCTGCTGAAGGAGCAGTTGTACGCGGTGCTCGGCACATTGTCCCAACGCGAGGCCGACGTGCTGTCCATGCGGTTCGGGCTGGCCGACGGGCGGCCCAGGACGCTGGACGAGATTGGCAAGGTGTACGGGGTCACCCGGGAGCGGATCCGGCAGATCGAGGCCCGCACCATGTCCAAGCTGCGCCACCCGTCCCGGTCCAAGCTCCTCCGGGACTACCTCGACTGACCTGGCCGTACGGGAATGGCCGCCGATGCGGCAATCGCCGAGCGGGCCGGAGGGCGTTTCTCGCTACCATCTCGGCCTGGGCTGCTGGCGGGGCGGGCCGGTGAGCGTCTCGGTGCCGTCGACGAAGGCCTGGGCCAGCTCGGACAGGCGGCGATTGCGGGCTCTAGCGAAGTCCCGCAGCAAGCTGAACGCCTGGTCCATGTCCACGCCGAGGC
>Ga0070741_10012874_pt1 | contig 14985 bp, 15 predicted proteins | sample Coa_R1_4_FD_66440 | JGI IMG/M metagenome (GOLD analysis project Ga0070741, IMG submission 66440) | Surface soil microbial communities from Centralia Pennsylvania, which are recovering from an underground coalmine fire - Coalmine... | ecosystem: Environmental > Terrestrial > Soil > Unclassified ... | reverse complement strand
TCTGCGGGCTCGGGGGGCGAGGTCGGCTCGGTGAAGTCGCCGGCGGCGAGGCGAAGCGTGCGCAGGGTGTCGAACAAGGCACGGTGCTGGTCCGAGTCGAGTGCGCTCAAGCCGAACTGAGCGGCCATCAGATCCGCGGTCGCCTTCTCGACCACGACCCGGCCGTCCGGGGTGATCTCGGCGAGCACGCCGCGGCCGTCCTCCGGGTTGGGCTTGCGTGCGACCAGGCCCGACTTCGCCAGGCGGTCCACGATGTTGGTTACCGAGGTCGGGTGTACCTGCAGCCGCTCGCCGATCTTCGACAGCGGCAGCGAGCCGCGGCGGCTGAAGGTGAGCAGCACCAGCGCCTCGTACCTCGCGAACGTCAGGTCATACGGCTTCACGATCGCGTCCACCTCGGCCAGCACCAGCTGGTGGGCGCGCATCAGCGAGGTCACCGCGAGCATCGACGTGGACGCGCCCCAGCGCTGCTGCCACAACTCGAATGCCCGCTCGACCGGATCGAAGGGCAGGCGACCACCCGGGGTGGCCTGGTTCGGCATCGGACCGTCTTTCTCCTTGCAGTGTGCTGGCGCCTGGCTGGCCAACCGGGACGGGACGGGCCGCGACCGGGGCTGAGAGCAGAACCAGCGCCGGGGCCAGACCCGGACTCAGCCTTCGAGCAGTGCCCGGTCGCGCACCGCACCGGTCGCCGCCGAGGTGGCCAGCAGCGCGTACGCCTTGAGCGCCAGCGAGATGGGGCGGTCGCGGTCGACCGGGCGGTAGCCGTTTCCGGCCTCGAGCGCGGCGCGGCGGGCGGCCAGCACCTCGTCCGGGACGTTCAGCGTGATCGAGCGGTCGCGGATGTCGATCGCGATCTCGTCGCCCTCCTCGACCAGCGCGATCGTGCCGCCTGAGGCCGCCTCGGGGGAGATGTGGCCGATCGACAGCCCGGACGTGCCGCCGGAGAAGCGTCCGTCCGTGATCAGTGCGCACTTCGCGCCGAGGCCCTTGCCCTTGAGGAACGCCGTCGGGTACAGCATCTCCTGCATGCCCGGCCCGCCCTTCGGGCCCTCGTAGCGGATGACCACCACGTCGCCCGCGACGATCCGGTTGCCCATGATCGCCTCGACCGCCTGCTCCTGGGACTCGAACACGCGCGCCGGGCCGCTGAAGGTCCAGATCGACTCCGCGACGCCCGCCGTCTTCACCACCGCGCCGTCCGCCGCGATGTTGCCCCACAGCACCGCCAGGCCGCCGTCCTTCGTGTACGCGTGCGGGACGGAGCGGATGCAGCCGTTCTCGCCGTCGGTGTCCAGCGAGGACCAGCGGTTCTCGGTGGAGAACGGCTCGGTGGTGCGCACGCCGCCCGGCGCCGCGTGGAAGAGCTCGAACGCCTCGTCGTCGGCCTTGCCGCCGCGCACGTCCCAGCGGTTCAGCCACTCGGTCAGCGTCGGGGCGTGCACCGCGTGCACCGAGTCGTCGAGCAGGCCGCCGCGGTGCAGTTCGCCGAGGATCGCCGGAATGCCGCCGGCCCGGTGCACGTCCTCCATGTAGTACGTCTTGCTCAGCGACGCCTTGTTCGGCGCCACCTTCGCGATGCACGGCACCCGGCGGCTGGTCGCGTCGATCTCCTTGAGCCCGAAGCCGACCCCGGCCTCCTGCGCCGCGGCCAGCAGGTGCAGCACCGTGTTCGTCGAGCCGCCCATCGCCACGTCGAGGGCCATCGCGTTGCCGAAGGCGGCGGGGGTGGCGATGGAGCGGGGGAGGACGGATTCGTCATCGTCCTCGTAGTAGCGCTTGGCCAGTTCGATCACCAGCGACCCGGCCCGCTCGAACAGGGCGCGCCGCTTGGCGTGCGTGGCGAGGGTCGAGCCGTTGCCGGGCAGGCCCAGGCCGAGCGCCTCGACCAGGCAGTTCATCGAGTTCGCGGTGAACATCCCGGAGCAGGAGCCGCAGGTCGGACAGGCCGAGCGCTCGATGGTGCCGAGCGTGTCGTCGGAGACGTTCTCGTCCGCGGCCGCCGACATCGCGTCGATCAGGTCGAGCTTGTCGTAGGCCACGCCGTCGCGGATGTGCGCCTGCCCGGCCTCCATCGGGCCGCCGGAGACGAACACCGTCGGGATGTTGAGGCGCAGCGCGGCCATCAGCATGCCGGGGGTGATCTTGTCGCAGTTGGAGATGCACACCAGCGCGTCCGCGCAGTGCGCGTTGACCATGTACTCGACCGCGTCGGCGATCAACTCGCGCGAGGGCAGCGAGTAGAGCATGCCGCCGTGGCCCATCGCGATGCCGTCGTCGACCGCGATCGTGTTGAACTCCTTGGCCACGCCACCGGCCTCGACGACCGACTCGGCCACGATCTCGCCGACGTTGCGCAGGTGCACGTGGCCTGGCACGAACTGGGTGAACGAGTTGGCCACTGCGACGATCGGCTTGCCGAAGTCCGACTCGGCCATACCGGTGGCCCGCCACAGCGCCCGCGCGCCGGCCATGTTCCGTCCGTGAGTCGAGGTGCGTGACCGCAATGCCGGCATGGTCGGCTCCTTGCCTGTCGCTCGTCGTACGCCGTTTCCGCTTGTTACTCGCGGGGAATATCCTCCCACCCGGTCCGTGGCGCGGACCAGGCATCCCAAGGATTGGGACAGCGTGTTGCGGGCGGTGGGGCCGAACCGCGCGGCGGTGGGGTGGGTTACGCGGCGATGGGCTCGGGAGCGGCAGCGGGCTCAGACAGTTCGGCGCGCACCGAGCGCTCGGCGAAGAAGGCACCGGTCGGGAGCACCGACATCACCAGCACCCACACGACGCGCTTGATGCTCCAGCGCTGCCGCCGCCAGCCGTCGAGCGCCAGCAGGACGTAGGCGATGAACAACAGGCCGTGCACCGTGCCCGTGACCGTCACCGCGATCGGCAGGCCGGCGGCGTACTTGAGCGGCATGGCCACGCACAGCAAGAGCAGGAAAGAGGCGCCCTCGGCGAGCGAGACCGGCAGGAAGTATCGACTGAATGTATTCCTTTGGTCGCTATTGTTCATGATCGCGGCCGTTTCGGGCATGGGTGATCCTTGCTGATTCGGGCTGAGCTCTGGAGGCGCGACATGCGCGGGACCATCTTACCGACGCTTGGTCGGGAAAAAGTGCTGGGGTTGTCGAGACTCCTGTCACAGCCGCGCTCCGGCACCTAATCTGTGTGGCCATGGATTGGAACAGGCGCCACTGCGCGCGGCGGGGGCACGTCCTCTACGAGCCCGTCGAACCGGAGTACCGCGACCGGATCAGGGCCGAGACGGCACTCGGCCCGGCCTGGCGCTGCCTGCGGTGCGGCGACTTCGTGCTGGAGCAGCCGAAGGGCAGCGGCCCGGCGGCCGACGCGCCCGTGGTCCCGCGCGGCAAGGTGCTGCGCTCGCTGCTGATCATGCGGCTGCTAGCGGTCGAGCGGGTCTTCCGCTTCCTGCTGGTCGGCGCGGCGGCCTACGCGGTATGGCGGTTCGAGAACTCGCAGCGGGCGCTGTCCCAGCTGTTCGAGCGGGACCTGACCCTGTTCAAGCCGCTGGCCACGCACTGGGGCTACGACCTGGACCACTCCTCGATCGTCGACACCATTCGCAAGTCCTTCAACTACAAGCACTCCACGCTGAGCGTGGTCGCGATCCTGCTGGCCGCTTACGCGGTGATCGAGCTGATCGAGGCGGTCGGCCTGTGGCTGGCCAAGCGCTGGGGTGAGTACTTCGCGGTGGTGGCCACGGCCGCGTTCCTGCCGATCGAGGTCCACGAGATCATCACCAAGCAGTCCGGGTTCAAGATCGCCACCTTCGCGATCAACGTGCTCGCGGTGCTGTACCTGCTGCTGGCCAAGCGGCTGTTCGGGCTGCGCGGCGGAAAGGCCGCCGCCGAACGGGAGCTGCACAGCGCGTCGCTGCTGGAGATCGAGGAGGCGGCGGGGGAGACGCCGGACCGGCGGCGGGGTGCTGAAGAGTCAGACGGTGCGTCTGCGTCTCTGCGAGAAGACGCGGACGTGGCTGAGGCGGCGCCCGGAAGGGTCGAGGATGAGGCTGGAGGGGAACTGCCGAGCCGCGAAACTGCGGCCGTGCATCCTTCCAGCGAATAAAATGTTAATAGTTCAACTACTGCAAGGTATCATGGGCCCATGAGCCTGGAAGACATGCGCACGGAGGCGGGCGGCACGGCGACGAGCGTCGCCGCGCCGCGCTGGCTGACCGACGCCGAGCAGCACACCTGGCGCGCCTGGCTCGAAGTGATGCGGCTGCTTCCGGCGCAGCTGGAGGACCGGCTGCACGACCGGCACGACCTGAACCTGACCGACTATCAGGTGCTGGTCGAGCTGTCCGAGTCCGCCGAAGGCAAACTGCGGATGACCGAGCTGGCCAACCGCACCTCGCTGTCCAAGAGCCGCCTCTCCCACCAGATCGGCCGGATGGAGAAGGCCGGTCTGGTGGAGCGGCAGGACTGCCCGTCGGACCGGCGCGGCGCGTTCGCGGTCATCACCGAGCAGGGCTGGGAGCTGATGCGCTCGGCCGCGCCCGGACACGTCGATGATGTGCGCGAACTTTTCATCGACCTCATGTCCGCGGAGGAGATCGAGGTCGTCGGCAAGGCGATGGACATCATCGCGCGGAAGCTGCGCCAGTCGCCCGGCCTCGGCTGCGCGAACGCGATGGCCGAGATGCAGGCCGCGGCCCGCGCCGCGTCCTAGAACGCGGCTCAGGCGAAGCGGACCACCGAGATAACGCCCGCGATGATGCAGTAGATCGCGAAGGGCGTCAGCGTCCTGGTCTCGAAGTACCGCACCAGGTAACGCACCGAGATATACGAGGCCACGAACGCGATAAGCGATCCGGCGATGGCCGGGCCGATCACGCTTGAGTTCTCCGGCTTCGCCAGCTCCGGCAGCTTGTACAGGCCGGCCAGCAGAATCACCGGCGTGGCCAGCAGGAACGCGAAACGCGCGGCGTCCTCGTGGTGCAGGCCCTTGAACAGACCGGTCACGATCGTCGCGCCCGAACGGCTCAGGCCCGGGAACAGGCCGAGGATCTGCGCCGCGCCGATCTGCACCGCGGTCCCCCGGGAGAGCCTGGCCAGCCGCACATCGCTGGCGATCTCGGGCGGCAGCTCGCGGCCGTGCCGGTCCAGTTCGCGCGGCGGCTCCAGGGTCGCCGTGCTCTGCTTGCGCCGGCTGCCGCCGCTCGCCATCACGGAGGCCGCGGCCCGCTCGCCGCGCCCGTCCCGATCCGCCCTGCGTCCCGCGCCCGCGGTCTCCGCCGCAGCGCCGCCGCCGCGCAGCCGCTCGGCCCCGATCAGGATCAGGCCGTTGAGAGCGAGGAACACCCCGGCCCATACCGGCTTGCCCAGGTGCTGGCGCAGCAGCTTGTCCAGCACCAGACCGGCCAGGCCGACCGGAATCGTGCCGACGATCAACAGCCAGGCCAGCTTCTCGTACGGGGTCTGGATCTGCCGGTTGCGCACCGAGCTGACGAGCCCCCTGATCACGCGCACCCAGTCGCGCCAGAAGAACAGGATCAGCGCGCAGGCCGTCGCCACGTGCAGGGCCACCACCAGCGCCAGGTAAGGCGACTGGTTCGCGGTCATGTCCAGCGTGCTCGCCCAGCTGCCGCCGATGAAGGCCGGGATCAGCACCGCGTGCCCGAGGCTGGAGACGGGGAACAGCTCGGCCACGCCCTGCACCAGGCCGATCACGATCGCTTCGAGATACGTCACGGTACCGGACAAGTCACAACCCCTGGGGATAGTCGGCCCTGGTGGCCGGTCGGCCGCGGCTTCGGCCGGCCGGTTTCGGGCGCAGTGCGAGAGCGGGTCGGAGCAACAATAGTCACTTCGCGAGGCTGTCCGGTGCTCGATACCAGGAATCCAGCGCCTCCGGCGGCACGCCCATCGCCTCGGCCACGTTTTCCCACGGCATCGGGTCGAGGCCGCCCGCCGCCAGCCCCACCACCTCGCGCAGCATGGCGTCCACCACCCGCCGCGCCTTGACCAGCGAGGCGAGCGCGTTCTGGTACGAGCTGCGGTCCACCTCGCGGATCGTCATCGGCAGCCAGCCGTTGATCATGCCGATGAACTGGCGGCGCAGATCCTCGTCGAGCTCGCCGGGGATCGTGACGGAGCCGTCGCACCGCACCTCGGCCAGCACGACGCCCTGCTCGTCTCGCAGGACCGCGCGTACAGCCTGGTAGCTCTCGTAGCGGTGCACGTTGGCGCCGATCCGGTCCGCGCCGGAAATATGATCGGCGAAGTCGCGCAGCCGCGGCGCGACCGAGGCCGCGTAACCGCGGAAGGCCTCGCTGGCCATCGAACCGCCCCCGTCGACCAGTGCCTGCGGCCGCTCCACGACCTCCACCCCGGCGGTCGCCCAGCGGCTGCTGCCGGTCTGCTGGTCCAGCACCACGACGTCGTAGTCGATCCGATCTGGGCGGTAGAACCGGGCCATGGCGTAACCCCCAATTCGGAGAACTGCTGCGGCCGTAAGCCGTTCGCCGGCCGTGCGCCTCCGTTCCTGGCCGGCAGGCTCCTTTTCTCGCAGGCGAAAGGGAACGGGAGGTGAACTCGGGGTGTCCGAGGGGAAACCGTTCGTGGCCGGGAAATCAGAACACGTGCGCACTCGGCCGTCACAGGGCTCTGACCGTGCGGCGCCGTTCGTCCAGCGAATCAGCGATCGAAGATGGCTGACAAGCGGATGCGCGTGCCCGGCCCGCCGAGTCCGGTGGGAGCGGGGCCGCTGAGCACGATCCGCAGTGCGCCGCCGCGGATCCGGTCCGCGTAGCCCTCAAGGCGCACGATCTCATCCGGGCCTGCGTCCTCGCCGAGGGCGGATGCGATCAGCTCGGTCGCGTAGCGGCGATTCCCGAGGGCGGTCAGTTCGGCCAAGGTAAGGCGCACCGAGTGCGTCTTATCGACGGCGACGGCGACCTCACCCACCGTCAGATGCACCGGGTCGCCCACGATGAGCGCGCCCGAGACGAGAGGAAGGGTTCGAACGTCGGTACGGCGCATCAGCTGCGCCGGGCGCCAGCCGCGACCGCGTACCCGGGTCTCGACGCTGCCGCCGGCCGCGAGGGCCCAGCGTCCGCGTATCGACGTGGCCTGTCGGCCTGTGTGGACGCCGCGATTCGGCAGATCCAGCGCAGTCATGACGCCCTCCACACGGCCGGTTCCAGTGCCCGCCCTGGCGCGACGACGCCTGGACAGGCGCCGCCGGGACCCGGGACGTTCCGAGGGTCCGGAGCGGGGGATCAGTACCCAGTAACCGATTTCGCAATCGGGCCCGGCGATCCCGGTCAGCCCCGGCGGCTTCTCCTGTGCCTTAACTGTTCCGCAGTTTCCTGTGGCCAGCCTAAAAACGAGGTAAGGGACCGGTGTGACTTGGCGGTGATTGGCGGTCAGGTTTCGGACGAGCCGGGATGGAACGCCGCCCGACCGGCGCCGGTCGGGCGGCGTCGGGTCGGGCGGGTGCGTCGGCCGGTAGGGGCCGGTCCGGTCAGGTCTCGGCGATGTGCTGAGCGAACCGGTCGCGCGCGGCCGACCAGTGGTCATGGTCGAACTTGCCGGAGCCGAGCGCGTCGGCGGCCTCGTAACCCATCACCATCGCGTGGTGCGTGTTGTCCGGCGTGAAGAGCCCGTGCCGGCCGAATGTCGTGACGTTGCGCAGCTGCTCGACCCAGTCCTCAAGCACGGACAGGTGTTCCTTGTAGCCACGCTGATAGACCGGGTAGACGTTACGCAGTCGCTTGACCTGTAGCCACTCGAGGCTGAGGGGCGGCAGACCGGTGCGATGTACCGCATCCCCGATCACGTCGGCCAGTTCCTCGTCCGAGGCGTTCCAGATCTCGTCCCCTATGTCGCAGGGCAACTCGAAGCAGACCACCGAGCGGTCCTCGGGGTCCTCGGGGTTGATCCGGTGGTTCGCCGGCTCGGAGATCCGGCTGACCGGGGTGCCGGAGGCCGGGATGTAGTGCACGTCGTGCTTGGTCCAGCGCCCGCCCCGGTGCACCGCGTACACCAGCACGATCGCCCGGAAGCGCAGGTTGCCGCTGGCCTCGACGGCCTCGTACGGCGCACCGGGTGACGTCATCCTGGCCAGCAACGGCAGCGGGAGCGTGGAGAAGACGTGCCGGGCGCGCAGCCAGCCGCTGGACTCCCAGTGGTCGAGCCCTGACCAGCCGCCGCGCTCGGCTGCGGCCGTGTGGTGCTCGGAGCGGCCGAGCCGTACCGCGATATCGCTCTCGCCTACGTCCAGCCGTTCGACCATCGCACCGAGGCGCAGCCGCGCGCCCGCGGTTACCGCAGCATCGGCGAGCGTCTCGCACAGCTGCCCGAAACCGCGGCGCGGGTACAGGTACGCGAGCGATTCGCTCGACATGGCGGAACGCACCGAGCGCACCAAAGCCGCCAGTGCAGTAGGCGCCCCGGCCTTCCGGCGCGCCTGGTCGGCGTCGATCTCATCGCCGGTCAGACCCCAGAGCTTGCGCGCGTACGGCGCGTACACCTGTTCGTACAGCGTCGGGCCGAAGCCTGCGCGCATCAGTTCGGCGTACGTGTCCGGGTTCTCAGGGGCCTTGGACCGCCGCCACGGCGTCGAGATCGCCTCGAACGCGGCGCGCGCCATCGGCACGGCGGGCAGCGCCCTGGCCAGTTCCCGCGGCTTGAACGGATACGTGATCCACTTCTCGCCGAGCAGCAGGCGCCCGTCGCGATAGCGGGTCTGCAGGTCGCCGCCGAGCAGATAGCGCAGGTCGGCGAGCACGTAAGCCGGCATGTCGGGGTTGAGCCTGTGGCTGCCGTAATCGACTCGCACACCGGCCACGTCGAACGAGGCGGCCATCCCGCCGACGGACTCGGCGCGGTCGAGAACCACGACGGAGAGACCCCGACGGGCGGCCCGCCACGCGGCGGAGAGCCCGGCCGGTCCCGCGCCGAGGACGACGAGGTCAGTACTGCTATTCAATGTGGCCGCTACTCATCCGAAGTCCGCATCCATGGCGCACTTAGCCTAGTGCGCCGCGCCTCGCCGCGTCACACGTACACGAGCACTGTTCTCTAAAGAGCGACGGCGCAGTCACCGAGTGTAGCTTCACCGGCGGTCGAGGCGGGGAATCAGCACTTCGACGGTGATGAGCTTGAGCGCGGCGGCGGTCGGGATGGCGACAAGCGCGCCGATGATGCCCAGCAGCGAGCCGCCGACCAGTACCGCGACCACCGTGACGATCGGCGGCACGTCCACGGCGTGGCGCATCACCTTCGGCAGCAGCACGTAGTCCTCGGTGAGCCGGAAGCCGATGTAGAACAACAGCGTCGCGATGGCTACGGGTGTTGACACGGTCAGCGCCACGAGTGTGACGATCGCTCCGCCGATGGTCGAGCCGATGACCGGGATCATGTCCATCAGCGCGACGAGCAGGCCGAGTGCTGCCGGGTACTGGATGCCCCAGGCGGCGGTCCAGATGTAGGTGGCCAGCCCGGCGATCGATGCGTTGAGTGCGGAGCCGAGCATGTACCGGCCGACCTGGGTGAGGATCTCGTCGCCGAGCACGCGTACCCGGTCGCGCCGTGAGGCGGGGAAGGCGCGGTACGCCACCGCGACGATGTTAGGCAGCCCGGCGAGGAAGTAGATCGTCAGCGCGACCACGGCGAGTGTGGACGTGAGGGTTGAGAGCACGTATTTGCCCGCGCCGACGATCCCGGACACCGCGGTCGTGCCGAGGCCGCGCGAGGAGAGCGCGGACTGCACCTTGCCGACGACGTGGTACTTCGCCTCCAGCCGGCCGAGATAGGTCGAGCGGTCCTGGATCTGCTGCAGCACGTGCGGAATGGCGTGCACGAGCGCGGTCACCTCGGCGGCCACCGGCGGCACGATCACCGCGAGGAATCCGGCGACCAGCGCCATCACGCCGAGCGCGACCGCGAGCACCGCGCCGGCACGCCGCATCGGCACCCGCGTCTGCCGGGTCAGCGCGGTCACGATGGGGTTAAGGGAGACGGCGAGGAACGCCGCGAGCAACACGGTCGTGATCACGCCGCCGGCGCGCGCGATCCCGCGGACCAGAAGGTAGGCGGACAGCGCCCCGGCGGCGAGGCCGAAGGCGTAGGTGAAGTAGGAGCGCTGCGGCAGCGGGGCGGCCGGTGAGTCGCCTGATACCGCCGGGACCGAAGGCGCGGAGGCGGCCGCGACAGCAGGTTCGGAGGAGGCGAAGTCGGCGGCGGTACCCGAGGCGGTGTCGGCCGAGTCCGGTGCCGGATCCGCGACGCGACTTACGCTCTGCGAAGGACCTGTAGCGTCGCCGTCCGCTGCCGCCGGCGCGGCTGCGTCGGCGGGCGGGGCCTCAGCGGCGGCAGAGGGGTCCGGAGCGTCGCCCGCGCGCGCCCCGTTCGCCTGCCCGCCCGCGCCCATAGCCTAAAGGTACAAGCCGGTCGCCCCGCTGGAGTCGCCAAGACGCTCGGCGGCCACCGCGTGAATGTCACGCTCGCGCAGCAGCACGTACTCCACGCCGCGGACCTCCACCTCGGCCCGGTCGTCCGGGTCGTACAGCACCCGGTCGCCGATCTCGACGGTGCGTACGTTCTGCCCGATCGCGACGACCTGCGCCCATGCCAACCGGTGCGACATTTGCGCGGTCGCCGGGATGAGGATCCCGCCGCTGGACCGGCGTTCTCCCTCGGCGCCGTCGGACCGGACCAGGACCCGGTCGTGCAGCATCTTGATCGGCAGTTTGTCGATAGACCCGGCGCTCTCAGTGGGCGCGGTCGGCTTCTCGTCGTCGGACTTGGATCGGGGACTCACGCCCCGACGTTAGCGCATTCCGGGCGCACGGTGCCCCGGCAGCCTGACTCGCTTATGCGTTCAGGCTGCCGGGGCACGAGCTCGGGAGAGCCGGCTGGCAGCAGGCTCTAAGAAGCCCGGCCGCGTACCGTGTGCAGCGCGACCATCCCGCCGATCACCACACCCAGGCTGCCGAGTAACGCGGCGACCCGCTGCTTACGCAGCTCGCCGGTGCGTTCCGAGACGAATTGGTACTTAACCTGCAGGCCACCTCGCCGAAGCAGGTCACGCGGGCTGAGCCGCTCGGACAGCTCGTCCAGCGTCGAGGACAGATGTTCCCGGGTGCGGTCCAGGTCCGCCTCGATCTCGGCAGGCGACCTGGTGTCCTTCACCTCGATGCGCACCTCGCCGTCGCGATGCCCGTTCGTGCTGCCCTCGAGCTGCGAACCGGCCACTTCGCCGTGCGGCGTGACCACCAGGATCGGGTTGGCGGCCGCGGTGCCCTTCTGTCCCTCGTCTTTCGCCACGTCGATCACCCCCGGGTGGGTCCGGCTGTCGTTGTTCTCCGCCATCGCTCGAACTCCCTCGCTCGTGCCTTCTCGGGACCGCCTACCCCGTTTTGCGGTTTTCCCTCGACCCGGCGCCCCGCCGCGTCCGCGCGCGTCAGCCGCCTGGCGCAGTCCCGGCCCGGCCGGGCCGAGTGGGGCGACCGTGTCGGCCCGCTCTCGTAGGCTGGTGGCCCGCCCATCAGGAGCGGGACGAAGGCAACAGACACCGAGAGACAGGACGGCCGAAGTGTCAGTGCGACTGGAACCCGGGACCGAGGCGCCGCAGTTCACGCTGCAGGACGCGGACGGCAAGCCGGTATCGCTGTCCGACTACGCGGGACGCAAGGTCATCGTGTACGTATACCCGGCGGCGATGACCCCGGGCTGCACGAAGCAGGCCTGTGACTTCCGCGATTCGCTCCAGTCGCTGGCGGCGTCCGGGTACGCGGTGCTCGGCCTCTCCCCGGACAAGCCGGAGAAGCTGGCCAAGTTCCGCGAGCGCGACGGGCTGAACTTCCCGCTGCTGTCCGACCCGGACAAGAAGGTGCTGGAGGCGTACGGCGCGTACGGCGAGAAGAAGCTGTACGGCAAGCTCGTCGTCGGCGTCATCCGCTCCACCTTCGTGATCGGCGAGGACGGAAAGATCGAGCTGGCGCAGTACGCCGTGAAGGCGACCGGGCACGTCGCGAAACTGCGCCGCGATCTCGGCCTTGACTGACCCGGGCTGGACTGACCGTGGCTGGACCGGACCCGGACTGAACCGACCCGGCCCGCCCTGACAGGGCTCTGCGCCCACCCGCACCGGAAAGCCCCACGAAGCCGTATGCTCGCGGGTCAACGGGACGACGCGCCGTCGACTCGGCGACCCGCGGACCGCTCAAGCGCGGTCGCGGACAAACACAGCATCGAGGGGGACCACCGGTGACCGCCCAGGTAAGCCTGCTTCCATCCCACGTGACCCAGGGCCAGGGCCCGGGCGTGGCGTTCCGTATCGAGGGCCAGATCGTCCCGGTCCTGCATCTGGCCATGAACGGCCAGGTCCCGGTCTACTTCGAGCACCACGTGGTGCTATGGAAGCAGCCGCAGGTGGACATCCAGATCATGCCGCTCAAGGGGGCGTTCAAGCGGGTCATCGGCGGCATGCCGATCTTCATGACCCAGGCGGTCGGCTTCGGCGAGATCGCCTTCTCCCGGGACTCGGCCGGCCAGGTCTTCCCGCTCAACGTGCCGCACGGCAGCGCGATCCTGGTGCGCGAGCACCAGTTCCTGGCCGCGACCGCGAACCTCGCCTACAACTTCGAGCGGGTGCGCGGCATCGGCTCGATGCTGTTCGGCAGCCAGGGCTTCTGGCAGGACCGCTTCGAGGCGCACCAGGGCGACGGCCTGCTGTGGCTGCACGCGCACGGCAACGCCTTCGAGGTGGTGCTCCAGCCCGGCGAGATCATCGACGTGGAGCCGGGCTCCTGGATCTACCGGGACATGAGCGTGAAGTACGAGCAGAAGGTCTTCGGCCTGAAGACCGGCATCCTCGGCGGCGGCGGGAACCTGGTGTTCAACCGGCTCACCGGGCCCGGCCGGGTCGGCCTGCAGTCCGGCTACTTCCACCCGGGCGGCGCCGAGGTCGGCGCAACCGCGGGCGCGGTGGCCGGCGGAGCGCGCGGCGGCCTGGGTGGAGCGGTGGCTGGCGGCATCATCGGCGGCCTGCTCGGCGGCAACAGCTGAGAGCCGGCAGCCACGCGGAAACGCAAGGGCGGTCTGGACTCCGTTGTCCAGACCGCCCTCGCTGTGGGTGGGGTGGTGCCGTGGTAGCTCAGGCGACGCTGCGGTTCGGGTGACTCCTGATCAGTTGCCGTGGCCGTTGAAGCCGGGGATGGCGATGGTTCCGGTGTTGAGGAACGCGTTGTCCGCCTCGACGTTCGTGAACAGCAGCGGCAGCGGGATGGTCAGGCCCTGCAGCACCGTGAGCAGGCCCGGGTTCTGCGGGGTGAAGGTCTGGTGGATCAGACCGAGCACATCCGCGGTGAACGAGGTGGACCACAGGTGCACGTTCTCCAGCGTCACCGTCTGGCCCTGGCCGCCGTCCACGTACTGGAGCTTGCCGCCGCCCTGCTGCGAGTAGGTGATCATGCTCAGCAGCGTGACCTTGGCGGCGGTGAAGTCCAGCACCTGCTCGGGTCCGTTGGCGGTCTGTATCGTCGTGACGCCGTTGTAGGTGAGGCTGTACATCGTCATCGACGGCGTGGACAGATGCCATGGCACATTGGCCGCGGTGTTGCCGTCCGAGCTGGCCGTGTTCTTCTTGATCTGCGACTTCGGCAGGCAGCTCGCGGTCGGGGACGGCGAAGCCTGAGCGCCTGCGCCGGTTGCCGCCTGCTTGACGGCGCCGCTGTGCGTGACCGTCTTCGTGCCGCTGGTCACCGCGCCGACCTTCGCCGCGCCCTGCTCGACCGCCGATGCCGCAGCGTCCGCGGCGCCGCCGCTCGTGCCGGTTCCGGTCGACTTGGTGTAGGCCGCGTTCATCACCGGCGCCGCGCCGGCCTTCGGCAGCTGCTGCGAGCCGAAGATCCAGGTCCACACGCCGTTGAGCCAGCCCCAGAAGCCGCCGGAGGACGAGCTCGACGCGCTGGGCGTCGGGGTCGGCGTGGTCGCCCCGCCCGCCGCCGGGCTGGTGGAGCCGGACGCGGACGGTGACGGGGAGGCCGAGCCGCCCGCCGTCTTCGGCGTGTTCGCCTTGGTCGAGCCGCTGGCGCTCGCGCTCGCCTGCGGAGTCGCCGTGGCGGACCGGGTGGCCGAGGTCGACGGGCTGGCGCTCGGGCTGGCGGTGCCGCAGATCGAGGTGGGAAACGGCAAGACCGAGGACGTGCCCGCCGCGCTGGCCGGTCCGGCCAGGGTCAGCGCTCCCGCGACCGCCGTCAGGGTGATCGGGGTGGCGATCGCGACCAGGGCGCGCCGGCTCGTACCGTCAGTCCTCCGGGTGCTGGTCGGCACCGCGCTCCTCCACTTCCGGAAGGTTGATCGTCGGGGCGTCCGCGCCCGCGCGGCTGCGGGCCTCGAACTCGGCGAGCTCGGCGTCACCCGTGGCCGCGGCGCCGTGCGCCTGCATCACCGCCGGGTCCGCGGCGTTCTCGTACATTCCCGGCTCGTAGGAGCCGGCCTGGTAGGGCTCGCCCTCGCCGAGTTCGGCCGGCTGTTCCTCGATCCCCGGCCGCCGACGCCGCTCGCGTCGCGTCGGAGCCTCCCAGCCCGGCCGCGGGGTCCACGCCACCGCGAGGCCGCCGCCGATCAGCGAGAGCAGAGTGCCGATGAAGAAGCCGCCGAGGTTGGTGGCGGGCAGCGCGATCAGGCCCAGCAGGATCGAGGCGATCCCGGCGAAGACCCGGTACGCCGGGGCGAACCAGATGGTCAGCCCGAACATGATCATCAGTGCGCCGATGAAGAACGCGGATACGCCGCCGACGCCCTCGTGGATGATGTTTCCGATCGAGGAGAGCGGCGCGAGCCACAGCTCGATGCCGGCCAGGACGATGAGCAGTCCGGCGGGGAACGGCCTGCCCTTGCGCCAGTGCCGGAAGGCGTGCAGTGCGCGCACTACGGCCGGTCGGCTCGGCTCACGGGGCGTCGGGCTGTCAAGGGTGTGCGTGGTCATCGCTGCTGCTCCGGTAAGGGAGGC
>Ga0070741_10012873_pt1 | contig 14985 bp, 18 predicted proteins | sample Coa_R1_4_FD_66440 | JGI IMG/M metagenome (GOLD analysis project Ga0070741, IMG submission 66440) | Surface soil microbial communities from Centralia Pennsylvania, which are recovering from an underground coalmine fire - Coalmine... | ecosystem: Environmental > Terrestrial > Soil > Unclassified ... | reverse complement strand
ACTGGGAGGCGCTCGCCTACTGGGTGCGAGCGGTCGTGGCAGCGTATGGGATGCCGCAGGGTGTAGCCGAGCTCCTGCGCGATAGGTGCCCCGGGTTTCTCGAGAACCTGAGTGCCGAGGGCGCTTGCCTGGAGGATGCGACTACAGTGTGGCGACGGCTGATTGCCTGGATCGACGACCACATCTTCGGATTTGCCAAGGCGGATGGCTGGTTTGAGGCGATCACGCTCTTCGCCAGAAGCAGCCTCCAGGCCGAGCGTACGGTCTCATATTGGGCGGCCTGTGATCTTGCCTGGTCACGACGCCGGCCGGCACACTATCCTGCCCTTGAGGACTGGCGCCGGGCCGCAGAGGTATATACGGAACGCTGAGCAACCGATAGCCGCTGCACGGTTCTCAGCTTGTCTCGATCTCCTCAACATCTTCCGGGGCTGATTCCGCCGCGGGCTTCTTCTTGCGCCCTCCTTTAGGGGCTTGCTTCTCCTTACCGTATTCGTAATCCTCCACCAGCCTGTGCTGCGCGTCCGGACTGAGCGTCTCGAACGGGATCTCCTCCGGATGGTCCCTGCAAAGAGACGTTACAGAGTCCTCCGTGATTCGGCCGCGCTCACACAACAGCAGACCTTGGCGTTTCAGGCGGCGAACGGCCGATGCATCCAGGTGCAGCAGTTTCATCAGGTCTCTGGTCTTGAAGCCACCGAAAAAATCCGCGCCGCGGTCGAGGGCCAGCAGGCGGGACCAGATCGACCCTTTGGTCAGTTTCATCCGCTTCTCGACGCTTTCCAACTGAAATCCCTCACAGGAGATCAACTGGCGATCCGCATCCGGGGACCACCGTTGATACTTCTTCTTCCGCTTGCGGGACAGACCCAGAGACTTGGCTTTCCACGAGATTACCGATCTCGGCCAATCTGGATGCCGTTCGCGCAGCGCATCAATTGTGCGAGTGGCGCCGTTTCTCCCGTCGCTGTAGCCGGACTGCATCAGTTGGAGATCCTCTGGCGTCCACTCGTGGCGCGAGTAGGGTGGCCGCTTCGATTTCGTCAGCCCGAGATAAACGATCCGCGCCCAGATGGTGGCGGCAGAGATTTCGGGGTGGTCCTTCCGAATCGCAAGAATAGCCTCCCGCTCGCCGTCTCTGCCCCGTTTGCAGAACTCCCTGAGAACTCCATCCAGTTCGCGATTCCAGCCGTCGAAGGGCACGGAGTAGGCTGGATGTTGATCTCGTCGCTGTCCGTTTGTGGCCGCCGTGGCACGGGCTGGAGGTTCGGGCGATCGTTGCTCGGCACCCGCAGCTGGCGCCGGCGCGACGGCTGTGGCAACCGCCAAACCGTTGGCTGGTCCCCCGTTCTGCGCTGACCGAGACACCTCGACCCGCAGATTGAGTGGGTTCTGGTTCTCCCGAGCTGCCACGTTCGACCCGGGGGAGGAAGGGTGCTCTTTACCACCATTGGCTCTCGGCATGACCTCTGCCTTGCCCGTCGCTTGTTTGAATTCGCGTTTGCTCAGACCACGATTTACTGACCCAGTCTCGGTAAGAATCGCCCAGACATTAATTTCCGAAGAATCCTAATTCAGACGTGGAATCCTGTCAAATCTCGCTCGCCCCCGAAATTCTCTGTCGTCTGCGGCGCGCCCGCAGTTCCCCCGGTATCCCGATTGTCGTCCTGCCGGTGTCGAATGAGACGCTCGAAGCGGAGAGCGCGTTCCCCGAGCCCTCCAATGCTGTCAGCATCAGCCTGGGTCGGCCACACGCCTGGAATAATCGAGGCTTGCGGCTTTGACACGACGGACGGCCCCGCGTACAACCGTTGCCATGAGTCGGGGTTCGGCGCTGGTGCGCGACCGAAGCTCGCCGGGGATTCAAAGACGCGGGCCTAACCGCGCTGAGAGCACGGATCTTGCCCCTGCGCTGCCAGGTCCGGCGGACGTCTTCGATCACTTGGATCGCTGCTCCAATCTTCTGACCGCCAAGGAATTGGCGGCACTGCTGGCGGTCAGCCCGAAGACGATCTATGGCTATGTCGCCCGAAACCTTATCCCGCATTACAAGATCGCCGCCAGCGTTCGGTTCCGCGCCCGGGACATCGCCGAATGGCTGCGGTCCCATGCGTCGTGATCGCCCTTGGAAGGACGGTGGCGCACACCCAAGCCTCTCCATCAGCAGTCGCCCATCAACCGCTGAAAACCAGGCGAGACAAAGCCTTCGCTTCCTGGTGCCAGCCCTGGTCAAAGCCGTTTCGCCTGCGTCGCAGATTCTCCGACCTGCGCGACGCCCGGCAGAAGAGAGTGTTGAACGCCCGGCCGGGTTTGACGGAAATCTCAATCAGTCCTAAACAAAGGTATGCAGGATCCTGCAATCTCCCGAATCTCGATCCCAGGAGACGAAACTTTGAGCAATTCTACCTCCCCCGCAGTCGCCAACGAGACCGTCCCGCACCTAATGACGGTTGAACAAGTAGCCCAGTACTGCCAACTCGCGCCTTCTACGATTTATCACTGGCTCTGCGACGGCAGACTACGACATGTGAAGCTCGGCAGCGCCGTGAGGGTACGGCGCCAGGATCTCGAACGATTTGTTCTGCAGAGACTCCAGGGCAATGGCAAGGGAAACAGGCATGAAGCCGCTGACGCCATCGGCTGAACCTGTCGATAATACAATCGGCCGCAAGAATCGTGACTTCTCGAGTGGTCCGGTGTGGGACCCCAAGCTGAGGCGCTGGCTTGTCGAGATCCTTTATCCCGATCAGACGCGCAAGCGCAGACGTTTCCGACGTCAACGCGACGCCCAGTTGTGGTGGGCAACTCAACATCGTGCCATAGAATCAGGTGCCTGGAATCAGCCAACTGAGCCCGAGCGTCCCAAGAGGACCTTCGCCGAACTCTGCGATGCGTACCGGAAGTGGGCCCAAGTGAACCTTCGATCATATGAGAACTACGTCGCGATCGGGCTCAAGTTCTGGGAGGGGCAATTTGGCCGAGAGACCGCCCTCGACAAGATCACGCCCCAGTGGATCGAGACTGTAAAGGCTGCCTACTCGCAGAACGTCGAGCAAGCCACCGTAGATCGGAAGCTTGAGGTACTGCGAGCGATGTTTAACTGGGCGATATCGCAGAAGGTGATCGGGGGCCAGAATCCCATGAAGGGAGTCAAGCTTTTCAAGCCCAACAACGAGATCGTTCGATACCTGACCGCCGATGAGTACGTCGCGGTGCTGGAGGCGGCCAATCACGAGCGCTGGTATGTTCGTCCCGTCATCGAGTTGGCCGCCAATACTGGCCTTCGCAAGAGGAACATTCTGCGCTTGCGTTGGGAGGAGTGCGATTTTGCCACGGGAGTCATCCGGATCACCCGAACAAAGCGCAAGAAGACCGTCACGATACCGATGACCGAGGCGACGCGAGCGGTCCTAGAATCCGTGCGGAAGAAGACCGGGAAGTACATGTTCGTCTTCTGCCACTTTGAGGGCGAACAAGCCGGCCTTCCAATCGGCGACATCAAGAAATCCTGGAAAGCAGTACTGAAAGGAGCGGGTATCACGAGGCCCTTCCGCTTCCACGACCTTCGGCATTCGTGTGCTTCTCAACTAGTCATGAACGGCGCCAGCCTCATGGCCGTCAAGGAAATTCTTGGCCACGAATCCTTGAAGACAACACTCAGATATGCGCACCTGAGCCCGGAGTACGTCGCCCAGGAGGTCAAGGTTCTCGACAAGGCGTTGCCAAAAGTTTGCCATCCTCATGCATCGAAGAAGAGCAAGCCGGAGCAAAGCGGTGCAAACCGAAAGCCTCGCAAGCGGATGAACCAAAAGGAGTAACGATAACTGAGGAGACTTTACGCAACCGGTAGCAACAGCCGGCAAAACGGCTTTCCCAAGGTTCGGGACCAGGAGGTCGGTGGTTCGAATCCACTCGCCCCGACCAATCATCCCACAAATTTTCCTAACGATACGCCAATCCGGGTTTCGACCCCGCGATCGGCATTTTTGCTGGTGTGACCAGATTTGTGCCCACCCTTTGCCTGCTCCAGATGTTCAACGGCATACTGCGCCCGGATTCTTTCTACAAATCTCACTTGCGAAAGGAGACAAAGCGAAGATGAACCACACGGACAAAGCCATCTCCGCGGTGCGCCGCATCAACAAGTGCACCGCGGAGTTGGAACAACAACTCACGATGACCGGCCAGGAAGTTCAAACCGCCGAGGCCGAAGCGGCGGCGCTGGCCGGAGAATCGGGCTTCGACGGCGCAGTGGACCGGATCGCACGAGCCAGCGCGCGGCGCGCGGCTCTGGGCGCCGCGCTGGCCAAGCTGAACGAGGAGCGCAACGTGGCTGTGCTTGCCGTTGCCTAAGCTCGCCGCGCCGAAATCACGGCCGAGGCCGATAAGCTGGACGGCGAAATCCCCAGCATCCCAAAGAGGCACAGCGGATGCTCGACAAGCTGGCCGCGCCTGATGGAAGTGGAGGTCTTTCCGATCTCGATCCTGTTCGGGCGGACTGTGACGCCCGTTTACCGGCGCAATCTCGATCCGGATGTGCTGCCGATGGACTTCATCCAACTCACGCCGAAGACCGTCGAGATGCGGCGGCGCGCTTCTGGCGTGGTGGAGAAGCACTGGGGCCGCATCCTCGCGCTCGCGGATGTTCTGGATGCACGCGCCGAACTTTCCCGCGAAGAAGTGCTGGTGGCGGCTCGATGGATTCCGAAAGGTCCGCCGGGTCCTCCCGCGTTGCGGCCGGCCGCAGCGGTCCTGATGGCACGTTGTGACTAGCGCCAGGCGTTGAAAAAACGGTTGACGGCGGTTGACACCGTTGACACGGGTCGGCCGCCGGCAACTCGGAGTTGAAGAATTCGCGAATTGAAGGTAACAGAGTGAAGCGAGCGCGACGATGGGCCTTTACAAACGCGGCGACATCTACTGCTACCGGTTCGTCTGGAACGGCGAACTGATCCGGGAGAGCACCCGCCAATCCAACAGACGAGTGGCGCAGCAGATGGAAGCCGCCCAACGCGCATCGCTCGCCAAGGGAGAGGTGGGCATCCGGGAGAAGAAGCGCGAGATCACGCTCGGTGAGTTCATCGAATCCGACGTGAAGCCGTATGTCGAGAGCCGTTTCGCGGATAAGCCCAAGACGCTCGAATATCACCGCGCGGGACTAAAACTGCTCGCTGCCTACCAGCCGTTGCAGGGATGCCCGCTCAGTTCGATTACGACAGAGAAGGTCGCGGGCTATGTGGCGAAGTTGCGGGATTCTGAGCACGCCGTGGCCACGATCAACCGTCGTCTGCAGGTCCTCCGGCGTGTTCTAAGGTTGGCTGTTGAGTAGGGACGAGTGGACAAGCTGCTGCCAAGGGTCCAGATGCTGCCGGGCGAGAACCACCGGGATCACGTCCTCACACTAGCGGAAGAGTTGCGATACTTCGACGCAGCTCAACAGATCGGCGAGGAGATCCTTGCCGGGTACCAGCGCGCGCTGACTGCGTCCGCGCCCGGTTGCGAGGAGAGGAGCCAGTCGCACCACAGGACCCTTATCTGCTCCGCGACGTCACGACGCTGCTGATCGACACCGGCATGCGGCCGGACGAGTGCTACCGCCTGCGGTGGGAGAACATCCGCGATGGTGCAGTACATGTTCTCTGCGGCAAGACGTCGAACGCTCGGCGCGTCCTGCCGCTGACCGAACGCGCGGCAGCGCTGATCGAGATGAGGCGGAAGAGGGCGAGTTGCGAGTGGGTCTTCCCTGCGCCGACCAGGAGCGGGCACATGGAGAAGTCAACGCTGAAGAAGCAGCACGCGCGGGCGTGCCTGATGGCTGCCGTTCACCCGTTCACGATGTACGACCTTCGGCACACCTGCCTGACTCGCTGGGCTGCCCGCATGGATCCGTATACGCTCGCCTACCTTGCTGGACACAGCGACTTCTCAACCACGCGGCGATACGTCCATCCGCAAGCCGAGACGGTACGTGCCGCACTCGAACGAGTGCGGGCCAACCATCATTGCCAAGAGCCGCCCGGCTGCCAATTTCCGTCCTCTTCGCCAGCGGCGAAAATCGGATGAGCGAAACGGGCAATCTCCTGGCCAATCGCGCGTAGATCCGGTGTGTCAGCCGGCAGGTTGAGGCGTTGAACGAATGCCACCCATTGCTGACGCTTCCCTTCGTCCGTGAGGAACTCTTCCGTGAGCGCGAAGGGGATCCCCGCCGGGACCCCCGTGCGCCGTCGTTCGAAGGTGGCGAAGACAGCGCGCCGCAGGACAGGCAGTTGAAACGGCCAGTTTTGTGACAGGTGCCACAGGTCGTAGAAGTCCTTCATCCGGCTGTTGCGAATGTCCAGCACAAGCATCGCCTTTAGCTTCTCAGCGATCACAGTTTCCGGAGGATACATGCGCAGCGTGGGCCGCTCTACGTGACTCAGAATCGTGGGATATGCGGTGCGCGGCGGGGCGGGCTCGACCACATCACCAAAGCCGATATCGACCTGCAGACGAATCCGTGCCTGTTCCAGTGAGGCCGATAGTTTGACGCGAACGCCCTCGTACTCGGCATCCTCTCGAATGACCGCCGACTCGATGCTCGAAGGATCGAACAAGATCCCGTCGTCGGCAGGGAGGCTGACGACGGCCCGGATTCGTTCCGCGACAGCCTCCGGCGTGGAGTCTCCGAAACCAAGCAGGTCGAGATCCTTGGTAGCCGGTGCAGGTTGCCCTGCCAGGCCACGAAGAGCATCGCCCCCTTCAGAACGAAGTGATCCGACTGATCGCTTGCGCCCAGTCTGCACAGAAATCGCTCGATGGCGTAGCGGGTCAGGAGTGCCTGAAAGTCTTCGCCAGTCTGCTTACTCAGATTGAGCAGGCGCGCCCGCACCGAAGCAGCCGAGTTCATGGCAGTGATTCCAGGTACGGCTGCATCACCCTAGCCACGCGGCAGATCTTGGCGAAGCGGTGGATTTCACGAATTGTCGCCTTCCGCTGCCGCAGACATTCGCGCAGGGCTTCGATGGCCACGTCGAGACCGATCTTGTTGCGGAATTTGAAGCAGTCCGCCACCGTCTTTGCGGGCGAATAGATGCCGACCGGTACCCCTTCGATGCGATGCTCCTGGCGTCCTTCCGTGAGTGCCGGTCCGGTGAAGCGGACCACACGAAGCCGTTGCCCATTCGCGCGCGGCGTGCGGCTCCCGGGAGGAAGCGCGATCCAGACCTCAGCCGGATTTTGTGTAGTGATCTGATGAAACACAAGCGCGGACAGCAGGCAGACCGTCGCATGAGGAAGCCGCTTGCCGACCTCCGCAAGCGAATGATGTTCCGTCACGGGGGCGTCTGCGAGCCGGTAGAGACCTCGTCCCGAGCGCTCCAGCACGCCGCGCCGCATCAAGCGCAGCAGGTATTCGCGCGGGATGCCCGCCGCTTCGACGTCGCGCGGGCGAACGACGCCGAGGCGTTGTGCAAGGGTCGTGATTCGGGATTCCGGTGATTGTTGCAATACGCCACTAGATTCTTATATCTATGTGCATAACGCAACAAGGCCGCTTCCACTGCGCAATTTCATCCCGAGCCGCAAGGTCCTGAACGGCTGTCATCAGGTCCACCTCGGCAATGGTCCAGATCTCGCCGCGCGGGATGCCGTCGAGTTCGATCAGCCGCTGGGCGGCCGCATCATCGGCAACCACAAGATTACGCTCGCCATTGCGGTTGAACTCCACGGCTTGGCCTCCGAGGTTGAATGGTGCGAGTTCCGTTGGTTTCGCAGGCTCGCCGGCGGGCGACCCAGTCAACCATTTGCTCGTCATGGCTTCTCCCAAACCCTCGGGTTGACTTCGTAACGGTTGGAGGGCCGGCCGCCGAGCGGGCCGGATTCGCCGGCGAGGCTGCGCACCCATCCGGCGTCCTCCAACACCTCGGCGGCGAGCTTTACGGCTTCAGGCGAGTCCAGACCGCTCCAGCCCTTGAGGTAGACCTCGCGGCAGGAAAAGAAGCCGCCGGCTCCAACCGTCCGCGTGCGGATCTTCTCTGCCAGTTCGCGAGCCGCCCTAAGCTGCGGCGTGACCACGCAGGAGTAAACCCGCCGTGCGTGGGATTCCAGATACTCACATCAGGCCGCCGCGCGCCGCGCTTGATCGAGGCGAATTTCCACGGCGGATCTGATTTATGGCGTGTTGGACCTGCTCGGTTTCAAGCGCACCGAGGAAGATTTGCCAGGGTGCATACGGGATCACTTGCGTTCCTTGGATCACGCCGAGTTCGAGAAGCTTCCTCGTCGTTGTTGAGCAGATACCAAGTTTTGCCGCTGCCTGTTCCAGAGTAAGTGAATCGGGCTTCGGTTGATTCGACGAGTAGGCGGGCAGCTTGTGATCACACCGTGTGGTTGCGACGCGCATCGTCGTCCATGCATTACCATGACCCGTCTTGATCCGGAGCCGGTTCAACGTCGCTGCGATCTCTCGGTCCGGGGCAGCTTGGGCGGACGCCGCCCATGGCGAGTAATATTGCCCAAAGGCGCGTATTTAAGCTGTACGCCGGCTCGCGCGCACCGCAGCAGGAGGCCGCCCCGGCTCATGTCGCCCCGGCCTATGAACTCTTCCGGAAACAGCAGCCGGTCACCAAACACGCCGAAGATCGGATCGAGGTATTTCGTAGTCGCGATGCTGCCCAGGAGAACGTAATCGCAGTCCGGGCCGACGATCTCGTCGAGAATGCGGCAGGCGCGCTCCAACGGTAAGCGGTATTGAGGGTCCGCAGCGTCTACGGTTACCGAAGCCAGTTGGCGCAGGTGGCCGGCCGTGATGAGAGTATCCGGGGGTACGAGCCCTTGACCGGATGTAATCACGAAGGAGCCCGGCACGTCTTCCGGCGGAGCGGCGAATGCGTGCGCATAGGCCAGCTTGCCGCGGAAATACAGCCCGCTTACAAACGCAAACGTTTCACCGAGCGGCACGCCGTCGCGGCGCAGGCGAACTGCCAGGTCGAAATTGGCATCGGGCCGGAGCAAAAGCCGAGCGCGTTCACCGCCCACATATGCAGGCGAGAGCAGGAAGATGCGATATCGCGGGGTCATTCGGTGGTCTCCGGCTCGGGACCGGCCGGCGGCACGGTGTCTACCGGCTGCTCCTGCCAAGGATTCACGAGGAAGCGGCCGTCGTTTCCGTGCGTGACCACATACAGCTCATCAAAACCTTCGGCGAGTGAGGGCCGCTCCAGGCGTTTAAAGGTCCCAATTACCCCTGGGACGGGTATCAGAGCCTTACCGGAGCGCCCGGCGTTTCTGCGGAGCGCGTCGCTCAGCGGGCTCTCCAGAAAATAGCCCTTCACGCGAAAACCCGCCTGTTTCGCGGCGGCGATATAGAACGCACGCTGGGCGGCCCGCACATTCGTATTGTCCACGACGAAACATTGGCCTGTTTCGAAGCAGGTTCGCATAAACGCCTGCTCGCGCCCGCGCGTCTTCAGCAGATCCAGGCTGAGTCGAATATGCATATGGAAAAAATGGCTGGTGTAGAAAGTGCTCTTACCCGCTCCCTGAATGCCCATAAGGATTACTGCTTCCATTCGGCACACGGCTCCGCCTGGATCACTGCGGTGGTTTCATTTCCCACACCACCTCACGCGCGGGTTTGTCGTCGCGCAAGCCGGCGAACCGCGCATGGCGCAGATGATTCTATGCGGTCATTTCCGTATACTCCACTTGCGTCACGAGCACCGGTTTCCAGCCAGCGGCACTTCTTCATGACTTCACTGGTAAGCGGCTCGCCGCGCCGGGCGTTCTTCGGCTCCGGCAGATTTGCGAAAGGACAAAATTCGGTTTCCAAGCTTTTGAATCGCTCGAAAAGATCCTTGCGGGTGCGGGGCACGAAACCATCCTTCACTTTGCCGATGAAGATCAGCTTACCGCGCTCGTAATAGCCAACCAGCAGGGACTCGAAAAAGATCCGTCCGGGGACATAGCCGCCGATAACGAGCTCCTGGCCCTGATTGACTCGGAACTTCACCCACGCTCCGCTCCGCGCACCCGGTTCGTAAATACTGCCGGCTCGCTTGGCGATGATGTCCTCCGGCTTCTGCTCGCGAGCGGCGCGAACCAGATCGCCGGCCGGCGCATCAAGCGGCTCCGAGAGGCAAACCGCGTCGCCGGTCAGCATGCGAACGGCCTGCTCCAGCAACTTGCGCCGGCGCGCAAGCGGGATCTTCAGCAGGCTCCTTCCGCGATAAGCCAGCAGGGCGAATCTCATACTGCCATTCCGGCCCTTCGCGCGGGCTCGCCACCGGAGTGGGATGAGCCCGGCGGCTTCTCGCTTCTCTAGCGCCCGGTTCAGTTCATCCCAGGCGACCGGCATGGAAACATACAGGTCTCCTGTTTGGCGCGCAATGAATACGGCGCGGCCGTAGTTTTGAAATCCGAGTTCTGGCTCCAGTCGATGAAGACCTTCCGTGCCGTGCCGCTTTGGCCATGGAAGCAACTCCGGCCGGCGCGCAGCCGTTAGATCAGGATGCGCTTGCTACGCCGGTTTAGTTCCTAGCCTTCCCATTCTATGCGCACATCGAGCCTGTACCGATGAACGGCCCGCTCGAAGGCGGCTTTCAACTTATTGTGCTGGTGGTCAGGACCGGCCAAAAAGCTCAGCCGCACTTCATTGTCTTTTGTCTCGATGACCATTTTCGGAGCTTCCAGCCATGTCTCGATTCCGTCGCCGGTTCCGGTGGTAAATGTGGTGCGCTCCGATTCCCACATTTTGATCAGTGCAGGCTGCGGAATTCGCTCGCTTAATTTAGCGGTTATCATATCGGGCATGCCGCTAAACCAGCAATTGTAGTGCGCAGCCGGATCGCCTCCTGTTCGGTTTCTGACGGCGCGGCCGCGCCTGGATCGCAATCGTTTGTTCTCCGATCTGGCACGGCCGTTGCATCTTCTTACACCGACGTTCCGGTGTGTACTCTTCCTCGCGATGGGCACGCTGCTGCACAGATAACCACGAGAACGTTCCGAAAGAGGCAGATTTAACGTATGCAAGCCATTCGATTCTTTGTAATGCCATGTATCGGGCTGCTGGCCATGCTGGCGTTTGGACAGCAAAACCAGGATCAATCGAAGCAATCCGATTCCACACGGGCTGCGGAGTCTCAAAGCGATTCACCATCGGCCCAGCGCCACAGCAGCACCGCGACGAGTGACTCGGAGTTCCTCAAGAAGGCGGCTTCGAGCGGCATGATGGAAGTGGAGCTCGGGCAGCTAGCTGAGCAAAAGGGCTTCAGTGACCGCGTAAAGCGGATTGGGCAGCGACTGGTCCGCGACCATAGCAAAGCAAACGACAAGCTGAAAAAGGTTGCGGCATCGGCGGGAGTTACACTGCCCAGTGAGATGGACGCTCAACATAAGGAGCATGTCGATCATCTCCAAGGCTTGTCAGGCGCGGAGTTTGATAAAGCCTTTCTCGAGATGCAAGCTGAGCATCATCGGGAAGACATCGCGGAGTTTAACAACGCGGCGAAAACAGGCCAGAATGCAGATGTGCGGCAATTCGCGTCAAAAACCGTGCCTGTTCTCGAGAAGCATCTCAGAATGATTGAGGGCGGCCAGGGCGCGGCCGCCCGCGAAGAAACAACCGGATCGTCTGAGTCCGGATCCGCCGGAAGATCGCGCGAAAGCAACCCTGATAATACGAGAAACCAGCAGTAAGATCACCCGCCCGAGAAGAGAGCGGCTGTGCGAGGGTAGATAACGTAACAGCCGCTTTTTCTTTACGCCACCGTTCCGGCGCAGCGCTAAATCAAAATCTCCTTGATCGGATTGCCGTAGTCGATATCCAGGCGCTTTTGTCCGGGAATTTCGAGCCGGCGGGGGTCGATGCCCAACTGGTGGAGCACCGTGGCGTGCACATCAGTTACGTAGTGTCGGTTCTCCACAGCGTGAAATCCGAGCTCGTCGGTCGCGCCGTGAATGATGCCGCGCTTGATACCCGCGCCTGTCATCCAAACCGAAAATCCATATGGATTATGGTCGCGGCCGTTGGCGCCTTCAGCCCCGGGTGTCCGGCCGAATTCCGTCGCCCAAACTACGAGCGTGTCTTCGAGCATCCCACGCTGTTTGAGATCTCTGATCAATCCGCTGATGGGTTTGTCAACCTTGGCTGTCTGCTCGGCGTGCTGCCTTTTGAGATCCTTGTGAGAATCCCAGGCGTTGCCGCCTGTGCCGTGATACACCTGCACGAAGCGCACACCCCGCTCGGAGAGGCGCCGCGCCGCCAGACAGATTTCACCAAACGGCTTTGTCACTTCCTGATCAAGTCCGTAAAGCCGCTTTGTTTCTTCGCTTTCTTCTTTGAAACTCACCGCTTCCGGCACGGCCATCTGCATGCGAAACGCCAGCTCGTACGACTTGATGCGCGCTTTCAGTGCGGCATCGCCGGGATATTCGACGGCGCTGAGCCCGTTTAAGCGCTTCAGGAACTCGAACTCCCGCTCTTGCTCCTGCTGATAGACATCCTTGCCCGGAGAGGCGAAGGGCAGCGGATCATCCGGGTTGACTTCCAGTTGGACTCCGGCATGTTCCGGTCCCAGATAGCCGGAACCATGCGTGCCCATACCGCCGCAACAGTCGCTCGGCGGCTCACCAAGCACTACGAACTCCGGCAGATTCTGATTGAGCGTACCGAGGCCGTAATGAACCCATGAACCTATGGTGGGCAGATAGCCGTCGAACATGTGCCGGCCGGTGTGAAACTGGAGGATCGCACCATGGTCGTTGTCGGTGGTGTACATCGAGCGGATCACGGCGAGATCATCGACGATAGACCCGACATTCGGCCACCAGTCACTGACCTCGATTCCGCTCTGGCCGTACTTCCGGAAGCCGATCTGCATCGGGTACAGCGTCAGCTTGACGCCGTGATCGCCCTTCACGAATTCCTTGACACCCTTCACGTATGGCGAGCTGAGGGTATCCTTGTACGGTGTTTCCGAGATGTTCTTGCCGGCGTACTTGTTCAGCGCGGGCTTAGGGTCGAACGTATCTACATGACTCACTCCGCCCAGCATGAACAGCCAGATCACCCGCTTGGCCTTTGGCGGAAAATGCGGCTTGCCATCAGGCGGCGCCCAGGTTTCAATCGTCGGCGCTGCTTTTGCCTCGCGCTGGAACATGGTTCCCAGCACCAGGCCCGTCAGACCCATACCGCAGTCGGCCAGAAATACCCTGCGGCTCGAGGTGCAACAGCCGGGAGAAAGAGCAACGGATTTCAAAGGATGCCGCTCATCGAGCTTCATGGACTTCCTCATCGGATGGTAACAAAATCGGTGTGGTTTAATAACACGTGCACCAGGTTTTCGCGCGCCCGCAAGTGGGGATCAGACTCTGGTTTGACCGCACCTTCGGTGCCCGTCTGAACCGGCGTCAGCTTCTTCGGATCCTGGAAGAGCTGCTCCTGCTCGCGCAGGAACTTGAGCGATTCCGTGCGTTCGGCCGCTCTCGCAGGACGATTCAGGACGATCTCGAAAGCATTGGCGATGAACCGAGAGTCGGATGCCGCCGCCTCGCCTACTTCTTTCGTGATCCGCTGCTCTAAAAGGCGAGCAACCTCCAGACTCAGGCTGCTGTTGGAGAGCGCCAACGCCTGGTGCGGAACGATGCTTTCGTTGCGTTGAAAGCATTCATTAGGATTCGCTTCATCAAAGACCTTCAGGAAGGTCACCTGCATGTCGGGTGTGTGCTGGAAATAAACGCTCCGCCTGCGCGACTCCAGACCTTTTGACGCGCTGATCTCGGGTCCGCCCATGGTTGTATCGAGCTTCCCGGCAATGGATAACAAACTGTCGCGCACGACCTCGGCCTGCATCCGCTGCTCGTTCATGCGCCAGAGATACCGGTTTTCCGGATCAATCTTCCTGTTGGGATTGGCGGGATCTTTCGTCGAGGACTGCATCCGATACGTGTTGCTGGTCACGATCAGCCGGTGAATGGATTTCATGCTCCAGTTGCGGTCCATGAGCTCCACGGCGAGCCAATCCAGCAATTCCGGATGCGACGGCGGTTTCCCGCTCATTCCAAAGTTGAACACCGTCGGGACCAACGCCTGGCCAAAGTGACGGAGCCAGATGTGATTGATTGCTACGCGCGCTGTCAACGGATTTTGCTTATTGGCGATCCAGCGCGCCAGCGCCAGGCGGCGGCCCGTTGTTGAGTTCGGATAAATGGTCCCGACTGGAGTGTAGGCATCGCGAGATTCCAAAGCCTTGACCGCTGCCTCGAGCTGTTTCCGCGCCTCGGCCAGTTTCTTCACCGCGGCTTTATCGTAGACGTCGGATGTAGGCTTCGCAGCAGTGAGCTCCTGACCGGCGCGCAAAAGGTTCTCCTCCGCTTTCAGAACGTTTGCGCGGCGCTCCGCCTTGAGCGCCGCCGCCTCCAACTCTTCCAGGTTTCCCGGTGGTTTCGGGGAGTACTTGGCTTCATCCGCGGCAATGCGTGCTTCGAGAGCGGGCAGCGCCGCACGAGCTGATGCCAGCTCCTTAGTCTTTAATGCCACCGCAGCCTGCGCTTTGAGGATTGCGGAGGCGCTATTATCCTCGGCCGGGGTGGTCGCTCCCGACCGGTTTCCCGCTCCCGGCGCAGCCGGCTCGTGAGCCGCCGCCAGCACGACTTGCTGCTGCGCTTTGGCCAGCTCCTCCTGTGCTTTCTTCAGTTCCGCTTCGGCTTTTTCAATGTCCCCTTTAGCCGCGGCCAACAGGTCTTGATGCACGAACGGCCGCGAGTCCGGATAATACGCCTCGAGCGGCAGCGGCTGCGGAGTGATCTTCAATTCGCTATTGCCGAACAACGCCGGAATTGCAGCCGTCAACGGATGCTCGGTATCGGGGTTGCTGTCCACTCCTCGAATAAACCGGTAAGTGGGCGTCTCCGCGTGTGCGTCATAGACCCGTGGAATGCCGTCCTTTTTCAGGTCGGGCTGCCCCGGAACGCGGTCCGTGCGTACATCGTAAGGCTCGAAAAATGCGC
>Ga0070741_10012872_pt1 | contig 14986 bp, 15 predicted proteins | sample Coa_R1_4_FD_66440 | JGI IMG/M metagenome (GOLD analysis project Ga0070741, IMG submission 66440) | Surface soil microbial communities from Centralia Pennsylvania, which are recovering from an underground coalmine fire - Coalmine... | ecosystem: Environmental > Terrestrial > Soil > Unclassified ... | reverse complement strand
GCGACCAGATGACCAGGTGATTAGCGCCGTCCAGTTTGGCAGCCTCAACGAGTTCGCGTGGCAACATGCGGAAGGACTGGCGCAGCAGGAAGATCAGGAAAGGGCTGCCAAAGAACGTTGGCACGATCAATGGCAGGTATGTATCAATCCAGCCCAGGGACCTGAAAAGCAGGAATTGGGGAATGATCATCACCTGGTAAGGAATCATCATGGTAGCCAGCACGAGGATGAAGACGATCTCGCGATAGCGAAAACGCACATGAGCGAAGGCATAGGCAACTAGCGAGGATGAAAGCAGATCGCCAACAATCGTAATCGCGCAATAGGCCACCGTATTCAGCATATATTGGGGGATCGGTACCTTGCTTAATGCCGTAACAAAGTTGAACCATTGCGGCGGGTTCGAAACGATAATAGGAGGGAAGAGGCTCACATCGCCTTCGGTTTTAAGGGCTGTAGAAAGCATCCACAGCAGCGGCGCTAAAAAGATGAGCGCTAAGACGATGAGCAAAATGTAGATAACCGCTCGGCTCACGCGCTTCCTCCAGAGAGCAGCTTCCCTGGTCGTATATGTTGTGTGTTCTTGCAGTTTTGCTTGCACTGCCATTGCGCTATCTCCTTCTCTTATGACTCATAGTACACAAAACGCTTGCTGAGCCGCAGTAGCAGAATGGTCAGGGCCAGGATAATAACAAACAGAATCCAGGCCTGTCCAGCAGCATAGCCGAACTTGAAGTACTGGAAAGCGTTGTTGAAGAGGTAGAGCGCGTAGAATTCTGAGCCGTAGTTAGGACCGCCGCTGGTGATCACGTAGGCCGGAACGAAGATCTGGAAGGCGGCGATGACGCCGGTAACCAGATTGAGTAGAATGGCGGGACTGAGCATTGGAATGGTGATATGCAAGAACTTATTCCAGTTGTTGGCCCCGTCAAGCGAAGCAGCTTCATAGAGATCGGAAGGAATGCCCTGCAGAGACGCGAGAAAAATGACCATTGGACCACCTAAGCCCCACAATGACATCAGCACGAAGGCCGGAATCACAGTGCGCTCGTCCTGAAACCAGAGGACTGCTGGAATGTGCAGGAAATGCAAAGCGAAATTGAGCAGGCCAAAGTCCGGGTTCAAGATCCATTCCCAGAGCAAAGCGATCACTACGCCAGAAACAATGCTGGGCAGGTAGAAAATGGTCCTGAAGAGTCCCTGGAAGTGCACACGCTGGTTGAGCAGTAGTGCGAGCAGCAGGGAAAAAATAAGAGAGAGCGGGACCGAAAGAACAACGTAATAGATCGTGACGCCAAGAGACTTGAGGAAGATAGGGTCGGCAAAAAGCATCTGATAGTTTTGCAGGCCAATAAAGGTTGGAAACTGCGCTGTACCTGTATAGTCGGTGAAACTGAGGAACAGCGAAGCGATGATGGGACCACCGGTAAAGGCGATGAAACCGATAACCCAGGGCGAGATCAACAACCAGAAGGCGCGGGTTTCGCGCGCCTCAAGCCGTCCGACACGATTACGTCGGGGCTGCTTTTGTACATCAGCGGTGCTCCCGGATGGCGTATCGACGACCTGAGCGTTAGATACATCCATGAATCATGCTCCTTCGATGCTTGACCAGATACTACATAGAAAGTTAGAAATGGTGTATAGCGCAAGAGAGACAACAGTGTCTCCAGGATTCATGCGAGGTTCGGATGTAGTTGTTTATGAGCTAGAAAGAAATAGCAATCTTTTTGTAAAGAATAATGATAAATTTCGTAAAAGTCAATGCAAGAAAAATCATCTTTGCCGCAAATAGACACAGTCCATTTGTGGCAAAGATGATTTTTTTCATATTGTGAGTGTTGCAAGCCCGGGTAGGTCTGGCTTTATTGACAATTCACTAGAAGTATGATATCAACTACATAAATGAATTGTTCCGTAAATTCTATGGGAGATTAAGAAACAAGTGGCGCGTTCCGTAACAGTGAGAGAAATTGCACAATGCGCGGAGGTTTCTATTGCCACGGTATCAAGGGTGCTGAACAACCACGACAATATCAATGAGCAAGTGAAACAGCGCGTTCTCCAGGCAGCGGCACAACTTGGATATTTCAAATCTGCAGACAAGTCTATGGGCAAAGCTACAGGGAAGGCTAGCAGTCGAGATATAGGGGCACATAGGGTGGAACGACAACTCAGGGAAATTGGTTATCTCTTCTGCTATAGCGAGCTTGGTCTAGCAGAGATTGACCCGTTCTGGGCACATATCCTCTATGGAGCGGAAGCGGAAGCGCGCAAGGAGAAAATCCGGCTGATTTACCAGAACATAGCACGCAATCAGCCAGCCTATATCTTACAAGCCAGGCTTCATGAGATGCGCGCCGATGGTATCGTGCTGGTTGGACCTTCAGAAGCGGAGACGATACAGGCGATTCAGGCTATGAATATTCCGCTGGTGTTGGTAGATAATTACTCCTCGCAGGCTGAGCAGCGAGTGGATGCCGTGCTCTCTGATAACTATGAGGGTGCGAAGATGGCAGTCAAGTATCTGATTAGCCAAGGGCATCGGAAGATTGCCTATATCGGTGGTCACAACCTGGGAGATCCTGCAAACATGGTCTACACTTTTGGTTGGAGGAAAGAGGGATATTGCGCAGCCTTGCGCGAGGCGGGCATAGCTGTCAGCACGGATCTGATTATGGAATGTAATATTTTGCAGCCCGACGAAATTTATGCGGCCTGTAAAAGGTTAATGGATTCGCAAGAGCCATTTAGCGCTATTTTCTGTGCGAATGACCCGGCTGCCAGCAGGGCGATCAAGGCGCTGCGTGAGTGTGGCTTGCGCGTCCCGAAAGATATTTCGGTTGTTGGCTTTGATAATGTCGAACTGGCAGAACATCTGACGCCACCGCTGACAACAGTACATGTCCCGAGAGAGGCTATGGGCGCGATGGCCGTCAAGGCTCTGGAGGCGCGAGTTGCCGATCCGCAGGCAGTAAGCGTCACTTATACTCTAGGTGTAGATCTTGTGATACGTGATTCGGTATGTCCCTATCAGCAATAAGCAGAAAAGACTCCTGCCAGTAATGCACATCTTTTTTGTTAGCCATCTCATAGTCAAGAGGCTTGCATCGGAGTATACTTGATGGTAATTGAGAGAGGTTAATTGGGAATAGAAAGGAGATGGGCATGAAATTCTGCTTTATCCTGGAAGAGAGATATGTTCGTAAGCCAATGCCGATGGTGGTGGCGGAACAATTAAAACAATGGGGACATGAAATTGATGTCTTACAACCTTATACGGCAGTAACCAGTCTTACGGACCTCTCTTTGACCAATTATGATGCATATGTGCTCAAAACTGTTTCTGATGGGCCTGGACTGACGATCCTGGAGGCCGCCGAGGCAGTTGGTATTCCGACGATAAATAATTCTCGGGCGATTCGTTTGATACGAGATAAAGCGGTAGCGGTTGCCTATGCGCAGGCGCGTGGATTGCCTGTACCTACAACCTATTTTGTTGGTCATCCACGAGCGCTGGTCAAGGTGCCACATGAGGCCTATCCTGTTGTGGTAAAGCCCAACAACGGCACTTCACTACAGGGCATTTACCTGGTGCGGACACCTGAGGAGATGGAAGCCCTCAAACTCGATGGGGATGTCCACTACCTGGCAATGTGCTATGTAGAGAATACAGGCTATGATATCAAGCTCTATGTGACGGGACAGGAAGTGCACGCGACGATCAAAAGCTCGCCTTTGCACGGCTCTGTACAAGAGCAGGAGGTTCCGGTGACGCGCCAGATGCTGAAGTTAGCGCAGCGCGTGGGGAACGTGTTCGGTCTGGATCTCTATGGAGTGGACGTGCTGGAGACGCCACAAGGACTGGTGCTCGTCGATATCAATGACTTCCCCAGTTTTTATGGAGTGCCTCGCAAAGTAGCTGCTATCGCGGAATATATTCTGCACGCGGCCTATCGTTGCCGCCGCGAACGTGAGAAGTTTGCTCTGCGAGCACCTGCGTACAAGCGTAAGATGTTGCGCAGGCAGGATTCAAAGCTTGTTCCCGCAGAACTGATGCAGTTCAACACAACTGTCAAGCGCGTCAATGCGCACTGAATCTCGTGCCTTTGTATGCAGCCGCAAACCCGCTTCTTGAAAGGCCGCTCGCGCGGCTGGCTCCGCCCATATGGCTGTAATCTCGCGCCTGCGGCGCTCGCAAAATTTTTCCATCAATTATTTTTCCAGCGGAGCCGGAAAAATAATTGATGGAAAAATTTTGCGAGCGCCGCAGGCGCGAGGAAAAATGCTTATATGAGCTTTAAATGGGAAACATCATTCAATGTGTAGAGTACGCGGTGAGCGTTGTTGGCGCGAACGAGGGTAACAGACGTGTTGGCGCAGGGAAAGAAGAATTCTTTGTCCAATCCAAGCACTTCGGCGGCATAGGCGTTGATTACACCTCCGTGACAGAAGATGAGCACTCGTTGACCGATGTGGTTGCGCGCGATTTCGTCGATGGCGTGGACAACGCGTTGGCGAAATGCTTGGGATGGCTCGCTGTCGGCGATGCTATCCCAGTGGCCGGTTGCTCCAGCGAGGCGCACGATCTCCGCTTGACGAGTGCGTAGGGCCTTTGTCAGAGTTTCCAGGTCTTCGCCTTCTTTAGGGCTGGGGAGCTCGACGATCTGGCCGAGGTGAATCTCTTTGATGTCTTCGACGAGAATGGGGGTCAGGCCCAGATACTCCATGAGCGGTGCTGCCGTTTCCTGGCAACGGCGCAGCGGGCTGCTGTACGCGGCGTCGAAATGGAGACGCTTGAGCCGTTCAGCCAGTAACTGTGCTTGTTCGCGTCCAGTCTTGCTCAGGGGGAGATCGTCATAAAGGCCGCTGGGGATAATTTCTTCGGGTCCCGGAATGGCATCGCCGTGTCGTATCAGAAACAATTCTGCGGCATGGGGACGCCGTACTAAAAACGGGTCGTTGGTTATATCTGTCATCGTGAATACAAATCCCAATAATTAAGGCGGCCTGATCGTCGCCCTCTATATAATCACATAATCCAAATCCATTTAACTGTATCATTCTTTGTAATATAGGTGCAAGAGAATAAATGTAAAGAATTTCGGCCTACTTCCTGCTGCCAGACATGGCCGATATTCTCTACATTTATTCTCTTGCAAAAAGTAACTGCGAGAACGTCCAACGATGTTTGGGTTTGATAGGTATCATGGAGATAGATAGGTAGATATTTAGAGGAGGTAATCATGACTTATAAAGATACTTTGCCCCCTGAAGGCCGACTCAACCCAAATGACGATGTGGTGTCAAATAATGGTCGCTTTCAACTGATCATGCAGACTGATGGGAATCTCGTGCTTTATGATAATACCAATCCTGCCAGTCGCAAGCCGATCTGGGCATCGGGCACTCAGGGTCAGGCGGTGAACAATTGCATCATGCAAAGTGATGGCAACCTGGTGATTTACGGTTTCAATAAGCCTATCTGGTCTTCGGGAACTGTAGGTCACGCCAATGCATATCTGAGAGTCCAGGATGACGGAAATGTTGTGGTTTATGAGCCGGGCAAACCGGCCTGGTCTTCGGGAACTGTACAGGTCCGTCCATAATAAACTGGCCCTTCGCTGCTTTAGATGAGAACGAAGCAAAAGTGGGGAAGGGCCAGTACCACATAGTGCATGCAATAGAGTGCTCTTCAGGAACATTCGCGGGACATAATCACGAAGGGCTCGTCGTCTTCACGAAATTTGAAGTTGTTGTGCAGATATTGCCAGCCAAAACGTTCGTAGAAGCGGCGGGCGCGCGTGTTCTTGACCTCGGTAGAGAGGAGGGCACGAGGGCAGGGCTGGTTCTGGAGAAGAGTGTTGTGAAGAGCAGTGCCGATGCCTTCGCCCCGATACACTTCCAGGACGGCGAGTTCAACAAGAACCCAGGCGTCTTGCAGGGCCGGATGATCAGTACCTAGTAGGGCGGCGATGCGGTTGTGCCACCAGTCACCGGGGCGCGAGCGATGGCCGAAGCCCATGCCGATCACTTTGTTCTCAACCAGGGCAACCTGACCACGAAAGTCAGGGTAAGTAGCGTAGCGGGAAATGAAGGAACGGATCTCATCAGGGTCGCTGGGCCAGGTCTCAGTATAGAGCCAGACAACGTCCTCTAGATAGGGGGAGGAGGCGGTAAAGGGAGATAGGGTGAAGGGAGATTTGTCTATTGGCTGATTGACCATGATGTTTCCTCCTAATTGTCTATAAATGGTGAGAGCCGAACCAGCTACGGCTCGGCAGCACCAAAAGAGAAATTGGTATCCAGCTCTCTGCAATTAGCAGAGGGCTGGATGATTTTCTATGAATCCCTGATGGGGCCTGCAAGAGGCTCTATTGGCCCAGTTGGCGTACGAGTGCACGGGCGAGTGAACGTTTATGTACTTCGTCGGGGCCATCGACGATGTGAAGCGTGCGACCATGTGCCCACATGGAGGCGAAGGGGAAGTCGTCGCTTACACCAGCGCCCCCGAAGAGCTGGATGGCGCGATTGACAACGTTGGTGTGCATCTGGGGGACGGCGATCTTGATCATGGCAATCTCGTTTTGCGCGGCCTTTTTGCCCAGGTTGTCGATCATCCAGGCTGCTTTGAGCGTCAGCAGACGGGCCTGCTCGATCTCTATCTGCGATTGGGACAGCCAGTCCTGAACCATACCCTGTTCGGCTAAAGGCTTGCCAAAGGCAACACGCGAGGCGGCGCGCTGACACATCAGTTCCATTGCGCGCTGTGCTACGCCTATCGAGCGCATGCAGTGATGGATGCGTCCTGGTCCCAGGCGGGCCTGCGCAATAGCGAAGCCGCTGCCCTCTTCACCTAGCAAATTGCTTGCTGGTACGCGTACATTCTCAAAGGTGACCTCGCAGTGGCTTTCGTTATCCATATAGCCCATCACTGGTAGGCTGCGTACAACGGTAACACCGGACGTGTTTTTGGGCACGAGGATCATGCTTTGCTGACGATGGCGGTCGGGATTATTGGGATCGGTCTTGCCCATCACAATGAAAATCTTGCAACGCTCGCGAGCAGCCCCGGAGATCCACCACTTATGCCCGTTGAGTACGTAGTCGTCGCCGTCGCGCAGGATGGTGAGCTGAATGTTTGTGGCGTCGGAACTGGCTACGTCTGGCTCGGTCATGGCGAAGGCTGAGCGGATTTCGCCGTCGAGCAGTGGCTTGAGCCATTGTTGCTTCTGATCCGGAGTGCCGAACTGGGCCAGGATCTCCATATTGCCGGTATCGGGGGCCGCGCAATTGAAGACTTCTGAGGCCCAGGTCACGCGGCCCATGATTTCTGCCAGAGGCGCATATTCCAGGTTACTCAGGCCCGCGCCGTACTCTTTGTCGGGCAGGAAGAGGTTCCATAATCCCTCTGCTCTGGCCCTGACCTTCAGTTCATCGATGATTTCCGCGTGGTGATGAGGATTGCCTGAAGAGGCAATCTGGTCGCGGTAGGTCTGCTCGTTGGGGTAGATATAGCGCTCCATGAAAGCGTTGAGGCGCTGGCGCAGCGCGCTGACTTTTTCCGAATAGGCAAAATCCATTGTGTTCCTCCCTGGAAATAGTATGTTTGCGGCAGTTTTGCCTTCGACAAACACACACGTACGGCGTTGTAAAGTCCTTCTCATTATATCTTGTTGGCCATTTTATTGCTGTTCCTTTTTGCGTTTTTCCCGACGCTCGCGCCTGCGGCGCTCCGAACAAGATTTTTCTCACCACCAGGTTTTTCCGGGCTGAGCCCGGAAAAACCTGGTGGTGAGAAAAATCTTGTTCGGAGCGCCGCAGGCGCGAGCCGTGAACCAGGAATATGTGGAGCAACGTATTTAGTTTATAAGGGATAAATGGTCGGAGGGAACTGGTAGCTGAAAGGAGCAGATAAATTGGGAAGAATACAAAAACAAGCGAAAAGCGGGAATAAGCCCTGTGGTATCTGTGTTATAAATGGTGAGTTAGCAATCAGCAAGTGAGAGTGCTAGACAACTCAAGAGTAGACATGATATAATCTAGCAGTCGCTTGGCGAGTTTGCTAAAGCGAAAACGAGAAACATCACATCCTACAAAGTGAGGAGCATACGAATAATGAAATGTGAACGATGTCAGAAGAACCCCGCCCGTGTGCGTGTCGATCAGGTGATCGATGGTCGCCGAGAGTCGCATTTCCTCTGTCAACAGTGTGTAGATGAATTGATGAACACGATGGGACAGATGGGCGGTTTTGAAGGCATGGGTACGCCAGGTGCTCCCTTTGGTTTCTCTGCCAACAATAACAAATCCGCCTCAGCTGCTGGCGGTGCGAATACAGCCGTTGCCGAGCGGCAAGCTAAAAATAGTAAGACCCCTACACTTGACCAGTATGGACGCGACCTCACCTTCGAGGCTGCCGAAGGCAAACTGGACCCGGCAGCAGGGCGTGAGCGAGAACTGAAGCGTGTAATTACAGTACTTGGTCGTCGTCAGAAAAATAATCCCGTTCTTATTGGTGAGCCAGGCGTTGGTAAAACTGCCATTGTCGAAGGGCTTGCTCGCCGTATCCATGAAGGTAACGTCCCATCGAACCTGCGCGGCAAGCGTATTGTTTCGCTGAATATTGGTGGTATGGTTGCTGGAGCGATGTTCCGTGGACAGTTTGAGCAGCGTGTGAAATCGATTCTGGAAGAACTGAGGCAAGCGCCAGAAGTTATCCTGTTTGTCGATGAGTTGCATACGGTGGTTGGTGCTGGTGCTGCGGAAGGCGCGGTTGGTGCTGGTGATATGCTCAAGCCGGCACTGGCACGTGGAGAACTGCGCTGTATTGGCGCCACAACGCTGGATGAGTATCGCAAGCATATCGAGAAAGATGCAGCGTTGGAGCGACGTTTCCAGCCGATCATGGTTGATGAGCCTTCGGTGGAAGAGGCTATCGACATGCTGCTCACCGTGCGGCCTAACTATGAGGCCCATCACGGTGTAAGCATTACCGACGAAGCGGTTCAGGCAGCTGTAAAGCTTTCTGATCGTTATATCAATGATCGCTTCTTGCCGGATAAAGCAATCGACGTGATGGACGAGGCCGGGTCTGCTCTGCGCTTAGAGGCAACCGAGAAGGGTATTGTTACCCCGACGCTCATTGCCGATCTGGAGAAAGAGCTGGCTGCTATCCAGTCTGAGAAGGAAGAGGCAGCGAATAGCGAGGATTATGAGCGTGCAGCACGCATGCGCCAGCAAGAACTGGTAATTCTGGAGAAGCTGCAAAAGGCTCGTTCGCAGGCTGACGGGGCGATTGCCTTGATCATCACACCTGAACACATTGCCCAGGTCGTTGAGACATGGACGGGTGTACCGGTGAGCCAGATGCTAGAGAGTGAGCGCCAGAACCTGCGCAACCTGGAGGGTGACCTGCGTAAGCGCGTCATCGGTCAGGACGAAGCCATCAGCGCCGTTGCTCGTGCGATCCGTCGCTCGCGCGCGGGTTTGAAAGATCCAAGGCGTCCGATAGGTTCCTTCCTGTTCCTTGGTCCAACCGGTGTTGGTAAGACTGAACTGGCAAAGGCAATTTCCGCCGAACTGTTTGGTGGAGAGGACAACTTGATCCGCCTCGACATGTCGGAGTATATGGAGCCACATACCGTCTCGCGTCTGTTCGGTAGCCCTCCTGGCTATGTCGGCTATGACGAGGGTGGTCAGTTGACGGAGCAGGTACGCCGCCGCCCGTACAGCGTGATCTTGCTGGACGAGGTAGAGAAAGCGCATCCAGAGGTCTTCAACTCACTGTTGCAGATCATGGACGATGGTCGCTTAACCGATGGTCAGGGTCGCACAGTAGACTTCAAGAATACTGTGGTGATTATGACAAGCAATGCTGGCACAAGCGAGATGAGGCGTGCTGCTTCGATCGGCTTCTCGGCCAAGAAGGACGGAGATATCCGCGACGAGCAGCATGAGGCAATGCGCTCGAAGGCAATGGAGAATCTGCGCCGGACCTTCCGACCAGAGTTCATCAACCGTATCGATCAGATCGTCGTCTTCCATTCGCTGGGCAAGAGCCAGCTGTATCGCATCGTTGATCTGCTGTTGAGCCAGGTCAAGGGGCGATTGAACGACCAGGGCATTGATCTGGTAGTGAATGATGAGGCACGAGACTTCCTGTTGCAGGAAGGTTTCGACGAAGAGTTTGGTGCTCGACCGTTGCGCCGGGCCATCCAGACCTACGTTGACGATGTGCTGGCAGATGCTCTGCTGGCCGGTGAAATCGCTAGCGGTCAGACGGTTGTGCTGACCATGCGCGATGGCAAGCCAGCTGCTGTGCCCCAGGAAGAGATTGTGCACCAGGCATAAGGGAAAGATAGACTGAACAAAAAGGATCGAGCTGCTCTTTCAAAAGAGCAGCTCGATCCTTTTTGTTCAGTCTATCTTGCTATCTCAAACAACGAATGTTGTGAGCACCCAACGGATAGTGGCTTCGTCGGGGGCAGTGGCTATCTGTTTAGCAACCAGATTCAGTAAGTCGATTTTGTTGATTTGCATAATCCTGTGTCGTGCTGATTCTGTCAGGGTAGGAAAGCGTATCTCCAGGACAGAGAGAGCCAGTCTCTGTGCACCTTTGATCTCGCCTTCAAGTTCGCCTTGCTTTCTTGCCAGAGCCATGCGTTGCTGAATTTCGGGGTCTTCATCTAATAACTTGTTGAGCATGTGTAATCGCTTCTCCGAATCAAGCAGTGTATGTGGTGAGTAGCCAGCGGGCTACATTTTCATCTGGAGCAGAGATGATCAACTTGCTCAACTTGCTCAGATCTTCCGTTTTATGGATGTGTATTATTTGCTGTTTGGCTAGCTCTACAAGGGCCGGAAAACGCGCTTCTGTAATATCTACTAGTATTTGTTTTGCTCCTTCGAGTTTGCCTTCGATCTTACCTTGCTCTCTTGCTCGTGCCAAACGTTCCTGAAATTCGGGATCTCCAGCTAACAGTTTGTCCAATAAACTGTCGAGCAACATATGTAATCCTTCCTCCGTAATCAAGCAGCGAATGTCGATAGTACTTGATTTGCTGTAGCTTCGTCAGGTGCATTGGCAATCTGTTTGGCGATCAGATCTAGTAAGTCGGTGTTGTTGATGCGTGCAATCTGCTGTCGTGCAGATTCGGCCAGAGTAGGGAAACGCACCTCTATAACGGAGAGTATCAGTCTCTGTGCACCTTTGATCTCGCCTTTGATCTCGCCTTTGATCTCGCCTTCGAGTTCGCCTTGTTTTCTTGCCAGAGCCATGCGTTGCTGAATTTCGGGGTCTTCGTCTAATAGTTTGTCGAACATGTGTAATCGTTCCTCCACTATTTGCTTGTCTTGCCGGGTCAACATGGGTGATCGTTGCAAGATATTTTTGAAACGCCAGAGGCGATACGTTAAGCGTGCTCCTGTATAGCACTGCTGCATCTCATCGATGGCTTGCAAAAGCATGGATGCGGTGACGCCTTTCATGCCTGGCATCAGCATGTACATATATACTTTACGCTGACTTAAATACGATTCTGCTTCAAATTGCCATAAACATTGTACCTGGTGCTGGTAATCTATTGCTGTACCCTGTCCATTGCCCTTTTGAAAGACCGGTTCTGGAAAGGTCGTTTCAAAGAGATAGACGACTAATGAAGTAATTGGCAACTGATATTTGCCGACCAGATCTACAAAATATACTAACATACGATACGCCATGTTGCTATCGGCGTCGGTCTGCCATTCGATGTGCAAGACCGAGGCTTTGCCGTTACGCTTGATCAGTTGAATGCCGTCTGCGCGCAAGTTGGTTCTAACGATTTCGGAGTTTTGCTCTGCAATCAGGCTGGCACCTGGGATTAGTTCTGGTATGATCTCGGCGGCGTGGTCGTCCATGAGCGATTTGAGTGAGCGGTCGTATGGTTGTGATTCGTTGTTTGTGTTTGCCATGCTCAACCTACCCTTTCCACATTTCTCTCTGCGAGCATAACATACTTTTTTTCTCTATGCAACAAACGTGCAGGCGTAAATGTATGTATGAGACTATTTTGTATATAGAATTTATATATATTATATTGTGTCAGATGCATGTGCTATTTTCTCTATTGCTCGGGGAACTGGTCGGGGTTGCGGGCGAATGTGTAGATCATTGTGGCGTTGACCTGGATGTAGGCACCCTCGCCCCAGTCGCGCACACTTTGAGAGTTGGCAGCACGTTGGAGTTCCTCAATGGTAGCGAAATCGGGGTGATCGGACAATAGTATGGTCGCAGTGCCATGTACGATGATTGCCAGATCGTTGTCTACGAAGTGAGTGAGGCTGACGGCTGGATGCTTCTGAACGTGCTTTGTACGCATTGCGCTGGTTGTTGTCGGAATGTAGAAGCGTCCCCGGTAGAATAATGAGCCAATGGGGGCTACACGCGGTTCGCCTCTGGAGGTGACGCTGGCAAAGGCGACGTTTTGTATGCCCTGCAAATAATGAACGAGTTGTGTTGCGGAAAGTGAGTGTTCTGGCATCTGAAAAGAACGGCGTAAGAAGGATCCTGCTTGTTCGATACTACTGTTCAAGAGCGCTTGCAATTGTGCCAGGTCTTCGGATGTTTCTCTCATGCTGGCCCCCTGCTGACTTTCAATGGCCCAATAAGTTGTCTGGTTAGAGATAACTGGATATTTGAAGAATATCACACGAAAAAGTTGCCTGCTCAACTAGGCGCGATACGCCAGTTGAGCAGGCAACTTTTTCGTACAAATTGAGCGGTTTACTGAAAAGCTCTAATTGCAGTATCCTCACAGCGGATTGTGATCAAGTACGCGCCTTGCCGCTCTCGCACTGGGATACCTTTATACGGGAAAGTCGAAAAGGTCAAGTGGTTTTGTACTAGGGAGATGGCGGGCTGGGCTGGGTGCCAGGTGTGTACATGCCTGGCTGCGTCGGCGTGATCATTTGCCTGCCGATTTGCCGCGCCATTGTGCTGACGCGCTGTGCCATTGCCTGTTCTTGCTGCAAGTTCTGTTGTAGCAATTGCACGCATTGTGTCTGACCCATCTCGCTAGCCTTCTCGATCAAGCCCTCATATGAAGCAATCTCGTAATGCTCTGTCTTGGCAGCCCCACCAAGATCAAACATGGTGATGAGATCGGGTGTAGGCTGCTCCTTGAGGAAGGCGTCGTGCTCCTGTTTAAGCCCTGCAATGACATGACAGGCTGCGCGCTGTGGCCGTACCCCGAGAATCTGGAAGCATTGCTCTAGATTGAGAACTTGCTGGCGTGTCTCCTGTTCGTGCTGCTGGAATGCCTGCTTGACTTCAGGAACATTGCACTCCTGAGCCATCAGGGGAAGCATCTGCAAAATCCGTTGTTCTGCATCATACATGTCTCCCATCTCATGTATGAAGAGATCTGTTGCGTTCTGCATCGGCATTGATGTAACTCCTTTCATACGGATATACGCACTTATCCCTATATGTATAGAGAATGGAGAACTATACAGATTTAAACTGTTGTGCAGACTTTATGCCACAATAATACGTGTTACCTTATTACTGAGCCATATTTCGTCTTACACACGCATATAGCACGTACGACTATGCCAAAAGAGTTACAGGTTTGCTCTGTTGCAAATCACAGCTTGCAAATCACAGCTTGCAAATTACTAAAATGATTGGGGAAAGGATGAAAGCTCTACGGGGCGTCCTCCTGGTTCGCGTAGCTTGATGTGTCCCCGTGAAAGAAGAGCTTGCAAAGCTTCTAGAACCTCTCTACGATGCATGCGTGTTAAAAAAGCTAACTCCGCGATGTTTTTCTTTCCGTCGATAAGACTATACATCTGACGTATTTTCTTCTCCGTGATCACAACAGCACTGTTAAAGGAATTCTTCGCTTGCTCTATTTCTGTGACTTGTGTACGCTCGGGAATGAGATATGCAAGAGGTGGTTCGATAGTTTTCTCTGATGCTGCGGGGATAGGGCCGGAGAATTGCGGTGCTGTCATGAGGAGTAGCCCACGACTGCTAGCGATCCGTAGCGATTGCTCCACAAGGAAACTGATAGTGCGTGTATGTGATGGTGGTAATGGTTGTCGTGTGAAGAGGGAGAAAACCAGCTGGAGAGGGGTAGGAATTTCCCCTGCCAGGGGTTCTCCTTGTGTGGGTGGCAGTAGCGCGTCCTGGCTGAAAAAATAAGTTGTCCAGTACCGACAGTTCTGTTGCTCAAGAATAGTGGCTGGATATTGAGAAAAAATACTAGTTACAGGAATAGACGGAATGCCACGCTGTTCTTGAAGCATACGCTCAACAAGAGTGCCAACCTCGGCACTTTCAGACATTTGTTGGGTCTGAACTGGACGCTGGCTGATACTGGCTCGTAGCTTCGCATACAAAATCCCTGTAGCGGAGGCTTGAGTAGACCAGATTTGAACCGAATCAATGTTTAATCGCCATACCATGATGGAGGTTATCCACGTAAAGAGTTCATCGATATGGTGCATAGTTGCAACGTTCCGCAAAAGCTGAGAAACGATGGCAACCGGTCGTGTATTCTCGTTAGAGCGGTTGTAATAAGGGGAAAAGTCGTCCATAAAGCCCTTTGCGTGATTACGACATCATACAAAAATAACAAAGAGCATGCTTGCTGGATGCTCTTGGTGAAGTATTATAGCATACTGAAGAGTTTCTATCTAGATGTTTTGAGGGCAATAATTTTCAAATTAGGATTTTTGAAAAATCGCTGAATTAGTGTCTTGACAGGGGATATCAGAAATTATGGCTATAATGATTTCCAGTTGATTGTTATTTAATGCTTATAAGGCTACATGAGAAACTGGGACTTTTTTCCTATGAGCATTGCTTATGTAGCCAGCCAGACCTGCACTGTTTTGTCCCAGGAGGCCGAGGAGATACGCTGGCTGTCAGGTGACCAGGAGACGGAGCGCACCGCGTTGGTGTGACCGGTATAGGTATAGGTGTTATTGCCGCTGGAGG
>Ga0070741_10012871_pt1 | contig 14986 bp, 10 predicted proteins | sample Coa_R1_4_FD_66440 | JGI IMG/M metagenome (GOLD analysis project Ga0070741, IMG submission 66440) | Surface soil microbial communities from Centralia Pennsylvania, which are recovering from an underground coalmine fire - Coalmine... | ecosystem: Environmental > Terrestrial > Soil > Unclassified ... | reverse complement strand
CTCAAACATCAAGTAGTGTACCTGATAGGTCTATTGTGTCGGCGTTGGCGTTGGCGTTGCGCCATTGCCATTCTGATTGTTATTGTTATTACCCGTTACCCCTGGTTGCATGGGATCTTCGCCATCGAAGATCCAGTCCTGCGTGCCTGTACCCTGAAGGCCCGTTGCAGACGAGACGGTGGCCAGATGGATGCCGGGAGGTGCAGACGGGAATGGTTGCGGCCTAAAACCGAGATCAAAGTTTCCGCAGGGGACACCGGGCGTTCCATCCTGCTCCCGTGGGCAATAGCCAACGGCGCGTTCGATCACGCTATGCCAGATCGGGGCAGCGCCTGTAATACCCACGACATTGCCGGTAAACGGTTCGTCGTCGGCATTGCCGGCCCAGACTCCAACGACAACATCAGGAGTATAACCTATGGTGAGGTTATCCTTAAAGTCGTCCGTCGTACCGGTTTTAGCGGCCACGGGATGAGCGCATACTCGCTCTACCGCGCAGGTCGGGTCCTGATCGGTAAATGACAGCTCATGGTCATTGAAGAACTCTGGAGCGCGAGACGGCTCATCAGAGAGAATCGAGGTCATCATAAACGACACCTGCGGCGAGAGCACCCGTATGCCCTGCGGCGGCGTGTAATGGTAGAGGTGATTGCCATAACTATCCCAGATATCCAGGATACCCTGCGGCGGGATACGCACTCCGTTGTTGGCAAAGACCTGATAAGCTCCCACCATCTGGATCAGAGGAACATCGGCTGTACCAAGTGCCATCGAAACATCTGTAGGGCCAAATTTCACCTTACCAGTATCCAGAGCGGTAATACCGAGGCGTCGAGCCATATTAGAAACGTTATCAACTCCGGCAAACATTAACGCTTTAATAGCTGGAACGTTGCGGGAAGTTGCTAATTCTTCGCGGATCGTGTGATCGCCTCCGCCATATGTGCCACCGTAGTCAGTCGGTGGCTTCGTACTATAACCTGGAACGGGGAAGACGGTTTTTACGTCTGTGAGGGCCATTCCAGGATACCAGCCCATTTCGAAGGCGGTTGCATATACGATGGGCTTGAAGGTTGAACCTGGCTGGCGGCCTAAGACGGCCACATTATTCTGCCCGGCAACTTTCGGATCATTGGAGTTATAGTCGGTGCTGCCATCCATCGCCAGAACTTCACCGGTCTTGGCATTCATCACTACCACCGCAGCATCGTTAACATTGTTATCCTTGTTCAGGGTTGCATAATGCGCATAAGGAAAGATCTGGAAGTCAGGCTGCGTGATGTGGCGCGTCACGGATCGCTCAACATAATTTTCCATGTTGGCATCGATAGTGGTGCGAACATTGAAGCCGCCGTTCAAGACAGCATCTGTGCCCAGGATTTGCTCTAACTGATCAGTTATCCACTGTACAAAGTGGGGATCTTTTTGCGATGCATTGTAGCGCTGGAAAGTCATCTTTGCCGTCAGGTCAGAAACCTTCTGCGCAATCTCATCGGTGATTGGACCTAACCCATCCACCGACATGCCATTCACCATCATTTGGTTCAATACATAGACCTGGCGCGCCATCGCCCTTTGCTGGTTTTCTGTTCCCAGTGTGGGATCGTATGCAGGCGGATTCTGGGGCATGGCGGCTAACAAAGTAGCTCGTGCCAGACCCAGCAGCGGGTCGTGCTTATGCGTCTGTTGATTGTAATCAAGCTGCGCGATACCAGGGGTGCATTTAAAGTTCTTATCGCATTGTGGCATGAGATGGAAGTATTCTTCAACTGCCGCTTCGACTCCCAGATCCTGCGAGCCAAAGGGGGAGACGTTGAAATACATTTCCAGGATCTTCCACTTGGGGTACTGCTGCGTCATGCCAATCGCCATCGTCGCTTCGGGTATCTTACGACTGAGCGAATCAGCTTTCTGATTACTCATATTTTTTATCAACTGCTGCGTAATGGTGCTGCCACCACTGCACCCCCCACAGGCCGCCGCTCGCAGAATACCTTGCGGATCTATGCCGGAATTTTGCCAGAAGGTGGGATCTTCCGCCGCAATCATCGCATCTTGCATCACCTGCGGAATATCTTTATAGGAAACCGGCACGCGCCGTCCGCCGCCGACGCCATTATCATAGACATCTTTGAGCAAGATGCCATTGCGGTCGTAAATATGCGTCGTCTGCGAAATCTGCTGATTAGCGATCCTTTGCATTGCCGGTAACTGGCTCTGGTAATAGCCATAGGCATAGGCGCTGCCCGAAGAGACTAAGATCACCAGAAAGAGCAACAGCGAAATAATGATCGCGTTCCTGAGGCTATAATTGCGCATCTCGCGGCGGTGCCGTCGCTGCATAGCCAGACGCAGCGAACGCGACCGCTTCCACGGCTTCGGCTTCGCTTCCGCCATCTCAGCAGAACCGGGGTGGTAAAGCACCAGCGGCTCCGGTGGCGGTGGCGTTTGATTTCTATGTCCGGCCACCACCGCCATTTTCCCGGACCAGCCGCGAATCATCTGCACCGTATTAGCCATCCAGCCCTGTGAAGGCAATCCCCCACCAGATTGTGATACAGGGGGAGAGACCGGCTCCTGCGCCCATTGCGACGATAATAGTCCGGTACGAGGCGGCATCTGCTGTCCCTGGGAAGCCGGTGAAAATTGCTGAAATTGCTGATTGTGTTGCTGGTTGTAATCGCGCAACAGGTTACCCGAATGAGGGATACCATTGTTCTCAGCACGATGGTTGTTACCAGGTTGCTGATTCCAATCATTCATAAAAGTACATCCTCACATTCATGATTGTTCGAGAAAGAACTATATGTTGCTTTTCGGAAGGATTTTCAATCATCACAACATTTAACTCGTTGATACAGTCCTTTTTTTACTTTTCCTGCCAAATATCCGCTTATCCCCGATTCTACTTAGCTCAACGGACAAGATGAAACACATTAACATAATCACCAATTCGGGCCATTCGCCATTACCGCCTCGCAATCAACACATGCCAATGTGTACTAAAGCACAGGCAGAACCTTGCCAAATCATGTACAATATGGTTGCGGATTGTCTATTGTTGAGAGGAGTCTTTTCTTATGTTTTCACGGCGCTTTCACCTGCTACAATTTGTTTGGGCCTGTTTTTTTCTCTCTGCATTTTCGCCCATTCTCTTTTCCGCTAACGCCCTGGCTTTTAAAGATCCTATCACCGTTACTTCTCAGACCGACACTCTCAACTTTCCCCAAAGCATCGACTTTCAGATGAGTGCGCACGATACCGGCAGCCCCATTACGCAAGCGACCATTTATATCATGTATGCCTCTAGAGGGTTTCAGGAGATACATACCGTTACCGCTCCCACACCAGCCGCAACAGTCACTTTACACTGGCATGAAGCCATGACCAGCAACAACTTTGCTCCGCCTGGAACACAGGTCACTTACTATTGGAGGGTTGAAGATAGCGCGAATAATACCCACACCGACAATACGCAAAAGTTTCAGGTGGTCGATACTCGCTTCGCTTGGCAGCATGCAACACAGGGGCTGCTACAGGTACACTGGTACAATCGCACGCAAGATTTTGGTCAGGCTATCCTGGCCCAGGCCAGCACGAACATTAAACGTATTAGTGATAATCTAGGGGGTGGATTACAACACCCCATCGATCTCTGGGTGTATCAGTCCAATGAGGACTTCCACGGTGCGCTGCCACCACAGTCTTACGAATGGGTGGGAGGTATCGCTTTCCCCTCGCTCAACCAGGCATCTATCGTTGCCGATAGTCTGGTCGATGACACGCTCAGGCGCGATATGCCACATGAGCTGACCCACCTCATCTTCCACCAACTCACCTATCAGGATATCGCCCCCATCTGGTTTGATGAAGGGATGGCCGTCTACAATCAGCTTTATAAAGAGCCTGCGCTCACAAACAGGCTGAAAGCTGCGCTCGCTGACCACTCACTGATTTCATTGCGCGATATCTCTCTTTACTTTCCTGCCGATGCAGATAAAGCCTATCTCGCCTACGCCCAGAGCTGGAATCTTGTTGACTATATGTTCAATACATTTGGACGTAACAAAATGGCCCTCCTCATTAAGGATATGAGCAATCCACAGCAGGACTTTGGAGAGGACCTGGTCCAGGCTTTAGGCATAGACGCATCTCATCTGGAAAATCAATGGCACCTGTATCTCAACCAGCCGGCGATCCTGCCACCGGACCAGATTACACCGCTCACCCAGCATACCCCCCTGGCCCAGCCCAGCACCGTTGATAGCGCGCAGCCGCTGCTCATCCTGCTGGGGCTATTGCTCGCGTTCCTGCCGATGATTGGCATTACCGGCCTGCTGGTCTATCAGCGCCAGGCCCATATCAGCAACCAGCTCGCCAGGCAGGCGCAGCAAATTATCAACAGCACGCTGCCCCCATTGCCGGTTAATAACAATCATCCCTATACAACTCCGGCGGCTTATTCCGCCCCCCCATCCCCGCCGACATCGTGGTCATACCCCCAGCGGCAGGAGCCGGCCAGACCAGCCAGCATGCAACAGCCAGGACCCTGGAGAGCGCCGGCGGCAACACCACCAGGTAGCGGTTATGGGGGGGAAAGGGAAACTGCGGCTGCCCCATTTACTTATAATCAAGAATATTTGAATCGACCACCCGATAAACGGGTATCACAGGAGTGACCTTTCGATGGGCAAGAAGAAGAGTGGGATGGTAGTGTTTGAAGGACATGCCCGTTACTATCCATCCGAGGCGTTATCTTTAGAAGAACTGGCGTATTGGATCGCCTTCAGCCGGATTCTCGGCATCGGCCCGGTCCGCTTTAAATTGCTGCTTGACTTCTTTGATGACGACGTGGCAGCGGCATGGCAAGCAAGCTTGCAAGATTTGATCGCCATTGGCCTTGATCAAAGAACGATTCAGGCATTTCTACAGCAGCGCGCAACCATTATTCCTCAAGAGGAGCTAGGAAAGCTAGAGCGGAGGCGCATCCGCATCATTACGTGGAAAGACGAAACATATCCCCCATTGCTGAAAAAAATCGAGTACGCGCCCCCTGTCCTTTACGTCTGTGGCACGCTGACGGAGGATGACCGGCAATATGCGCTGGGCATTGTTGGCACGCGCAAGATGAGTACTTATGGGCGCCAGGTTACTGAACGCTTTGCCTGCGAGCTGGCTAAAGGCAAGATTACGGTTGTCAGCGGACTGGCGCTGGGCATTGATACTACTGCCCACACGGCAGCTTTGGATGCGGGAGGCCGAACCATCGCTGTACTGGCGAGCGGTCTGGATATTATCTATCCACCGAGCAACTATCAGCTTGCGCGGCGCATTGTCGAGTCCGGTCAGGGGGCGCTACTCAGCGCCTTTCCCCTGGGCGTGCGACCAGAAGCTGGCAACTTTCCCGCCCGCAACCACATCATCTCCGGCCTCTCGCTGGGCGTACTGGTCACAGAGGCTCCCCATCAAAGCGGCGCTCTCATCACGGCCAACTCGGCTCTGGAGCAGGGCCGGGAAGTTTTTGCCGTTCCCGGCGGGATCTTTTCACCGGGCGGGATCGGGGTCAATAAATTAATTCAAGACGGCGCGCACCCGGTCACAAACGTGCAAGACATTCTGGCTAGCCTGAATCTATTCATGGTCCCCCAGCACGTCGAGGCCCAGGCGATTCTTCCCGATAACGCCGAGGAGCATACCCTGCTCTCGCTCCTGAGCCACGATCCACGCCACATCGACGAGCTTATTCGCGAGTCTACGCTGTCAGCCGAGCTTGTCTCGGCCACATTGACAGTAATGGAGTTAAAAGGTATGGTAAAGCAAATGGGGGGAATGCAGTACGTCCTGGCTCGCTAGATGTTTTTTCACGCCAGATTGACGATTATTATAGGTAAATGTAGGGGCCTTCCTTGCAGCCGACCTGAGCGCTCCCACGATGAATCGGGGAGCTACGACGCACGAGCAGCGTTGGTCGGCTGGATAGAAGGGCAGGTCTTGCACCTGCCCTGGTTAGAGGATTATCCCGTTTCAGGGCAGGGGCCAGCCCTGCCCCTACGGTCGGAGGAGAGATTGATCTATCTCGATCACCTGCTGGACGCCATCAATGGCGTTTTGCGATACGCTGGCACGCAGGCTCGTTTTGATGCCTTCAGCCACGATAGCCGTCAGCTTCTACCGGGCGAGTTGTTTGTAGCAGTGCGCGGCGAACGGGGCGATGGACACGATTTTTTGTTTGATGCGATGCAGCGTGGAGCGGCAGGGCTGCTGGTTGAGGCCAGATTTATCAACGCTCTTCCCGACGAGATGCAGACAAGGCTTGAACAGGCCAATATCGCGACGATCCTCGTCGAGGATACACGTCTTGCCTTACAGCGTTACGCCAGGGCGATACTCGAACGGTGGCACCCGACGGTTATTGCCGTTACCGGCAGCGTCGGCAAAACCAGCACGAAGGAAGCCATCGCCAGCATGCTTTCCGGCAATTTCGCAACCTTTAGAAGCTGGCAGAACTACAACGATCTGTTGGGATTGCCCCTATCGCTGGGACGGCTGGAAGAACGGCATGAATATGCCGTCCTGGAGCTGGGGTGCGACCACCCCGGAGAGATTGCGGCTCTCTGTCGCATTGCGCGCCCGCACATCGGCATTCTTACCAATATCAGCCCCGCGCACCTGCAATATTTCGGCTCGCTTGAGCACTTTGCCGACGAGCTAGGCACGCTTTTTTCCGCCATTGCCGATGGTGGAAGAGCGATCTTCAACCAGGACGATCCCCTGATACAGGCACAGCTCGCTCATATAGCAAAAAAGCATGATATCGCTCATTATCATGCTTTTGCGCCATCTCAGGTGCAGGATGTTCAGGTCACATGGGCAGGGGTTAGTGGCCTATTTTCGGGCAGCGAAGAGGGAGGTATTCCCCTGCAACACCCTGTCAGGCTGGCTTCCCATCTTCTCGGCTCGCATCATATTGCAACCATGCTGGCAACCTGTTACGTCAGCCAGATTTGCGGGATGAACGCAGAAGAATTTCAACAAGCGATAGAGCAGCTTCGCCCGCTTGCGGGCAGGCTTAACCCGCTCCCGGGCATCTATGGCACGACGCTGCTTGATGATAGCCATAATGCCACGCCAGCCAGTATGCTCGCGGGATTGGCCACGCTCAAAACACTCCCCGCAGGTCAGCGTATCGCCGTTCTCGGTGACATGCTCAGCCTGGGCAGCTACGAGGAAGAGGCCCATCACATGATAGGTGATGCCGCGGCGCAGAGCGTGGACTATCTGGTGACGCGAGGCGAACGAGCAGCCATAATCGCGGCAGAGGCAAAGCGCGCCGGACTGGCGGAGGAGCGAGTCGTTGTGACTTCAACCCACGAAGACGCGGCGGCGGCGGTGCGCAGCTTCATCGAACCAGGAAGATCGGCCAGAGAGCAGGTCGGGACACCTGATGTCATTCTGATCAAAGGTTCGGAAGATATGCGTATGGAGCGCGTCACCGAACGACTGATGGCGCAAACGGAGCAGGCGCAGGAAAAGCTGGTGCGCCAGACTCCGGGCTGGAAACAGATCGTGGTGATGCGCCCGGAGCGGCCCACCTGGGTCGAAATCGATCTGAGCGCCATCGCCAACAATACGCGCAGACTCAAAGAGCTGGTTGGCCCCCGGGTTCAGGTGCTCGTCAGCCTCAAAGCCGATGCTTACGGTCACGGTGCTTTGAAAGTTGCGCGCACCGTGCTGCACAACGGCGCGAGCATGCTAGGAGTCGCGACGGTAAGCGAGGCCACGCCGCTGCGCGAGGCTGGTATTGCAGCCCCGATTCTCGTTTTTGGCTACATCCCGCTCTGGCAGATGCGCGAGGCGGTTCGCCTGGGAGTGACCGTTACACTCTACTCGCTTGAAGCTGCTCAGAGTCTCTCGCGAGCCGCGCTTGCTCTGGGGAAAACCGTCAAGGTGCATATCAAAGTTGATAGCGGCATGGGACGGCTGGGTATACGAGCTGAACAGGTGGCGGAAGTGGTCAGACTGGTCCAGGCAATAGGAGCCCTGCCAGGACTGGAATACGAGGGCATTTATACCCATTTCGCCACAGCCGATGCCAGCAACCAGGAGCACGCGCGCAGGCAGCTTGAGCGTTTCCAGCAGGTCTTGCGCGCCCTGGAAGAACAGCAGTTGCGCCCGCCCATCGTTCATGCCGCCAACAGCGCCGCCACCATCAGCCTGCCCGAGTCGCATTTCGATATGGTCCGGCCAGGTATCGCCATTTATGGATTGGACCCCTCAGCCGAAGTGCGTTTACCGGAAGGATTCCACGCCGCACTCTCCTTTAAAACGCAGGTGGCCCAGGTGAAAATGGTGCCGGCAGGAGAATGCATCAGCTACGGCTGTACCTACATCACCGACCGCCCTACGCTCATAGCAATATTGCCCGTGGGGTACGCTGATGGATTTCGGCGCTCCCCCCGCAACTGGGGAACGGTACTGCTTCACGGGCAGGAGGCTCCTATTCTGGGCCGCGTCTGCATGGACCAATGCATCGTTGATGTAACGCATCTCCCACAAACGCGCATGGGGGACGAGGTCGTATTAATTGGACGCCAGGGCGAAGCCGCTTTGACAGCAGAACAGGCGGCAGAGCGCCTGGGCACAATCAATTATGAAGTGGTTGCGGAGATTCTTGCTCGCGTACCGCGCGTGGACTAAATAGATATCGTATAATTGAAGGATGAGATTACTATTTTTTGCTTGCAAAGCGTGGTTTTATGAATAAACATCGACAAATACAGCATTACACTGTTTCGCTGGCCCTTTTGCTCATTGCCATCATCAGTTCGGCTTGCACTGGCAGAGCAACGATTACTCCGCCAACTCCTAAAGTGACACCTGCGCCCACACAGCCGATAACCGCGCAACAGTTACTCTCGGGTCCGGTGGTTTATGTCGCCCTGGGAGCCTCCGATGCTGTGGGTATAGGCAGCGCGCAACCGGGATCGCAGGGATATGTACCGCTGGTGGCGAACCGTCTTCCTAAGGGATCTCACGTCATCAATCTGGGCATTAGCGGCATCCACCTGCACCAGGCGCTGAGCGAAGAGCTGCCTCTCGTTTTCTCAACGTCGCCCAACCTGATCACCATCTGGCTGGTGGCAAACGACTTTGTAGCGGGCGTCCCTTATAGCAGCTATATGCAAGATCTTGACTCCTTGCTCAAGCAGTTGCGCGCCGGGACGCATGCTCGCATTATCATGGCTAATTTGCCGGATCTCACGCGCCTCCCCGCCTTCTCTAACCTCTCAAGTTCACAAAAAAGCAAGATGCTCGCCGAGATTCAGCGCTGGAATGCTGGGATCGCACAGGTTGCGGCTCACTATGTTGTCGCCATAGTGGATCTTTTTAGCCAGCAGAGCCAGCTCACGACCCATCCTGAATATGTCAGCATCGATGGCTTCCACCCCAGCCCCTCAGGATATGTGCAGATCGCAAACGACTTCTGGCAAGCGATTACAGGATAAAGGGTGCAAAGGCGTATGGGGCTGCTCTAGCCCTGCGCCTTTGTCTCCTGCGATTGCTTGATCTCCGTCTCGCCCTCAATCGTAAAAACAATGCGTTCGCAGATATTGGTGCAATGATCGGCAACGCGCTCCAGTTTATGCGCGATCCAGAGCAGGTAGGTGGCGCGCTGCAAAACGAGCGCATCGCTCTGGAGGGCAGGAATGGCGTGCGCGCCCTCCATCATTGCCATCAAATCATGACGAACCAGGTGGTAGCGCACATCAACGACATCATCCTCCTCCCAGATGTAGCGCGCCGCATTGGCGTCGCTCTTCTCGAAAGCCTTCATCGTCCCCTGTAAGACACGCCGGGCCTCTTTACCCAGTTCCAGTATTCCCCGCATGGCCGAGGTCTCCGAGACCTGCACTTTTTTGCTATTGCCAGGAAGGCCATCAACCTCCAGTGAAGGGATGGTGCTACCCCGTAGGGGAGCCATACGTAAAATAATCTGTGCGATGCCAGCAGCCCCATCGCCCGTGCGCTCAAGATCGCCCGCGATGGATAATGCTGAAGTGAGGTAGCGCAGGTCGCGCCCGCCGAGCGGCTGTTGCAAGGTCAGCAAGCGAATAGTGTGCTCTTCAATTGCGGCGCGCAAACTATCAATGATTGCATCACCCTCGATGACCATGCCTGCTTTTGCCAGATCCTCAGCCCCCAGCGCCTCAAGAGCCTTCTCCAGCGCATCATCAACCAGAGAGCCCAGGCGCACAATCTGAGCGTCCAGCTCTCCTAATTCTTTATCTAACACAGTCCTTGCCATGTAATATCTCCTTAACATCGTGTAATCGCCCCAGCAGGCAGGCGGGCTCTTCCCCCAGCAGTCTGAGCGCCGGTCCTTTTGCCTGATATGCTAATCATAGTGTAACACATTTTGTTATAAGCAGGATAGAGCATCATCTAAATAATTCTATTCTTTAAGGATAAGCGTTCTAAAAATAGAATGTACCTGCACGGTTGCAGGCAGTAAACAAAGCGATCAAAATGTTGTATTATCTTCTATAGGATAGAAAGGACAGGGATTATGGCACAACGTGAATATCCAACCATCAATATTGAGGATTATCTCACCTTAGATCGAAATAGCCAGAGCGCACGCTACGAGTATCTGGAAGGTGAGCTAAGAATGTTGGCCGGAGGTAGCGCCGATCACTCAACGTTCACGACCAACCTGACAGGCATTCTCCACAGAGCGCTAGAAGACGGTCCCTGCAAAGTATACAACTCCGATATGCGACTACAGCTTTCTGAAGCGCGTTACGTCTACCCGGATATCACAGTCACCTGCGATCCCCGTGATGAAGCGCCAGAAGATAATAATACGCATTATCCATCTGTTGTTGTAGAAGTACTTTCTCCCAGCACCGAAAGTGTCGATAGGGGTAAAAAGCTGCTCTATTATCAAGCGCACCCTACTATACAGGAATATGTTATAGCAAATTATCAGACCATGCTGATAGAGGTCTATCATCGTGAAAAGGGCAGATGGGCATTCTTTACTTATGGGCCTGAAGATGAGGTGCAGCTAGAAAGTCTCGACCTTCGCTTCCCAGTTAGCGCCGTTTACAAAAGAACGGGTCTGATGAAACAGCATAAAAACGAGTGGAATCTTCAATAAAGTCGCAAACAAAGGAAAAAGTAATATGGCAACAAAACGACTACTAGGCGTCTTCGCCCACCCCGATGACGAGGGGTTAGTTGGCGGCGCACTTTTACACTATAACATGCTCGGTGTTGAGACGGGTCTGATCTGCGCGACCAGGGGAGAAGTTGGCGAAATCTCCGATCCGGTGCTTGCCACGCCCGAAAATCTGGGCGAGGTGCGAGAGCAAGAGATGCGAGAAGCCGTTGAGGCGCTCAACGTTCACAACCTCTGGTTCCTGGGCTACCGCGACTCTGGCATGGCGGGAGCGCCCGAAAACCAGGATGCGCGCTCGCTCGCTCAGGCCAGCGCAGCCGAGGTCATAGGCAAGCTGGTCGCTATTATCCGCCAGTTCCGTCCCCAGGTGATGATCACCTTCGACGAGACCGGGGGCTATGGACACCCCGATCACATTGCGATCTACAAATACACCACCGGCGCATTCCATGCTGCCGCCGACGCCGCCCAATATCCAGAACTCGGACCAGCGCACGCCGTCTCCAAGCTCTATTACAGCTCGTTCGCACGCCGGCACATTCTGATGATGGCCGACTGGCTCCAGGCCCAGAACTATGAAGGCGTTTTCAAAGATTTCGACATCAATCAGATGGGCCTGCCAGACGATCAGATTAGCGTCCTGCTGGATGTCGAGCCCTGGAATGAGACCAAAGCCCGATCATGGGCAAAGCATCGCACTCAGATGAACCCCAATACACCGCTCGCCCGCCTGCCGGAAGATTTGCAGCGCAAGTGGCGCAGCACTGAATGTTACCAGCTCGCCGCATCGCGGGTGGGGCCGGATGTTGCAGGGGAAAATGACCTGTTTGCGCACATTCTCTGACCTGAGAGCATTTAGCTAGCCATGCAAGAGGCTTGACATGATTTATTTAATAGGCGGAGCGCCCAGGGCAGGGAAGAGTATCCTGGCTCAACGGCTTTGCACTACATTGAAAGTTGGATGGATTTCCACAGACCTTCTGATGGTGCTTTTGAAAGTGAAGGGCGCTACTGGTATTAAAGTGAAGTGGGACGCGTCTCCCGAAGCCATCACAGCGAATGCGGAATGGTTTTTCCCGTATCTGGAACGCTTCATCTGGGGTGTCAGTTCGCTCACAGACAATTACGTGATCGAAGGCGTCGATTTTCTGCCAGCGCAGGTAGCCCAGCTCTCGACACAGTATCCAATACGCATGGTATTTCTGGGATGCTCTAGTATGACCCTGGAGCACTTTGATCAATTTCCAGGACTTTCGAAGGGGTATAGTGGTCTGCCCGAGGCGCTACGCCGTCAGATTGTACAGGATGTGCCACACTGGAGCGCGTTCATTCGCCAGGAAGCCGAACGTCTCGGTTATGCCTATGTCGATATGGCCGACGATTTTTCCCAACGCCAGGCTGAAGCTGAGATAATACTGACAAGTCGTGTCTAAGCGATGTTGTTAAAAACAAGGTTCACGGTCTAGCTCAGCTCACAACCATCCTGGCAGGTTGATCAACAGTAGGTCTTGAACTAGGAGACTAAGAAGCGTCTCCTTCGCACTCTGTGCTACTTCCTGCCCAGTTTTGCCAGCACGACGCCTTTTAGCAGGCCGACCTCTTCCACTTTTAACACCAGGGCCACGGCGAAGTAGGCGGCGGCGGCGAGGCCACCGGCGATCACGACCGTCGAGAGCTGGCCCAGGAAGGTATTTAGCGAGAAGAGTTGTACGTGGCCCATCACCGCTTGCAGGCCCCAGGCGACCGCGACCATCACCGCAGTCGCCAGCAGAATTTTCAATACCGTCGGGATCATCGGACGAATATTGATCGGGCCTATCGCCGCTCTTAATACAACGAGCAGGATAATGGCGTGTAGCGAGTTCTGAACGGTATTGGCGAAAGCCAGGGCAGGCATACCAATGGTGTGCCAGAATGGCAGCGCGACCGCCAGATAGCCCAGAATAGAGACCATTAGCACGACAACCGGAATAATCGTATTCTTACGAGCATAAAAGGCCGCGATCAAAAGCTGATCCATCGCCACAAAAGGGAGCTGGTAAGCGTAATTTTGCAGCGCCATTGCTGTCAGGGTGGCAGTCTGCTGATCGAAGTTGTGATGCTCGAAAATGGTCCTGACTATCGGCGTTTGCAGGACGATCAGACCAGCAGCCGCGGGGATCATCAACAGCAGACCCAGACGAAAACCAAGCTGCAAGGTTGCTTTGAATTGCTCCGTATTTCCCTCCCTCACATGAGTCGTGAGCGTGGGCAGGACCGCGAAAGAGAGCGCGGCAGCAACCAATCCTATAGGGAATTGGATCAGGGTAGTTGCCAGCTTCATAGCGGAAAAATTGGCCTCGCCACAATGGGTATGCATAAAGGCCGCGCAGGGCGTACTTGTCGCCAGGAATTGATCAAAAAATACCAGCCCCATACTGATCAGAAAACTAAACGAAACGGGCGCGTAGAGCTTGAGAATACGCCGGAGCGCAGGATGCTGCAGATCGAGCACAAACATATAGCCAAAACGTTGATTGCGCATCCCTGGAATGAGTAAAGCAATTTCGCCTAGCGCACCGACGACCACACCAACGGCCAGGCCATAATTGCCAAAATAGCTCCTACCTATCAGAGCGCCGACAATAGCCCCAACGATAATTCCAAGATGATACGAGACGGTCGCAAAAGCGGGCCAGCCAAACTCCTTGAGGGCATAGAGCGCCGCCAGCAGCACCGAGAATGGGGCAAGCGCGATCAATGAGAAGAAGATGATCTGCGCGAATTGCAACGTCAGAACTTTGCTTCCTGATTGATAGCCACCTGCTAAAAAGGTGTTAAATAGCCAGGGGGCGATAAAGAAAAACAGGATCGAGACGGCTACAGTGACGATGATCACCAGATTGACAATGGTGAAGACGATGCGGCGCAATTCGTCGCGTTTATCGGGGGCGGAATAGTCGTTGAAGGTAGGAATGAGCGCTCCCGAGACGGAGCCATTGATGAGGAAGTCATAGAAGCTCTGAGCTGGCGTGAGCGCGGCAAGAAATGCGCCCGCGACAACATTCCCGGCAGCGGCAACGACGATCTGCCGTACCATGCCCATTACGCTGCTCCCCAGATTGCCAAGCATCACCAGGCTGGCGGATTTGACGATCTCGCGCCGTTCTCCTTGCGGATGCTGCGCCACCGGCAGTTTCTGAACAACCTGCTCATCCTCAACCACTGGCTCTTCTATGGCAGGTGTTACCGGCATTGGCGCTCCGCCTGCCCGTTGCGCAACTTCGGTTGAGGGGGCTTCTTGCCCCTCCTCTTCGACCACCTCCACTAGCAGTTCGGGGGATGTGGTTGCGACCGGGATCGCTTCGATGCTGCTATCTCGCTGTTTTACGGGCTTTCTTTTGGTAGATTTTTTAGCCATACCGTTTTTCGCTCCTGGGCGCTATAAGTGGTAATCTCTGCACTATTTTTCTTAATTCAGGCATATCCTACCCCCTGACGCAGCTACATAACAATCTGCCGCATCAACTTATAAAGAGCGGTCAGGCAGGCGTTTGATGGCGACAATCAACTCCGTCGTCGAATGCTGCGGCACGTACGGGATAAGACGAACAGCGCCTCCATAAGCCTGTACAACGGCAGCTTCCGGCAAACGACTGCTGTCAGGCGTAGTATCCTGCGCTCCGGCATAATCTCCGCCCTTGACATAAATAGCGGGTTGCAGCAACTGTAGCAGGGCGCTGGCGGTCGCTTCGGGAAAGATCGTGACATAATCAATGCAGGCCAAAGCCGCTAAAATTTCGGCCCGTTCCATCTCAGGTACCA
>Ga0070741_10012870_pt1 | contig 14987 bp, 11 predicted proteins | sample Coa_R1_4_FD_66440 | JGI IMG/M metagenome (GOLD analysis project Ga0070741, IMG submission 66440) | Surface soil microbial communities from Centralia Pennsylvania, which are recovering from an underground coalmine fire - Coalmine... | ecosystem: Environmental > Terrestrial > Soil > Unclassified ... | reverse complement strand
GGCGTAATGAGGAACCCTCCCATCAATATGAGGCCGAGATTTAGCCGCCGCATTTCAGCTAGAATACTGGTGTCTATGTCCCGCCTTCTCCAATGGCGCATCCTTCCCGCCGGGCTCTGATTCCGCCCCGCACGACCCTCTGTTCGCGAGTATCATTCCTTTTCCAGCTACGAGCAGCGAGCTATGAGCGGTGAGCAACCCGCAATTGCTCACAGCTCACCACCCACGGCTCATAGCTCAAAACCAATGGCAACTACTTACGACGTCATCGTGATCGGCGGAGGCCACAACGGCCTCACCCATGCCGCCTATCTTGCGCGCGCGGGGAAGAAGGTCCTGGTGCTTGAGCGGAGGCACGTGCTCGGCGGCGCTGCGGTCACTGAAGAAGTGTTCCCCGGATTCAAGTTTTCGGTCTGCTCTTATGTGGTCTCGTTGTTGCGTCCGGAAATCATTCGCGATCTCGACCTGCCTCGCCATGGGCTGGAAATTCTGCCGCTCGACGGGACGTTCACCCCCATGCCCAATGGCAACTACCTGTGGCGGGTGAATGACCACGGCAGGACGTACCGCGAGATCGCCCGGCACTCGCGCCTGGACGCGGACACTTACGAAGACTTCGGCAAAGCCATGCCTGCGATCTGCCGGTTCGTGAAGCCGATTCTAAACATGGTCCCGCCTGACCCGACAGGCTTCAATCCCAAGCACTTCTCCAGCCTGCTCTCCCTGGCGCGGCGTTTTCAGAAGCTCCCCAGCAACGACCGCTACAATCTGGTGCAGCTCATGACCATGAGCGCCGCCGATTTTCTCGATCAGTGGTTCGAGACCGATGTGCTCAAAGCCACCATGTCGGCATCGGGCATCATCGGGACGTTTCTCGGCGTCCGCTCGCCCGGCACCGCCTACGTTCTGCTGCACCACTACATGGGTGAGATTGACGGCGCCTTCCGCGCCTGGGGCTTTGCGCGGGGCGGCACCGGAGGAATTTCCAACGCCATCGCCGAAGCTGCAGTCGAAGCCGGCGCGGAGATCCGCAAGCAGGCCGGCGTCGCCAGGATCATCGTAAAGAATGGCCGGGCCGTTGGGGTCGCGTTGGAAAACGGCGATGAGATCTACGCCCGCGTGATCTCCTCCAGCGTGGACCCGCGGCTGACGTTCATCAACTTCATCGAGGACGGCAATCTGCCCGGCGAATTCCTTAACGAAATCCGGCGTTACAAGTTTCGCGGCTCCTCCGGCAAGGTAAACCTGGCCCTCGACGCCCTTCCCGATTTCAAGTGCATGCCCGGCCCAGGTGCGCATCTTCGGGGGGCCATCTCAATTTCCCCCGCCGTGGATTACATGGAGCGGGCCTACGACGAGGCGAAGTACGGCATGTTTTCGCACCGTCCGTACATTGACATGGTCATTCCGTCGCTCACCGATCCCAGCGTCGCGCCTCCCGGCAAGCACGTGCTGTCCTGCTTCGTGCAGTACGCCCCCTACAAGCTGAAGCCGGGGTTGAATTGGGACAACTTGCGCGAAGACTTCGGGAACACCGTGATTGACACCGTCGCCGAGTACGCGCCGAACCTCAGGAACATCATCCTGCACAAGCAGGTGGTCACGCCGCTGGATCTCGAGCGCGAATGGGGTTTGAGCGAAGGCAATATTTTTCAGGGAGAGCTTTCGCTGGAGCAGTTGTTTTTCCTGCGTCCAGCTCCCGGATGGGCACGCTTCCGCACCCCGATCAGGAACCTGTACATGTGCGGATCGGCCACGCATCCCGGCGGCGGAATCATGGGCGCGCCGGGAAGGCTGGCCGCGCTGGAGGTACTCAAGGATGGAGGTTAATCATCACTTAGCATTTGGCGCTGACCGGCGCTAAATGCTAAACGCTAACAAATGCCTGATACCCGCGACACTGTGATCATCGGCGGCGGCCACAACGGGCTGGTCACCGCCTTCTACCTGGCCAAAGCCGGCCTCAAGCCACTGGTTTTGGAGCGCCGCAACCAGGTCGGCGGCACTGCCATTACAGAAGAGTTCTATCCCGGATTCCGCTCGTCTGTGCTGGCGCATTCGGCGGGCCCCTTGCGTCCCGAAGTCATTCGCGACATGCAACTTGAACAACAAGGGCTGCGGTTCATCGTGCCCGAAGTTGCGCTCACCACCCTCTCTCCGGGACAAAGAGCGCTTGTTCTATATCGCGATGTGCAGCGGGCAGCGGCCGGGATCGAGCAGTTTTCTGCGTCGGACGCTGCCCGTTATCGTGAATTCCAGCCGGCCCTCGAAAAGGCCGCCGGCGTAGTTGCGAAAAGTCTGGCGCTGACTCCTCCGGAAATTGAGCATCCCACCCGCGCCGACTTGTTCGGCCTGCTGCAACTGGGCCGCGCATTGCGAGGACTGGGCAAGAAGAACACTTACAATCTCCTGCGCTGGGCGCCAATGGCGGTGGCCGACCTGGCTTCCGAGTTCTTTGAAACCGGCCTTCTGCGCGCGGCCATCGCAGCCCGCGGCATCTTCGGGACCTTCCTCGGTCCCTGGTCCGCAGGCACCGCGCTGGTCCTGCTACTGCGCGCGGCAGCAGACTCGAACCCGGTGGGCAACAATTTCTTTGCTATGGGCGGGACCGGCGCCATCACCCAGGCCATGGCGGCTGCAGCGCAAAAAGCGGGAGCCGAGATCCGCACTGGCGCCGAAGTAATCGAAATCCGTATCAGGAATGGCGTGGCCCAGGGCGTGGTGTTGTCGAGCGGCGAGGAAATTCGCGCCCGGGCCGTCGTCTCGAACGCCGATCCCAAACGCACGCTGCTGAAACTTACCGATCCCGCACTCCTGACGCCTACGTTTACCCGCCGGCTGCAGAACTACCGCATGAATGGAACCGTTGCCAAGGTGAACCTTGCCTTGTCCGAACTGCCCACGTTCCCAGGGCTCGATGGAAACACAGAAGCATTGCGGGGGAGGATTCAGGTCGGGCCGGACATTGATTATCTGGAACGCGCCTTCGACGAGTCCAAGTACGGAAACTTTTCCCCCGCTCCTTATCTCGAAATTACAATTCCTTCTTTATCTGATCCGTCGCTTGCACCGGAAGGCAAGCACGTGATCTCCATCTACATGCAATACGCGCCTTACAGGCTGAAGGGGTCGTGGCACGACGAATCACAGCGCGTTGCCCTGGGTGACACAGTCGTGAAGACGCTCTCGCAGTACGCGCCCGACCTGCCCGGCAAGATTCTTCACCACCAGATCATCACGCCACTCGATCTCGAAGACCATTACGGGCTGACCGGGGGCCACATTTTTCATGGAGAGCTGGCCCTCGATCAGATTTTCACCATGCGGCCCGTGCTCGATTGGGCCCGCTATCGCACCCCCCTTCAGAATCTTTACCTGTGCGGCTCCGGAACTCATCCAGGCACTGGCCTGAACGGGGCCTCGGGCGCCAACGCCGCGCGGGAAATTCTGAAAGACTTCAAGGCTCGGAGATGAAGAAGTCCGCCATTCTCCTGCTCAGCTGTCCCGACCGCAAAGGCGTGGTGGCCGCCATTTCCGGATTCATCTTTGAACATGGCGGGAACATCCTTCACGCCGATGAGCACGGTGACGCGGAATCTGGAACATTCCTGATGCGCGTCGAGTTCGACCCAGCGGAATTCGACATTCCACTCAACGATTTTGAACGCGCGTTCGCTCCCCTCGCAGGCCAGTTCTGGATGCAATGGAGGCTGGCGCAGACGGACTATCGTCCGCGCATGGCGATTCTGGTTTCGAAATACGACCACTGCCTGGTGGACCTGCTTTATCGTCACCAGAGCGGAGAGCTGGCGTGCGAGATTCCCTGCATCATTTCGAACCACTCCGATGGCCAGCCTATCGCCGACTTTTACCGCGTTCCCTTCTTCCTTGTCCCGGTCTCCAGGGAGACCAAACCGGCGGCAGAGCGGCAGATCCGCTCGTTGCTGGAGCGGCATGCCGCCGACTTCGTCGTGCTCGCGCGCTACATGCAGATACTCTCCGACGAATTCGTAAACGCCTACCCGTGCCGCCTGATCAACATTCACCATTCTTTTTTGCCTGCATTTGCAGGCTCCAGACCCTACCATCAGGCGTTCCAGCGTGGCGTGAAGCTGATCGGCGCGACCAGCCATTACGTTACCGAGGTTCTGGACGAAGGTCCGATCATCGAGCAGGACGTCGTGCGGGTTTCCCACCGCGACTCAGTGGAGGATCTGATTCAGAAGGGCCGTGACCTGGAAAAGGTCGTGCTTTCCCGGGCGGTTCGTTGGCATATCGAGAATCGGGTGTTGTTGTATGGAAACAAGACTGTGGTCTTTGATTAGAAGTTTTCAGGCTTCAGCCATCAGCTGTCAGCCTTGGCCATTCCTGGCGCTCGCCTGGATAGTTCTCACAGCTTCTTTGGCATGCGAGGTGGAGCGCCGCAAGAGCGATGCCGAACTTGGTCTTACGCCGCGACAGGCGGAAGGCCGCCATCTCTATGACCAATACTGCGACCGCTGCCACGCGCCCTACTCCTCACGCGGACGCCAGGGTCCTCCGATGAAAGGCATCTTCAAGAAGCCCTACATGAGCATCAGCGGCCTCCCGGCCAACGACGAGCGGGTCGAGGACATCATTCGGATAGGGAGAAACAAGATGCAAGGCTTCGGTAACGTGCTGACCGAAGAGCAAATCCAGGCCCTCCTGGCGTACATGCATACACTCTGATCCGGCGTGACATCTTCTTCCCCGCCCGAAACTTCACCACCAAGGACACTAAAGAACACGAAGGTTTTCCGGTTGATAACGATGATCTTCTTCTGTGCCTTCGTGACCTTCGTGGTGATTGGATTCTTCCACGTTTCCTTGCACCCCGCCGCGCTGCCGTTTACCATCGAAGCTTCGCTTGTCCAAGAGGTCTGCCATGGCCGAAATCGTGTCCACAGTTCCGGTGAACGGGAACTCTGCTGCAACCGGCCCTTCATCAGAGGTCTTTGCCGTTTTTGGCGCCGAGCCTGAAGTTCAAGCCTATGCCATGGCGAAGTACTCGCGCTCCGCACTTTCGATGAAGGAATCGCTCAAGGAAATCAGCCAGCAAAAAGCGGAAAAGTTTCTCAATACTTTCTACTTCCAGTACGGACACCGCTCCATCGCCGACCTCGCCCACATCGCTGTGGCCATCGAACGACTCTCGATCCTGGCCGCCATTGTGATCGCCGACGAGCAGCGCTGGGACGGTCAGGAGAGGTCCACGCGTTATCAGGATTTCCGCTCCAGCGGCTATTACACCCCGGACTTCGGCGCCGACGAAAGCGCTCGCGAACTCTATCAGCGGACCATTGAAAACCTGTTCTCAACCTACGAATCCGTTTCCGAACGGGTGTTCCACTACCTTTCGGGAATCACTCCCAAACCCGCCGACATGAAGCAGGAGGCGTACGAGCGGACGCTCAAAGCCCGGGCGTTCGACATCTCCCGTTATCTGCTGCCACTGGCGACGAACACCTCTTTGGGTGAAATTGTCAATGCCCGGACTTTGGAATCCCAGGTCTCCCACCTGCTCTCGCACTCGCACCAGGAAGTGCGCCATCTCGGTGAACTGCTGAAGAAAGCGGCGACTTCCGCCGCCTACAACGTAAATCACGAACCGTTGCGAAAGCTGGTAGAGGAAGTCCGCGCAGTCTCGCCGGAACTCGGGGACCGCGCCGAAGCCGAGCTTCTGAAGGAAGTGCGTGTCGCGCCCACTCTGGTAAAGTACGCGGACCCGAACCGTTACGAGATAGAAACCTGCCGTGAGCTGCGGCAGCTTGTTGCTGAGCTCATGGGCTCAGTCTCCATCGAACCTGCCCCGCTGGTGGACCTTCTCGACGACGAGCCGCTCGAAATCGAGTTGGCCACAACGCTGATTTACCAGCATTGCGCCTGTTCGTACCGCCAGCTTCGTCGCGCTGTTGAGTCCTTAAGCGAAGCCCGCCGCCGCGAAATCATTGACGCGGGCCTGCGCCATCGCGGCCGTCACGACGAGATGCTGCGCGCCTTCCGCGCCGGGCAGCAGTTCCGCTTCGACATTCTCATGGACATCGGCGGCTTCCGCGACATGCATCGCCACCGCCGGTGCATTCAGATCGAGCAGGGGTTCACGATCCGGCACGGATACGACATTCCGGAGGAACTCGCCCCCGCCGGCGCCCAGGCTGCCTACAGAACCGCAATGGACGGCGCCTCCAGCGCAGCGGAGCGGCTGGCCAGAAGCGCCAGCGCGGAAGCCGCCGAGAACTCGCAGTACCTGATTCCCCTCGGCTTCCGCAAGCGCACCCTGTTCAAGATGGACTTCGCCGAAGCCGTTTACATCTCTGAGCTTCGTACCGGCCCGGCAGGCCACTTCTCGTACCGGAATGTCGCCTACGCGATGTTCGAGGAAGTGAAGAAGAGATATCCTTCACTTGCCGCCTACTTCCGCGTGCACGATGTGCGCGAACCGGTGGATTTGCTGAAGCGGTAAGACAATCGCTACTCAGCAATCGGCATTCAGGTTGCGTGAGCAGCCATTCAGCGTGGGTTGGTTCCCGGGTTCGTTGGCTGAATGCTGAACGCCGAGTGTCCACGCTTCTCAAAACAGCTTCAAATGAATCGTGAGGTACTTCTTTGGGTTCTGCCGGATTGCCTTAATGAGTTCTTGAGTATCGGTCAGCAGTTTGTTGGTATTGTTATAGACCGCCGGGTCGCGGAAGAACAGGGCCGCGGTGCCGTTCCCCTCATCCAGTTTGTCGACCAGGTTGGAAAGCCGATTCATGGTGTTCTGCAGCTTGTTGGCGAATTCCTGGTCTCGCGCTATCTTCCCCAGCGCCCCTTTGCCCGCGTTAATATCGTCAGTCATCTGCTTCACGTTCGCGATTGTCTGGTTAGCGTTGTTGTAGAGGGTGGGGTCCCTCAGCAGCTTGCCCACCGTGCCGTTACCGGCGTTGACGTCATCAATCAGTTTGTTGATCTTGTCAATCGAAGCATTCGCTTTGTTGTAGAGGGTGTCGTCATTCAGCAGTTTTCCCAGGCTGCCCTGGCCCTTGGAAACTTGGGCCACGACGGCCTGGAACTCCGCAACCGTCGCATTCACCCGGTTGTAGAGTCCGGGATCATAAATCAGCTTCCCCACCGAGCCCTGCCCACTTTCGACATAGGCGATAATGCGGTCCATGCGCTTGAGCAGAATGTCCATGTTCTGCAGGCTGCTGTTGGCGGCGCGCATGACTTCATCGTAGCCCGGCTGCTCTTTGCTCTTCAGGACATCCCCGTCCTGGGCGGGTGTCCCTTTGGCCTGCGAGCTGTCTATATTGATAAAACTCTCACCCAGCACCCCCGCCGTGGAAAGAATGGTCACTGAGTCTTTGCGCAGGAAGAAACCGTACTTCAAGTTTACTTTCATGGTGACTTCGACGGGGTAGAGCGGACTGTTGGGCACCACCCGTATCGTCTTTACGTTCCCGATGTCCACGCCGCTGAGGCGTACGGGAGCCCCCGGGCGCAGCCCGCCGGCGTCTGGGAAATAGGATTTCAGGGTGACCTTGCGGGTAAGAAAGCCGCCGCCGCTCATGAGCACGACTAGCACCGCCAGCACGGTGCTCGCGAAAATCACCAGTAGTCCGACCTTCAGTTGCGACCATTTCAGCTGCTTCTGGCTAGGCAATCGTCCTCCCCAGCAGCCGCGCAGAAAACCGAACTCGATGATCTACCATCATTCCGAAGAGTTTGGACCCGCGATTTGCATGATCATAGCAGAACCCAGGAGCAGTTCAGGCGGGAGATGTACGGGAACGAAGAGCATTTTCTGTCAACAGCGCAAGCCCGTAGGCCGCCGCCCCACAGGCCAGCGTGGCATTCAAGCCAAACTCAATCGCAACTGCAATCGCCACGACCGATCCCAACACGCTCGATGCCGCATTCATGGCCCACGCCCACTCGATCGAGTTGCTTCCGGCTCCCCGTTCCTCGGCCAGGACGCGCAGGCCGGTAGGAAACGGCATGCCCATCAAGAACCCCAGTGGGACCAGCAGAACAGCGCTGACCACGATCTTGGCCGGGAACGGCGCCCCCACAAAGCGCTCCAAAATCCGGGGCAGCAGACCAATGTAGATGGTCAGCGCCGCAGCAATGCCGATGATCGGCAGCCACACACGCCGGCTGCGCGCCAGCCATCTCCTGGAAGTCACGCTTCCCGCGCCGCTCGAGAGCAACATGAGAAAGATCACCACCGTCAGAGCATAGGTCGGATGCCCCAGGAACAGGACGAATCTCTGGATGAACGTGATCTCCACCAGAATGTATCCCAGGCCGACAGCCACGAAGTATAACAGCGCCCGCGGGCGCCCCCCGCCGCGAGCTCCCGTGATCAGGAGAGGCAGAACCAGGAACGCCAGCACCGCGAGCAACGAGATCACGAGCAGCATCGCGAGCACCGCCACGCCCACATTCACTTTCCAGTCCATAGCTCTGCTGCTGGCTCCGGCATGCAATAGCCGCTGCGGCTTGAGCGTAAAAAAGAAGAAAGGTGCGCTGTCGCTCACCGGGCTCACGTTGTAGGAATACTGCTCGCTGAAGCGATAGGGATCGTTGCTCAGGATCAGCCCGGCGAAGGCGTTGTCCTCGGGCTGCGAAGGAGTGTACAGCATACTCAGGGGCGGGTTTGCAGTGACGTGCTTACGGACAGCTCGCTCCTCCTCCGGCGTGAAAATACTCTTCTTTGCCAGGACCGCTACGTTGATGCCGTCCTCCGCGAGCTTTCCCGCCGATACGACAATGAAGTGCCGCGACACTTCTCCCACCCCCAACTGATGCAGCGCCTCCATCGCAACCGAGGCCACCCGCAATGCCTCGCGGGGCTGCTGAAACTCCCACCGCGTGACCGCGATGATCCCGTCCGGCTTCAGATGCTCGAAATATTCCCGGAAGGCCTGTGTGGTGTAGAGGTTGTTTTCACTCAGCGCGAATGCCCCCGCCGCCGTCGAGGCCCAGGTGTCAACCAGCGTCATCTGCACCACGTCGTAGCGGCCGGCAGAATTACGGATGAACGATCGTCCGTCGCTCACGTGCAAGTGGACCTCCGGCCGCTCATACAGGTGGTGTGCAAACTCGGCATACCGGTTCCGCATGATTGTGTTCGCGATGATGGGATTGATCTCGATCGCGGTGACGCTGCGGCTTCCATTTGCGAGCGCCCGCAGCACATCCACACCACCCCCGGGCCCGATGATCGCGTAATCTCCGCGCGGACGCAGCACGTTCACCAGGGCTGGAGGGGCGGCCATCAGCTTCTGCTCCCACTCGGTCTCGCCCCCATGCCGCGGATCGGCGCTCATGATGTAGGTATTGGCGTCCGCGTCAATCGTGATCACGCGCGCGCCGTCTTCTTTGCGGTCCACCTCCACCCGTGAGATCGCGTTCCAGCGCGCAAATTCGACGTTCTCCCGGCGGACACCCTTTGCCCACACAACGTCCGCCAGCCTGCCCGACCGGTTCAGAATCAGCAGCGCCGCCAGCGCCATCGCTATCCCGAGTGTCCGGAGCCTGACCTTCGCGGTCGAACTCCACACGGCGGCCGCCATCGCAGACATCAGGGCGGCGAAGAGAATCGCGTTAGGTCCCCCAATCAGGTTCAGCAGCGGAACCACGGCCAGACACGCCAGTGCTCCGCCGGCCAGGTCTGCTCCATAAAGTCGCGGAATCCTTGCGGACTGGCGGGCGAAAATCACCGAGAACTGCAACCCAGTCAGAAAGAACGGCACTGCCGAGCAGGTATAGATCGCGGTCAAACGAAGAAAATTTCCGCCCGTCAGCTTCAGCGAAACCGGAACGTGCAGGACCACTTCCAGAATCACCGGAATGAATATGGCTGTAAGCGCAGCGCACAGCGTGCTAAGGCGGCGCAGGGGCCACCGCTCCAGCCGCTCCCTCTGCAGATGGGCAACTACTCCGCCGGCCCCTAAGCCCAGAAGGGCGACAGAAATGGCAAGGAATGCGAAGTGATAAAACAGCACCACCGAAAAAAGCCGGGTGAGAGAAAGTTCGAGAAGCAGCGCCGAGAAGCTGCTCAACGCGATGCCAGCCAGCAGCGTTGCGCCGCTCAGTTCGGGTTCGGATGGCGTCGCTATGTCCGGCAGAAGTTCATTTGCAACCGACATGGGGACGCTCAGTGTATCAAAGGGGCCGTTGGTTGTTGGTCGTTGGTCGTGATGTTTCCTAACGAGATCAGCGCGCTTGTTGCCGTGCAAACGATCAACGGCCGACGGCGAGGAAACTAGCTTTCCAACACCACGCTCGCGATCGCATGTTCAAGCGTGTGAGAAAGGGACAACGCAATATTGTTGGTCCCCAGCCTGGCGGCGAATTCGCCCGCTTTGCCATGGAATTTGATCGTCGGCCGTCCGCCAGGCTGGCGCAAAACTTCGATGTCGCGCCATCGCACCCCCCGGTTCCATCCCGTTCCCAATGCCTTCATCGCCGCCTCCTTGGCAGCAAAGCGGGCAGCATAGCGCTCCACACGGTTGGCCTTGGAATCGCAGTAGCGAATCTCCTCCTCGGTGAAGACCCGCCGCAAGAAGCGTTCGCCAAATCGTCCGATCGCCTGAGCCACTCGCGGCACTTCGGCAATGTCAATTCCCGTGCCCACAATCATGCCGATACGTTAGCACGTCTGGGTCGGACGCTCCTGTCCGGCCACGCGAACATGGGCGCAGTGAGCCGACGATTCCTACCCCACGCGCCTACAGCAACCGGTCGCCCCGGTAGACCAGTTTCCCCTCCTGAAGGCGTGCCTCGGCCATGATCTGGTGCAGCTTCGCCGGCCCCTCGTCATCAATGTGCAGCACGACATGGCCGTGCGCAACCAGCCAATCCGAAACCAGCATGCGGTGGCATCGGAAGTAAAGGCGCTCTGCGCACATGTACGCGGTTGGTGATTGCTCTGCGACTTTGATCAGGCCGGCAACGGCCTGCTCGAACTCTAGTGTAAGCATGTAGTCGGCATAATTGCGAAAGCTGGCGCTGCGTAGGGCCGCATTGGGAGAGTCCTCCAGAATCTTCTTCCGGCGCCCGCCAAGCTCCTTGATCCAGATGTAGCGGATGCCGGCGCGGGGCAGCGCTCTCTCCAGCGACTCGCGATTGAAATGGGGCAGCCGCCGCGACATGGGGAAGGAGCGAATGTCGGCCAGGACCTCGATGGAGTGCGCCTGCAAAACCGCAACTAGTTCGGCCAGGGTGCGCGTGGAATGGCCGATGGTGAACAGAGTGGCCATTCCATTTATCCCGGCCAATGTTCGAGATATACGCGGCTGACCGGCGCGGAGATCTTCGCCTTGCCAACCGATTCCGGCAAATCGGTTTTCTTGACTTTTGCTCTATGAAGCTCGCTACCGCCGACAAGAAGGTGAATCAGTCCACCGGGATAACTGAACCCTGACTCGCGAACTGCGGCTAGAAGTTGTTCAGAGCGATCCATTCGAGGCGGTGGACTGGCGATTCTCGTCTGGCCAGTGTTGGTACAAAAGATTTTCCTCAGCCGCGGCGTTCAACTTCTCGGCGTTGCGGTTAATTATCTCGAGGCCCCCCTGGCGCTGATTCGATCACGCTCTTCCCGCGACAGTTTCAAGCATGTCCCGGGTGGGGGCGGACATTTTGCTTTACTGGCGCGCTTCTTCATTATTCTCCGAGAATATCATCCCCTGAAGTACAGATACGCCCCCAAGATGCACACCAGCACCAGCCCGGACCCCGCCACTTCCCGCCAGCTCCAACTGGCCCGGGTCGTGGCTTTATCCTCGGGGGTGACGGTTTCAAACGTCAGGCTGCGGATACCCGCGTAGTCGGGTTCGGCCGTCAGATGGCTCACCACCACCATGACCACAGCCGATACGATCGTGATCAGCACGCTGAAATACTGGAAATAGATGTTATTGATCGCCCAAAGGAATGAACCCTGGGGGTAGCCGTTCTGCAGCCCGCTGAGCCCAAGCGTCACGGGCGTGTCCACCAGCATGCGGAAGATGCCGAGCGCAAAGCCCACAATCATCGCCCAGAGTGCGCCCTGCGCATTTAGCCGTTTGAAGAACACGCCAAAGAAGAAGACCACGAAGATCGGAGGAGCCAAATATCCCTGCACGGCCTGCAAATACGTGTACAGTCCTGATGCGCCTTTGATGACGGGAATCCAGGCCAACGCGATCAGCACCATGGTGGCGGTAGCAATCCGTCCCATGCGCACGATCTCGTGCTGGGACGCGCTCGGCCTCCATTTTTCATAGAGGTCAACCGTGAACAGCGTGGAACATGCGTTGAAGACTCCAGCCAGCGAACCCATCAGTGCGGAAAGCAGTCCGGCCACGACCAACCCGCGCAGGCCCGGCGGCAGAAGATACTGCACCATCATCGGGAACGCGCCTTGCGCCACCGAAGCCACCGCCTTGCCGTCCGCCCCAATCATCACGCCCAGCGCGGGCACTTTCCCACTCTTGGCCAGCGCGTAGCAGATCAGTCCCGGGACAATAAACAAGTAAACCGGAAATAACTTGAGGAACGAAGCGAAGATCGCGCCGCGCCGCGCCACCGCCTCATTCGGCGCGCCCAAAGCCCGTTGCACGATGTATTGGTCCGTGCACCAATACCACAGGCCGATGATCGGAGCGCAGAACAGCATGCCCAGCCAGGGAAAGTACCCGTTGAAATACCAGGCCTCCTTCACCACATTCCCGGCCGCGTCGGTCTGGAGCACCGGCGCCCAGGTGCCTTGTACCCCCGCAGGAATGAGCGGCTTCCACAGATTGAACATGTCTGAGCCGCACCAATACCGGAGCTCGTGCCATCCGCCCAGCTTGATCAATCCATACGCGGTGAGCGAGGCCGATCCCAGGATCAGCACGAATGTCTGCACGGCGTCGTTGTACGCTACCGCCCTCATGCCGCCCAGCGCGGTATACAGACCGGTCAGCACAATCACCAGCACGGAGCCGATCCAGAAGCTGTCAATGTAGGTGTTTCCAATGGTGATGTGCAGCTCGGGCAGCAGGGTCCCAAAAACTACCCCGCCGGCAAAAATCCCCACCGCAATCTTGGAAACGATGAAAGTAATGATCGAAACCACCGACAGCACGTAGCGCGACGCCGGACTGAAGCGGCGCTCCAGAAACTCCGGCATGGTGAAGACCATGGACCGCATGTAGAACGGAACGAACACCCACGCCAGCACCAGCAGACACCAGGCGTGCAGTTCATAGTGCGCCAGCGCGACGCCGCTGGTTGCGCCCGCTCCGGCCAGGCCAACTACATGCTCCGATCCGATGTTGGAAGCAAAGATGGACGCGCCAATGATCCACCATCCCAGGTTCCTGCCCGCCAGGAAGTAATCGGCTGCGGAGTCTTTGCCCCGCTTCACCACCCACCAGGCAACGCCCATCAGAATGCCGAAGTAGATCGCAATTACCACCCAATCCACGCCCGTAATCTGCGACTGCCCTCTTGCAGCCAGGAGCACTGTGGCAAGGTTCGTCATCATTGGCAGATGGTCCTCCCCTGGGAAGGGAAATGAGAAAAACATTCAGCTAAGTTTCTACGCAGCCGCGGCACGCGCAAGTACCTGAGTTAAGACCTCATCCTGATTGGGAAACACGGTGCGCAAGTCGAGCAATACGCGCCCTTCTTCGAGGCGCGCAATGACCGGCGGATCGGATGCGCGCAAGCGGGAGGCGAACTCGTTGGCGCTGAGACTACAGCACGTGACGGCGACCAGAGTTGTCGGCAGCACCGCCGAAGGAGCCGAGCCGCCGCCGATCAGAGATTCACCATCCACCAATTCGGCCCTTAGCTGAGCGGGGCGAACCGGTGTGGGGCGGGCGCCCTCGCCCATCAGGTCTTTCAATCTTCTGACCAGCCCTTGCGCTCGCGACGCAATCTCCGGCTTGGAGATCTGCATCATCCGCAGTGCAGGCACTGCGTTGTAATCCTTCTTGAGGTAAGCGACAAGCGTGGCCTCCAGCGCCGCGTACGTCAGCTTGTCCACACGCAGCGCGCGGAAGAGCGAGTTGCTGCGCATTTTTTTCACCAGGTCCTCGCGGCCGCTGATCAGCCCCGCCTGCGGCCCGCCCAGCAGCTTGTCGCCGCTGCAGGTGACAACATGAACGCCCGCTCGCAATCGGTCCAGCACCCTGGGCTCGTTCTGGATTCCAACCTGCCGCAGGTCAAACAGCGCTCCGCTGCCGAGGTCCTCCATGAGTGGAAGCCTGTACTTCTGCGCGAGCTCCGCCAGCGCTTCGATGGCCGGCTGTTCGGTGAACCCCGTAATTTCAAAATTCGAACGATGCACCCGAAGCAGCAGCCGGGTTCGTTCGTTGATGACGCGCTCGTAATCGGTGATACGCGTGCGGTTGGTTGTCCCCACTTCACGCAGCACCGCGCCGGACTTAGCCATCACGTCCGGGATGCGGAACGAGCCGCCAATTTCGACCAGCTCCCCGCGTGAAACGATGACCTCGCCGCCGTCGGCAAGAGTGTTCAGCGCGAGCAACACCGCCGCGGCGTTGTTGTTAACCACGATAGTGGAGACTGGCGCTGCCGCGCGGATGGGAGCGCCGGTACTTCCGGGGCCGGAGGACGGAGCGACGGTGGTCTCAACCCCGGCCAGGAGCGCCCTGAATAACCTGTCCACATGCACGTCCCGCCTGCCGCGTTCGCCGGAGGAGAGATCGAACTCCAGGTTCGAGTAGACGCCCGCCGTCTCCCAAATGTGGGTCAGCGCCGGCTGCGACAGCGGCGCTCGTCCCAGGTTGGTGTGCAGGATGACGCCGGTCGCATTGATGACCCGGCGAAGCGAATGGCCCAGCGCCTGATTGAGTGTGTTCTCGACCGCTGCTTTCGTCCCCGTCAGCGCCAGGGCCAGCCTCTCTGCATCGAGATGGCCCGCTGAAATCTCGGCGCGAAGCTGCGCCAAAACCGTACGGCAGGCGTCTGCCACCGCCGCCTGACCT
>Ga0070741_10012869_pt1 | contig 14988 bp, 17 predicted proteins | sample Coa_R1_4_FD_66440 | JGI IMG/M metagenome (GOLD analysis project Ga0070741, IMG submission 66440) | Surface soil microbial communities from Centralia Pennsylvania, which are recovering from an underground coalmine fire - Coalmine... | ecosystem: Environmental > Terrestrial > Soil > Unclassified ... | reverse complement strand
GACCAACGATGCCCAAAGGGGTCCCGCAACTGGCCAACGCGGTCGCCATAGAACTGGTCTGCCACCGGCCGCGTTAACGTAGCGCCAGCGGCGACTGCGCGGCGACACACGTCATCGACATCGCTGACGTACAAATGAATGACAACCGGCGACCCGCCGATCGATTCCGGGCTGCGAAAATCCATCTCCGGATGCTCATCGGCCAGCATGAGCAGCGCCCGACCCAAGCTGAGCTCGGCGTGCCCGACTTTGCCGTCCGCACCGTCGATACGCAATCGCTCCGTCGCGCCGAAAACCTCTCGATAAAAGTCGATAGCTTTGGCCGCGCCTTTCACGCACAGATAAGGCGTGATGACTGGATAATTATCAGGAATGGGGGAAACCGGCATCGTGACCTCCGCAGGCATTGCTCGGTTTGACGACCGACGCGAGGTAAAATTCCGCGCGGCCTAGAAAGGCAGCTTTGGCTGCGTCACCGCTCACCAAACGCGCTCGCCGCCCCCCTCACGTCACGCAGAGCGCGTCGACGTAATTGCTGTCGAGATCGGCAAGAAGGCGGCAGCGTAGGTTGGACTGTAATCGGTACGCAAACCGGCGAATCCCACGCCGAGAAGCAGCATCGCGCTCGCGCGGTAGGTGCGCTCGCCGGATCAACGCCGCCTGGTTTGAGGCCGTGCCTCGTTCACGCGCAAGGGCTGGCCGTGGAAGTCCTTACCGTTGAGCCCATTGATCGCCGCGATCGAATGCGCCTTGCCGGGCATCTCGACGAAACCGAAGCCCTTGGATTGCCCGGTGAACAGCTCGCGCATGACTTGCACGGACTTCACTTGACCGAAGACCTTGAAGGCCTCGACCAGCTGTTCTTCGGTGATGTTAGCAGCGAGGTTGCCGACGTAAATGTTCATCTTGCTCTCCTGAATTGAGTCGGATGTCGGGGTCAGCCGATCAGGCGTCGTGCGCCGGCAAGTAGCGAGGCCAAGGTGCCGCGCTTGCTTGCTTGCTGGGTGCGCGTTTTACGCGTTGGCTGAGATGCGTGGCCGTGCTGACCGCGATGATTGGCCCCTGGTGACGTCGAAGTTGACGCCGGGCCACGGGCAGCGGCTGCTGCTCGGCTTGCGTCGAGCGGCTGACCATCGCGCGCCTGCCCTGCGCTGCCGCGTCCGGCGCCGCCGTCACGAGCTCTCCTGACCGCCCCTTGGCCATTTCCTCGACGCTGGCCACCATCCGATCCGGGCGGTCGTTGACGCGCGGTGTTCGCAGGGCGCGACTGCTGTTTGTCGCCGCTCGAGCGGCCTCTGTCCGTGCGCATTCCCCTAGCATTCGAAGGCTCTTCTCTGTCGCCTATAGCTCGGGTAGGCAGATCGAAATCGGGTTCGACCCTTCGCTCGATGGAGAGCTTGATCAGCCGCTCGATCGCCGTTAGCAGCTTGTTCTCCTCCGGACTCACGAGCGAGATCGCCTCGCCTTCTGATCCTGCGCGTCCGGTGCGCCCGATGCGATGCACATAGTCCTCCGCCACATGCGGCAGGTCGTAGTTCACCACGTGCGGCAGCTCGGAGATATCCAGTCCACGCGCGGCGATGTCGGTGGCCACCAGGACACGCAACTCGCCGTTCTTGAAATCGGCCAGCGTGCGCGTGCGATGCGACTGACTCTTGTTGCCGTGGATCGCGTCTGTGCTGATGCCGTCGCGCTCCAATTGCTCGGCCAAGCGATTGGCGCCATGCTTGGTGCGCGTGAAGACCAGCACCTGTTGCCACTTGCCCTCGGTCACCAGCTTGGCGAGCAACTCGCGCTTGCGGCTGGAGTCGACCGAGTAGGCCACTTGCGTGACCAGCTCGGAGGCGGCATTGCGCGGCGCGACTTCGACGCTGACCGGATCGTGCAGCAGATCGTGCGCCAGCTCGCGGATCTCGGGCGCGAAGGTCGCCGAGAACAGAAGATTTTGGCGCTGCCTGGGCAGCAGACCCATCACGCGACGGATGTCGCGAATGAAGCCCATGTCGAGCATGCGATCGGCCTCATCGAGCACGAAGATCTCCACGCGGCTCAGATCGACGGTCTTCTGCTGCACGTGATCGAGCAGGCGGCCAGGCGTGGCGACCAGGACCTCGACACCGCGCCGCAATGCGTCGACTTGCGGCTGGATGCCTACGCCGCCGAAGATGACAGTGGACTGCATAGTGAGATTGGCGCCATAAGCCCGCACACTCTCCTCGACCTGCGCCGCCAGTTCGCGCGTGGGCGTGAGGATTAGGCAGCGCGGCGGGCGTCGCCCATCGGGCGAACCCTTGCTCTTGACGGTCTTCAGACGCTGCAGCAGCGGCAGCACGAAGCCGGCCGTCTTGCCGGTGCCCGTCTGCGCCGCAGCGAGTAGATCGCGGCCTTCGAGGACGACGGGGATGGCTTTCTGTTGGATCGGAGTGGGTTGGGTGTAACCCTTGGCTTGGACAGCAGCGACCAGTTCGGCCAGCAGGCCGAGGTCGGCAAACGAGGAATCGATGATGATCTCCTGAGTCGGCCTGCAGCAACGCAATCGTGCGTAGACGGAACCGGTTCAGGCAGATGAACTAGGAAGTAAAACGTTCGGGAAGTTCGAAACGACCGCGAAGCAGGCGCGTGGCAACCGGATGAAGCACGCGATGACCCTGCCCGGCACTATACCACTGCAGCGCACAAAAGTCTCGTGTTTTTTGATTCCGCCAACAGCTCGCGCAGCCTCACAACTCGACCTGCGCGGCGCAGCCCGGGCGCTGGAGGCAGCATCTCGACGTGGCGATTCAACAACTCCAACCCACGGGGTTGAAGCGCGCCGGGGCGCGTCGCATGTATGCTGGCGAGGATACCCGAGCGCGCGTCGCTTCAAATCGGTTCTCTAAGCTGTTCGATCAGCGGCCCGATCATCTGATTCAAGTTGACGAAGCGCATGACGCGGTCTCTCACATAGCTGAGCGCGCGCGATCGGATGAACACCAACCACGCGAGCCAGCGAATAGATCGTTGATGGGCGCGCCGATGGAAGCGAACCACGCGCGCAGCCGTTCGCTTCGCCCATTCGACTGATCCGGCCGTAGCGCTTGCACGGGCGCACCGGCGATGATGCACAAGCGCTCGCGACAGGGATATAGATCGAGAAAGCGGCCCGCACCCCACCATTCGCGCGTTTCGCCCTTGCCGGTAAGCTGTACATCGCCCCACCAGACATAGCAACCCCATTCGGTGTCGTACTCTTCGATACGCCCGAATAACAGCTTGCGCACGCGCGAATGCATGCCGTCGGCGCCGATGACAAGATCGAAACTATCCGTGCTCCATCGCTGAATCGCACATCGACGCGGTGATCGGCTTGAGACATGCTGTCGAGACTGATGCCATTGCGACGACGCAGCAGCGCCGCTAAGGTGAGTCTGGCGATCCCAGCGCCGACTATGAGCACGCGCATCGGCCGCCGGCTACGTTTTCAACAGGATGCGGTCGTTCTCGCACGCCACTAGTCAGAGCACGCGCCGTCGCTTCTGCGAACGCGATGAAGATCGCGAGTGACGGCGCGGGCTCCGCCGCGCCGGCGTTGCATGAGACACGATGAATCGCGTCCGGCGGTTCCCTCCAGGCTCATGCTGGTTGCGTTCGAGGTCGATCTCGCCGACCGGCGATGAGAATGCGATCCAACCTTCAAGCTCCGAGTCGTGGCCTCAGGACGGTGTGAGATTTTTCGCGCACTGAAGTAAATTCGATTCGCAGGATCGGCCATCGTTCAGGTCTTTCTTGTGTGCTGCCTCGGACGCTAACCTTGCTGCGGCGTCTGATTCGCGCAACGAAGGTAAGTCGCCGATCTTGTGCGCCGGCGAACCTGCACCGAAGTACACCCCCAATGCGGCCAAGCCGAAGCCAAGCAGTGCGATCGGGCCGAGCGTTTCGTGAAACGCGACGAAACCCATGGCGGCGGTAATGGGCGGCACGAGATAGAAGAGCGTGGCCACGCGGCTCGCCTCGCCCTGGCGAAGAAACAAGTAGAGCAGGCTCACCGCAGCGACGGAATTGGCGAGCACCAGCCAGACCCACGACATGACGAGCGCTTCGCTCCAGTGCACTTGCAGACCTTCCAATCGTAGAGCGGGTAGGAGCAGCACGATCGCGGCGATGGCGAACTGAACGAAGTTGCCCGTGCGCAGATCGAGGGCGCTGCAGAATCGCTTCTGGTAGAGCGTCCCGGCAACGAAGGCGCCTAGCGCCAAAAAGGTCGCCAGATAGCCATGCCAGCTGCCGGTTGCGAACGATATCTTGTCGCTGACCACCAGCGCGACGCCGAGCAGCCCGATGATCAATCCCGCCCACTGCCCGGCAGCGATGCGTTCGCCGAACAACGGGCGGGCGGCGAAGGCGGTGAGCAGCGGCGTCAAACCGCCGATCAGCGCAGACACGCCCGCACTCACACCATCATCGAGACCGATGTACAGCGCGGCCAGCGTCAAGACGTTCACCAGCACGCCCGCTACCGCCAAGTGCGCATATTCGCTCCAGCGGCTGGGCCACCTTGCTCCGGTGAGAGACGCGACCAGCAACATGACGAGCGCGGCTGCCGAGAAGCGCAGCTCGAGCAAGCTCAGCGGGCCGGTAAATGTCAGGGCTATCTTGCCGGCAATCCACGCCGAACTCCATAGAACGACGAACAGCGCGCTCAGCGCTCGTATACCGAATCGCGGCGAGCGTGTCACAGCTGACGTGCTCATTCTCGACTCTCCAAATCGCGCCGCAGTTGAGGGCAAGGAGGGAAGCGGCTCGAGACGAAGATGCTCGCGCCAGCCGATTACGTGAGCGTTTCAGTGCGGTTGCAACAGATTTCGACAGAAACAAAAGGAGCAAGACAGCCGCTCGAGTAAGGTTTCACCGTACCTGCTTGAACAGTCGCGCCACCGCTGCTTCGATCCGTTCGGCTGGAATCACTCCGAATCCGAACGCGACTGCATTAGGCACCGGGTGTGCAATTGCGAACGGGTCGAGCGCTTGCACGCGAACGCCTGCTTCGGCGGCGCGCTGCGCCAGCGCTGCCGCTGAAATGCGTGGGATCAGCCCCACGGCCAAATGCAAGCCGCTCATCGAAGGAATGACCTCGATCCGCCCGCGGCCGTGCTCCGCCAATGCTTCGAGCAATGCGGAGCGGCGCCCGCCATAGACCCTGCGCATCTTGCGCACGTGCCGGGCCAGATGTCCTTCCGCGATGAACGAGGCCAGCGTGTCCTGCGCCAGCACTGCGCTATGCCAGTCGGCGGCTTGCTTAGCAGCGATGAGGGCATCGCGCGCCCAGCCGGGCGCAACCACGAAGCCCAGGCGCAAGGCCGGAAACAGGCTCTTCGAGAAGGTGCCCACGTAGAACACCAATTCGTCGCGATCGAGCGTCTGCAGCGCATCCACGGGCCGGTCGGCGTGGCGGAACTCGCTGTCGTAGTCGTCCTCGATGATCAGCGCGCCTTGGCGCTGGGCGAACTCGAGCAGGGATCGGCGACGCTGCATCGACAGCGCCATGCCGAGCGGAAACTGATGCGACGGCGTGACGCAAACGATGCGCGCTTGCCTGGGTAAGCGCTCCACGATGATGCCGCCGGCATCGACCGGCACTGCTGCTACCTTCGCTCCGGCTGCGACGAACGCGCGGCGTAGCGGCGGGTAGCCAGGATCCTCGAGCGCGACCACGGTCCTGCCCGCCGTGACCAGCACCCGCGCCAGCAGATCGAACGCCTGCTGCGCGCCCGATGTCACCACCACGTCGTCGGGGTTGCAGGCGACGGCACGCGCGAACGAGACATGCTGGGCGATCGCTTCGCGCAAGCCTGCACGACCTTGCGCCTCCGCGTAGGTGGCGGAGGCCTTCGAGAGATTGCGGAGCGCACGAGCGGACAGGCGGCGCCACACCTCGAATGGGAATTCAGACTTCTCGGGAAGTCCGAGGGCGAAGTCGTACCGGTAGCGCGAAGCGGTCTCGGCACCGAGCCACGCGCGCACGTCGCGCCACTGCGCGCTGATGCGTCCACGCGTATTCGCAGCGGGCGCACTCGCTGGAGGCTCTTTCTTGTGCGCCACGGCTTGCGCGACGAAGGTGCCGCCGCCCGGCCGGGTAGTGACGTAGCCTTCGCTCAGCAGGAGATCGTAGGCAGCGATCGCCGAATTGCGAGAGATACCGTGAGTCCGGGCGAAGGCGCGGGTCGATGGCAGACGCAAGCCCGCGCACAAGCGCCCCTCCACGATTGCCGCGCGCAGTTGCCGATGCAGCGAGCGCAACAATGCGCGCGACCCGCGTGGCGGCAGATCGATCTTCAAGTCGAGAACTGGTTCCATGAGCTTTGCGCAATGCGGATCTGTTGTCGGGCCTGTGCAAATCCTATCTTGGCGCTGTATCTGCTGCAATGGAGTTCCAGATGAGCGATCCGAATATCTCTGCTCGCGATGATCACGCGCGCCGCCGCGTGCCGGTGCTCGACAGCGAAATCAGCTACGTCGATGTGGGCGAAGGCGATGCCATCGTCTTTCTCCACGGAAACCCGACTTCGTCATACCTATGGCGCAACATCATTCCTTACGTGGTCGATCTCGGGCGATGTCTAGCGCCTGACCTGGTCGGCATGGGCAGATCGGGGCGCAGTCCGCAGGCGAAGTATCGATTCGTCGATCAGGCACGCTATCTCGATGCGTGGTTCGATGCGCTTGCATTGACTCACCACGTTGCGCTGGTGCTGCACGACTGGGGATCCGCGCTCGGTTTCCGCTGGGCGCGCCGCCATGGCGAGCGCGTGCAGGCCATCGCATACATGGAGGCGCTGGTCCAGCCCCTGCGCTGGGAGGACTTCGCTGGCGGACGCGATGCGATCTTCCGCGCCCTGCGCTCGCAACAGGGCGAATCGCTGATCTTCGGCCAGAACTTCTTCGTCGAGGAGGTGCTGCCTAAGAGCGTGATCCGAGCGCTTTCCGAAGACGAAATGAACGTCTACCGTGCGCCGTACCGCGAGTCCGAGGCACGCTGGCCGACGCTCGCCTGGCCGCGCGAACTGCCCATCGATGGCTCGCCGGCCGATGTCGTCGCGGAAGTAGAAGAGTATGGTGAGTGGCTTGCCCGCAGTAGCGTGCCCAAGCTCTTTATCAACGCGGAGCCGGGTGCGCTGCTGAGCGGTCGGGCTCGCGACTTCTGCCGAACCTGGCCCCAGCAGAGGGAAGTCACGGTCAAGGGAATCCATTATGTGCAGGAAGACTCACCGCATGAAATCGGCGCAGCGCTTCGACGGTTCTTAGCCGGCCTACGCCGATAGTCCTCAACCACCCGTTAGGAGACTTGAAATGGCAAGGATCAAGATCACCTATTGCAAACCCTGTGGCTACGCAGCGCGCGCGCAGCGTCTGGCCGCGGCGCTCGATGCGAAGCTGGGCCTCGAAGCCGAACTCGTCGCCGGTACAGGCGGGATCTTCGAGGTGAGCGTCGATGACAAAGTCGTGGTGAAACGAGCGCGCACGGGTTTCCCGACGGAGGAGGACGTGCTCACGGCAGTGGCGGCCGCGGTCGGCTGAGGCGAACCGGCGATGGATTGGGTAATCGACGAACAACGCATCGACTGGAAGGAGTTGTCCGATCTGTACCGGCTCGCACCACTGGGCGAGAAGAGTCCGGAGGATCTGAGGCTCGTCTTTTCCAACAGCATGTTCAAGTGCTTCGTGATTGATGAGGGAATCCTGGTTGGTGCCGGCAGAGCGCTGGCGGATGGGCGCGACTGCGCGTACCTTTGCGATATCGCTGTGCACCCGTTGCGTCAAGGCTTGGGCTTGGGCAAAGCCATTGTCGACAAGCTATGTGCGCTCGCGGCAGGCCACAAGAAGATCATCCTTTATGCAAAGCCGGACAAAGAAGGTTTCTACAGAAAGCTCGGCTTTAGGCGGATGTGCACGGCCATGGCGATATTCGAGAACCCGGAGCAGGCGGTGCGGGCCGGGCTGCTGGAGAGGTCGTGATGTTTCAAATTCAGCTAGGCGTCATCGACAGTCTGTGTTGTTCCGCCGATCGAGTCCCCGGAACGTGATTGCCTCACTACGAAGGATTGATGCTGTCATGCAGACGAGCGATAGGCGGATGGTGTGATTCGACTAGTCGGCGACGAGGAGGCAACATCGGTACCCCGTATCGGATGCCGATAATCGAGAAGTGATCGGTGGGCCAAGAAGCAGCAGTGATCGAGACACCGCGTCAGGGAACCGCTCGTGAAGTCGCTGCGGCGTTTCTCAAGCTTGGCCTGACCTCCTTCGGCGGCCCGGTTGCGCACCTGGCCTACTTTCGCAAGGAGTTCGTGGAAAAGCGCAAATGGCTGGACGATAGTCATTTCAGCCATCTTCTTGCGCTGTGTCAGTTCCTGCCGGGTCCGGCGAGCAGCCAGCTCGGATTTGCGCTCGGCTTGCTGCGTGCGGGCTGGGGCGGAGCGCTTGCCGCCTTCCTGATGTTCACACTCCCATCGGCGTTGCTGATGTTCGCCTTCGCGGTCTCCCTGCCGGCAATCGCAGAGCCGTTGGGCAGTGCCGCGATCCACGGGCTCAAGCTCGTCGCGCTCGTGGTCGTGAGCCAGGCCGTGCTCGGGATGACCCGACAGCTGTGTCCCGATGCCCGCCGCGCCACTATCGCGGCTTTGGCCGCGGCCCTCATCGTCGTCTCCGGACAGGCATGGATGCAACTCGTGGTCATCGCCATCGCGCTGTTGGCCGGCATGGTCTTTTGCCGAAATGTCCCGCCGCTGGCGAGCGACGAACTAGAGCTTCGCTATGGCCGCCGCCTTGGGCTTGCTCTCATTGCAGCGTTTGTCACGCTGCTTGTTGGGCTGCCTCTGCTCGCAGATGCGTTGGACGGACGTGTTGCGATTGCAGCAGCGTTCTACCGTGCCGGCGCGCTTGTCTTCGGCGGCGGCCATGTGGTCCTGCCGCTCCTGCGCGAAGCGGTCGTGGCACCGGGCTGGTTGTCCGCGACCGACTTCCTGGCCGGTTACGGCGGAGCCCAGGCCATCCCCGGTCCGATGTTTACCTTGTCCGCCTACCTGGGTGCGCGACTGCATGAGGGGATGGGTGGTCCCGCGGGAGCGCTGACCGCCCTATGTGGGATCTTCTTACCCGGCTTCCTTCTGCTGGCGGGGGTCCTTCCGTTCTGGGGCCGCTTTACCCGCTACCGCGTTGCAGCCCACGCCGTCGCCGGTGCCAACGCGGCCGTGGTCGGAATTCTGGGCGCTGCGCTCTACGACCCGGTGTGGGTTAGTGCAATCGAGCGTCCGGCCGATGTCGCGATCGCGATCGTGGGATTCGCGCTGCTCACAGCGTGGCGGGTGTCGCCCCTTCTGATTGTCGCCTGGTGCGTTATGGCAGCCATGTTGAGCGCCCTGCTGTGAACGCAGGTCAATTACTTTCGCTGGCCACCTGACTGCCTTGCCGTGTCGCCTAAGCAAACAGCATGAAACGAAGTCACACACGTATGACGAGGCACGAGCGAGAAATGTGACGCTGTCACAACTTGCGGGGCAGGTTCGTCACATCAGATTGGGATACGAGGAGCACTCGATGCAGGCCGACTCGCGCGCCAGCGCGACGTCGTGGATGCGTTCATCACGGCGCTGCGCGCGGGCGACATCGAAGGACTGGTCGCCGTCCTCGATCCCGACGTCGTTTTTCGCACCGACGTGCCGGGCCGTCCGGGCGTTCCCGTCGAAGTGCATGGCGCGCGCAACTGGGCGAAGGGCGCAGTCGCGTATCATCAGATGGCTCGCTTCATCGCGCCGGCGCTGGTCAACGGCGCGGTGGGTCTCATCCTCGCGCCGCGCTGTCGGCTGCAACGCGCACTCACATTCGAATTCGACGATGCACACGCTCTCGTTTAGGCCAGTTGCTGGCGGATGACAGTCGATCTCGCCATGAGTAGGACGTCGTCATGGTGACAGACAGATCGAACTGGGCTCACGCAACCGGGGCGCACGAATGGTCCTACGAGTGACGCTGCGTGAGCGCGCATGGGTCGAGTCACAGCCCCTCGGCTTCGTAGATGCGGATCCGTGGCGCGGTGCCTGGTCTGCTTGGCATCGCCACGAACAGTCTGTGCCATTGCGAGACGTAGAGCGAGGCACGTGCACCTTTCGCAGTGGGAACCTTCTGGACGAGCTCGTAGCGGTCGGAGTCGATCTGGCGGAATACATCGATAAAGCCTTCCGCGCCTGATACGTAGACAAGCCCGCGATCAGCGGCATAGAAGATATCTTCGGCTTCACCGACGCAGTCCAAAGCGGCGACGGTTTGTCCAGTCCGGGTGTCGAGCACGAGCAGCTTCGCCGGCTCACGCGTCGCGACGAACAGTCGATGATGGAGTTCATCGAGCGCCACCGCAAAGTTTCCCTGCCCCGCCAGTGGCCATGATGCGACAACCTGGTTTTGGAGTCGGTCCACCACCGCCACCGTTCCCACGGAGGGCAGGTTTACGAAGATTCGCTCGCCGTTGCTATCCAGACGAAACGATGCAGGCCGGGCGCTCAAGTGGATCTCGGCGACTTTGACGTAGAACTCGTCGATCACGGCAAGCACTCCGGCGCCATTGGACTCGCCGCCGATGTACGTGCGCGCGACTCGAGGGTCGACTTGGATATCGCCTTGGTGTTGCTCGACCTCGATTTGCTTGAGCGGCCGCAGGGTGAGGCCATCGTAGACCTCTGCGTGCAAGTCCGCCCCGTTCGTAACGATTAGTGCCGGCCATTGCGGCACTCCGGAGGTCGATGAAAGCAGCGCCATGCCGCGTATCTCCGCGGTCAGGGGAAGAAGCGCGACTCTGCGCGGCTGCTTCAATCCGGTCAAGCGAGCGGCCACCTGGCCCGCCTTTAAATCGACAGCTTCGACGCTGTGGTCTGCGCTGGCGGCGACAAAGAGTTTCTCGCCAGTTACATCGACCGCGAGATGATCGATCGCACCGCTGACTGTGGGAAGCGCGATGTTCTGTACTTCACGCAAGGCGACTTCGGGCACGGCCGCCGCTGCACCGAGCGATGTGCAAAGACCAGCAACGGACACAAGAATACGCGTATACATGTTCATTCCTCGGTTGACCAAGCAGCTCGCGCTACCCGGCATAAGGTTTCCTGATGAGCGCATGACCCGTGCGGGCGGCGTCAGGGACAGTGACGTCCCGAAACTGAAGCGCGTACACACTGCCTCGCCCGGTGACTTGCATCCTGGGGACATTTGTGGCTACCGACTTCGCCAGGGTCGTGACTTGCGTCGCGTAAGCGCTCTCCCTCCCGGCGCGATGCGAGGAAGTGTCGGCGATCTGTAACCAAGTCACTCGAGCTTCCGCGCGCGGCATATTGGTCCGGGCCGCAACGTCGCGATCGAATTCAACTTTCACCGTATTCAAGTCTGCACTGACGGCAGCGTCGGTGCACAGGGCCGCGCGCAAAGCCAGGCCAAAAACAATCAAACTTCGCATCGAGAGTGGCAAATTCATTTTCAGCTCCAAGCTATCAGGCTGTTCCGGAATCCGGCAAGCATGCCGTTGCTGCTCACCTCCACGTTGCAAGACTCAACCAGCTCCCAAAGTATTCCCAATCGCCGCTCGATCCCGACTAGGGGGCTTTAAATCCGCGTTCTCGGGGTGTACTAGACGCCGGCACCGGATTTGGCCTGATCTCCAGCGATGCGTGGATGAAGGGAAACAGATCGCGCGCGCGTCTTAAGCAGGCAGGGGTGCCGAAGGGCCGAGCGGTACGAATCGGATCGCGTTCGACACCAGCACACCGCGCTCGAGGGTCTTCGTCGATTTGCACGACCAGAGTCACCGAGTTGCAGGTGATCATGCCGAACAGCGCAATCACGCCGAGTATCGCGACGAAGCCGAAGGGGATGCGGAGGTCAACCAAGTCTGGCCGACGACACTCCATGCCGCAACGATTACAAACGCAATCTATCGCAAGGCGTTTGACATCGTAAAGTAACGATGCGGTCGCCAAATGGATCAAGTTCTTGCAGCGTGATGCAATATCATCGAGCCGATGTGCGGGCCGCATGGTTGAGGGGCGTTGCCTCGGTTAATCGAAGGGCTCGAAGGTAGGGTTGATGATCGTTCTCTGCCTGCTTCTGTGCCGGAAAGAACGCTCGCGTTGATGCTCCTCACGAAGTGCTCGGCTTTTCGGTCAATCCTCGATCGCCGCACTGATCGGCGCCGCGATGAAAGATTCCTGGTTTCCCGCTTCAACCCATGATCACGAAGGAGAAGTCGCATGATGAAACAACCTGCGAAGAACACAGTTTGTCTCTGGTACAACGGCAATGCCGAGGAGGCGGCGCGGTTTTACGCCAAGACCTTTCCCGATTCCTCCGTTGGCGCGCTGCACCGTGCACCGGGGGATTTTCCGTCCGGCAAGAAGGGCGACGTCTTGATTGTCGAGTTCAGCGTTATGGGCATTCCCTGCATCGGACTAAATGGCGGACCTCAGTTCAAGCACAATGAATCTTTCTCGTTCCAGGTCGCAACGGTAGACCAGGCCGAAACCGATCGCTACTGGAATGCCATCGTCAATAACGGCGGCGAAGAAAGCGCATGCGGTTGGTGCAAGGACAAATGGGGCGTGTCGTGGCAGATCACGCCGGTGGCGCTGACCAAGGCGATAACCGATCCTGATCCCGCCGCCGCAAAGCGTGCTTTCGATGCAATGATGCAGATGACAAAAATCGACATCGCTGCGATTGAAGCCGCGCGAAAGGGTTGATCGCCACGCGAACTCCGAAATCCGACCATCGACTCGGGCTTCCACATGGACAAACCTCGAACGAGGGGATCGGACAGGACGAATCGAGTGATCGACACCGTCATCTGGCGCAGACTCGACGTCCCTGGCCACGATGTTTGCACGCTGAGCCACGTGGAAGAGGGCTATCTAATTACGGGCGTCGCTAATTTTCTCTACGGTTCAAAGCCGTGCTCGCTGCGCTATGCGGTTCATTGCAACGAAGATTGGCAAACGCTTCGGGCAAGCGTGCACGGCCACATCGGAAAGAAAGAGCAGCGCGTCGACTTCCTGCTGACGGCTGACGCATCATGGCTGCGTAACGGTGTCGAGCAGCCGCGTGTGCGCGGGCTACCCGATATCGATCTGTCGTTTACGCCCGCCACCAACACACTGGCTGTTCGCCGAGAGAAGTTTTCCATCGGGCAGCCAACGGACACGACGGCGGCATGGCTGCGCTTTCCCGGCTTGCACCTCGCCCCGCTGCGGCAGACGTACACGAAGCTTCCTAACCACACGTATTCGTATACGGCGCTCGAAGGCGAGTTCAAGGCGACGATCGTTTTTCGCCGCTCCGGTTTGGTATCGCGCTACGAAGGTCTTTGGGCCGAGGAGCGGGTCGCGCGATCGGAACCGCTAAGCTGAACGATCGAGCACATTCACGACGCGACCGAATGGGTCACGAACGTAGAAGCGGCGCCCGTCTCACCGCCGGATCCGCACCAGAAAGCGCTGAATCAAATAAGCAATGAGCTCGCGCTCCGTTCGGGCTGCGCAGCCGCGTAATCCTGGAGGTATAACGCATAGCGATCGATGCCGAGCTGGTCGATGAACCGCTCGATTATCTCCAAGTTCCAAAGCCCAGGAGGTTGCGATGACTGCAAACAAATCCGCTCACGAGCACAGCGAAACCAAGCTGCAAACCATGAGCACACCGAAGATTGTTTCGCCACAACAGTGGAAGACTGCGTGGCAGCAGATGCTGGTGAACGAGAAGGCCTTCACCAAAGCCCGCGATGCGCTTGCGAATCTTCCGCACTACTACATCAACGGTCGCGGCGACGAGGCGATGGGCACCGTGTGGAGCTATCTCGACATGACGGCGCTCGGCCGCCAGGAGATCTGGGAAGATTCGCCCGAAGGCTACCCGCAAACGCGACCGTACAATGGTGGAATTGGCACGACAGCTACATGCCCGGTGCGGCGCCCGATCCAAAGTGGGTCGAGGTCTCGGACGCCGGAGAGGCCGCTTTTCGGGAACCCCGCAGTAACACCTTGTAAAGGAGTTGTTGAGGATTCGCTAAGTGCTTGGCAAAGCCACACCACCCCGGCTTGCGGCCGACCCCTGCTCATGAGAGGAGGGGGAGGAACAATGCGGTGCGCGCGGCGTGCGCCGCAGTCGCCTTCGGTGGCGCTTGTGCCACGAGCACCGGTTGCCGCGTATTCGAATGCGTACCGTTCATGCGATCGCGCGTGCACGCGAGTCCAGCCGAGGTAGAAATTGCTGTTGCCCCGCGGGTGTCACGCGGATGATTCGGCCCTGACCGCGGCGCAGCCAACCACGATCCAGGAAGAAGCTCAGCGCCTCGTCGGCAAGTTGACCCGCGAGATGATGGCGCCGCTCGGACCAGTCCAAACAAGGGTAGGCGTATCGGCGCTTGCTCGTAGACGGTCGAGGCGACAAGCCGAGCTGGACAAACCATTGCCTGCCGCGATCGTTGAGCATGTAACCGTCCCCGGCTGGCTCCAAGCAATGCGTGTGGAGCAACGTGTCGAACAGCGCGACGCCGAGCCGACCAGCGAGATGGTGGTAGCAGGTCCGGGTATCGCGCAGCTGCTGCCGATCCGGACGGTCCCACTGCGCATCGCGTGCACTGCCCTCCGCGACAACCGCGAGCGCCTCGAGCGCATGAGCGACATGCTCATCGGTTAGTCGGTAGAAGCGATGACGGCCACGCGCTTGGCATGTGATCAATCCGCCTTCTTCCATTTTCGCCAGATGACTGCTCGCCGTCGCCGGTGTCACGCAAGCCGCACGAGCAAGCTCCCCGGCCGTTGCCACCTCACCCGAGAGGAGTAAGCTCAACATCCGCGAGCGAGCGGGATCAGCGACCAGGGCGGCGATACGGCCAAGGCGTGGCTGCGCTATCAGTGCTGAAGTATTCATGCAGGCTCGAGTAGCAAGATTCGAAGGCGTCGTCCTGGGCGCCGT
>Ga0070741_10012868_pt1 | contig 14988 bp, 13 predicted proteins | sample Coa_R1_4_FD_66440 | JGI IMG/M metagenome (GOLD analysis project Ga0070741, IMG submission 66440) | Surface soil microbial communities from Centralia Pennsylvania, which are recovering from an underground coalmine fire - Coalmine... | ecosystem: Environmental > Terrestrial > Soil > Unclassified ... | reverse complement strand
GCGAAGCGCTTCAAGGTGGCCTCATCGTTGTTGACCGCGTGGGCGAGGCGCCCATGATGCGCTGCAGGTCCTTGGCCGAGATGCGGTGCGCCGCGTCGAGATCTCGAACACGGCGCGAAACCACATCTTGAGCGGCTTGCGCGTCTTCTCCAGCACCGTGCCCGAGGTTAGACTCGTCTGATGGTCGCAGTCGGCGCACTCGAAGGTGGTGCCGTCGCGGATCGTCCACACAAGCTTGGAGCCGCAGCGGGCGCAGGCGGGCTCACCGCCCCAGCGCGCCTCGATCCAGTAGGTGCGGCAGTCCTCCTCCGTCGCAAAGCGCTCCTCGAACGCAGTCGGCGTCTTCGGAAGATCACGCCAGAGATCGTCTCGTGTGCGGGCCATGGCTCAACTCCCTGTTCGAGCTCATGGCACCCACATTTGCGCCGGCACTAAGCCGATGGGCATGCCCTCAGAGCGAGCCCGCAGACCGCATACCCGACCCCCACCATCGTTTGAACCAACCGCGCTTCTTGGCGAGGGCAGGCATCGGCAGCGCCGGATCCGCGGGCAGCTCGCCGCCGACGAGCGCCGTGAACCTCTCGAAGAACTGGTCGGCGAGCTTCTTGGCAGTCGAGTCGATCAGTCGGCCGCCGAGCTGGGCGAGCTTGCCGCCGACGTCGGCCTTGACGTCATAGGTCATCAGGGTTCCGCGCCCCTCATCGGCGAGCCGAACCGTAGCGCCACCCTTGGCATAACCCGCAACGCCACCGCTGCCTTCGCCCACGATCCTGTAGGCCTTGGGCGGTTCCAGGTCGGTGAGCTTCACCTTGCCGTTGAAGGTTGCCTTCACAGGACCGACGACGAGCTTCACCCGCGCGGTCATATCGGTCGGCGATTGCATCTGGAGCGCCTCGCAGCCGGGAATGCACTGCTTTAGGATCTCGGGATCGTTGAGCGCGGCCCAGACCTTCTGGCGGCTTGCTGCAATGTGGCGGGTGCCGGTCATGTCCATGGGCGTTTTTTCTCCGGTGTTGGAATGGCTGTTGGCTCAAGTTTCCTGGCGTGCACCGTCGGAGCGCAATCCGCGCCGACGCACCTCGACGATCTCGCCGAGGATCGAAAGCGCGATCTCCTCGGGCGTCACGGCGCCAATATCGAGCCCCGCCGGTGAGCGCAGGGCAGCGAGCCTCTCCGGCGCGATGCTCTTGGCAGCCAGGGATTGGCGCAGCGCGGCCGCCTTGCGATGCGAGCCGACGAAGGCCACATGGCGTGCGGGCGCAGACAGCGCCGCGGCAAGGGCGGCCTCGTCGCCGCGCCCCTGGGTGGCGACAACGATGTAGCGCTCGGCCGGCATGAGCCCGGAGAGGTCGTAGCCCGCAATCGCAATGTCGATGTCGCCGAACTGGGTGTGCTCCTCGGCCGGTGCGGCAACGCTGACCAGGAAGCCAAGGCGGCGACCGAGATCCGCGAGCGCGACGGCGATCGGGGTCGCGCCGCAAATCAGCAGCTCCGGCTTCGGCAGCACCGGCTCGACGAACACGTCCATGGTGCCCTGGCTGGGGCACATGTTGCGGGCGAACTCGATGCCGTCCCTGGTTTCTCCGGCAGCGACACCGTGATCCTGCAAGGCATCGCCCGGCTGCACGGAGAGGAGACGCGGCTTGCCGTCATCGAGAGAGGCGCGCGCAGCCTTGAGGACGGCAGCGCGCGCACACCCGCCGCCGATCCAGCCTGCAGACATCGAGCCGTCCCTGCGGATGACAGCCTTCGCGCCTGCCTTGGCGGCGGTGAGTGAAACGGTGCGCACAACGGTGGCGATGGCGAAGGGCTCGCCCGCCTGCTTCAGCGTCTTGATCTCCTCGATGAGATCGACGGGGGCGATATGGGGCCGGCTCGGGGTCATGATGTTCATCTATAGGCTCGCCAGATAAGGCTCGAGCGCCGCCAGCGACTTCAGGTTGTGCGCCGGGGCGAACAGGTCGACGTACGGCAAAGCGGCCTGCATGCCGCGCGCGGTCGGCTCATAACCAGCCCAGCCGATCATGGGATTGAGCCAGACGATGCGCCGGCAGCGCCTGGCAAGCTGCCGCATCTCCGTCTCCATCGTCTGCGGCGCGCCAGTGTCGTAGCCGTCGGAGATGATCATCACGCAGGTGCGCGAGTGGATGACCTCCTTCGCATGCCAGCGGTTGAAGGTCGCAAGGCTCTCGCCGATGCGCGTGCCGCCACCGACCCCTTGCGCCAGAAGGGAGAGGCGGTCGAGCGCCCGGGCCGCATCCTTCTCGCGCATCGCGGCCGAGACGTGCACCAGCCGTGTATGAAACAGGAAGGCCTCAGCCTCGCGGAAGTTGTCGAGCACGCCATGGATGAAGCGCACGAACACGGCCGTGTAGAGGCTCATGGAGCCGGAGGCATCGAGCAGCACGACAAGACGCAGCGGCTTCCTCTTCTTCTTGCGCCACAGCAGCTCGATGGGAACGCCACCGTGCGAGACGTTGCGTCGGATGGTGCGGCGGAGATCGAGGCGGCGGCCTTTGAGCCGCGCGCGCTCGCGACGGCTGAGCCGGGCGCGCATGAGCGTGGCCAGGCGCGCGGCCAGTGCATGTGCCTCGGCAATAGCCTGCGGATCGTTGATCCTGCGGAAATCGGTTTCGGCAAGACGCTCGGCTCGGGAAGCGCCTTCCATGCGGGCCGGCGGGCTCGCGCCGCTGTCGTCGCTGCCGCCATCGACCGCCGGCACCTGCTCGGCCAAGTTCGCTTCGCTCTGCTGCACAGACTCGGGGCCGGCGAGCTGGCGCTGCTCGGCGCGCTTGCCGGACCGGGCGTGGCTGGCGAGCGGTACCGCGCGCCGCACGCCGCGGCCGAGCCAGAACGCGTCGAACACGTCGTCGAACTTGAGCCAGTCGGACCGGCGCGCGCAGAACAGCGATTTCAGCGCAGCGCGCAACGTAACAGGCCGGCCTACCAGCGGACACGCAAGGACCGCCGCAGCATCCTGACTTTCCTTGAGGCCGACGGCGAAGGCGTTGTCGCGCAGTGTGTGCATGAATGCCGACAGGCGTCCGGCCATGTAGGCGCTGGCCTCCGAGAAGTCGCCGGCATCGGGCGGGACGCAGCACATCACGCGACCTTTCCAAGCAGGCGGGCCGAGACCTCGGGCGTGAAGCGAGCCCGGTCCTCCTGCGTCTTGAGCAGGCAACGCAGCGTGTCGTGAACGGTCTCGGGATCGTCGTGCAGGCTTTTGACATCGAGACCGACCAATGCGGCGGCCCAGTCCAACGTCTCGGCGACGCCCGGCACCTTGCGCAACTCCTCCTTGCGCACGCCGTCCACCATGCGCGCGATCTGCAGGGCGAGGTTGGTGGCGATGCCGGGAACGCGCGCCAGGATGATGCGCGTTTCGCGCTCCACGTCAGGGTAGTCGACATAGTGATAGAGACAGCGGCGGCGCAGCGCGTCGGAGAGCTCGCGCGTGCTGTTGGAGGTCAGCACCACGCGCGGGATGCTCTTGGCCTTGATGGTGCCGAGCTCCGGGATGGAAACCTGGAAATCCGACAGCAACTCCAGCAGGAACGCTTCGAATTCCTCGTCCGCCCGGTCGATCTCGTCGATCAGCAACACCGGGCGGTCGGAGCGCCGTATGGCCGCGAGCAGCGGCCGCTCCAGCAGGAAACGCTCGGAAAAGATGTCCTGCTCCACCGCGTGCGGATCAGCGCCGCTTGCCTCGCGTGCGCGGATGGCGAGGAGCTGGCGCTGGTAGTTCCACTCATAAAGTGCCGTCGACTGGTCCAGTCCCTCGTAGCACTGCAGGCGGATCAGCTCGGTTCCATGTACCGCGGCGAGCGCCTTGGCGACCTCCGTCTTGCCGACACCCGCCTCGCCTTCCAGCAGCAGCGGCCGGTTCAGCATGTCCATCAGCTGCAGCGCGACCGGCAGCTCCCGGTCGGCGATGTAGCCGGTCGCGGCAAGCCGCTCAGCGATCTGTTCGCGCAACAACGTCATGGCCAACAGGCTCCACGGTCGGCACCGCCTCTACCCGTCATCGGGGAAGCCGAGCCGCAGGCGATGGTGTTCATGACTTACCCGTGCAGCCCCAACCCGTGTGCCACCTCCCAGATGCGCCAGTAGTCGTGCGGCATTTGGATGTGCCTGGTGCCGAGGAAGGAGAAGGCGTCGTTTACGGCGTTTGAGAAGCACGGCACGCCGCCGACGTTGGGGCTCTCGCCCACGCCCTTGGCGCCGATCGGATGATGCGGCGAGGGCGTGACGGTGTAGTCGGTCTCCCACTTCGGCGTCTCCACGGCGGTCGGCACGAAGAAGTCCATGAACGAGCCGGTGAGCACGTTGCCCATCTCGTCGTAGCGGATCTCCTGGCCCATAGCGATGGCGAACGCCTCCGTGAGCCCGCCGTGCACCTGGCCTTCGATGATCATCGGGTTGATGCGCGTGCCGCAGTCGTCGAGCGCATAGAAGCGCCGCACCTTGTACACGCCGGTATCGACGTCGATGTCCATGACGCAGAAGTAGGCGCCGAACGGGTAGGTCATGTTCGGGGGATCGTAGTAGCTCACTGCCTCGAGCCCCGGCTCGAGCCCCGGGGGCGGCGCATGGTAGGCAGCCCAGGCGATCTCCGTCATGCTCTTCGACTTTTCGGGCAGGCCCTTGACCCGGAAACCGTCGATGTCCCACTCGAGATCGTCCTCGTGCACCTCGAGCATGTAGGCCGCGATCATCTGCGCCTTGGCCTTGATCTTGCGCGCGGCCATGGCGATGGCGGCGCCTGCGACCGGCGTCGAGCGCGAGCCGTAGGTGCCGAGGCCGTAAGGGGCCGTATCCGTGTTGCCCTCCTCGACCATGATGTTGTCGGCGGGGATACCGATTTCGCTGGCGATGATCTGGGCATAGGTGGTCTCGTGGCCCTGGCCCTGGGATTTGGTCCCCATGCGGGCGATGGCCGCGCCCGTCGGATGCACGCGGATCTCGCAACTGTCGAACATGGCGACGCCGAGGATGTCGCAGTTGCGCGATGGTCCCGCACCGACGATCTCGGTGAAGAACGATACGCCGATCCCCATGATCTCGCGCGTCTCGCCGCGCTTGAAGGCCTCGCGCTTCGCGGCCTGCTCGGCACGGAGCTGCCGGTAGCCCACAGCCTCCATCGCCTTGTTCATGGCGGTGTGGTAGTCGCCGGAATCGTATTCCCAACCCAGCGCCGAATGATAGGGGAACTGCTCGCGCTTGATGAAGTTTTTGAGCCGGAACTCGGCCGGGTCCATCCCGAGCTTCTGCGCCATGATGTCCATGGCCCGCTCGATGCAGTAGGCCGCCTCCGTAACGCGAAACGAGCAGCGGTAGGCGACGCCGCCAGGTGCCTTGTTGGTGTAGATGCCGTCGACCACCAGGTGCGCTACCGGGAAGTCGTAGGAGCCGGTGCAGATATTGAAGAAGCCGGCCGGCCACTTGGACGGATCGGCGCAAGCATCGAAGGCGCCATGATCGGCGAGCACATGCACGCGCAGCGCGGTGACTTTCCCCTCCTTGGTCGCGGCGATCTCGGTCGTCATGTGGTAGTCGCGCGCGAAGGAGGTGGCCGTGAGGTTCTCGATGCGATCCTCCACCCACTTCACCGGTTTGCCCGTCACGATCGAAGCCACGATGGCGCAGATGTAGCCGGGATAGGCACCGACCTTGTTGCCGAAGCCGCCGCCGATGTCGGGCGCGATCACGTGGATCTTGTGCTCGGGGATCTTGGAGAGCAGCGAGGCCACCGTGCGGATCACATGCGGAGCCTGGAAGGTGCCCCACACCGTCAGCTCGCCTTTGATCTTGTCGAAGGAGGCGACGCACTGGCAGGTCTCCAGCGGTGTCGGATGTGTGCGGTGGTAGGAAATCACGTCCTTGGTCGTCACCTCGGCCTTGGCGAAGGCGGCGTCCGTGAGGTCCTTGTCGCCCATCGACCACTCGAAGATGTGGTTATGGTGCTTGCGGGGACCGTGCGCGCCGGTGGTCTTGCCCTTCAGGTCCTCGCGCAACACCGGAGCATCCGGAGCCAGCGCCTTGAAGGGATCGATCAAAGCGGGCAGGTCCTCGTATTCGACCTCGACAGCTTCCACGCCGTCGGCCGCCGCATAGCGGTCCTCGGCAACGACGAAGGCCACTTCCTGGTTCTGGAACAGCACCTTGCCGTCGGCCAGCACCATCTGCACGTCGCCGGCGAGCGTCGGCATCCAGGCGAGGTTGACGCCTTTCAGCTCCTCGGCGGTCAGGACTGCCAGCACGCCCGGCACCTTGAGCGCCTTGGAGGTGTCGATCTTCTTGACGCGCGCATGCGCGTGCGGCGAGCGCACGAAGTCGCCGAACAGCATGCCCGGCAGCTTCAGGTCGTCGACATAGTTGCCCTTGCCCTGCGTGAAGCGGATGTCCTCCACGCGCTTTCGTTTGCAGCCCATGCCTTCGAGCTTGGCCTCGCGCTGCGCACGGGTGAGAACGGGAGCGTTCATTCGGCTGCCTCCGCAAAGGTTTCGCCGCGCAGCTTGGCCGCCGCGTACTGGATCGCCTTGACGATGTTCTGGTAGCCGGTGCAGCGGCACAGGTTGCCGGCGATGCCGAACCGGATCTGCTCTTCGGTCGGGTTCGGGATCTCCTGCAGCAGGCGATGCGCCCGCATGATCATGCCGGGCGTGCAGAAGCCGCACTGCAGCCCGTGCATCATGCGGAAGCCCTCCTGCAGCGCGTGCAGCGAGCCGTCCGGATTGGCCATGCCCTCGATGGTCGTGATGCTGGCGCCGTCGGCCTGCACCGCAAACACGGTGCAGCTCTTCACCGACTTGCTGTCCATATCGACGGTGCAGGCGCCGCAATGTGTGGTGTCACAACCGATGTGCGGGCCGGTGAGGTTGAGGTGCTCTCTGAGATAGTGGATGAGCAGAGTGCGCGGCTCAACGAGGCCTTCCACCTCCCTGCCGTTCACCGTCATCTTGACGTGTGCCTTTGCCATGACGTTCCTTCCCCGGGGATCGCAATTAGGTGCAAGCGTCCGCTTCAGCCCTTGGCGCGGCTGAAGGCCTTTTTGAGCGCACGCTCGACCATGATGCCGCCGACGTGGGTGCGGTAGTCGGGTGTGCCGCGCGTGTCGGATGCGGGCGACATGACCGCGCGCGCCGCCTGCATCGCCGCGTCGAGGGCCGGTTTCTCCAGTGCGGTGCCGATCACCGCCTTGGCGGCATCAGTGGCGAGCACCGCAGTGTCCGAAAGATTCGACAGCGCAATCGCGCACGTGGCGACCTTCCCCCGGCTGACGGTGAGGACGACGCCGGCAGCGGCGGTGGCATAGTCGCCGATCTTGCGTTTGAGCTTCTCGTACGCCCAGCCGTGACCGGCGGGAGGAACGGTGATCTCGATGGCAGTGACAATCTCGTCGGGCCGGAGCGCGGTGGTATAGGTGCCGTGGTAGAAATCACGCGCCTTGACCGACCGCGTGCCCGAGCCACCCACCAACCTGTAGGAGGCATCGAGACACATCATTACCGCAGGCATGTCGTTGCCGGGATCGCCGTTGGCGACATTGCCGCCGATGGTTCCAATGTAGCGGACCTGCGGGTCGGCAATGAGCAGCGAGGCTTCCATGAGTATCGGCGCTGCTTCGGTCGCCGTCTTGGACTGCTGCAATTCGTGCTGCGTCGTGGCCGCACCGATGACCAGCTTGTCTCCAGCGCGATCAATCCCTTTCAGATCGGCAATGCCTCCGATATCGATCAGGTGCTCCGGATTGGCCAACCTGAGCTTCATCATTGGAATGAGGCTCTGGCCGCCCGCCAAAACCCGCGCAACCTCCGCGTAGCTGTGGAGCAACGCTGTGGCTTCCGCGACAGTCTTCGGTCGATGATAGGAGAATGGTGCCGGGATCATGGGAATCGTCACTCCCTTGTCTTTTTTGAGCGCCGCGTAATGGGGGCGCCCGCCTCTCGCGATCGGAAGGCGGTTGGTGCCAGTAGAGAATTGGCACCCGACGATCGCAACGTCCCATGCACCGAACGCACCAACCGGCACGGAAAACGCATGAACAACCGTGGATTTTGCACGAATTGCGTCAGTATTGCTGACCTGTGACGGCGCCCGGCATGAGCATCGCCGATGCGCGGGGTATGGCTGCCGCGTCGGGTTGACGTGCGCTGCCCGGACCCGTCCTGTCTGCGTGGACGCAGCTGCTGCGCTTTAGTGACGGGCCTGCAGTCTCCCGCGCAGGCCCGATAGCCGCTTGCGGCTGATGGGGATGGAGTAGGGGGTAGGAGAGTCGAGCTCCGCAACCCCGCCATCGCCGGTGCGCTTGAGCGATCTTATGTGCTCGATCGCAACAATGTGGCTTCGATGCACGCGCACAAACCGGTCATTTCCAAGCCGCCCCTCAACGTCGCCGATGGAGAGAGAACAGAAAAATCGGTCTGTCCCATCGAAGATCGTCGTGTAATGCGCCTCCGCCTTGACCGCGACCACGCGCGAAATCGGCAGATAGTGGATCGCCCCGGCCTTCTGAACTGGCAACACCGTCGCCGTCGCCTGCTGAGGCACGGCGCGTGGCACGGCAAGTGCTTCGTCCGACCGCGGTCGAGGCTGCATCTCTGTGACGGCAAGGCTCAGGACTGAGGAGGAAGGGACACCGACCACCGACAGGCCAGGAGGCAGAGCGGCCGGCCGCCCATCGGGCACTAGTGCGAGAAGAAACGCCGAGGACACTGCAAACGCGACAACCGCAACGATTACCGCCAGCAGGTCTCGCGAAAGTGCCGTGCCGAGGGGCTCGATGGTGCACAGCGCCGCATCTGCGGCGGAGCCGGACGCGCACAACGGATCGAGCGTCATGCCTGCCATGGCCGTGTAGTGCATTCCGGAGATTGCCAGCCCCAGCGCGACCGAGGCTGTGGCCAGCGGAAGTTTGATCGTGCCGTGCAGCGCAAAATGCAGAGCAAGCCCGGAAGCGATCACGCCGATCAAGAGACTTGCGATCACGTAGCCGGGATGGTGGTGCATCATGGCGTTGGAATGCAGGGCCATCATGCCGGTGAAGTGCATGATGACGATGCCGGATCCCATGACTATTGCCGCCACGGCCATGAGGCCGCGCGACCGCGGAGCGGTCGAGGCGAGATAGGCTGCCAGCCCCACGACGATGACGCAGACAAGGAAGGAGGCGATGGTGGGCAGAAGCAGAAAGTCGAGGCGAACCGAGGAACGCACGGCCAGCATGCCGACGAAATGCATTGCCCATATGGCTACGGCCAAGGTGACCGCGGCGCCCGCCAACAGAAATCGCCTTTGCCCGCCGGCTGCGTCGGGCAGGCCGAGCATAATCTTGAGGCCGACGTAGGCGCCCTGCACCGCAACGAGCACCGAGAGCACCACGATCCAGGGCTCATGCGCAACGCCCATCTGCGCGTCTCCACGGCAACCGTCTTGCCCCAAAGTTTTTAAGGCCTCTGAACTGGTCGAGCAAGAGAACTACACGCCCACATTGTGGGCTTTCGCGTGGCGGAACGGGGCAACAGCGCGCAGGTAGCCGCCTGTGGCGGTGCGCCGGGCCATCACGGGCTCATTATTATGGGAGAGGAAGCGCGAGGGTGGCGCTGCCGATCGGGCTACGCTTGCTACAACGAGGCCGCGGCGGTCAGGCCGCGGAAGAGTTCAGCGAGACGTCGATGCGGCTGCAGACCTCGGGGTCTGCCGGCAGGTCGCGGGCGTGGGAAGAAGACACCTTTACTGGTGCCGCCGCGATGGAGCCGTGCAAGGAGGCAGGCCCGGGTCATCGCTGGGGTCCCATATTCATTGAGCGCTCTCGCAAACACGCATAGCATGCCTCAGTGCCCGTGCGGAGGCGACATGTCCGGTTCGGCATGTCCGATTCGGTGTTCGGCAAGTGCGCCGGCACATTCGCTGCCCGGTATGCGCACGCTCCGGAACCGTGATCGGTTCCCGCAGTAGGGGTTGGGAAGCATGAGCACCAGCAGCTGGCCAAACGGCGCGCGGCTTGCGCTCTCGATCGTCGTCAATGTCGAGGAGGGGTCGGAGCTCTCCGTCGCCGACGGTGACGGCGGGCCGGAGCCGGTGGACGAGCTGGGCGTCACGCTCAAGAAGGCGGTGCGCAACTTCGGCAACGAGAGCAACTATCGATACGGACTGAAGGCCGGCGCCCCGCGGGTGATGAGATTGCTGGCGGAGCGCAATTTGCGAGCGACGTTCACCGCCGCAGCCGTCAGCCTGGAACGCGCGCCCGAGCTCGCGCAGCGCATCGTCGCGGGGGGCCATGAGGTGTGCGCCCATGGGTGGCGCTGGGTGCACCAGTTCCGCATGGACGAGGCCGCCGAGCGCGACTTCATTCGCAAAGCCGCGCGCTCGATCGAGCAGACCACGGGCAAGCGGCCGCAAGGCTGGCTGTCGCGCTACCTCATGACCGGCAATACGCGCAGGCTGCTCGTGGAGGAAGGCTTCACCTATCACATGGACGACTATTCCGACGACCGGCCCTTCTGGGATGCCGTCGACGGCAAGCCAATTTTGATCCTGCCTTACGCGCTCGACAGCAACGACATGAAGATGTGGACCGCCCCGAGCTTCACGCCGGCGGACTGGCTGCAATATGCAATCGACAGTTTCGAGTGGCTCTATCGCGAAGGAGCGGACCAGCCGCGCATGATGTCGCTCGGGTTGCACCTCAGGATCATCGGGCGGCCGGGGCGCATCGGCTATCTCGAAAGGTTCCTGGACCACGCCCTGCGCCGGCGGGATGTATGGGTCGCCACGCGGCTGGAGATCGCCCGGGACTGGGCCGGCCGCAATCCGTATCGGACGGCCTGAGTGGAAGCCAACCCATGAGCGATGCAATACGTGTGTTCGCCGAGCACGTAAGCCGAACGGGGTTCGAAGATTTGCCGGAGGCGGCCGTTCGCGCAGCGCGCATTTTCATCCTCGATACGATCGGGGTCGCGCTCGCCGGCACCAACGGACCGCACGTGCCGGAGCTGATCGAAGCGTCGGCAGCGACAATGGGAGACGGGCCGGCGCGCTGCTGGGGGCATCGGCGCCGTTTGTCGGTACCCGGAGCGGCGATGGTCAACGGCTATCAGATCCACAATTCGGAATTCGATTGCGTGCACGAGGCCGCCGTCGTTCATCCGATGACCGTGTGTCTCGCAGCCGTTGCAGCCCATGCCGATTGGGCTGGTGGTGTCAGCGGGCGCGACCTCGTCACGGCGGTCGTTCTGGGGGTCGACGTGGCATGTCACCTCGGCGTGGCGACCACCACGGGGCTGCGCTTCTTTCGTCCCGCGACGGCCGGAATTTTCGCCGCTGCCGCGGGGCTCGGCAAGGTGCTGGGCTTCGATGCCCGCAGGCAGACCGCCCTCTTCGGCCACGTCTACGGCCAGCTTTGCGGCACCATGCAAGCGCACACCGAGGGCTCCATGCTGCTCGGCCTGCAGATCGGCTTCAATGCGCGCAACGCGGTGATCGCCGCCGACCTGGCGCGACGCGGCATCCCCAGCATCGTCAATGTCCTGGAGGGGCCGTTCGGATATTTCGGCATGATCGAATTGCAGGGGGATCTCGGTCGCGTGCTGGGCGACATCGGCAAGGTCTGGCGGATTGTCGAGGTGGCGCACAAGCCGTTTCCGAGCGGGCGTGCCACCCACGGCATGCTCGATGGCTTCAGGGAGCTGCAGGCTGAGCACGGCTTCGCAGCCGGCGAAGTGGAGGGCGCCGAGGCACGCGTGCCGCCGCTCACCCATCATCTCGTTGGCCGGCCCATACTCGACGACATGCCCGCCAACTACGCCCGTCTGTGCGGTTCCTACGTCAGCGCCTGCGCCTTGCTGCGCGGCGACCTCCGCGTCGACGATTTCAGCGACGAGCGCCGCCATGATCCGCAGACATTGGCGCTCGGCCGGCGGATCGCGGTGGTGGCCGACGGAACCAAGGATCCGAATGCGCTGACGCCGGTCACGGTGACCGTTCGCCTGAAGGGCGGGGGCAAGCTCTCGCGTACCATCGACACGGTCTATGGCAACCCGGCGAAGCCGATGAGCAGAGAGGCGCATCTGGCCAAGTTCCACCGCAACTTCCGGTCGGCTCTCAACCCGCTGCCCGCAGAGAACGCCGACCGCCTCGTCGAGATGCTGGATCGGATCGAGCATGTGGAGGACGTGCGGCGAATCGGCGAGCTTCTGATTCCCGCAGCATGAGGACATCGGCGAGCATGTCAGCGGGATACTTCGCAGAAGCGGATCCGAAACGCATCCTCACGGAGTATCCGATTGGGGAGTCGTTCCTCGCCGGTCCCGCGCGCATGAGCGACGACGAGCTGCGCGCGCTGCAGGAACGGCGCTTTGCGGCCCTGATGCGTCGCGGCTGGGAGATTCCCTTCTATCGGCGGCATTGGGGGAAGGTGGGGCTCGAGCCTGGCGACGTCAGAGGTATCGATGATCTGCCGAAGCTGCCGAGCTTCTCGAAATCCGACCTGATGATGAGCGTCGCGGCGCATCCGCCCTACGGGGACTTTCACGGCATGGACGGTGCCGCAGGCCGACGCAGCGTGGTCATGCACACGACGAGCGGGACCACGGGTGCGCCGCAGCCCCTTTTCTTCGGTGCCTGGGACCGCGAAGTGCAGAACGCCCTGCTGGCGCGGGCCTACCGTCTGCAGGGATTGACAGACGACGACGTGGTGCATTCCGTCTACGGCTTCGGGATGGTCAATGGCGGCCACTATATCCGCGAGGCGATCCTGCATTTCACCAACGCAAGGCTACTGCCGGCCGGCACCGGCCTGGAAACTCGGTCAGAGCAGCAGCTCGAGTTGATGCGCCGGTTTGGCGCCACCGTCATCGTCGGTTTCGCGGACTACATTTTCAAGCTCGCCGCGGTCGCCCGCGAGAAGGGGTTGGAGCCGGGGCGCGACATACCGATCCGAATGATCTCGGGTCACCTCTCCACCGATGGCCATGCGGCGATGGCCAAGGCCTGGCCTGGAGCGGCGGCCTTCGACTGGTATGGAGTCGGGGATACGGGAATCGTCGCTGCCGAGGGCCCCGACCATGACGGTCTCTACATCTGGGAGGACGCGCACCTGGTCGAGATCCTGGATCCCGACCGCCTCGCGCCGGTCGACCCGGGCCGGCGCGGCAACATCTGCGTCACCGTCCTGTTCAAGAATACGATCTATCCCGTGATCCGCTTCAATACCAACGATGTCTCCACTCTGCTGCGCGGACGCGGTGCGCTCGGCATCAATTTCCGCCGCCTGGAAGGATTCAGGGGACGCAGCGACAACATGGTCAAGCTGCGCGGCATCAATGTGTATCCAACGGGTGTCGGTGCGATCCTGAGCGAGATCGAGGGGCTCAACGGCGAGTACGTATGCCGGCTGGTCCGCCGGCAGGAGCGGGAGGACTTGATCGTCATGGCAGAGACGCGGGCGTCCGCTGTCGATGACCCATCCGCACTCGCCGGACGGGTGAGCGCCGTGCTTCGCCAGCGGCTCGGGGTCGCTGTGATCGTCGAGCTGGCGCCTCCCGGCGGCACGGCTAAACTGAGTGAAATCGATTGGCGCCAGAAGCCGATCCGATTGATCGACGAGCGATGAGCAACCCGGCCGATTTCGGTGTGCAGGGCGTGGCGACGGCGCTGGCCGCCGGCCGGGTGTCCGCGCTCGAGCTGGCACGAACGCTTCTTGAGCGCATCACGAGCGCGCAGGGCCGGGCGCTCAACGCCTTCATTCACGTGGCCGGCGATCTCGCCTGCGAGCAGGCGCGGCAAAGCGATCGACGGCGTGCCGAAGGTCGCCTGCGCTCGCACCTCGACGGAGTGCCGATCGCCATCAAGGACAACATCGACGTCGCCGACCTGCCCACCACGAACGGGCTCGCAACTCGGTGGATGCCGTCCGTCGATGCACCGGTGATCCGCAGATTCCGCGATGCCGGCATGGTGATCCTGGGCAAACTGAACATGCATGAAGGCGCGCTCGGGGCGACGACGGACAACCGCCATTACGGACGTTGTGCACATCCAGCCTTCCCGGGCTTCACCCCCGGAGGGAGCAGCGGTGGCTCGGCGGCCGCCGTGGCCGCCGATCTCTGCCCGGTCGCGCTGGGCACCGATACCATGGGCTCCGTTCGCATTCCGGCGGCCTACTGCGGCATCGTCGGCTTCAAGCCGTCGCAAACATATTGGCCGGTGGCCGGGGTGATGCCACTGGCATTTGGCCTCGACACGATCGGCCCGCTCGCCCGCTCGGTCGAGGATATCGCCGTCCTCCTCGGCGAACGACTGGAGAAGCCGGCTCTGGAAAAAGTGCGCTTCGCCCGCCTGGAGAATGCGCAGCGTATCGAGGTGGAGCCCGTATGCCAGGCTGCCTTCGAGGCTGCGCTCGCTTCCCTGGCCGCCAACGGCGCATGTCTGCGGACGGAGCATGTGCCTCAATACGAGCCGGGACCGGCGCGGCGCGCGGGGTTCATCGTCTCGGAGGCGGACGCCGCCGCAGTCCATCGCGGCCTGCTCGCCCAGTCGCCTGAGGCGTTCTCGCCCGAGTTCCTGGCGATGCTCGACTATGGCAAGCGCGTTACGCCCGAGCGCTACCATAAGGAGCGGCGCACGATCGAGAGGGCAGGCTTCGAGCTGGTGAAGCTGTTGGACCGCGTCGATGTCGTGTTGACGCTGACCGCGCCTCAGCGGTCATTCTCCTTCGACACGCCCGCGCCGGTGAACCAGGCCGATTTTACGGCTATCGCCAACTTCGGCGGTTGCCCGGCCATCAGTCTCCCGCTGCCGGTCCCGGCCGGGGAGCGGCCCATTGGCCTGCAGTTGATCGCCGCGCCTGGCAGGGACACCATGCTCCTGTCGGTCGCCGCGCAACTCGAGCCGATGATCGGCCGCTGATCGTCTGGTTGGCTCCTGCTCCGCAGGCGGGTGGTCGGCAGCGCAGGATCGCAGGCGCCCGGACGCGATGGCTGCGCGCCG
>Ga0070741_10012867_pt1 | contig 14989 bp, 11 predicted proteins | sample Coa_R1_4_FD_66440 | JGI IMG/M metagenome (GOLD analysis project Ga0070741, IMG submission 66440) | Surface soil microbial communities from Centralia Pennsylvania, which are recovering from an underground coalmine fire - Coalmine... | ecosystem: Environmental > Terrestrial > Soil > Unclassified ... | reverse complement strand
ATTCGGCGTGGCGCGGTGGGAACTGGCGGCGACGGCACAGCAGGCCCGAATCTGGTACGAGCCGTTTGCCAGGACGGTGCGCGCCGCGCTGCCCACGACGCCCCTCGGCCTGTTTCTGGCCGGCGGCGATCCGGCGGCAGAGACAAAGACCGCCGCCGACCTGCTGGTGGAGCGGTCGCTGCCCTGCGACTCGCTGGCCTGGCGCGCGGCGGGCGGCCTGACCGAAGAGACGCAGACCTTCCGCCGTCTCCGCAGCGTGCTGGCGGGCTATCCCGCACTCAAATCGGTGACACTCTGGCCGCGCCTGGTCGCTCCCGGTTCCGACGCCGCGTCTGCCGCGCGCTGTGTGGCGCAGGCGGCGCGCTGGGCCGACTTCGGCCCGCTCGATCAGCCGAACGCGCTCGGCGGCGTGGTGTCCGCCCTGCCGGAAACAGCCTCCGGCAAGGAGACTTCTGCCATTCTGTGGAACGCGCTGACGGCCTTGAACCGCGTCTCCGGGACGCGGCTGCGCGCGGAGAGCGACGACAGCGGTCTGCGCGGCCTGGCGGCGCGCGCGCCGGATGGCAGGCTCTCGATCCTGATATGGCGCGAAGGCGAGGCGCAGGGCGGAGAACTGCGCGCGCTGCTGCGCCTGCACGGGCTGATGGGCGCGGCGCGCGGCGGGCTGCGCATGGAACAGTTCCTCATAGATGCTGCGCATAACAGCGGAGCGACCGCCGCCGAACGGGAGGAGACGACGGGGAAGCCGGAAGCCGCGCCTCCGCCTGACCGGCTGGAGCGCGCCGCCTGGACCGACCTGCCTGCCAATGCGGGCGACATCGAACTGCCGCTGGTCTTCGCGCCCAACGCCGTGATGCTGCTCGAACTGCGCCCGCATCGCCCGCCGCCCGTGCAGATCACCCTGTCCGCGCCTCGCTTCACCTATATGAGCGGCGAGGAACTCCCCCTTATCGTCAACCTGCGCAACGGCACGAAGACGCCGCAGAGGGCCATCATTCAGTTGCAGAGTTCCCAGGCGGAACTCGTGCCGTCTCCCCTGGCGCGCACGGCGCTCGGCGCGCTGGCTCCGGGAGCCTCCCGCGCCTTCCGTTTCCGCCTGCCCGTGCCGGTGGTCGCGCGCGACACGCTGGCCTTTCTGAATGTGAATGTGGGCAGCGAGAGCCGCTGCGCGCTTGCCGTCCGGCTGGCCTCGCCCCTGGTCGCCACGCTGGACACGCCCCGCATAGACCTGACTGCGCCGGGCGCTGCGGGAACGGCGCGCGTGCGCCTGGTAAACCGGGCGAAGACGCGCCTCTCCGTGACGCTGCGGGCCTCCGGCAGCCGGGCCGGTTCCGCGCCATCGGAAGAGAGCGTAGAGGTTCCGGGCGGCGGCAGGCCGGTGGCGCGCGAGGTCGAGATAGCCGCGCCCGCCCGCGATCCGGGAAACTATCCGGTAGAGATTACCGTCAGGGATACCGGAGGCGCGCTGGCGGCGCTGACAGCGACGGTGGGCGTCCCCGTCCTCTGCCGGTATGCGGCGCAGATGCCGATCATTGACGGCGACCTGCGGGAGTGGGCGGACGCCGACCCGATGGGCATGGGGCGGCGCGAACAGGTCGGGGAGAAAGAGTGGCGCGGCCCCGCCGATCTGTCCGCCGTCGCCTACGCCAAATGGGACGACCGGTTTTTCTATTTCGCGTGCGCGGTCACGGACGACGCGCCGTTCCAGCCGTTCCCGGCAGCGGAACTCCAGCGCGGCGACTCGGTGGTGTTCGCGCTCTCCTCCGACCGCAGCGCGCCGTCCGACCGTTCCGGCTACGGCCCCGGCGATCACGAGATCGGCCTGGCTTTGCTCAACCTGACGCAGCCGGTCCTCTATCGCTTCGCCGGGCCGCCCGGCGTGGCGTCCGGGCCGATCTCGCGCAGCGTCGTCGCGATCCGGCGGGAAGGAACGCGCCTGTTTTACGAAGCCGCGATTCCCTGGACGGCGCTCGCCCCGGCAGCGCCGCGTGCGGGCGCGACCTACGGATTCTCGGTCGTCGTGAACGATAATGATGGACAGGGGCGCGGCTACATCGCCTGGGGGGGCGGCCTGGTTCCCGCTCGCCGTCCCGGACTGTTCCCGCCTCTGCGCCTGGTGAAATAGGTTCCATTCTAACGGAATACCGCTCCCTCCGTCAGGCCAAAGACCGCGCTGACGCGACCGAATCGGGCGGAGGGGAGAGAACGACTACTCAGGAGCGATCCCCGGCCCATGGCTTTTCGACTTCGGCGAATTCTGTTCGGCAAGCCGCTGCGCACCGAACATGCTGCCCATGAGCGGCTCTCCATCCCGCTTGCCCTGCCCATCTTCGCCTCGGACGCGCTGTCGTCGGTGGCCTACGCGACCGAGGCCATCCTGATCCAGTTGGCAGACGCCCGCGTGCCGCATGAACTGTTCGGCGTGTCGCGCTGGATCAGCCTGGGCATCGTCGCGCTGATCCTGATGGTGGTCATCTCCTACTGGCAGATCATCCACGCCTATCCGGGCGGCGGCGGGGCCTATATCGTCGCCAGAGAGAACCTGGGCGAGATCGCCGGGTTGATCGCGGCGGCTTCCCTGCTCGTGGACTATGTGCTGACGGTCGCAGTAAGCATCGCGGAAGGAGTGGCGGCAGCCCTGTCCGCCCTGCGCCAGTTCCCGCAACTGGAGACTCTGGAGGAACACAAGGTCTGGCTCTGCATCGCGATGCTCCTGATCATCACCTTTCTGAATCTGCGCGGCGTGCGCGAATCGGGCCTCTGGTTCGCCGCGCCCTCCTACCTGTTCATCTTCAGTATGCTCGGTCTGATCGCGTGGGGCGTGGGGCGGAGCGCGCTGGGGATGAAACCGGTGCAGGCGGTCGCGCCGCCTAATCCGGGCATCGGCTTGACCGGGGGCCTGACCCTGTTTCTGATACTGCGCGCCTTCTCGTCCGGCTGTTCGGCGCTGACGGGTATCGAGGCGGTCTCCAACGGCGTGCAGGCGTTCAGGAAGCCGGAAGCGCGCAATGCCGCCGTCACGCTCGTCATCCTGGGCGCGCTGCTGGCGGTGATGTTTACCGGCATCACCTATCTGTCTAATCACTACGGCATCGTGCCTGCCGAGCATCTGCCCGACTACGGCGGCGAGAATACGCACGAAACGGTCGTCTCGCAGATCGCGCGCGGCACGTTCGGCCTGAGTCTGCCCTACTACGTCATCCAGGCGGCGACGGCCCTGATTCTGCTGCTGGCCGCCAACACCAGTTTCGCCGGGTTTCCGCGCCTGGCCTCTATTCTCGCCGAGGACGGCTTTCTGCCGCGCCAGCTTGCCAACCTGGGTGACCGCCTGGCCTTCAACAACGGCATTCTGGTGCTGGCGCTGCTGGCCGGGCTGTTCCTGGTCTCATTCGGCGGCGAAACGCACGCGCTGCTGCCGCTCTACACGGTCGGCGTCTTTATCGCGTTCACGCTGTCGCAGGGGGGCATGGTGTCGCGCTGGTGGAGGCAGCGCCAGTTCGGCTGGCGGCTGATCATCAACCTGATCGGCTGTACCATTACCGGCATCGTGCTAGTGGTCGTCGCCTCCAGCAAGTTCTGGGTGACGACCCCGGCGGCGACGCTGTTCCGCATCGGCACGCTGCCGGTGCAGGAAGGAGCCTGGATCGCGCTGCTGCTGATGAGCCTGCTGTTCCTGATGTTTCGCGGCATCCATCGGCACTATCAAATCTTCGATCAGCAGATGGCGGTCATTCCGGCGGGATACGACCGACCGTTCAAACATACGGTCATCGTGCTGGTTCCCTCGCGCATCCATCGCGGGATCGTGCTGGCCCTGAACTATGCGCGCTCCCTCTCGCCGGATGCGCTGGCCGTGCATATCTCCTTCGATCCCTCGCGGGAGCAGCGGCTGCGGGATGCCTGGGCCGCGCACGGCGGCGATACGCCGCTGCTCATCCTGGATTCGCCCTACCGCACGCTCATCGGCCCGCTGCTGCGCTATCTCGATGCCGCCGAAAACGTCCGCTCGGACGACATCATCACCGTCATTATCCCGGAGTTCGTTCCGGCGCGCTGGTGGCAGCACTTCCTGCACAACGCTTCCGGCTGGCTGATTCGGCTCATACTCTTCTATCGGCGCGATATCGTGCTGGCGAGCGTCCGCTACTATCTGGACGAGTAAGATCGGCCCCAACAGGAAGAACGGCTGAGAGCAAGCGGGCAGAGACAAGGAGCGGAGGGGCAAGCGGGCGCGGGGGGCGATCACAGCGTCCAGGCGCTCCGGTGCGGGACGGGAAGTCGGGCAGTGAGAACAGAACCCGTCCGTGTGTTCCATTCCCACCGCAAATGCGCTGTCGCTCGCGATGCGACGGCACAGACTTGCGCCGCCCTACCTGCGGACGGCGTCCCGCCTTGCTGCAGGTCGCTGCATCTACGCAGTTCCCGCGCCAGGCTCACCCTGATGGGCGGCGCTCTCGGTTGGCCTTCCCCCATCATCGCGCAATCGTACCGCGTCGTGCGCCTGCATTCACATCACCTGTTGACATGCCGCCTGCGCCCGCGTCCGAGTAGCCGCGTGTCGTCTCGCTTCCGTCCCCTCCCTGGGCCTGAGCGAACCTCCCTGATTATCGGTCACATTCTGTCCATTCTTCTGCCGGAAAAGCCCTGAAAATTGCGAGTTCCGGAAAAAGACCCAACCCCCGTCTGGGACAGGGGTTCGGTCCAGAATGGGGCAGGGATTGCGCGGGCAGGAGGCGAATTACACCGCAGACAAGGTCGCGGCGCAGAAAGAGGCATGGCTGCCGCCTGCGCGGCGGCTTCATTACGTGAGGAGACAGAGAATTGGCACACAATGTAACGTTGATTCGCGGAGATGGCACCGGGCCGGAACTGGTCGCCGCCGCCAAGAGAGTGCTGGAAGCGACCGGCGTGCAGTTCAACTGGGACATTCAGGATGCGGGCGTGGACATCATGGAGACGGCGGGAACGCCGCTGCCGCCTGCGGTCATCGAGAGCATCCGCCGCAACAAGGTCGCCCTCAAAGGCCCCATCACCACGCCCATCGGCACGGGCTTCCGTTCGGTCAACGTGGCGCTGCGCAAAGAACTCGACCTGTACGCCTGCCTGCGGCCCTGCAAATACTATCCCGGCATCCGCTCGAAATATCAGGATGTGGACCTGGTGGTGGTGCGCGAGAACACGGAAGACCTGTACGCGGGCGTCGAATACGACACCGGGACGCCGGAGGCCGCCAAGATCATCGAGATGGCGGGCGGCAAGATTCGCCCCGATGCGGCCATCTCCATCAAGCCTATCTCCCCGACCGGCTCGCGCCGCATCCTCAAGTTCGCCTTCGACTATGCCCGCGCCAATGGCCGCAAAAAGGTCAGCGCGGTCGCCAAAGCCAACATCATGAAGTTCACGGACGGCCTGTTCTTCCGAGTCGGGCAGGAGGTCGCCAAAGAGTACCCGGACATCGAGTATCAGGAAGTCCTCGTGGACAACATGTGTATGCAGTTGGTGCAGAAGCCGGAACTCTACGACGTGCTGGCGATGCCCAACCTCTACGGCGATATTCTCTCCGACCTGTGCGCGGGCCTGGTCGGCGGGCTGGGCGTCGCGCCGGGGGCGAACATCGGCGACAACGCCGCTCTCTTCGAGCCGACGCACGGCTCCGCGCCCAAGTACAAGGGGCAGAACAAGGTCAACCCGACGGCGCTGATCCTCTCCGGGATGCTGATGCTGCGCCATCTCAAGGAGAACGAGGCCGCCGACCGGCTGGAGAAGGCGGTCGCCGCCGTCATCGCCGAGGGCAAGGACGTGACCTACGACATGAAGCCCGACCGCAACGACCCGACGGCGGTGGGAACCTCGGAGTTCGCGGATGCCATCATCCGCAAGATGAACGGCTGAAGCGTACCTGGTTATATTCCCTCCGGTTGGATACTTGTAGATTGGCGAACTGTCTGAGATAGAGAAGGCTACAGGTGTCTCGCCGGACGGGAGATTAGAAGGGAGAGGAACAAACAATCATGCGTCAGAAGATCACTATCGTCGGGGCAGGGCAGACCGGGGCGACGCTGGCCCACTGGCTCGCCGAGCGCGGCGACGTGGATATCGTCCTCTTTGACATCGTCGAGGGAATGCCGCAGGGTAAGGCGCTCGACCTGCAGGAAGCCATGCCCATCATCGGCTCGGACGCGCGCATCGTCGGCACGAACGGCTGGGACGAGACCGCCGACAGCGACATCGTCGTGATCACGAGCGGACTGCCGCGCAAGCCGGGCATGAGCCGCGACGACCTGCTCAAGGTGAACGCGGGCATCGTGCGGGACGTGACGAAGGCGGCGGTCGCCAAATCGCCCAACAGCATCCTGATTCTGCTGACCAATCCGCTCGACGCGATGTGCCATATCGCGCTGCACGAGAGCGGCTTTCCGCCGGAGCGGGTCTTCGGGCAGGCGGGCATCCTGGATACGGCGCGCTTCCGCACCTTCCTCGCGCTGGAACTGAATGTCAGCGTGGCCGAGGTGAACGCCTATGTCCTCGGCGGGCATGGCGATGATATGGTTCCGCTCGTGGGCAGCACGAACGTCGGCGGCATCCCGATCCGCAAGCTGATCAAGCCCGACCGCCTGGAAGCCATCGTAGACCGGGCGCGCAAGGGTGGGGGTGAGATCGTGGCGCTGCTGAAGACCGGCAGCGCGTTCTATGCGCCCTCCGCCGCCCTTGCACAGATGATAGACGCCGTGCTGAACGACCGCAAGCGCATCCTGCCCTGCGCCGTCTATACCGGCAACAACGCAGGCGGCTACGGCGTCAGCGACCTCTATCTCGGCCTGCCCGCCAAACTGGGCGCGAAGGGCGTGGAGGAGATCGTCCGCATTGACCTGACGCCCGACGAGCAGGCCGCGCTGCAAAAGTCGGCCAACTCCGTGCGGGAACTGGTCCATGCGCTCAAGGGCTTCGACCCGCCTATGCTGCCGTGAGAGGAATCCACAGAGGACATAGAGGATTGTCTGAACTGTGATTCGTCGGATTAACGGATGGACTATGATTAAGGCACAGCCCCATCATAGTCCATCCCCTAATCCCATAAATCATAGTTCAGACAATCCTCTGTGTCCTCTGTGGATTCAAAGCGTCGGGTGGTCTTCGGAAGGAATAGAGAAGGTCATGCCGTCGTAGCCGGTCTGAATAGAGTGCGGGGAGAGCAGGGCTTCCAGTTCGTCGTGCATCAGGCCGCCGAGATGAGAGAAGTGCGTGGTCACGAGCGGGCTATCCGGGTGGAAGCAGCCCATGTCAATCAGTTTCTGGCGGAAGCGGATGACTTCCGGGATGCACATGTGGGCCATATAACCGCCCTCGCACGGCCCTTTGGCGCACTCCACAACGACGCCGTCCAACTGATAGCGGCTGAGGAAGCGCCAGGTCGGTTCTTCGTACCAGCCAGTATCGCTGGCATAGAGCAGCGCGACGCCCTCTTGATCCTCGATGATATAGTTGAAACAGGTCTGCGTTGGATCGTGCTGCGCCAGGATGGGCGTCACGCGATAGCCGCCGACGATGGCGGGCTGCCAGGGCTGTAGCGTGGTCAGCGTGATGGGAGTCCGGCTGAGGTCCAGGCCGCTTTCGAGGCGCGCAATCACGTCTATCGGGCCGTAGATGGGCAGCGGATTCTGAATGGGCGAGGGAACGAAGTAGTCGCTCAGATATTGCAGTTCCGGCCCGCTGAAGTGGTCGTCGTGCGCGTGGGTGAAGAGCAGGGCGGTCAGGCAGCGCAGATCGAGATCGTACTGGATGACGTGGTGGAGCGTATCCGGCGGAAAGTCTATTTTCAGGACATTATCAATCAGGGCAGAGGAGCGCGTGCGAAGATTCTTGCCACGCAGTTTGCGCGCTTTGCCACAGGCGTCACAGCGACAAAATAAGCCGGGCCATCCCTCGGCGCCCGAGGTCCCCAGCAGCGTGACCTTCATTCGTATCTCCCCAAGTGATTTCAGAGAATTCGGGTGTCTCCTCGTGTCTCGCAGCGCGAGCCGGGTCTCCCTTTGCGCCTATTATGGGCAAAAGAGAGGGATTGAGCAAGAGGATTGTTCACACGGGGGGTGTTAATTTTGTCACACCCCGCCCGCGCTAGAGGTAGTCGCCGCCCGGCTCGAAGACGCGGCTGCATTTCCAGCAGCGTTCGGCCTCCCCGGAGGCGATGCAGCCGCACTGCGGGCAGCGATGGAGCCGTACTGGAAACCTGCCGCACTGCGGGCAGCGTTTGCTGTCGCTGTAGACCAGCGCGCCGCAGTGCTGGCAGGCCAGTTCCTCCGAGGTCGTTGTCGCCTTCGATGCGTGCATCTGACCCCTCTCCGTCAACCGCGTCGGGCGGAAGTGCGCCAGTAGCCGCGCAGAGAGACGAACAGCAGAACGAGCGCGATGCCCGCCCAGAGCAGCGCCCAGAAGGTCGGCGGGAGAGCATACGCCTGCGACATAAAGACGGCGTCGTTGTCGCCGACATGGTTGGCTGTCTGGTAAACCAGAAGGCGCAGATCGCTGAGGGCGTTCAGGCTGCATTGCACGGCCAGGAAGCTGGCGACGAACTGCGCGCCCTGCGGCGAGGTGTAGCGCGCCAGCGCCCAGAGCAGCGCGGCGAGGATCAGGCCGGTGACGAGCGTAAAGAGGCTGTGCCAGCCCCAGAGGGCGGTGATGGTGAGGAGCGCCCCCGCGATGGTATAGAGCGTGACGCGCCCGCCGTTGCGCCAGCCTTGCAGCCGCCCGATCACCAGCAGGATCGCGCCGAACAGGGCTGTGCCGAGATAGCCGCCCGACATCACCAGCCAGCCCCAGACCGGAGAATTGCTTGTCCAGGTGACGCCGCTGCCATCCGGGTGAATGGTGACGGAGGCGACCTGCCCGCCGGTAATCAGCGCGGCCAGCGCATGGCCGCTCTCATGGATGAACGTGACGAACAGTCGCAACGGGTAGAGCAGAACGTTCGCGTAGGGAACGAACCAGAGCGCCAGCGTGAGGACGGTCGAAATCAGCAGCAGTCGCCGCGCGGCGCGCAGGTCTGGCGCGCTGCCGGTCGCCTGTCCGCGCTGTGTCGAACTCTGAATAAGCTGCGTAAAATCGTCGTTCATGGTCGTTCCCTTCTGTCGTACCCGATGGGCGCTGTCCGTTGAGCCGATAGGACTCTCAAGTCTAATAACGTATTTGCCGCCGCCATCGTTTCATCTCTCTGCGGCGCATTTCACGATGCACTGCCGGGGCGAGCATCCTGTTCCGCCTGCGCGTCCAGAGCGGCGAAGACCTCGCGGGCGACGGCCAGGCCGTCCCAGGCGTCCGGGAAGCCGCCGTAGACCGTCATGTGCAGGATGACCTCGATGATCTCCTCGCGGGTCGCGCCGTTGCCGAGCGCGCCGCGAATGTGCGTCTTGAGATTGCTGATGCGGCCCAACACGGTCAAGGCAGCCACCGTACAGAGGCTCCGCGTCTTCAAGTCCAGGCCCGGTCGCGCCCACACCTGCCCCAATGCGAACTCTGTCACCCACTCGACATAGTCCGGCGAGAGCGCGGTCAGCAGGGCGCCGGTCGCCTCCGCCGAACCGGTCAACTGCTCCATGATGGCGCGTCCGCGCGCTTTCCGCGCCGCGATCTCCTCTGCATCCGTCCGTTCCCGTCTCTCCTCATTCGCCATGCCTGCGTGCTTCCTCCTGCCTCCATTATAGACGGTTGACGGCCAACTGTAAAGAGAGTTCGACAGAAGCGCGTCCTGTCGTTTTCCCGCAACTCCCCTTGACATTTGGCGTTTCAGAGGTTACACTGTGACGGAAAAATCGCAGGGGCCCATAGCTCAAAGGCAGAGCTCCCGGCTCATAACTGGTTGGTTGGAGGTTCGAATCCTCCTGGGCCCATTTCCTCATTCTGGCAGTTTTGCAGACCCGAACGGAACATTCTCCGTCGGGTCTTCCTTTGGAAAACCCACCCCCCGTCCCCACTGCACGGGCCGTCTGGTTCCGAAACGATTCGGGACGGCCCTTGCGACCCCGGTCGCTCGTCCCTCGCTGGGGAGGGAGCGAAGGCGCACTCGTGATTGTCTTGCTCCCCCTCCCCAGCGCCCACAGGCTTTATCGTTGGGGCGAGCGGGGAGGGGACCGGGGGGTGGGTAAGGAGCCGAAAACGTGCCGCGAACCACACGAACCCTGTTGCTAACTCTCTGGCTTCTATTGACGTACGGACTGATTGCCGCCGCACAGCCGCCGAATCCCCCAACGCCAGACGCCCAACGCCCCGCGCCACAAAGCCTCACGCTGACCCTGCTGCACACCAACGACTTGCACGGCCATCTGCTGCCGTTCGCCTATATCGAGACGGAACGCAATCCCAACGAGCAGCCATCGGTCGGGGGCGCGGCGCGGCGAGCGACGCTCGTGCGGCAACTGCGCCGTCAGATCAAGAACCCGGTCATGCTCGTGGATGCGGGCGACACCTTCACACGCGGCCCGCTGACCAACGCCTACGAGGGCATCGCGGACGTGGAGGCGATGAATGCGGTCGGTTACGAACTGGCGGCGGTCGGCAACAACGAGTTCAAGGCCAAAGACGGTGTCGAGATCAACGACGCGGCGGGTGCGCAGGCGGCGCTGCTGCAGGTGGTCAAGCGGTCGCGGTTTCCCTGGATCTGCGCCAATGCGAAGGACGGCAAAGGCGCGTTCCTGGAAGGCGTGCAGCCCTATATCGTGCGTGTGTTCAACGGGGTGCGTGTCGGCTTTCTCGGCCTGACCGCTCCGCGCTCCGCCAGCTATCCGCAGACGAAGGGCTGGACGATCTCCGATCCCATCACAGTCGCGAAGGAGTGGATACCGAAGGCGCGGGCGAACTGCGATGTGCTGATCGCCGTGACGCATCTGGGCGTGGACCTGGACAGGCAGCTTGTCGCGCAGACCGCCGGGATAGACGCCGTCGTGGGCGGGGACTCGCACACGTTTCTCTATAAGGCCGCCGAGGTCGCCAATACGGAGGGCCGCCTCGTTCCCATCGTGCAGGACGGCGAGTTCGGCGTCAATCTGGGTCGGTTCGACCTTCAGTTCGTCCGGGATGCAGACGGACACTGGCGGCTGGCGCACTACGACTACACGCTGCTGCCAGTCGGGCCGGAACTGGCTGAAGCGCCCGATGTGAAGGAGGTTCTCGCGCCGTTCGTCCGTCCATTCGAGACGGTCATCGGGTGGGTAGATCGGGTCGGCAAAACTCCGGCAGAGCGCAGCCGCCTGACGACGCAGGCCGTCGTGGATGCGATGCGCAACACGACCGGAGCCGACTACGCCCTCAACCCGGATGGCGGCGGTATGTTCGAGGTCTTCCGGCACAACGCCGTCACCCGCTACGATGTCTACGCCGCGCTGCCGTTCAAGAATAGTATGGTGGTGGCCGAACTGACCGGCGCGGAGATACAGGCGCTGCTCAAGGCGCAGCCCGATACCGTCGTCTCCGGCGATCAAGGCCGTCTGGACACCGCACGCAAATACCGGGTCGCCTTTGTGGATTTTATCGCCAAATCCGTTTACAATCTTGCGGAGGAGCGATTGCAGTCTACCGGGCGCGACATTCGGGACGTAGTCATCGGGTTTTTGGGCCTGGCGAGGCGCAGCAAATCAGGCTTAACAACTGTTATCGAGAGTCGAAGGAGCGGAGGGTTTCAACCCGTCGAATCCAACCAACGCCTCCCTGTCCGCCCTTAACTAGGGGAGGGACATCAGCCGATGAGCAGCTTCACTGCCGCCACCGCCGCCAGGATCAGGATCAGGGAGTCGAAGAGGCGCTGCGAGAGGCGATTCAGGCTCCACTTCCCGACGAATGCGCCGACCAGGATCAGCGGGAACAGCGTCAGGTCGAAGAGCAGGGAGCCGCGCGTCAGCAGGGGCTTGTCGGGCGTCAGGAGGGTGAGGACGATGAACATAGGGAACTTGACGATGTTCACGAGGAAGTAGAACCAGGCGCTCGTCCCCATGAACTGCTCTTTGGGCAGGCGCAGGCTCGCCATGTAGATAGACATGACCGGCCCGGCAGCGTTGGAGACCGTCGTCGCGAAGCCCGACGCGCCGCCGACCGAGATGACGCCCAGGCGTGAGGTCGGCATCAGGCGGTCGTTCCAGCGCAGCCGGGCCAGATGGACTCCGAGCATGACCAGCACCAGCGTGCCGATGAAGCGATTCATCGGATCGTGGTGTCCCTGCTGTTCTCCCAGTATCCAGAGCAGCCCCGCTCCCGCTGCCATGCCGACCAGCAGCCAGGGAGCCAGCGCCATCAGGCAGTCCCAGCGCGCATGGCGGCGATACCAGAGGATGGCGAAGCAGTCGGCGAAGAGCAGCAGGGGCAGCACCGTCCCCACCGAAGTCCGCCCGTCGAAGAGCGCCGCCATGACCGGCACGATCAGGACGCCGACGCCGGGGAGTCCCGTTTTTGACATACCGATGCACAGCGCGGCGATGGCTCCGAGCAGCCATTGAGTCGGGGTCAGGTGCGGCACGGGGCTTTACCGTGTCTCCCCGGCGTTCGCCAGCGCGGGCTTGATCCAGTTCAGCGCCGTCATCGGCGACTCGCTGTAGTTGTAGAACATGACGCCGTCTCCGCCGCCCTCCTGGATCGCCCGCACGATGTCCGTCAGGTCTTCCACGCTGAACACCGAGTTCAGGCCCAGGCGGACTCCCACAAATAGTTTATCCCGCGCCGTCATCGGCTGCTTCGCCTCGCGCGTTCGTTCCAAGACCTGCGCAGGCCGCAGCCCGTAGCCCCAAGCATAGAAGGCGTCCGCCACGTCCGCGACCTCCGGGTTGTAGGCTTCCAGCGTCCACAACTGCGCGGAAGAGGGGCGCATCGCGGCGCGTATCTCATGGACCAGCGAGTCCTCGATGCCTTTGCGGAACGCCTGGTACGCCGCCAGTTCCGGCAGCTTCGCCTCGACCTCGGCCCAGTGCGAAGGATAGCCCTGCGGACGGTTCGGCGCGTGCTGCATGGCGGACTCCAGCAGGCTGCGCACGGACGCCTGAAGCCGCGCGCTGTCTATCCCCTGCGCCTGCGCTTTCTGCTGGCAGCCGGGGCAGAAACAGAGACTCATCAAATTCTGCTCCATCGGCGAGAGAACCGTCAGGTCGCGCTCGTGATGGTGACCGTGCGTCAGGCCCATGTAGCCCGGCGATTCGAGCTGAACGGCGTGCATGGGCAGGTTGTTGGCGAGGTCTTTGCACAGCGCAGTCAGGTAGCGGCGCACCTGGTCGTTACCGGGGCAGAGAGCGTGGGGATAGCTGTCGCCGAAGCAGTTCTGCACGGTGCAGTCGGGATGCAGCAGGCCCATCCGTGTGTTGTGGGTGCAGACTGTCCAGGAGACGAGTTTCAGGCCATATTTATCTAATCGCTGACCCGCTTCCCGCATCCAGTCCGTCTCCGCGCAGGCCCGCGCGACTTTCGGCTTGAGGACGGTATCGGCGTAGAGCGCGAGATCAGGATGAAAATAGACGCAGCCATCGTCCGTCATATAGGCCCGATGCTTTGGGTTATGGGGATGAATGAACCAGCCTGCGTGGTAGGAGCCGGCGACCTGCACGGCGTCGAGTCCGCTATCCGCCGACCATCCCAGCACCTTATCCACGCCCTCATCCGCTAAGTCCCACGCGAACATCCATAGACCGCGATACATGGCAGTGTTCTCCTTTTACCCACCCCCCGTCCCCACTGCACGGGCCGTCTGGTTCCGAAACGATTCGGGACGGCCCGCGCGACCCCATCCGCACCCACGATAAAGCCTGTTGGCGCTGGGGAGGGGGAGCAAGAGCGCAAGCCTTCTCGCTCTATTCAGGTGGGGAGCAAGGGCGCACTCGTGATTGTCTTGCTCCCCCTCCCCAGCGAGGTACGAGCGACCGGGGAGGGGGACGGGGGGGGTGGGTCTCTACTTGACGAAGCCCCAGGTCAATGCTATACTTTGCCGGAAGAGATATTCAGGAAAGGCGGGGGCGTCTCCTGCGCGAATGTGCGCGGGTCGGCCTTCAGAGATTGAGGAGAACGCATGGAACGCGCTCTGGTGACGGGAGGCGCGGGATTTATCGGCTCGCATATCGTACAGGCGCTGGTCAAGCGTGGAGTGGCGGTGCGCGTGCTGGACAACCTCTCCTCCGGCAGTGTCGCCAATCTGGAAGGGCTGGGCAGGAAGATCGAATTCCAGCTGGCGGCGGAGACGCCGAACGCGGAGGCCCTCGGCGGCGTGTTCAACATCGCGGGCGGCAAGCGGCTCTCGCTGAACGAACTGCTGGCGCAGATGTACGCAGTGGCAGGCGCAGAAATACCGGCCTGTTACGAGGCGGCGCGTCCCGGCGACATCCGCCATTCGGGAGCCGACATCAGACGCGCCCGCGCTGTGCTGAACTTCAAGCCCAGAGTCAAACTGGCCGACGGCCTCAAAGAGGCGTTGGCGGTTTTATCGAACGTAGCCTCCCTCTGCCGTCTGAACTGTGATTAGAATGATTAACGGATAGACTAGGATTGGGTCTGGCTCAATCACAGTCCATCCCCTAATCCGACAAATCACAGTTCAGACCGCAGAGTGCGGGCCTGAAAGCAAGAGATCGTGTCACGTTATTCCGAATTCGACCCCACAACCATTACACCGCAGCCCTTCGCCGAACGTCGGAGCAAGGTCCAGATCGCCGATTTTGCCGCGCCGCCCGCGCCGGGCCGCTCCTTCGCTGAATTCCTGGCCTCGCTGCCCAACATCCTCGCCGGGCCGGACATCGCGGCCATCGCGCAGGCGACTGTGAATGCGCGCCGCAGGGAGCGCGCCGTCGTCATGGCGCTGGGCGGGCATGTCGTCAAGACAGGAGTGGCCCCGGTTCTCATCGCCCTGATGGAGCGCGGGCTGATCACGGCGCTGGCCGCGAACGGCGCGCTTGCCATCCACGACGCCGAGATCGCCCTGTTCGGCGCGACTTCAGAAGATGTGGTTTCGGGCCTGCAAACCGGCACATTC
>Ga0070741_10012866_pt1 | contig 14989 bp, 15 predicted proteins | sample Coa_R1_4_FD_66440 | JGI IMG/M metagenome (GOLD analysis project Ga0070741, IMG submission 66440) | Surface soil microbial communities from Centralia Pennsylvania, which are recovering from an underground coalmine fire - Coalmine... | ecosystem: Environmental > Terrestrial > Soil > Unclassified ... | reverse complement strand
AAGGTGGTGACGGCAGAGTGCGCCTACGTGCATCCTGTCGTCACCACCTTGCGGTGGCGCCCCCGTCGGCGCGCCCCCGCCGGCGCGCCCCCGCCGGCGCGCCCCCCAGGGGCCGGCCGCCGGGGCGCGGGTGCTGAATCCTGACTGCCCGGGTAGGGTCTCGTCGCCGTGCGCCGTCTCGCTGTGTTGTCGATGCACACGTCGCCGCTCGCACAGCCGGGCGTGGGCGATGGCGGGGGGATGAACGTCTACGTCCGCCAGCTGGCCGCCGCCCTGGCCCGCCGCGGCGTCCTCGTCGACGTCTACACGCGCGCCGACGACCCCGCCCTGCCTGCCGTGGTGGGCGTCGAGCCGGGCCTGCGGGTCCACCACATCGCCGCCGGGCCGCTCGGGCCGGTGCCGAAGTCGGCGCTGGCCGGGCTCATCGACGAGTTCACCGACGGGGTGGCGACGCGGTTCCGCGAGTCCCGACCGGACGCGCTGCACGCCAACTACTGGCTGTCGGGCGTCGCCGGGCATGCGCTGAAGCACCGCTTCGACCTCCCGCTCGGGTGCACGTTCCACACGCTGGCCCGGGTCAAGGGCCTCGACCCCGGCGACGCGCGCGAGCGCGAGGAGGCCGAAGCCGCGGTCATCGGCTGCAGCGACGCGGTGGTCACGTCATGCAGCGCGGAGGCGGACGAGATCATCGAGCTGTACGGGACCGATCCCTCGCGCGTCGTGGTGATCACGCCTGGCGTCGACCACGCGTTCTTCGGACCGGGGTCGCGCCCGGCGGCGCGGCGCGCCATCGGTGCGGCAGAGGACGGCGCGATGGTGCTGTCGGTCGGGCGCATCCAGGCCCTGAAGGGCCTTGACGTCGCGGTCGAGGCGTTCGGCCTCCTCGCCGGCGCGAGTCGCCCGAGTCGCGCGAGTCGCGCGAGTCGCGCGAGTCGCCTGAGTCACGCGTCGCGGTACGGCGATGCGCGCCTCGTGGTCGTCGGCGGCCCCAGCGGGCCCGACGGCGACGACTACCTCGCCGCCGTCCGCCAGCAGGCACGCGACCTGGGCATCCTCGATCGCATCCGCTGGGTCCCACCGCAGCCCCACGCCGTGCTGGCGTCGTACTACCGCGCCGCGGACGTGGCGCTCGTGCCGAGCCAGTTCGAGTCCTTCGGCCTGGTGGCCCTCGAGGCGGCGGCGTGCGGGATCCCCGTCATCGCCACACCGGTGGGCGGCCTGAAGACGCTCGTGCTCGACGGCCGCACCGGCCTGCTGTGCGCGCGCACCGGCCGCGCCTTCGCCGACGCGATGGCAGACATCCTCGGTGACCCCGCGTACGCCGACGAGCTCGGCAGGTGCGCGGCGCGCCACGCGCGCGCGTTCACGTGGTCGCGCGCGGCGCGCCAGCTCGTCTCCCTGTTCAGCGAGCTTGCGGACCGGACGCCGGTCCTCTGCTCCTGAGCTCACGCGTGGACGACCCGCCCGCGTCCCCGGAGCAGCTCGAGTCCTTCCGGTCGCTCATCGACGAGTGGGCCGCGGCCGAGGCGCGCACGAACGCGTTGCTCGCGCACGTCGAGTGGGTGCCGGAGGACCGCCGCTGGCTCGTGCGCATGCGCGGCGAGGACAAGGCGGTCATCACGGTGTGGCTGACGCTGCGCGAGCGCACCCTGCACTACGAGACGTACTTCATGCCTGCGCCTGAAGAGGACGTCGAGCGTTGCTGGGAGTACCTGCTGCGCCTCAACAACCGCCTGTACGCGATGCGGTTCGCCATCGGCGCGGAGGACGCCGTGTACCTCGTCGGCCAGCTCCCGTTGAAGGCGGTGGACGCCGCGGAGCTCGACCGCATCATCGGTGCGGCGTACGCGTACACCGAGCAGTACTTCCGGGCCGCGCTGGCGATCGGGTTCGGGTCGCGCTTTCGCGCCTGAGCGCGCTCTGGGCAACGTTTTCACGCATGACCCTTGATGCGGGCGGTGGCCCCGCCTAGATTGCGCGTAGAGCCCGAGGTGCGGAACGGGCCCTCCGTTCGGGGAAGTGCGGGGGGGCCGGGAGGTTCCTCGGGCTCTACTTCGTGCGATCGCCCGAGATGGTCGCGCTCAGCGCGATTAGGGTCTCACGGCGTGAGCACCAAACTGGTGGTCGTCGGCGGCGGGAAGATGGGCGAAGCGCTGGTGAGCGGCGTGCTCCGCGCGCGGTGGGCGCGTGCCCGCGACATCACGGTGGTCGAACCCGTCGAGGCGCGACGCGCGCAACTGCGCGCTGCGCACGCGGACGTCGTGATCGCGACAGAGGTGCCGGCGCGCAGCGAGGGCGCCGTGATCGCGGTCAAGCCCGTCGACGTCCCCGACGCGGCGGCGGCAGTCGCCGCCGCCAAGCCCAAACGCGTGCTCTCGATCGCCGCGGGCGTGACCCTCGGCCAGCTCGAACGCGTCCTCGGCGACATCCCCGTGCTCCGCGCCATGCCCAACACCCCGGCGCTCGTCGGCGCGGGGGCAGCCGCGCTCGCGCCCGGCTCGACGGCCGGGCCGGCGGACATGCAGTGGGCCGAGGGCGTCCTGAGCTCGGTGGGCCTGGTCGTGCGCGTCACGGAGAAGATGCTCGACGCCGTGACCGGGCTGTCGGGGTCGGGGCCGGCCTACGTGTTCCTCGTTGCCGAAGCGCTGGTCGACGCCGGCGTCGCCGCCGGCTTGGACCGCGACACCAGCGCGGCGCTCACCCGCCAGACCCTGCTCGGGTCGGCGCGCCTGCTCGACGAGTCGGGCGACCTCCCGGAGGCGTTGCGCGCCGCGGTCACCTCACCGGGGGGCACGACGGCGGCCGGGCTGCGGGTGCTCGAACAACGTGCCGTGCGCGCCGCCTTCCTCGACGCCGTGGTCGCGGCGACGGAGCGCTCCCGCGAGCTGGGCCGGTCCTAGGCCCACGGCGGGAGTCAGGGCGCCGGCGCCGGCTTGACCCGGGGCGGCCCTGGCGTACGCTGGACCGCCGGAGAGGGGTGAGCCCTGTGGAGCTATCTGGCGACGGCGCGTCGGCGTTGGTGACGGTGGCCGAGGTGGCCAAGCAGCTACGCGTGTCGAACATGACCGTCTACCGGCTCATCAACGCGGGCGAGCTGCCGGCCCTGCGGATCGGCAAGTCGTACCGCCTGCGCGAAGACGACGTCGACCGCTACCTCTCGGCCCGCTATACGGCTGCCGGTTGACCGCCCGCCGCTACGACACCGTCTCGTTCCTGTCGGATTACGGCCACGCCGACGAGTTCGTCGGCGTGGTGCACTCGGTCATCCGCTCCATCGCGCCGCATGTCGTCGTCATCGACCTGGTCCACGACCTGGCCCCCTTCGACGTGCGGGGGGCGTCGCTCGCGCTGAGCCGGGCCGTGCAGTACGTCGCGCCCGGGATCGTCCTCGCCGTCGTCGACCCCGGGGTCGCCACGAGCCGCCGGGCGATCGCGGCCGAGGTCGGTGAGGACGGTGAGGGCGTGCTCATCGGGCCGGACAACGGCCTGCTCGGGCCGGCCGCCATGATGTCGGGCGGCGTCACGCGCGCCGTCGAGCTGACCAATCCCGAGTACCAACTCGTCGCGCCCGGGCCCACGTTCGCCGGGCGCGACATCTTCGCCCCCGCCGCGGCCCACCTGGCCATGGGCGTGCCCATCACCGAGCTCGGGCCCGAGCTCGACCCGCACACGCTCGTCCCGAGCCTCATCCCGCTGCCGCGCTCGGAGGACGGCGCCATCGCGGGCGAGGTGCTCTGGGTCGACCGCTACGGCAACTGCCAGCTCAACGTCGACCCGGGCGACGCCGACGCCCTCGGCGACGTGGTCGGGGTGCGCACCGGCGACGAGCCGCGCCGCAGCGCGCGGCGGGTGCGCGCCTTCGGCGACCTGCGCACCGGCCAGCTCGGGCTGCTCGTCGACTCCTACGGCCTGCTGAGCATCGTGGTGCCCCAGGCGTCGGCCGCCACGGCGCTCGGGCTCGAGGCCGGCAGCTCGGTCCGGTTGGAGCCGCTGGCCTGAGCCTGGGACCATCGGGTGGTGCGGCCCATGACCACGCTCGCCCTCGCGCTCTTGCTGCTCGTCATCCTGGCGGCGGCGACGGTGCAGCTCGTCCTGATCGCCTCCAAGTAGCGCGGGTGCGTCAGAGGGTCGCGGCCAGGCGGTCGCGCGTGAACCGCGACGCGCCGCGGGCGAGCAGCGCGAAGGCGATGGCCCACACGGTCGCACCGACGCCGAGGGCGATCGGCAGGCTCACGAGCAGCAGGCCCGTGGACTGGGCCACGGTGGCGAAGATCAGCGGCAGGATGACGGCCCCGCCGAGCTGGTTGGCCTCCTGGGCGGTGCGCGCCCGCGCCGACACGCGCACCATGACCCCCATCCCCAGTGCGGCCACGGCCGGCGCCAGCCAGACGATCATCACGATCCACAGGGCGGTCGGCACGAACACGCGGTGCACGACCGGCCACGCCACCCCGTTGGCGACCACGCAGAACACCGCGAAGCCCACCCACGAGATCACCACCGCGGGCAGCCAGGCCCCGAGCACCTTGGCGTAGAACAGGTCGCGCTCCTCGATGGGCAGGTGCAGCAAGCCCTCGAGGGTCCGGCGCTCCTTCTCGCCTGCGAACGCGTCGGCGGCGAGGACGCTCGCCACCATCAGCGGCACGATCAGGAACAGGGGTGCGAGCAGGTACCCGTCCACCAGGATCACCAGCTGCTGGCGCGGCGGGTAACGCAGGATGGGCCGGGCGACCCCGCCCGGGAGCTTGCTCAAGATGCTGTGGAGGTCGCCGGGATGGGCGGCGCGCGCCACCAGGCCGATGCCGAACGGGAGCACGACGAGCAACAGGACGGGCACGAACAGCATCGGCAGCACGACGGCCTTCGACCGCCGGATGGCGGTGAAGTCCTTGGCCACCACCGCGCACACGGCGTTCCAGTCGTGGCGACCGGAGGGGCTCATGAGGCGCTCACGGCCCGCAGGTCGACGGCGGCGGTGTCGGCCGCAGGCCGGCCCGTCAGGGCGAAGTACACCTCTTCGAGCCCGGGCGGCCGCGGCACGACCGAGAACACGGGCATGGCCACACCGAGCACCACCGGGATGACCTCGCGGTCCTCGACGACGACGCGCGCGCCGGACGCGCTGGGCTCGGCCATCGTGACGCCGCGCACGGCGCGCAGCTGGGCGATGCGCCCGGCATCCGCGGTGCCGCCCATGTCGAGCTCGACCGGCAGCCCCGACCACATCCCCGCGGCCAGCCCGACGGGAGGGCCGAAGGCCAGCAGACGGCCGGCCTCGAGGATCGCCACCCGCCGGCACAGCCGGGCCGCCTCGGCCAGGAAGTGGGTGCAGAGCACGACCGTCGCGCCCTGCTCCTCGGCCAGGCCGCCGATGAGGTTCAGCACGTCGCGCGTCGCCGCCGGGTCGAGCCCGGACGTGGGCTCGTCCAAGAACAGGACCTCGGGCTGGTGCAGCAGCGCCCGCGCCAGCGACACCCGCTTGCGCTCGCCCGTCGACAGCCCCCTCGCGGTGCGCGACGCCAGCGACGACATCCCGAAGCGCTCGAGCAGCACCCCCGCCCGGCGCCGTGCCTCGGCCGGCGGGATGCCGCGGATGCGCGCGTGGCTGACGAGGTTCTCGGTGAGGGTGAGCCGGTCGTCGAGGCCCCCGGCCTCGGTGAGCACCCCGGTGCGCCGGCGCACCTCGGCACCGTCGCGCCGCGGGTCCATCCCGAGCACCGTGGCCCGCCCCCGCTCCGGCGTGAGCACGCCGTTGAGCAGCCGCACTGTCGTGGTCTTGCCCGCCCCGTTCGGCCCGAGCAGCGCCACGACCTCGCCCTGCTCGGCCTCCATCGTGAGGCCGTCGAGCGCCCAGGCGTCCCCGAACCGGCGCGCCAGGTCGGTGGCCTCGATGGTGAGCACGCCCCCTCAATCGACGGGGCCGGGCCGGTTCCTGAATGATGGGACAGCGGTGAACCTCGCCGAGATCATCGACGCCCACCCCGACGGCGCCCCGGCGCTCGTCGACGCGGCCCGGACGCTGACCTACGGCGACCTGCGCGCCGAGGTGGCGGCCGCCCGGGCGGGGCTCGTGGGGGCCGGCGTGGCCCCGGGTGACCGGGTGGCGCTGTCGATCGGCAACACGTGGGAGTTCCCCGTGGCCTTCCTCGCCGTGGTCAGCGCGGGCGCCGTCGCCGTCCCGCTCAACCCGGCGAGCCCCGCCCCCGAGCGCGACGCGCAGATGGCCGCGGTCGGCGCCGCCCACCTGCTCGACGCCGTCCCCTCCGGCGGCCCGCCCGCCCCTCCCGTGCCGCGCGAGGAGGGCGACCTGGCGTGCCTGTTGTTCACCGCCGGGACGGCGGGCGCCCCCCGGGCGGCGATGCTGACCCACGGCAACCTGCTCGCCAACCAGGCGCAGATGCAGGCCCAGCCCGGCCGTGCCCTCGCGGCGACCGACGTGAGCCTCGGCGTGATCCCGCTGTTCCACATCTTCGGGCTGAACGTCGTGCTCCTCCTCACCCTGCGCGCCGGGGGCGCCGTCGCCCTGGCCGCCCACTTCGACCCGGGCGCGCCGCTCCCTCCGGGCGTCACCGTCGTGGCCGGGGTGCCGGCCATGTGGCGGGACTGGTTGGCGGCGCAGGCCGAGGGCAGGTTCTCCGGCGTGCGACTGGCCCTGTCGGGCGCGGCCGCACTGGGCGCCGACACCTCGGCGGCGTGGCGGGCGCGGGGCCTCGTCGTCCACGAGGGCTACGGGCTCACGGAGGCGGGGCCGACGGTGACGTCGTCGGCGGGCGAGGCGGTGCGGGACGGGTCGATCGGGGTGCCCCTGCCCGGCGTCGAGGTGCGGTTGGTGGGCGCGGACGGCGACGACGTCCTCGCCGGGGACGAGGGGGAGGTGTGGGTGCGGGGGCCGAACGTGTTCGCCGGGTACTGGGGCGACGAGGGCGCCACCCGGGCCGCCCTGGCCCCGGAAGGGTGGTTGCGCACCGGGGACATCGCCGTCGCCGACGCCGACGGGTGGCTCTACCTCGTCGACCGGGCGAAAGACGTGGTCAACGTCTCGGGGTTCAAGGTGTACCCGGCCGAGGTGGAAGACGTCCTCGCCGAGCACCCGTCGGTCGCCGACGCCGCCGTCGTGGGCGCTCCGCACCCCCACAGTGGCGAGACGGTCACCGCCTTCGTCGTGGCCCGCGGGCCGCTCACCGCCGAGGAGCTGATCCGCTTCTGCGCCGCCCGCCTGGCCCGCTACAAGTGCCCGACGGCGGTGACGTTCGTGGACGCCCTGCCCCAGGGCGTGGCCGGCAAGGTCCTGCGCCGGCAGCTCCGGGGAACCTGACCCTCACCCCGCCCGGGCGCGCAGGCGTGTCACCGATGCGCCCGCCGAGGGTTGCTCGGCGGGGGCCGACGTGGCGACCAGGTAGCCGCCGAAGACGAGCGCGATCCCGATGGCCAGGGCCACGGCGAACGCGGTCATGGCGTCGAACACGGAGTTGAACAGCCCGCTCGCCCCGAGCACCAGCGTGCCGGCGCCGATCAGGGCGTTGGCCAGCACGGCGCGGTGGCGGGCGATCGACCACACCGCCCCGACCAGGATGACCACCGCCCCCCCGCCCGAGGCGACGGCGGCCAGCACCCTCGGCAGCACCGGGAACACCTTTGACCCCTGCACCAGCGTGTGCCTGGGGATGGCGGCGGTGAACGGCGCCTGCACCACCACGCCGGCGGCGAACGCCCCGAGGAGGGCGACCACCACCGCCGCCCGGTCCCCGGCCCGCCGGCCGAGCAGCAGGTACACGGTCCCGAGGGCGAGGAACGGGACGTCCAGGATGGCGCCGAACAGGTAGAACACCCGGAAGGCGGCGCCGCTCCACCCCATGCCGGCGCCCGTGGCGAGGGCGGCGGCGGCGACCACGAACATGGCCAGCGCCGCGCTCCACGCCAGCTCGTGGCGGCGCCGGCGGGCGAGCCACCGCTCGAAGGTCGAGAAGGCGAACGCCAGGGCCACGAGGGTGGCCCCGACGGCGACGGCGGTGCGCCCCATGGGAGCCCCCACCGTACGCGGCCTATCGTTGGGCATGCGCGGCGGGCTGCGGCGGATCCCGGAGGCGACGGTCGCGCGGCTGCCGCTGTACCTGCGCTCGCTCTACGAGCTTGCGGCCGCCGACGTGACCACGGTCTCGTCCGAGCGCCTGGCCGACCTGTGCGGGGTCAACGCCGCCAAGGTCCGCAAGGACCTCTCCCACCTCGGGTCCTACGGCACGCGGGGGGTCGGCTACGACGTCGGCGTCCTTTTGTCGCAGATCAGCCGGGAGCTCGGGCTCAACCAGGACTGGGCCATCGCCATCGTGGGCCTCGGCAACCTGGGCCACGCCCTCGCCAACTACCGGGGGTTCGGGGCGAGGGGGTTCCGGGTGGTGGGCCTGTTCGACGCCGACCCGTCGCGCATCGGCGAGATGGTCGGCACCGTGCGCGTGCGCCACGTCGACGACCTGCCCGCGGTCGCCGCCGTGACGCCGATCGCCATCGGCATCATCGCCGTCCCTGCCCCGGTGGCCCAGCAGGTGGCCGACCGGCTCGTCGACGCCGGCGTGGTGTCGATCCTGAACTTCGCGCCGGCCGTGCTGTCGGTCCCCCCGCACGTCTCGCTCCGCAAGGTCGACCTGTCGATCGAGCTGCAGATCCTGAGCTTCTACTCCCAGCACCGGGCCGGGCCGTCCCCCGACACCTCGGCGGGCGAGGCCACGGCGTAGGGTCGGCCGCGGTGGCTGCGCAGTACCCGGTCAACCTCGTCGTGGACGGCCGGCCGTGCCTCGTGGTCGGCGGCGGCAGCGTGGCGCGCCGGAAGGTGGAGGGCCTGCTGGCCTGCGGCGCCGACGTGACCGTGATCGCGCCGTCTGTCGACGCCGCCATCGCCGCCCTGCCGGTGCGCGTGGTTGCCCGGGCCTACGAGCCCGGCGACGTGATCGGCTACCGCCTGGTCGTCGCTGCGACCGGCGACCCGTCGGTCAATGGGACGGTGTTCGACGACGCCGAGGCGGCCGGGGTGTGGGTCAACGCCGCCGACGACCCCGCCCGCTGCACGTTCACCCTGCCCGCGGTGGCCCGTCGGGGCCAACTGCTGGTCGCGGTGTCCACCGGCGGGGCCAGCCCGGCGATGGCCGCCTGGCTCCGGGACAAGATTGCTGCTGGGCTCGGCGAGGAATATGAGGTGCTGCTCAGGTTGCTATCAGAAGCACGGGTGACGATACAGGGGTCGGGACGACCGACCGAGGACGTCGATTGGCCCTCCGTGCTGGATTCCCACATGCTTGACCTCATCCGAGCCGGCGAGATCGGCAAGGCCAGGGAGCACCTCGAAGCGTGTCTGTCATCGTCGTAGGACTCAACCACCGCACCACTCCGCTCGAGCTGCTCGAGCGGGTGACGGTGCCGGCGGCGGGGCTCCCCAAGGCCCTCGCCGACCTGCACTCGCGCGCGGACCTCGACGAGGCCGTCATCCTGTCCACCTGCATGCGGACGGAGGTGTACGCGACCGCGGACCGGTTCCACCCGGCGGTGCAGGCGGTGCGCAACTTCCTCTGCGAGCGGTCGTTCACGGCGCCCGAGGACGTCGGCGACCACCTGACCGTCCTGTTCGAGGACGCGGCCGTCGCCCACCTGTTCGCCGTGGCCGCCGGGCTCGACTCCGCCGTGCTCGGCGAGAGCGAGGTGCTGGCCCAGGTCCGGGGCGCCTGGGACGCAGCGCGCGCCGAGGGCACGGCGGGGCCGGTGCTGTCGGGCGTGTTCCGCCACGCCGTCGAGGTGGGCAAGCGGGCGCGTTCGGAGACCGCCATCGCCCGGGGCACGACGTCGATCTCCCAGGCCGCCGTCGCCCTCGCGGCCGACCGCCTCGGCGGGTCCCTCGAGGGCCGGCGCGTGCTCGTGCTCGGGGCGGGCGACATGGGCGAGGGGATGACCGTCGCCCTCGCCGGTGCCGGCGTGGCCGAGGTGCTCGTCGCCAACCGGACGCCCACCCGGGCGTCGTCGCTGGCCGACCGGGTCGGCGGGCGGGCCATCGATGTGGCCTCGCTGCCGTCCGCCCTCGAGTCCGTCGACGTGCTGCTGACCTCGACCGGGGCCCCGTCGCCGCTGCTCACGGTGGACGACCTGGCGCCCGTGCTCCCCCGGCGCTCCGGGCGGCCGCTGCTCATCGTCGACGTCGCCGTGCCCCGGGACGTCGAGCCGGCCGTGCGCAGCCTCGACGGCGTGACCGTGCTCGACCTCGACGACCTCAAGGCCTTCGCCCGCAGCGGGCTCGAGGAGCGCCGGCGCGAGGTGGCGAGGGTCCAGGGCATCATCGAGGACGAGGTCGCCGAGTACCTGGGCGAGGCGACGGCCCGCCAGGCCGCCCCCACGGTGGCCGCCCTCCGGGCGCGGGCCGAGGCGGTGCGGGCGGCGGAGCTGGCCCGCTTCGCCGGGAAGCTCGCCGAGCTGTCGCCGCGTGAGCGCGAGGCGGTCGAGGCCCTGACGCACGGCATCGTGGCCAAGCTGCTCCACGAGCCGACCGTGCGGCTCAAGGACGCGGCGGGGACGCCGCGCGGCGAGCGGCTGGCCGACAGCCTGCGGGCCCTGTTCGACCTGTCGGAGTGACCGCCCCGGTCAGGCTCGCCACCCGCGGGAGCGAGCTGGCGCGGTGGCAGGCGGCGTGGGTCGCGTCCCGCATCGCGGGCGGGGCCACGCTGGTGATCGTGTCCACGGCTGGGGACCAGCGGGCCGACGTGCCGCTGTCGGCGATCGGTGGCCAGGGCGTGTTCGTGAAGGAGGTGCAGGAGGCGGTCCTGTCGGGTGCCGCCGATGCCGCCGTGCACTCGGCCAAGGACCTGCCGGCCGTGACCCCGCCCGGCCTGTGCCTGGCCGCCGTCGGCGAGCGGGAGGACCCGCGCGACGCCCTCGTGGGGGCGCCGCTGGCCGCCATCCCCGAGGGCGGGGTCGTGGCGACGGGGTCGGCGCGGCGGCGGGCACTGCTGGCGTCGCGGCGGCCGGACCTGTCGTTCGCCGAGCTGCGGGGCAACATCGCCACGCGCCTCGAGAAGGCGGCGGCTTTCGACGCCGTCGTGATGGCGTGCGCGGCGCTGCGGCGCCTCGGCCTCGGCGACCGCATCGCCGAGGCCCTCGACCCGTCGTGGTTCGTGCCCCAGGTGGGGCAGGGGGCGATCGCCGTGGAGTGCCGGGCGGACGATGCGGCGACGCGGGAGCGCCTGGCGGCGCTGGACGACCCCGCCACCCGCCGGGCCGTGACCGCGGAGCGATTGTTCCTCGCCACCCTGGGCGGCGGGTGCACGCTGCCGGTCGGGGCGTTCGCGACGGGTGGGGCGTCGGGGCCGCTGGTGTTGACCGCCGTCCTGGCGCGCGCCGAATCGGGCCCCGTCTTCCGCCACACCGCGTCCGGCGACGACCCCGTCGCCCTTGGTGCGTCGGTGGCGTCGGCCCTCCTGGCCGCGGCGGACGCGTGATGGCCGCCCGGCGCCCCGATGCACCTCGCCTCGGTGCGGACCGTGCGGGCGCGGGGCGCGGCGACGGACCGCGCACTTTGGCGTGTGATCGCTTCCGGGTTGTCCAGATTTTACCCGCCAAACCGTGCAGTCCGTCAACGCGGCGCCACCGGGGGGCCGACCGTCGCCGCCACCGTGCGGCGATGAGGCGACCGCCGGCGCCCAGCGACCGGCACCGCACGAACCCATTGGCAACGAACCGGCACCGCATCGGTCCCCTCGCGTGGCGAGGCGGATGATGGGGGTGGCGCTGGTCGGGGCGGGGCCAGGGGACCCCGGCCTGCTCACCGTCCGAGGGGCCGAGCTCCTCGCAGCGGCCGACGTCGTCCTCTACGACTCCCTCGCCGAGGAATCGCTCCTCGACCTGGCCCCGCCACGCGCCGAGCGACGGTTCGTCGGCAAACGTCCCGGCGCCCCGATGCCCCAGGACGAGATCAACGCCCTGTTGATCGCCCACGCCCGGGCCGGGCGGCGGGTCGTGCGGTTGAAGGGCGGCGACCCCTTTGTGTTCGGGCGCGGAGGGGAGGAGGCCGAGGCCCTGGCCGCGGCCGGCGTGGCGTTCGAGGTCGTGCCCGGCGTGACCTCCGCCGTCGCCGTCCCGGCCTACGCCGGCATCCCGGTGACCCACCGCGGCGTGTCGACCTCGTTCACCGTCGTGACCGGCCACAGCCGCCACGCCGTCGACGCCGAGACCAACTGGGAGGCGCTGGCCCAGGCGGGCGGCACGATCGTGGTGCTGATGGGCGTCGCCCACCGCGGCGAGATCGCCAAGCGGCTGATGGCCGGCGGCCTGCCCCCCGACACGCCGGTCGCGGCGGTGTGCTGGGGCACGCGCCCTGAGCAGCGGACCGCCCGCACGACGCTCGAGGCGCTGGGCGGGACGGAGCTTGAGCCGCCGGCCGTGATCGTGATCGGCGCCGTCGCCGGCCTCGACCTCACGTGGTACGAGTCACGCCCGCTGTTCGGCCGTCGCGTCGTCGTCACCCGGGCGCGCGAGCAGGCGTCGGAGGCGGCGGCGCTCTTGCGCGAGATCGGTGCCGACGTCGTGGAGCTGCCGATGATCGAGATCGCCGAGCCCGCGGACGGAGGTGCCGCGCTGCGCGACGCGGCCGGGCGCCTCGGTTCGTTCGACTGGGTGGTCTTCACGTCGGCCAACGCCGTGGAGCGCCTCTTCGCCTGCCTTCGCGACGCCCGGGCGCTCGGGACGGCGCGCGTCGCCGCCGTCGGGACCAAGACGGCCGAGGCGCTCGCCCGCCACGGGGTCGTGGCCGACCTCGTGCCGCCCCAGTTCGTCGCCGAGGCGCTGCTTGACGCCTTCCCCGCCGGCACGGGGACGGTGCTGTTGCCGCGGGCGGCGGTCGCACGCGACGTCCTGCCGGACGGCCTGCGGGCCAAGGGCTGGCGGGTGGAGGTCGTCGACGCCTACCGCACCGTGCCCGCGCAACCGAGCGGGCAGGAGCTCGAGCGGGCGGGCGGTGCGGACGCGGTCATGTTCTCCTCGTCGTCGACGGTGACGAACTTCCTGGCCGTCGCCGAGCGGGTGCCGCCCGTCGTGGCGTGCATCGGCCCGGTCACGGCGCGCGCCGCCGAGGCGGCCGGCCTGCGCGTCGATGTCGTCGCCGAGGAGAGCACCGTCCGGTCACTGGTCGACGGCCTCGCTCGTAGGCTGGGGGGGTGAGCTTTCCCGCCCGCCGCATGCGGCGGCTCCGCCGGACGCCGGCGCTGCGCCGCCTCGTCGCCGAGACCCGCTTGTCGGTGGATGACCTCGTCGCGCCGCTGTTCGTGCGTGAGGGCATCGACGCGCCCGTACCGATCACCTCGCTGCCCGGGGTCGTCCAGCACACGCGTGAGTCGCTGCGCAAGGAGGTGCGCGAACTCGCGGACCTGGGCGTCGGCGCCGTGATCCTCTTCGGTGTCCCCGCGTCGAAGGACGCGTCCGGCTCGGGTGCGTGGGACCCTGACGGGATCGTGCAGGTGGCACTGCGCGACCTGCGCGACGAAGTGGGCGACCGTCTCGTGCTGATGGCCGACCTGTGCCTGGACGAGTACACCGACCACGGCCACTGCGGCGTCCTCGACGCATACGGCGACGTCGACAACGACGCGACGGTGTCGCTGTACGCGAAGGTTGCCGTCGCGCAGGCGACGGCCGGCGCGGACGTCGTCGCGCCGAGCGGGATGATGGACGGCCAGGTCGCCGCCATCCGCGGTGCGCTCGACGCCCACGGGTTCGGCAGCACGGCCATCTGCGCGTACGCGGCGAAGTACGCGTCGGCGCTCTACGGGCCGTTCCGCGACGCCGTCGACGTGACCATCGCCGGCGGTGGCGACCGCAAGGGGTACCAGCAGGACTACCGCAACGGCCGTGAGGCGATGGCCGAGGTCGAGCTCGACGTCGTCGAGGGCGCCGACATCGTCATGGTCAAGCCCGCCCTCGCTTACCTTGACATCATCGCCCGCGTCAGGCAGGCCGTCGACGTGCCGCTGGCTGCGTACCACGTGAGCGGCGAGTACGCGATGGTCAAGGCGGCCGCGGCCAACGGATGGGTCGACGGCGACGCCGTCGCCCTCGAGCACATCACCGCCGTCAAGCGGGCCGGCGCCGACATCATCCTCACCTACTTCGCGCGCGAGCTGGCCGAGGCACTCGATTGACGACCAATGAGGCGCTCTTCGGCCGGGCGCGCGCGGTCATCCCTGGCGGCGTCAATTCCCCGGTGCGGTCGTTCAACAGCGTGGGCGGCACGCCGTACTTCGTGGCGCGCGGGGAGGGTGCGTACGTGTGGGACGTCGAGGGCCGGCGCTACCTCGACTACGTCCAGAGCTACGGCGCGTCGATCGTCGGCCACGCCCACCCGCGTGTCGTCGAGGCGGTCCGCGACGCGGCGGCCGAGGGCTCGACGTTCGGCGCGCCCACCGAGCGCGAGGTGCTGCTCGCCGAACTGTTGTGCTCGCGCGTGCCGGGGCTCGAGCAGGTGCGCCTGGTGTCGAGCGGCACGGAGGCGTCGATGAGCGCGGTCCGCCTGGCGCGTGGCGCGACGGGGCGGTCGAAGATCGTGAAGTTCGCCGGGTGCTACCACGGCCACGCCGACTTCCTGCTGGCGGCGGGCGGCAGCGGCGTGGCGAACCAGGGGTTGTCGGGGTCGGCGGGCGTGCCGCCCTCGGCGGTTGCGGACACGGTCGTCGCGCCGTACAACGTGGTCCCGGAGCTCGGCTCCGACGTGGCCATGGTGATCGTCGAGCCCGTCGCCGCCAACATGGGGCTGGTGCCGCCCGCGCCCGGGTTCCTCGAGGGGCTCCGCTCGGAGTGCGACCGCGTGGGCGCGCTGCTGGTGTTCGACGAGGTCATTACCGGGTTCCGGTTGGGGCCCGGCGGTGCGTCGGCCCACTACGGCGTGCGCCCGGACCTCTGGCTGTTCGGCAAGGTGATCGGTGGGGGCCTGCCCATCGGCGCGTTCGGCGGGCGGCGCGACGTCATG
>Ga0070741_10012865_pt1 | contig 14989 bp, 10 predicted proteins | sample Coa_R1_4_FD_66440 | JGI IMG/M metagenome (GOLD analysis project Ga0070741, IMG submission 66440) | Surface soil microbial communities from Centralia Pennsylvania, which are recovering from an underground coalmine fire - Coalmine... | ecosystem: Environmental > Terrestrial > Soil > Unclassified ... | reverse complement strand
GCCACCGAAATGAGGAGCGGGTTGCGCCAGTAGGAGTAGGCGAACGCTGCCCACGACGGTGATTGCTGGGCGAGCAAGGAGCCAGCGCGCGAGATCATCAGATTGATTCCGAAGGCGAAGCTGAGTTCCTTGCCGCGAAACCATTTGGCGACTGCGGTGGTGACGGCAACGATGAGGGATTCGGCGCCGAGGCCGAAGATGAGGCGTCCGGAGGCCATTACCCCGAGCATGCTGGAAAGGCTCGTGACACCGGCGCCGATGAAGCAAAGCACTCCGAAGATGAAAATGGCTTTGCGGGTCCCGATGCGGTCCACGACATATCCGCCAATCAGGACCATGAGCACGTTAGGGATGCTGTAGATCGCCTGGAGCAGTCCAATGTTGGAATCGGAAAAACCCAATTGCTTGGCGAGGAGGTCGGCAATGGGTGCGATGCAGTCGTAGACGTAGTAATTGCCGAACATCGTCAGACTGACGAAGATCAGCACCAGCCAGCGGAAGACTCGACTGGGCTCCGGGCGTTGGTTGTCGTGCATGGGGGCCTTTGGACGAGAACGAGTACGAGCAAAGCAGATTAGCAGAGTGGGTGAGGGTTCGGAGAATTTTCTGAGGGCAGAGCTGGCCCAAAATCACCAATGCGGTGGAACTCGGCCACCAGCCGACGAATGCGCCAACCGACTAGCCGGTCGTCGAGGCTACATAACACTTTTCAATATGAATGGATTGCGATCGCACGGAGCTCGAGCACGCCTTTGGCGACATGGCTGCATCACTGCGAGGAACACGTACGCCCCGCATCCTGGATGTCTTGCTCGCGACAGCCGGACGGCTACCCCAGTTCGAAGGAGTATCTCCTATGCGTTCGAGAGGTATTGCGATCCCCTTTTTGTGCGTGCTCGGTCTTGGCGTGACGCTGCTGGCCGGTTGCAATAACACGTTGAATCCGCTTTGTGGAAGTGCGCGGCCAATGCCGGTGATCGGTTCCCTGTCTCCCAGCACGGTGTCGTTTTCGCAGGTCCAGCAAGGATTTACGCTCACGATCAATGGTAGCCATTTCGTTTCGTCGTCGCAGGTCCTTGTCAATAAGGTGCCCATCAGTGCGACGGTTGTAAGCCCAACGGAGATGAACGTAAAACTCACCACCGACGTGATTTCGGCGCCGGGCGCAGTAAGCATTCTGGTGCAAACGCCGAGTGGAAACTCGGGCGATGTCGGGTGCACGAGTGGAGGAAACAGCAGCATTTTGACTTTGACAGTGAATTAATGAAGAGAGCAAAAAACCTTCAACTACCGATGTAGCGAGCGTAGAGGCTTCGAGCGATCGCTGTGTCGGTAGTTCCTTTGATGATGGCACGGCCGTCCGGGAAGAGCGTCATCTCGTACGGGTCGTGCCAGAATTTCAGGACGAAGTCATTGCGACGAACGGTGCCGTGAGGCTGAAGCCGGCGATCCATGTCGGCGAAGTCAATCGGGCGCTGACGCTCGTGAATTTGCACGGAATTCCTACCGCACAGGGTGATGTGCGGCCGACCCTCACCGGCGAGATGGATGAAATTGCGCTCTCCGCAGGCGCGGCAGCCTGGGCGTGGCCTGGAAGCGGCAATTTCGGCGTGTTCATTCGTCCATAGGTCAAAAGAGAGCAGGGTCTTTCTCAGACTGGGGGCGGAAACGCCGGCAGTCAGAATCTTCATGGCCTCGGTTGCGGCGATGGAGGCGACGAGATTGACAGCGGAGTTGAGAATGCCCGAGGTCTCGCAGGTTTCGACCATGCCGCGAGGAGAGTCGGGGAAGATGCACGAGAGACATGCCGTCTGCCCGGGGACCACGTTGAGAGTGACGGCGTAGCTGCCCACCGCCGCGGAATAGATCCAAGGCAGAGAGCGGGACACGGCGTAGTCGTTAATAAGGTATCGAGTTTCGAAATTGTCGGTGCCGTCGAGGATCACTTGCACGCCGTCGAGGGCGGATTCGATGTTGGCGGGTATTAAATCCTCGACGCGCGGTTCGACAGTAATTCCGGAATTAAATGCCGCGATCTTGCGGCTGGCGGCGATGGCTTTTGGCAGCGATTCAGCGGCGTCAGCTTCGTCGAACAGGGATTGACGCTGGAGATTGCTCGGCTCGACGTAATCACGATCGATGATGCGGATTGTGCCAAGGCCAGCGCGGGCGAGCAGTCCAGCGATGGCGGATCCGGTAGCGCCGCAGCCGACGATGGCGATGCGGGCGGAATTCAGTTTGTTTTGGCCATTCTGGCCGATCGCGCGGAACAGGATTTGACGCGAATAGCGATCCGCGATTTCGGATCCGAGGCCAGACCGGGCGTTACCGCTGTGCGATTCCTGAGCCAAAGAGGTCACCAGTTGTTGCCAGTAAAACCATTATTATAAGTGGCTGGGCGGTTCGATTGAGCGGTGCGGCTGAGTCGGCATTGCGACCAGCCTGTTTGTACAACGGGAGCTGGGCGCGTCCCATCAAAAACAACATAGCCCTAAGGAAGCCTTTGACGAATCGGTACGCGACATATACGACCGCGGCGGTCTTGTTGTGGGCTGCGGCCGTACTGCCAAGGGCCCATGCCGCTTCAATGGCACCGCACGAAATTGCCTCCAGTTCTTGCCAAGCTTCTTCAGAGACTTCGAGTGCTTACGAAGGAAAGGTCGTTCAGTCAATTGAGTTGCCGCGAGTTGCAGACCGGGATCGTGACCATCTGCTGAGTTTGCTCTCGCAAAAAACTGACACGCCGTTGCGTAAGGATAGCGTCCGGGACAGTATTAAGACCCTGTACGCGACCGGGCGATTCGCGGACATTCAAGCCGAGGTTCGGCCTTCGGGGGATGCCGTCGTATTGATCTTCCGGACGTCGCCGAACTTTTTTGTAGGTGCAGTGGACGTGGAAGGCGCGCCGAGCCGCCCGAATGCGAATCAGATTGTGAACGCTTCCAAATTGCAACTGGGGGAGCTTTACAACCAGGAGAAGTTGAGCCGGGCGCTGGAAAATGTGCGGCAGGTCATGCAGGAGAACGGTTACTACAAAGCCCGGGTTTCAGCCGAGAGCACGTCGAATGCGGCAACTCAGCAGGTAGACGTTCTATTTCATGTTGATGCTGGTGCACTGGCGCATGTGGGAGAAGTGAAGGTGACTGGAAGTTCGTGGCTTTCGGCAGCGAACGTCCAGAAAATCGCTCATATGGATCCAGGTGACCGGGTTACCGCAGCACTGGTGAACAATTCATTGCAGCGCTTGCGGAAACGATTTCAGAAACAACAGCGTGCGCTGGCCCAGGTTTCGATTGCGGAGCAGACGTACCGTCCCGAGCGGAACACGGTGGATTTCACGTTCCAGATCGATCCGGGGCCCGTTGTGCTGATCGAGGCAGAAGGATTTCATGTCAGTCGCGGAGTGCTGAAGAAAGAGATTCCGGTATACGAAGAGAATGCGGTCGACGACGACTTGCTGAATGAAGGCAAGAGGAACCTGCTGAATTACATCCAGACGAAGGGCCACTTTGACGCCAAAGTCGACATCAAAAAGAAAACCGATGCGAATACGTTTCGTGTGATCTACGACATTAATCCGGGACCGGTTCACAAATTGGTATCGGTTCAGATCACGGGCAATAAGAACTTTCTGGATACGGCGACATTGCGTTCCTATCTTCAGGTTCAGCCGGCCAGCCGGTTCCTGAGTCATGGCCGATACAGCGAGGCGCTGCTGCGGAGCGACGTAGGGACCCTGGAAGGGTTGTACAAGTCGAATGGCTTTCGGGCGGTGAAGATAGATACCAAGGTGGATGACAACTATCAGGGAGTGGCGAACAGGCTAGAAGTGAGAATCCACATTGACGAGGGACCGCGAACCGAGGTCGGTACGGTGACTTTGACGGGTAATACGAAGGTGAAGAGCAGCGACTTGCCGGAACTGAGTACGCAGGCGGGGCAGCCTTATTCGGAGCAGGACCTGGCAAATGATCGAGAGCGCATCCTGAGCTATTACTTCGATCACGGGTTCCCGAATGCATCGCTGGAAATCACGACGCGGGATTCGTCGCAGGCGAATCGAGAAGATGTGACCTTCGCGATTCAAGAAGGCGAAAAATTCATTGTGGACAAAGTGATGGTCGGCGGGACCGAGCACACGCGCGATTTCGTGGTGCAGCGCGAAATGCAGGTGCATCCGGGAGACGCGCTCAGCCAGCAGGATCTGCTGAACACACAAACCCGGCTTTATGACCTGGGAATTTTCAGCCAGGTGGACACTGCGGTGCAGAACCCGGAAGGAACGGATCCGCAAAAGAATGTGCTGGTGCAGGTTCGGGAGTCGAAGCGGTACACCTTCACATATGGCGGCGGCCTGGAATTTGAAACTGGACTGCCAGCCGGTGCGCAGGCGCCCCAGGGAAAATCTGGCGTCAGCCCGCGGGTGGAGTTCGATGTAACAAGGCTGAATTTCGCAGGACGCGATCAGACGATTACCTTTCAATCTCACGTAGGACGACTTCAGCAACGGGGGCTGATCAGTTACGAAATCCCGAAGCTGATGGACAGCGACAAGTTCAAGCTGATCTACACGGTTTTCTACGACAACAGCCTGGATGTGGCGACGTTCACGTCGCAACGGTTGGAAGGGAAGATCGACCTGCGGCAGCAGTTTGGAAGCACGGGGCGGGAACCGGGCACGCGGCCTGGGCCGGATTCAATTACTTACAGGTTCGATTACCGGCTGGTGAAAGCGACCAACTTCGCGCAGGGGTTCTCACCCGGCGAGATCGCCATATTGTCATTGCCAGCGAGGGTTGGCGGACCAGGGTTCACGTTTATTCATGACAAGCGTGACAATCCGCTGGAGAGCACGAAAGGCGACTACTTCACGCTTGATGCTTTTTCCGCAAACAGTTTCTTTGGGTCTCGTTCAGACACTTCCAACCTGAGTTTGCCGACGAATTTTGCCAGGGCTCTCGGCCAGTATTCCAGCTACTACGCGTTTGGGCCGAAGGGAAAGAAGAACCGGCAGTTTGTATTTGCCCGGTCTACCAGTATTGGATTGGAACAGCCATTTCGAGGTACGCGGGTCCTGCCGCCGGGCGCCTGCCCGTTGGTAAACGGACAGTTCACTTGCACAGACATTGCAGACATTCCACTGCCAGAGCAGTTCTTTGCGGGAGGCGGAAACTCTCACCGCGGATTTGGGTTAAATCAAGCAGGACCGCGGGATCCGGATTCAGGATTTCCGGTGGGCGGGACGGCACTTTTCGTCAACAACCTGGAGTTACGTTTTCCGACAGTGTCATTGCCCTATTTGGGGGAGGGGTTTGGATTTGCGATTTTCCACGATATGGGCAATGTTTTCACGGCGCCGCATGACATGGTTAAGGGACTAATCAGGTGGCACCAGGCAAGTCCCCAATGGTGTCAGTCCAGTGGTACAGTGAACTCTGCGGAGTGTACGACTTTCAACAATAGTGGTTATGATTACACTTCGCATGCGCTGGGAGTGGGCGTGCGATACAAGACGCCGATCGGACCCCTGCGTTTCGATTTTGGTTACAATCTGAACCCGACCCGCTACTTTCAGACGGTTCAGGGAACGACTCCGCCGTCGACAACACCCGAAGCACAGCAGTTGCGACACTTCAACGTATTTTTCAGTATAGGTCAGCCTTTTTGATGCAAAGGTTTTTGCGAAACACGATTGCAGTCGCCGTACTGTCACTGCTTGGCGGGATATGGGCGGGGCCCGCTTCGGCTGAGGTGATCGACCGGATCGTGGCGACCGTGAACGGCCATATCATTCTGCAAAGCGAGTGGAACGATGCGCTGCGGTACGAAGCACTGTTGAGTGCGCGGTCGCTGAGCGATTTTAATGATGGAGAGCGACGAGCGGTGCTAGACCGGTTAATCGATCAGGAATTGCTTGCCGAGCAGATGAAATCGGCGTCTTTTCCGCACGCGACCGAGGAGGAAGCAGCCGCTGAAGTCGCGAATGCGCGAAAACTTTATCCAGATGCGACTACCGATGAAGGCTGGCAGAAAGTTCTGGCGACGTATGGCCTGACTGATAAAGACCTGCTGGAGCATGTGCGGGAGCAGATCGATTTGATGAGGCTGGTGGATGCTCATCTTCGCCCCGCCGTGCAGATCGATTCTAAGAGCGTTGAGGCGTACTATCGCGACAAGTTTGTTCCGCAACTGAAGGAGTCGGGCGAGCAGGACGTTCCGCTGGCAGATGTATCGGCAAAGATACGAGAACTGCTGACGGAAGAGCGAGTGAATGAATTGATGGTTTCCTGGCTGCAGTCGCTGCGTTCAGAGAGCAAGGTCAGCGTACCCGGTACGGAGGGTTCTCCCGGCGAGGGAGTTCAGACGCGGTGAGCCAACCTGCCGCAAAAGTGCGGCGCTGGTGGAAAGTTCTTCTGTTCGGCTCTGGCGTTGTGCTTGCCGGAGTTCTGGTTTTTCTCTGGTACACGACCACTCAATCCTTCCAAAACTATGTGCGGCGGCGGATGGTTGCCGAGATCGAGCGTGCGACGGGCGGCCGAGCGGAAGTGGGCAGCTTCCATGTTGTTCCGTTTCATTTGCAGGTGGAAGTGCGGAACATCACGGTGCATGGAAAAGAAGCGCCCGCTGACGTGCCGTTGGCGCATGCCGACAGCCTGGTCGCGCAACTCAAAGTAATTTCCTTCCTGAAGACTGAGTTTGGTTTTTATTCTCTCAGTCTCGAACACCCGGTTGTACATATCGAGATTGGGCCCGACGGTTCTACGACCAACATTCCGTTGATGCGTGTCTTGCCAAAAGGCAACGGCACAGAGGAACTGGAGCGCTTGTTCGCGCTGTCGATCGATCACCTGGTGGTGCGGAATGGTCAGTTGCTGTGGGGCAACCAGAAGATTCCGCTGGATTTTGATGTGAGCGATACGAATGCGCGGATGGACTACTCGTTTTTGCGTGCGCGATACGAAAGCCATTTGTCACTAGGGAAGGTCGATACGGCGATCGAGAACTTGCGCCCGTTTTCGTGGACGACGTCGATGGATTTCAGCCTGGGAGCGACGTTCGCCGATATCCAATCTCTGAAATGGAGTTCCGGGCGATCTTCGGTGCAGGCCAGCGGGAGAATCAGCGACTTCCAGCATCCGCGATTGGATGGCAGTTATGAAGCTCGCGTGAACGTTGCGGAGGCGGCGGCGATTGTGCGCCGTCGTGAACTGCGAGAGGGCGTGGCGGAATTTAAGGGCGATGGCCATTGGGCCGTTGCAGATTTTTCTTCCTCCGGATTTCTTCAACTGCACGATGTGGGATGGGCAGATGATCAGATGGTTTTGAAGAAGGCCAATGCCACTGCGGACTATTCGGTCACGGATGAGCAGATCAAGCTGCAGAAGCTGCAAGGCAAGGTTCTGGGGGGAAGTTTTACAGGAGACGCCCAGGTCGAAAACTGGCTGCACAGCATCGCGCCAACTGCATCCGAAAAGGCCAGCAGAGAAGATCTTCCGGTCATCGGAGTAGCGAGGCCGGTAACGAAAAGAGTTTCGAAGACGCCGGGCGTGCAGAGCGGGGTGGTGCATCTTCGTGTGCGGGATATTGCGATGGCGGAAACGGCCGCGGCGTTTGATGTTCCAGCGCATCCGTTGAACGGTTTTCATCCCGCAGGAGCCGCGGTGGGGAACGTGGATGCTTTTTGGAGGGGAGCACCGGCCAATGCGGAGATCGGATTCACGTTCGACGTGAGCCCGCCAGCGCATACCAATAGCCGTGAACTGCCAATTACGGCGCATTTTCAAGGAAAGTACCGAGGCATCAACGATTCGCTCGAGCTCGCGCAATTCAGCCTGACGACCCCATCATCCAAAGTTGCCGGCGAAGGATTGCTGGCCTCGACATCGAAGTTACGATTCACGATCTCTACGTCGAATCTTGAGGAATGGCGTCCACTGGTGGAGGCTTTAGGTGGGCCGACGAATTTGCCGTTTCGAATCGACGGCAATGCGACGTTCAATGCCGCGGCGGGTGGAACTTTCTCTTCGCCTACGCTTTCCGGAAGCTTAGTGGCAGAGGATTTCGAGTTCACCGTGCCGGCCACTTCCCGCACACCGGAGAAACCGGTCCATTGGGATTCGCTGGCGGCGAACATCCAGTTTTCTTCGCGTGAGCTTTCGATCAAAGGCGGGAGCTTACGGCGGGGCGACACGAGCGCAGATTTCGATTTAAGCGCTGCTCTGCAAAAAGGACAGTTCTCAGCAAATAGCCCGTATACGGCCCGAGTGGCTCTGCACAACGTGGACGTGGCCTCGACCGCCGCACTAGCGGGGTTTGATTATCCGATATCGGGTACTGCCGATGTGAATCTGCAGATCACAGGGACACGAGCGCATCCGCAAGCGCAAGGGCATATTCACGGCGTGGACGGATCGGCTTACGGAGAGGCGATCGAGAATTTCGACGCGGATCTCCGCGTGGGAGGAAGTGAGACGTCGCTGCGCAACCTGCACCTCACCCATCAGGATGCTGAAGTCTCAGGGGAAGCGGCGTATGCGCCTGCCACCCGGCAATTCCGAGTCGATCTCGTGGGAAAGAATTTTGATTTGTCTCGCGTGCGGCAAATTCATCTCGACGAACTTCCAATAGAAGGACGTGGGGATTTCCGATTGCAGGCGTCGGGCACACCGAATCAGCCTTCGATCGATGCCCATTTTCATCTGCGCAATTTGACGTTTGATCGCGAACTCTCGGGTGGCATGGAACTGGAAGCAACGAGTAACGGAAACGAGTTGTTGCTCAAGGGTGAATCGAGTTTCCTGAAGGGGACACTGACAGTGGATGGAACTGTGGGGCTGCAGGGAGATTATCCGGCACGCATTTCGGCGCATACGAAGGATCTCGACCTGGATCCGTTATGGCGAGCGTACCTCGGCCAGCAACTCACGGGGCACTCGTCGGTGACAGGCGTGATGACGATGGAGGGGCCGCTCCGGTACCCACAACAATGGAAGTTGGGCGGCGAAGCGAGTGATCTGAAAGTGGAGGTCGAATATGCCAAGCTCCACAACCAAGGTCCGGCAAGTTTCACATACGCGGATCGCACTCTGCGAATCAATGATACGCATCTTGTCGGTGACGGCACTGATATTACGGGCAATGGTTGGATCTACTATGCGGACGGACGCCGGCTGGACTTCACTGCGAACGGGTTTGTGGACATGCGGATCTTTGATGCGATCGATCCGAACCTGACGGCGACCGGCCAGATGACGATTCACAGCACGATGGGTGGGACGGTGAAGGATCCGCTGCCGCAAGGGACGATTGAGATACAGAACGGGACGGCGAATTATGCGGGCCTGCCCAGCGGGTTGAGCGACATGAAGGGTGCGCTGACGTTTACACGCGACCGGGTCCACGTTGACCAATTCACGGCACATACTGGCGGCGGCACGGTCGAGCTGAAAGGCGATGCGAGCGATTACAACGGGCAACTCAGTTTCAATCTGACGGCCACAGGGAAAGAGGTGAGGTTGCGATATCCGCCGGGGGTAAGCTCGACGGCTACGGCGGAGTTGCACTGGGTGGGCACGAAATCGTCGTCACTAGTGTCTGGGGATGTGCTGGTCACCAAGCTGGCGGTCACGCCCGGATTCGATTTTGGTTCTTATCTGGAGCGGAGCCGGCAGTCGGCGGCGGTGACGTCCGCCAATTCTCCGCTGTACAACATCAAGCTTGATGTTTCTGTGCGTACCGCGCCTGAATTGCAGATGAAGACGACGGTGGCGCGGCTATCGGGGGATGCCGATCTGAGGCTGCGAGGCTCGGTCGCGAGGCCCAGCGTGCTGGGGCGGGCTGACATTCTTGAAGGCGACGCGACGTTCAATGGGATCAAGTTCCGGCTGGAACGGGGCGACATCACGTTTGCGAATCCGGTGGCGATTGAGCCGCAGGTGAACTTGCAGGCGACGACCCACGTCCGAAATTATGATTTGGACGTCACGGTGACGGGAACGCCGGATCGCCTGAATGTGAATTACCGTTCGGAGCCGCCGCTGCCGAAGTCGGACATCATTGCGCTGTTGGCGCTGGGACGGACGAGTGAAGAGTCAGAGCAGTTGCAGCAGCAATCCGGCCAGACCTTGTTCAATGACGAGGCGACAAACCTGATCATCAACCAGGCGATCAATTCGGCGGTGAGCAGCCGGATGCAGAAGCTGTTTGGCGTCAGCCGGATCAAAATCGATCCGCAAGGGCTGACCACGGAAACCAACCCGACGGCGCGAGGACCACAAATCACGATCGAGCAGGAATTTGCGAACAACCTCTCGCTGACCTATAGCACAAACGTTTCGCAAAGCTCGCAACAGATCATCCAAGGCGAGTATTACTTCAACCGCAATCTTTCGGTCCAAGGCACTCGGGACCAAAACGGCGTAGTGAGCTTCGACGTCCGCATCCGTCGCCGGAAAAAATAAAAAATCGAGCGGTTCACTCGCGTGTCTTTCCCGGACAATACCGACGTTTACCATGCTCTCCGGCAGAGCATGGTGGAGGCGCAATTACGCAAGCGTGCCATCGCCAGCGAGCGGGTCCTGCAAGCCATGTTGCGCGTGCCCCGGCACGAGTTTGCTCCGGAACGGTATCGCGATCAGGCGTATGAGGACCATCCTTTGCCGATTGGGGAAGGACAAACGATCTCGCAACCATACATCGTGGCTTTGATGCTGGAAGCGCTTCAACTCTCGCCTGAGGATAAAGTTTTGGAGGTGGGGACGGGATCAGGCTACCTGACGGCTTTACTGGCCGAGCTGGTGAGCGAAGTGATCTCGGTAGAGCGCCACGGGTCACTGGCTGATTATGCCCGCCAGTTGCTGACTGGCATGGGATATACAAATGTGAAAGTGATTGGGGGCGATGGTAGCCGAGGGTTGCGCGAATTTGCTCCTTACAATGCGATCATCGTGTCAGCAGCGGCGGCGCGTTTGCCCCAGGAACTGGTGGAACAACTCGCCGAGGGCGGACGGATGATCATCCCTGTGGGCGCGAGTGACTCACAGGAACTGCTACTTGTTGCCAAAGAGAATGGGCGAGTGGTTACGGGATCGCGCGCCTTATGCCGTTTTGTGCCGCTCATTTCCGAGGAGACGTAGAGATAATTTCGGCTGACCGCGTGCATTACAATCGAGGCGTGGGTGTGTTGCACAATCTGCGCGTAACGTTGGAGATGATCAAGTGGGAGCATTCCATTTTTGCGCTTCCATTTGCCCTTTGTGGGGCGATGCTGGCCGCGGGGGGATTACCCAACGTCCATCAACTTGTGTGGATCATTGTTGCAATGGTCGCGGCGCGTTCAGCAGCAATGGCTTTCAACCGCTGGGCAGATGCGTCGATCGATGCAGCGAATCCTCGGACGAGCACAAGGGCACTGCCAGCGGGACATCTTTCTCCGGGCTTCGTGGTGAGCTTCGTGATCATCTCTAGCCTTGTGTTCATCCTGGCGGCGAGTCAGCTGAATCGCCTTACCTTGTTGCTTTCGCCGGTCGCGCTGGCTGTGCTTTTACTCTACTCGTACACAAAACGAGTGACGCGATGGTCGCACCTGGTGCTGGGATTTGCACTCGGCATTGCGCCCGCTGCGGCATGGATTGCAGTGCGAGGAACGCTCGATCCGCGCATTCTGTTCCTTACATTCGCGGTGACGTTCTGGGTGGGCGGGTTTGATGTGCTCTATGCGTGCCAGGATTTCGATTTTGACCGCGAAGCGGGATTGCATTCTCTGCCACGATATTGCGGAGTCGGCACCGCACTATGGGTCGCGCGCGGGTTTCACCTCATCATGGTCGGACTTCTCCTGGCCTTGTTCTATAGTTTCGGACTTGGGATATTGACCGCGGCCGGCATCGCAGCTGTGATCCTGCTACTTCTCTACGAACATTCACTGGTGAAGCCACACGATCTCACAAAATTGAATGCTGCATTTTTCACGATGAATGGAGTAATTTCAGTGCTCTTTTTCGTTTTCGTTGCCGCCGATTTGCTTCTGCACAAGTAATGCATCCATCCGTGCTCTCAGCCATGTAGTATCTTGTGCGGAACTGGAGGTTCTATGCGCCTACTAGTTGTCCTGTTCGGAGTTGTGCTTGCGGCGGATCTTTGCGCAGGGCAAGCCGCTGGCCCGGCGCCTACCACACCCATACCGGGAAGCGATGCGGATCTTGTGCAACGTGGGGAAAAACTTAGCCACGACGGGAAGCAGGATGAGGCGCTCGCGCTTTACGCACAGGCACTCGGAAAAGATCCGAACTCGTACTACGCGCAATTGGAATCAGGGATCGCGCTTGACCTGAAAGGTGAATATGCGAAGGCACAGGAGCATCTTGCCAAGGCGGTCGACATTGCGACTCCGGAGTCGAAGCAGCAAGCCTTACGCGCGCTGGCATTTTCGTATGCTTTCCAAGGAGACGCGTTCAAAGCGGCGGACCCTGAAATGGAAGTTTTCAACGAGCGTTTGGCGAAGGGCGACAACGTTGGAGCGGGGGAAACCTGCGACGAACTGGCTCGGATTTATCTGGAACTCGGCGACCCTGATCATGCTTACAAGTGGTACAAGATGGGCTACGACACAGTGTCGCGGAAGATAGACCTGTCCGATGCGGACAAAAATCTCTGGCTGTTTCGGTGGGAGAGTGCACAGGCGCGCGTGGCGGCGCGGCTCGGCAATATCGAGGACGCGCAACAGCATGTTCGAGCGGCCAAACCGGCGTTGGACAAGGCTCATAATCCGGACCAAATGCGTTTCTATCCGTACATAACCGGGTACGTCGCATTTTATGGCGGCGATTACAAGACGGCGATCAGTGAATTACAGAACGCGGATCAGCATGATCCGTTTATTCTGGTTCTCCTGGCTCAGGCCTATGAAAAGTCGGGCGATCAAGCGCAGTCGATGAACTACTATCGGAGAGTTCTCGAGATCAATGTTCATAATCCCACGAATGCATTTGCCCGTCCGCTAGCCAAGAAAAAGCTGCAGACGGGCTCATGATTGTTGGGCCGAGGTCATTACGGTTGGCTTACCCTCAGTAAAAGCAGCGTCCCTTTTTCGATTTTGACATTGTTCTTGTCTGACGTGACCAGCGATCCCTGTGTCGCGTTCGGAGCAGCATTTTCGAGCTTCACGTTGTCCATCCCGATCACGCCTTGGGTATTGCCGGTAATGGGAGGCCGCGCGCTGGTTTGCGGTTGCGATTCGGCACCGGCTGCACCCTGAGGATAATTCTGCTGCGCGGACTGGCTGGCACCTGCCGCTGGTGCATGACCACCGGCCGTTCCGGAGTTGGCAGTCCCTCCCGCCGTCGGTTCTGGCGCGCTTCCCCCGGACGCAGCCTGCTGGTTGTTGTTTGTTGGCGGCGCGATGATGGCCTGGATCGACATAGGGAGCGAGGTCTCATTCCCCTTCACGACAGCGTGATCGAAGGCGATTCGGAGTTCCGATTCTTTCTGCTCTTTATTGCGCGCCTGGGCTTCGGTAATGTGGCCGAGGATCTTTGTATCCTTCGGGACCAAGACGTCGCCGCTGTTCGTCTTCATATCCTGGGTGACGGTGGCGACCACTTCGTCGCCGGTTTTCGCCTTCTTGGCATCCACTGTTTTCGCCAGTTGTACAGGGATTACGCTGCCCGGCGCGATTTTGAGGCCGTTCGGTGGCGTTTGCGAGGCTGGGGCAGCTGCCGAAGCTTTCGTTGTTGATTGCGGTTCACCGTTCGGTGATGCCTGCGCTGGCTGCGGTGCGCTGGTTTGAGGAGTCGACGAGTTGCTTGCTTGTGCGAGCGCTGCTCCGCAGAGTAGCGCAAACGTGATCAGTCCGGAGAATAGGTGTTTCATTCTCAATTCCTCCAATAGATATGAGCGCGCAACCCGCTTTGCCCAAAGTAGATGCCATTTCCAAGAAAGAGGGTGGGCCGAGATCTGCAAACCAACCACCGCGGGTTCGATGGCATCGGAGTAGCATGCTCCGCAAACCGCTCGTCTATTCCGCTATCACGCTAGCTCTGTGCTCATTGGTCGCGTGCACCAACCAGAATCCAGACCAGATTCGACAGAAGACGGCCGAGGAAACTGCCGCGCTCAAGCGCGACACGAAGGCGGTGGCTGAGGGCTTGAAGGACGGCCTGAGCAGCAAGCGGTCGGTAGACCTGAATAAAGCTCCGAAAGAGGATTTGACATCGTTGCCGGGAATCACCACGCAGAAGGCAGACCGGATCATCGCCGAACGGCCCTTCGCGAATACGCACCAGTTGGTGACCCGGCGCATTTTGTCGGAGGACGAGTACTCCCAAGTTCAGGATCGCGTCGTAGTGAGCCGCTAGCCGGGTCCAAGGCCGAAAATCCTACATTCTTGATATCATCGAAGGGATGGCTCTCGAAGCGTCCCGCATGCACGCTTTTCAAACCGATGACCCGCGACTCCGGCCTATTCACGAGAAGGTTTTGGCAGGCGTGCGGCTGGATTCCGCCGATGCCGTGGTTCTCTACCGCACCGGCGACATTCTCGCCGTAGGTTGGATGGCGAACCTGATCCGCGAGCGCATGCATGGCGACAAGACCTATTTCAACGTCAATCGCCATATCAATCCGACGAATGTTTGCGTGGCCGCATGCCGACTGTGCGCCTTCGGAAGAAAGAAAGATTCTCCGGGCGCATACACCATGGCGTTGGAGGAAGCTTTCGAGACCGCTGCTTCGGGATACTCCGAGGCTGTGACGGAATTTCACATTGTGGGTGGGCTGCATCCCGACTTGCCGTTTCAGTACTTCCTCGATCTTTGCGCCGGGCTCAAGCAGCGTTTTCCGCAGGTTCACCTCAAAGCATTCACCATGGTGGAAGTGGCATATTTGGCGCGGCGGGCGAAGCTTTCCATTCCGGAGACGCTGAGGCAATTGAAAGCTTCGGGAGTGGACTCGCTGCCAGGCGGAGGAGCCGAGATATTTGCGGATCGGGTGC
>Ga0070741_10012864_pt1 | contig 14991 bp, 8 predicted proteins | sample Coa_R1_4_FD_66440 | JGI IMG/M metagenome (GOLD analysis project Ga0070741, IMG submission 66440) | Surface soil microbial communities from Centralia Pennsylvania, which are recovering from an underground coalmine fire - Coalmine... | ecosystem: Environmental > Terrestrial > Soil > Unclassified ... | reverse complement strand
CCAGGACTTTGCCAACCTGACTGGAATCATCTTCCCCAAAGGGGTCAGAGATCCTTACGTCTACAACTACTATTTGGGCGTGCAACACGAAGTAGCTCGAAAATTGGTAGTTGAGGCGAACTATGTGGGAACGATTGCTCACAAACTGTTTCGCGCAGAGCAGGTGAATCGGATTCCGGGTGGATCACTCTGTTATGCCGGGTGGGGGACTTGCTCCACAACGGACGCAGGGGTCAGCCTCATGAACGGAGTGCCCTGTATCATAGATCGCTTCGGCCGTCAGTTGTGCACTCAAAAGGACGAAGCGGGCATCACCAACACCACAGGACGCTTGAATCCCAACTACGGAAAGCTGCGAGTCTGGGAAAACGTAAACAACTCCGTTTACAACTCACTGCAGCTCTCGTTGAGCAAGCAGATGAGCCATGGCATGCAGTTCGCAGCCCACTACACTTGGGGTCACGCCATCGACAACGGGTCTACCTGGCACAGCGGTGCGACCAGCTCGAACCACGAAGGAGCAGGTGAAGGTTATTCGAGCGATCAAACCATGCCGCGGCTCGACCGGGGCAACTCTATCTTCGATATTCGTCACACGGTCAGCATCAATTATGTGTGGGAACTGCCCATCTTCCGGGGCCGCGGTGGGGTTCTGGAGGCGCTATTGGGCGGATGGCAGTTGAACGGTACGATCTCCTATCATTCGGGCGCCCACTGGGAGCCCTTCTGCCACGGCTCGCGCAGCAGTTGCGACTTCAATAAGGACTTTGAGGCCAACGATCGACCAGACTCATCGGTTGCTGCGTTCAGTGGCGCGACCCACAACATGTGGGCCAACGGATGGAATCCCAGCGATGCTCCCACCCAGTGGTGCTACAACGACACCGGCTGCGTATTCCAGAAGCCGGCACCCGGCAACACCGGAACCCTCGGGCGCAACACGTTTACCGGCCCAGGTTTCACGGAATGGAACCCGTCGTTCTTTAAGGTTTTCAAGATTACGGAGCGGACGAAGCTCGAGTTCCGAGCCGAAAGCTTCAACGTCTTGAATCACACCAACTTCAAGCTGCCCGGTGCTGAAGGGCAGTACCACGATAGCATCCGGGATTCGCATTTTGGCCAGGCGGGTGGCACATTTAACCCGCGCAACCTTCAGTTCGGGGCGAAGCTCAGCTTCTAACCTCGTTGCAATTCCCGCCGGGACCGGTTGCATCAGACTGGTCCCGGCTTATTCTTTCTTCATGAGGTACTCTGATGCGCGAGCCCCAGGGCTTCTCTGCAGTACATAGTTTCTTCCAAAGACTCTTGCTTGTCGTTGTGTGCCTCCTCGCATGCACTTTGGCTTCGGCTCAACAGCAAACCACCACGGCGACCCTTGTTGGCCAGTTGCGGGTTACCCGAGAGGGTTCGCCGCCTATGCGGGTTCTGGTGAGGCTGGAAAGAAGTGGCGCACAGGTCGGAGAAAGCTATAGCGACCCGGAAGGGAAGTTTTCTTTTGATGACCTCCCTGGCAACCTCTACCACGTTGTCATCCGGCAGGAAGGCTATCGTTTCGTCGAACTGCCAGTGGACATCAATCCTTCCACTCAGCACCTGGTCTATGTGCATATTGAACTGGTGCCTGACGAGAAAAGCGAAGCGGCACAGGCTACCCTCAAGGGTAGTAACTCGGCCATGGTGGATGAGTCCTCGTTGATCGATAAGTTCCCCAAAGACGCAAAAAAGCAATATGAGAAGGGCACCAAAGCACAGCGCGAAGGCAAGTCCCAGCAGGCAATTGAGCACTATGAAAAAGCCCTGCAAATCGCTCCCGCCATGTACTTTGCTCGCAATAACCTAGCGTCGTTATATCTTGAAAATCAGAGATTTAGCGAGGCGGAAATGGAGCTCAAGAGGGTAATTGAAGAGAATCAAGCCGACGCGAACGCCTATTTCAACCTCGCAAACGTCTACCTGCTGACCAATAGGTTGAATGAGGCGAGCGATTCCATCCAGGAGGGCCTAAAGCGTCAGCCCCGGTCAGCTTTTGGTGAGTTTCTGATGGGATCGACGCTCATGAAGAAAGGAAATACGCGGGAAGCGGAAAAACTGTTTCACGTAGCCTTGGCTGATAATCCCGGATTGGCGAATGCCCGGCTCGCTCTGGTAAACCTGTACATCCGGCAAGAGCGAAACCCGGAAGCGGTCGAGGAGTTGTCTTTGTTCCTGAAGCAATCTCCGGGCAGTCCATTTGCGCCGCATGCGCGGGAATTGCTCAACAAGCTGCAGTCTAAAGGCTCGCAATAAGCATTATTGAGCTTTGCCGGGTTCAAACTGGCACAAATCAGCCTGTAGCTTGCAAGCAGTCTCATATTGAAGCCGGGCAGATTGCGGGCGGTTAAGCTTTTCGTAAACGTAAGAAAGATTCAAGTGCGCTTCGGCAAAGCCGGGTTCTTTGTCTAGAGCTTTGGTGTATACCTTCACGGCGTCCCGGTACCGGCCCGTACGGCTGTAGGCGATTCCCAGGAAGTTATACAGGCGGGCATGGGCGAGTCCCAGATCAGCCGCCTGTTTCAGGTGAGTGGCCGCCTCGTTGTAGCGTCCCTTCTGCAGCAGGATGATGCCTAAGTCCCGATGTGCCATGGCGAAACCTGGCTGAATCTCCAGCGCTTTCTCAAAAGCCTCCATAGCGCTATCAGGATTGGCTCTAACGCTGATCCAGCCCTTTTGATACCAGGCCCTAAGGTTCTTGGGATTCGACTGGATAGCTTTTTCCACCCATTGCAACGCTTCCTCATCTTTGCCCTGCTGGTGAAATGCTCGTGCCAGCGCCGTCATCGCCTGGTCGAAGCTGGGATTGAGCTTAAGACTGCGTTCCAGCGCTTCCTGCGCAGCTTTCCAGTCGGAAGCTTTCAGTTCGGCCTCTCCCAGCAAGAATGGGATGAGATACATGCCGGGATTACTCTCCTGCACTTGAGTCAGCAATTTCCGCTCAAGGTCGAGCTCACCGCGCTTGCCGGCGTCGACCCCGTCTAAGAGAGTGTTGAAATCGAGAATTTTGTCCTTCGGGTCACTCAGACCGGCAGCCAGAGCTTCCGCCGAAACCGGCGAGCGATAGGCCATATACCCCAAGGCACGGAGTTTCTCAACGGCTTCTGCATCTAATTGCGAGCTGCCTGCCGCGGATTCGCCAGGAGGAGCATAGCGGAGAACCAGATTCTTGAGCTCTTGATCCAGAACCGATCCTACGGCTGGCTGCTCGGCAATGAGGTTTTGCTTCTCCTCGGGATCGTTGCGAACGTCATACAGCTCCGGCTTAGGCGCCTCTATGAACTGGTACGACCGGTTATTGATGGTTCTAACCGGACTCCAGCCAAATGAGCTGAACGAGTAGAAGCTTTCGCTGTAGACGGGTGCAGGATTTGAACTCCCGGTGGCTAATAAGCTCTCCGTTTCAAACTGCTGCTGAATGGGATCATGCAGCTTGAGTGTTGCCAGAATCGTTGGTGCGATGCCCATGATCGGTACCGGATCGGACACATGGTGGGCACGGATCCCGCTGGACAGAGGAGGCTTAACCACAAGCGGTACGTGTAGTGTCGAGTGATATACGAAAAAGCCATGTTCCTTCTCCCCATGCTCTCCAAGCGACTCGCCGTGATCGCTGGCGAGAATAATCAATGTGCGATCGTAAAGGCCGCGCTGCTTCAAATAGGCAATCACCCGGCCTAATTCCCGGTCAGCATAGGCGATTTCTCCGTCATAGGGCGAGTCTATAAATCGGGTTCGGAAGGGCTCTGGAGGTTCATACCCGCTATGCGGATCGTACAAATGCAGCCATAGGAAGAACGGCTTACTGCGATTTTGACGCAGCCATTTCAAGGCTTCGTCGACGCTGCCACCAGCCTTCCGCTCGACCAGGCCCGGGTCGTTTTCCAGGAAGCTGCTGCCCTTGAAGACGTCGTAATACAGGCTGAAGCCTCGATTCAACCCCCAACTCCGGTCAAGAACGTAGGAACTCACAATCGCGGCGGTGTCGTATCCTTTTGCCTGGAGCGCCTGTGCCACGCTGCGAATATCCGGGCTCAGGGGCTGCCCGGTAAAGTCCTGCACGCCATTGTGGAAGGGATAGGTTCCCGTGAGTAAGCTGGTATGGCTTGCGAGTGTGAGTGGGACTTGGGAATAAGCATGCTCAAACAGCACGCCAGTACGCGCTAAGCCGTCGATCGTCGGAGTCTGAGCATTCTTGAACCCGTAAGCGCCGACATGATCTGCGCGAAGTGTATCGATGGTGATTAGCAGAACATCCGACTGAGGGGATACTTTTGCAGTTGTTACTCGTGAAGACTGGCTGAATGCCGACAGCACGAATATCAAAGTCACTGCCCAGACAGCCAAGCTTCGAGCATACTTCACTGAGCCTGCTCCTGAGCCTTGCGCATCTCTTCTCTGGCTTCCATGTGCAGGCCTTTTGCTTCGAGAGCCTTCGCCAGGGCTTGATGAATACGAGGATCATTGGGAGCCAGTCGCACCGCTGTACGCAACTCCTTTAAGCCCTCGTCCAACTTCCCCTGGTACACCAACATCTCGCCCAGGGCCCTGTAACCAGGCGCAAAATCCGGATTGATGGTGACGGACTGGCGGAATGCGGCAGTGCTGTCTTCAAGCATGTTCTGATGAAGATAGGTGGCGCCCAGGTCGAAAGCGGCCCCGAAATTGGTAGGATCGAGCTCAAGGGTCCGTTTCAGGTACTTGATCGCCTCGGCGTCGTCGCCCAATGCGGCGCTCGCCAGGCCGAGATTAAATACCGCCAGCATATAGTTGGGGCTGATTTCTAGCGCTTTCTTGAATTCCGCGACCGAACTCGCGAACTCCTGTGTGCGGTAGTAATTTAGCCCCAAAAGGTAGTGGATAGGCACAGAGTTTTGCTCCGTGCCCAGCGTAGATTTCAATTTTTCAATCGATTCCTGAAACCTGCCATGCTGGCTATCGTCGATCGCTTCGGTAACGGTCTCGTATACCTGAACGCGATCCTTGGGGTCGGGAAGCTTGCGGTCGCTGACTGGCGAGTCCTCCCCAGACGTAAAGGCCGTATATCCCAGGGATCGAAGGCGATCGGCCAGTTGAGGGTCCAACGTGGACTTCTGCGCCATCTCCTGTTCCGTGGTGAAGTGCCGCACCGTGGCAGTGAGCTGGGTGCGCATCTCCGAGCCGACCGCGTCCTTCTCAGCGTAGAGGTTATGGGTTTCCCCAGGATCTTTCGACCGGTCAAAAAGCTCTGGTTTGGGAGCATCGATGAAATGGTAATTTCCCGCGCTCAACCCGCGTAGCTCGCTCCAATTGAAATGAATCCGCGGCAAGTATGTTTCGGAGTACAGAGGGCTGGGCTCCATTGGGGTGCCGCGCAGCACCATGCCTGCCAGGTTCTTCCCCTGCAATTTCGGTGGAATCGGAGTACTGAGAATTCCCAGCAGGGTAGGCATCAAGTCCACGAGGCTGACATCTCTTTTCACCAGGCGGTTAGAGAATTTGATACTGGCGGACGGTTTGATGATCAGAGGTACATGGAGGGTCGAATTGTAGATGAAGAATCCGTGGGTCTTCTCTCCGTGTTCCCCCAATCCTTCGCCATGGTCCCCGCTGACGGCGATCACCGTGCGGTTATACGTGCCGTGTTGCTTTAGATATCCCAGGAGGCGACCCAGTTGAGTATCCGTGAATGCGATCTCTCCGTCGTAGAGATTCGCTTTGTAAGTCTGGTTATAAGGAGCGGGCGGATTGTAGGGGTGATGCGGATCGTAGAGATGCACCCATAAGAAGAACGGTCCCTTTCGTGGCTTGGCTAACCATTTGAGAGCCTGATCGATCACGTCATTAGCCGGGCGTTCCATGAAATCCAGATTGCTCTCCGCCAGCCTGCTGAAGTTAAAGTGGTCGTAATAAAAGTCAAAACCGTGGTTCAGCCCAAAGCGCCTGTCCAGTACTGCCGCAGCGATCACCGCCCCGGTGTCGTAGCCGTGCGCCCGCAGAACGCTGGCGAGCGTGGCTTGTTGAGGATTCAGGTTGTTCCCGCTGAAATCATGCATACCACTCATCATCGGATAGGTTCCGGTAAGCATGACGGTATGTGACGGCAGCGTGATTGGAACGGGAGTATAGGCTTGCTCGAAGCGTATGCCGTCGGCGGCTAGCGAGTCGATGCTGGGGGTCTGGATCTCAGCATAGCCATAGCAGTGCAGGTGGTCAGGACGCAACGTATCGATCGTTATCAACAACAGATTAGGCCGAGACACCGGCTGCGGCGCTGACTTCTGGGCCGCTGCAGCAGAAATCCCGGCGGCAAAGAGCACCCAAGCGAAAAAGTACCGAAAAGAGATGGTAAGAGGGCGTCTAAAACACATTGGGTGCTTCGAGCGGATGAGGCAAAGCTCTTGCGAAATTATAGACCCTCACGGCTGATCGCTCCAAGCCTGCCCCACCGCTCGTAAGGTCGGTACCTTGACTCCACGCAGGCTGTCCAGAATGGCAGTGATATGCCATAATTCGCCGAACTCAGGAGCGATTATGACACTGTGCCGGTCCGGAATCGTGTTGTTCGTACTCTTCTCGGCGGCGATAAGCGCCGATGCGCTACCACCACAGTTGACTAGAGAGGACGTGAATACACCGGCCGTGCGCGTCAGCTCCCGCCTCGTCCTGGTCGACGCTGTGGTTACCGACAAGTCCGGGCAGCGCATCACCGGCCTCACCAAGGATGACTTTACGATCCTGGAGAACGGAAAGCCGCAGAAGATCTCAGCATTTTCCTTTGAAACTCCTGAAGCCCCATCGCCCCGGCCGGCACTTCCGCCAAATGTCTACACCAATCGACCTGAATACGACATGCCGAAGGGCCCGCTCACGATTTTATTGCTGGACGGGCTGAACACTGCCGTAGCGGATCAGGGCTTCGCGCGCTCCCAGATGCTGAAATATTTGGGCAGCCAACTCCAGCCCGGGCAGCCCGTCGCCGTGTACACGCTGGCAGGTTCACTGCGTTTGCTGCAAGATTTTACGGGAGACACCGCCCTGCTCAAAGCGGCCGTCGAGCACTTCAATCCGCAGACGTCGGTCGAGATGCAGGTCGAGAACGTAACATCCGTGATGCCGAATTTGCACATCACTGGCGATACCGGCGCGCGGGGTGGCTCTTCTGCCGACAGCTTGCGTCTGGTATTCATTCGCATGAGCGAGTTTATGAACGAACAGGCCAAACTCGCTCTCCAGGACCGGGTTTATCGGACAGCGGCGGCGCTGAGATTAATAGCGCATCGCATGGGGGGGTATCCGGGGCGCAAGAACCTCATCTGGGTAAGCGCCGGCTTTCCCATCGATATCACCAGCGAAGTGGTGCAAATGACAACCGATGTCGATGTGCTCGCGCAGGCGAATACCGCGGCTGCTCCACAACTTCGTGTCGAGGAATCTTTTGAGGAGCTTCTGCGCCAACTGGCGGCGGAACTGACCGATGCCCAGATGTCGGTTTACAGCGTTGACGCCCGCGGGCTGGTGGGCTCAACCTTAGCCGACGCAAGCCGCCAGGGAACCAACGAAGTCGGCATGCTGCAGACCGGCGCCGAATATGGCGCCCGTGTCGCTCGTGCGAATACCGCTGTACAGGCCAGTCAAGATACCCTCCTGACACTGGCATCGGAGAGCGGCGGCATGTTTTTCAAAACTGGCAATGATGTCGCCGGTGCAGTCCGATCCAGCGTCGCCGATGGCTCCGCGTACTACATGCTGGGATATGTGCCGGATGCGAAAGACTGGGATGGGAAATTCCGCAAGATTCAAGTTAAGGTAAACAAGCCCGGGTGTGAGCTCCGTTACCGAATGGGCTACTACGCGAAAGATCCCATGAAATGGGACAAGAGTAAGGCGAAGAACGATCCAGATCTGGCCAGCGCGATGTCCCTGGGCTCCCCTCTATCGACGATGGTGGTTTTCGATTCTCGTGTGATCCCGCCCCCGCCCGCTCCGCGCGTGAAACTTCCCGTGGAATTCCTCGTGAATCCTAGAACCATCGCGGGGGAGGAGATGAAAGACGGAGGTCGCCATTTTGGCCTGGAGTTCCACGTAGCCGCATATTCACCCGACGGCAAGTTGATCACCCACGTCGATACAGGAATGGATGCGCCGGTGAAAGCTGATCGCTTACAGGTTTACCTGCAGCAAGGGATCCCTTTCAAGGCTGACTTGGACATGCCGCCGGGAGAGTATCGCTTGCGCTTGGCGGTGCGCGATACGCATACGGGATTCATTGGTACGACGGAGATTCCGCTCAAGTTGTCCGCCAAGTAGAGGGAGCATACCGAAAGCATGCTTAAAGTGCTAGGCTGATGAATCTGTGAGGCCTCTCGTCATCGTTGTTGGACTTTGCCTGTTCGGGACCTTGTGTGCTGCTGCCCCCGCGGCCCCAGAGGCGTCGCCTCCGGATATCTTTCTGATCACGGTCGATACTCTCCGCGCGGATCACGTTCACTGCTACGGGTACACGAATGGCTCGACTCCCGCCTTGGATGCCCTGGCCAAGGACGGCGTGCAGTTTACCCAGGCTTTTACGCCCAGCCCAATCACCAACACGTCCCATGCCAGCATCCTGACCGGACTGCTGCCGGGTTCTCACGGAGTGACGGATTTCGCCGTCCCTCTGGCCAGCGCGCATCCAACCGTCGCGGAGTTGCTGAAAGAGCGCGGCTATCACACAGCCGCTTTTATCGGTGCAGTGATTCTCGACAGCAAGACGCTGGCCCCGGGCTTCGATCGAGGCTTCGATTTCTATGACAACTTTCCGGAACATCCCTCGACTAAGTCGCGATGGGGACGCCTGGAACGCCGGGGAATGGACGTGGTCTTGCATGCGGAAAGTTGGCTGACTAAGCATCCCGCGGGTCCTCACTTCGTGTGGCTGCATCTGTACGACCCGCATGATCCCTATGAACCGCCTCTGCCTTATTCGCAAACTTACAAAGATCGTTTGTACGATGGTGAGATTGCCTATGCGGATTCTGCGCTGGCTCACTTCCTTGCCTATCTCAGGGCGAGCGGCAAGTATCGCAACTCCTTGATTGTCGCAGTAGGCGACCATGGCGAAGGTTTGGGGGAGCACCATGAGGATACCCATGGCATCTTTCTCTATGACGCGACCACGCACGTGCCTTTGATCGTCAAATTGCCGGGTAGGGAGAACGTGGGCAATGCGGTTGCGGCGCAGGTACGGACCGTGGACATTGTTCCAACCCTGCTGGATTTGGCCGGAGCCCCGGCTCTTAAGAAGAGCGATGGGGAGTCACTGCAGGTTTACCTTTCAGGACGGAGCGGGGTTAGTCGCCCCGCCTTCGGGGAAACTGACTACCCTTTGCGATTCGGCTGGGCTCCGTTGCGGTCGGTGCGGAACGAGGGGTACAAGTTTATCGAGTCGCCGCGGCCCGAGTTCTACGATCTGCAACGCGATGCCGCCGAATTAAGCAACCAGTACGAGCCAGGTAATGCGCGCGTGCAGAAGTTCCGGGCGATGTTGGCCGAAGTGCGAGCCAGAGAGGCTCCGGCGGACGCGTCCAAGGACGCGGAGCGACCCGACGCCAACGTGAGCACATCCTCTCTACCGGACCCGAAAGACAAGATCGACGAACAGAACTTGCTGCACGCGGCCATGATGGCTTCAGAAGACGGCCGCCCGGCCGATGCCCGTAAATTACTGGAAAAGGTGCTCGCGCTCGATCCCAAATCGCCCACAGCCTTGCGGCAAATCGGCGAGTTGGAGTTGCAGGCGGGAGATTACGCTCCAGCAGCGCAACATCTGAAAAGCGCGATGGCCGTTCGCCCGGATGATGCTGCCGCATCTTTTTATGCGGGGCAGGCATTGGAAAAGGCACATGATCCAGAGGGCGCGCGGGACGCGCTGGAAGCCAGCCTGAAGCTGCTGCCTGGGCAGTTGCCGGCACGCCTGCTACTCGGCCAGGTGTACCTGGATTTGAAAAATCCAAAGGCTGCCGAGGACCAGTTTGAGGCCGCGTTGCTACTGCAATCTGACAGCGTGGAGGCGCAACTTGGCTTGGCGAAAGCGGAAATCGCTAACGGTAGCTTCGCGGAAGCACTGCAATCCCTGGAAGCCCTGTCGAAGACACATCCGAAGAATGCGGAAGTTTTCAGGCTCTTGGCAATGGCTTATTCCGGCGTGGGCAAGTCGGCGGAGGCTCAACAGGCCGCGGCGAAAGCCAGGCTGCTGGTTGAAAAGAAATAGGATTGACCCATGCCTGCACGCTTTCAGTGCAGATTATTCATTGCCCAAGCGAGCGAGTTCCTGCCGATGCGTTTCAGCCTGTGCAGATGAGGCGCATTAACACGGACAACTGCTCAGTGAGGAAACTGCTGGCAGCCTGACCGAACGGACGCCAATAAAACGATTCTGGCTGATGGCGCGGGGGGCAGTAGATAAAAAAGGTCATTCGCGCGACTGTAAAAAGTTGTCAGGGGCAGCACGCGAAAAGGTTTGTAATGAGGCGTTAGACGCTATGTAATATTCCCGCAACCTGATCGGCCTGTACCATTTAGCCAGACTCCGGTACTTTGGTATGCACCGTTTGGTAAGGAAATCCAAGAACTGCGAAAGCTGCCTATGAAGATCGCGAAAGATGTCACTGAATTGATCGGCCACACTCCGCTGGTACGCCTCAATCGAGTCACGGAAGGATGCGTCGCGGAAGTCGTCGCGAAGCTGGAGAGCCAGAATCCGCTGGCCAGCGTGAAAGACCGCATCGGCGTCAGCATGATTTCTGAAGCCGAGCGCAGCGGCAAGATTCATCCTGGAAAAACCGTGCTCATCGAGCCGACGAGCGGAAACACGGGAATCGGCCTGGCCTTCGTGGCGGCCGTCAAAGGCTACAAGCTCGTATTGGTGATGCCCGACACTATGAGTCTGGAGCGGCGGGTAATATTGCTCGCCTTTGGCGCGGAACTGGTTCTCACCCCCGGCCCGCGCGGCATGAGTGGAGCCATTCTGAAGGCCAAGGAAATTCTCGCGAATATTCCCAATGGCTACATGCTGCAGCAATTCGACAATCCCGCGAATCCCAAGATTCACTTCGAGACCACCGGACCAGAGATCTGGAACGATACCGACGGCCGCGCCGACATTCTGATTTCCGGCGTGGGCACCGGTGGAACCATCACCGGCGTCTGCGAATACATCAAGCCCAGAAAACCTTCATTCCAGGCGATCGCCATCGAACCCGCGGACAGCGCCGTACTTTCGGGCGGCAAGCCGTCTCCTCATAAAATTCAGGGACTTGGCGCCGGTTTCGTTCCCAGCATATTGCGCCGCGACTACATCGACGAAGTCATCACCGTGACGAACGACGACGCCATTGCCATGGCGCGCCGGCTTCCGCTTGAAGAAGGACTGTTCGTCGGAATCTCGTCCGGGGCCGCCGTGGTCGCAGCCTTGCAGGTGGCGCGGCGAAAAGAAAATGCTGGCAAGATGATCGTGGTGATCCTGCCCTCCTTCGGGGAGCGCTACCTGAGCAGTATTTTGTTCCAGGCGCTGCGCGAGAAGGCTCAGCAGATTCCCACGGCTGAGCTGCCGGCCTGATGTTCTTGATCCCATGCCGCATTTGCTCTCCTTAATCCGCGAAGACTTGGCCAACGTGATGGAGTCCGATCCCGCGGCCAAGTCTCGCCTGGAAGTGCTTCTGTGTTACGCGGGGCTGCACGCGGTGTGGTTTTACCGTCTGAATCACTGGCTGTGGAATCACCGTATGTTTCTGCCGGCGCGCTGGCTGTCGCAGGTGGCGCGCTTCCTCACGGGAATCGAAATCCATCCCGGCGCGAAAATCGGCCGGCGTCTGTTCATTGACCACGGCATGGGTGTGGTGATCGGCGAAACCGCTAGCGTCGGCGATGACGTCACCCTGTATCAAGGCGTGACTCTTGGCGGCACCGGCAAAGAACACGGCAAGCGCCACCCCACGCTGGAGGATGGCGTGGTCGTGGGGGGAGGGGCGAAGATCCTGGGCAATATTACCGTGGGCAAGAACTGCCGCATCGGCGCCGGTTCTGTCGTATTGCGGAACGTTCCCGACAATTCCACCGTGGTCGGGGTTCCCGCGCACATCATCTTCCGGGAAGGCAAGCGCGTGGTCATTACCGACCCCAAGCAGATCAATGACCCGCTCTCCGAGGCCCTGGCGTCGGTCGCCTCCGAAGTCCACAAGCTCCGCGAGCGGGTTCGCCAGATCGAAGGGGCGGAGAGCAAGACGGAGTCCCTCTCCGAATCCATGCAGCGCATCATGGACGATCTCGACTACCAGATTTAGCCCCGGGCACGTATCATGGTCGCGCATCAGGCGAACGGCCCACTCGCATCTGATTCCTGCAGCGGTTACGGAATTCGATTCCGGCTTCGAGGTTCGCAAGTCCCAGTCCGATGTCCGAAGGCGACCCCCCTGGTCGAGGAGGATCAATCATGAAATGGATCGTCCCAGCCATTCTCATTCTCATCGTTGTCTCCAACTGCTCCGGTGCCGAGAAGAAAAAAGAAGAGAAGCTCAACCCCGCGCAATCCATCCCTGAGCTCCAGCAGCAGCTGGAGAAGATTCTCAAAGATACGCATACTCCGGGCGTTTCCCTTGCGATTGTCGGCAAGCAGGGGCCTGAGTGGGTGACTGGCCTGGGGGTAGCCGATGTGGCCAGCGGCCGCGCCACCAGCGCCGGGACGCTGTTCCGCATCGGGTCCACCTCCAAGGCGTTCGCGTCATTATCGATCCTGCTGCTCCGGGACCAAGGCAAAGTAACGTTGGAGGATCCGGTTCACAAGCTGGCGCCGGACGTCTTCTTTGAAAACCGCTGGGAATCCACCGATCCCGTTCGCGTCGTCCACCTGCTGGAGCACACCACGGGCTGGGATGATTTGCATCTCCGCGAATACGCCAAACAGGCTCCCGATAGCATGAGCCTGCGCGACGGCCTCGAGTATGACCACACTTCCCGCGTTTCGCGCTGGCGCCCTGGAACCCGCATGGCCTATTGCAACTCCGGGCCTCCGGTAGCCGCCTACATCGTGGAGAAGTTAACTGGGCAGCGATTTGAAGACTTCGTTCAGCAGAACTTCTTTGTGCCGATCGGGATGAAAACCGCAACCTACTTTGAACCTCCCGCCGGCACTGCCACGAAGCTGTATCACGAGGATGGCAAGACTCCTTATCCGTATTGGCACATCCTGCTCCGTCCCGCGGGCTCGATCAATGCCTCCGCCAACGATATGGCGGCCTATCTCCAGTTCTATCTCAACCGCGGCGTCGTGGCCGGGAAACAGATCCTTCCGTCCTCTGACATCGACCGGATGGAAATTCCAGCGAGCACCTGGGCCGCAAAAGAAGGGATGAAGACCGGCTACGGCTTGAGCAACTATTGGAGCATTGAGGACGGCTTTGTGTATCACGGGCACGACGGAGGGGTGGAAGGCGGCCTGACCAATATGGCGTATATGCCTGACTACGGAGTCGGGTTCTTCTTCAGCATCAACAGCGGGAATGGAGACGCCTTCGAAAAGATCGCAAAGGCAATCCGCGCATACATCACCGGCAAGTTGCCGAAGCCGGCCATGCCTGCGGTGGCGCCGCTGCCGGCGAATGCAGGGGATTACTCCGGATGGTATGAGCCCAATTCTCCCCGCGTTCAACTGACCCATTTCATCGAACGGCTGGCCGGGCTTAGCTGGTTGCAGTTCAAAGATGGGCAGCTGTCGCTTACCTCTCTCGGCGGAAAGGAAGCCTTTCTTCCTGTGGCAGGAGGACAGTTCCGTCATGTGCCCAAGAAGGATTCCCCCGACCCCGCTCCCTCACTCGAGTTGCTGGCCCCGAACCCGGAAGGGCGCTTTGTTCAGTCGGGAATGATTGGAACACTCAAGAAGATTCCGACATGGTTTGCGCTGGCGGAGATTCTCATCACGGCGTATGTCGCGCTCTCCATCGTAGCAATCGTGATCTATGCCCCCTTCTGGATTCTGGGCGGTTTGAGCAGACGGCGCCGCCGTCCGGCGGAGCGTGCCATGCGTCTCTTCCCATTGCTCGCGGTACTGAGCCTGTTCGCCTTTGTCGGCATTTTTATCGTCTGCAGCGACGACCTCATCGCCCGGATGGGGAACCATACTGTCTGGTGGGAAGCTCTGCGCATCACCACTCTGGCGTACGCAGCGGCGGTGTTATTGAGTGCCTTCGCCTGGTGGAGGGCCCCTAAAGATGCGGTTCGCCGGAGCGTTCGCGCCTTCTCGCGGATGGTCACCGTCGCGCTCTTGATCTCCGCTGCCTACCTGGGATATTGGGGGGTGATCAACCTCCGATCCTGGAGTTAACTGAGGGGTGCCGCCCTGGGGAGGAGCATAGCGGCGAAGGCGCGTCGGAACCTTTGACAAAGGCTGCTGCTCCATTTAATGTTTCGGTTTGCGTAAACGTTTACGTGCAAAATTTCTTAGACACTTTTCAATCCATGCCTGAGTCCCGGCCTCCAGTTCGCGAACGGCACGGCAAGTATTTTTTGCGCAAGCGCGTTTCCCACCCCTATTACGGACAGGTTAAGACGCAATGAATCCTGCGCTGCTTCTTTTCAGTTCCTCCACCCTGGTGCATCTCTCGCCAGTTGACCTGGTCATCATTGTCTTTTACTTCGCCTTAGTGCTGGGCATTGGCCTCTATCTGAAAGGACAGGCCAACACCGGGGAAGATTTCTTCATGGCCGGACGGGAGATGACGGCCTGGGTGGCCGGGCTGGCCTTTTTATCGGCCAACTTAGGATCGCTGGAACTGATGGGCTGGGCGGGCAACTCCTATAAATACGGAATCCTCGCGGCGCATTGGTATTGGATCGGCGCCATTCCCGCCATGCTTTTCCTGGCGCTGGTCATGATGCCCTTCTACCATATCTGCAAGACGCACTCCGTGCCGGGGTATCTCAAGCTGCGCTTCGGACCGGGTGCCC
>Ga0070741_10012863_pt1 | contig 14993 bp, 12 predicted proteins | sample Coa_R1_4_FD_66440 | JGI IMG/M metagenome (GOLD analysis project Ga0070741, IMG submission 66440) | Surface soil microbial communities from Centralia Pennsylvania, which are recovering from an underground coalmine fire - Coalmine... | ecosystem: Environmental > Terrestrial > Soil > Unclassified ... | reverse complement strand
CGTCCAATCCCGGGGCTTTGGCTCGGTCTTAAATCCAAATTTTCAATCACGTTGGGTATAGATTCGATCGTCCAATCCCGGGGCTTTGGCTCGGTCTTAAATCCAAATTTTCAATCACGTCGGGTATAGAATTGACATGAACCGCCGTATACGGATCCGTACCTGCGATGGTGTGAGAGGACGGGAGCTGAAAAGCTCCCTCCTTACTCGATATTTCAGAAAGAAGCGTTTTAGCCCGCTAGAATAGGGGAACCATTAGGCTTCTCAAGCAGTGCACGGTAGTTTTCTTCTCTATCTCCAATGATGACGGAAAGTAACTGATGCCTTTCCTTCGTATAAAGCTCCCATGCCTTCTTCACGCTATAAACATTCCCAGTTTCCTCAACTTTTTGCCATTTTCTCTCCGTTAAAGTCCATTTTATTGTATCAGTTACAGCCTCACTAAAATCCCTATAATCTTCAGGAGGTGCAAATAAGAAACAAAGAGTGGAATTTAGTGCTCTATCAAATAACTGTAATGCCATAATTCCTTCTTTGACCATGCCTGAAAACGTCCAACTCTCTAAATGTGGATTATCATAGCAAAGAGTCAATAGAGTAACAGGAAACGCTGCAAAAAATTTCACTAGAGTCAGAGCAGATAAGAACAGGCCTCCTAAAGCATAAATTGGTGCTCGCGCAAGGCATGAAATGCGTCCAGCTGTATACTTTTCTATCTTTGCATCATGTTGTATCTGGACCTTGCTCCGCATAATTCGTTTTGCTATTTCAGGCGTAATCGTCGTATATTCCTTAGGGACTTCGTCAACCCACTCACCTTTTGGTGCCCTTAAATTACGTAGATTTATCATTTTTTTCCCGTCTTGTACTCTAGGGTATGATGTATAAACATCATTATTGTTATCGCGATGGTAGCTTTTTATAATAAGATCAGAACTCATTTTTATTATCCTTTGTTATTTAGTTAAGGTGTTATTATTAATATTATTATATATTTTCTTTTAATGTTCAATTCTTTTTTTTATAAATATCTAATAACGTGAATATTAATGGTTTAGGCAGCAGCGACAAGAAGAGAATATGCTGCTTCCACTGGAAACCTGGAGTTTTTGGTTCGTCAGCTTGGCAGCCAATTTTTGATCTTCGCCCGTGCCTTGCCTCTCGCTCCAGACACAAAAATTTGCGCCGCTTCCTTGCAAAAATTCTCCAGCTTTCAAGTGTCAACAGTGTATGCTGAATAATGGATCGCAACCCATTTTTTGTTCCTCAGCAAAAGGTATTGCTAGGTTTTGTTATAGAGAGGCTATTTCAGCCAGCATATATATATGGGTCGACATTATTTTCATAACTTGCAAGAGGATTCTTTAATATTTCATTTTCAAAAATGGAATGTAAAGGACATCTATAATCTACAAAGTTTTTCCATACGTATTCAACAGGCATATGTCTATTATTCCATTCATAAAATTTTTGGTGCTTCCTTTCTGTTACAGTTATTTCTATTGTGTCTGTTACTGCGTCACTAAAACTTCTATATTTAGTAGGTGGCGCAAAGAGGAAACAGAGAGTTGAGTTTGCTGCTTTATCAAATAGTATTAATGCTGCAATTCCTTCTCTTATCATGGCTGAAAATGTCCAGCTCTCTAAATGCGGGTTATTAGAGCAAAGGGCCAATAGAGTAACAGGGAATGCTGCAAAAAATTTCACAATAGTCATAGCGGATAGGAACAAGCCTCCCAATACATAAATAGGCACACGCGCAAGACACGAAATACGTCCAAGGGTGCACCTTCCCAAACGTTCTCCAAGAGTCGCATCGTATTCCTTTTGGGACAGTTTCAATGCTATTACACTTGAAGGATCAGCAAGAGAATAACCATCAGGAATTACGCTGGTGGAATCCTTCTTAAGTAGAGTCTTCTCACCGGTTCTTAAGTTGGTTAATGTAAGGTGGATGGGTCTTTTTTCCTTTATGCCGCCTTCATTCGGAGCGGTTTCCGGGTTACTTTCAGCGCAGCTGTAGTAACCATTCTGAGAATCTTTTAGAAATCTGGGGATGCCTATAGACATTTTATTATCCTTTATTTTTAATAAACTGTATTATTTTATTATTAAATAATTCGATTTATTTTTCAATCTTTTTTTGTAATTATAACAATATAATTATCAGAAGGTTAAAGGGAAAGAGGAAGTGAACGGGTGTTAGAACGAGCAAAAATGCGATTTTAAGAGGGTTTGAGAAGGAAATCTCACTTGGTCGGAGGGCGAGTCTGTCAGTGCTTTAACGGACAGACTCAATTGGGTGAGAGGGGATTATCCTTTGCGCTTGCGCTCGTTTTCATTTAGCAAACGTTTACGCAGGCGAATGAAGTTTGGCGTAACTTCAACAAGCTCATCGTCTTGGAGGAAGTCGATCGCTTGTTCAAGAGTAAAGCAGCGGGGGGGGGTAAGGATAATGTTTTCATCGCTTCCTGAGGCCCGAACGTTGGTGAGTTGTTTCCCTTTGATCACATTGACGACGAGGTCGTTATCGCGCGAATTTTCACCGACGATCATTCCTTCATACACTTCTTGACCAGGTCCGACAAAGAGGCTGCCGCGCTCTTGAACGCTGAAGCAAGCATAGGCTGTGACTTTTCCAGGGCCATTGGAGATCAGAACGCCGTTGAGGCGCCCTGGGATTTCTCCTTTATGTGGGGCATAGCTGTCGAAAACAGAGGTGAGGATGCCGAGGCCGCGGGTTGCGGTGAGGAAGTTGTTTCTGTAACCCATGAGACCGCGGGTAGGAATATAGAACTCGATTGTGGTAATGTCATGTTCATTTGTGCTTAACGAACGCATTTCTCCCTTGCGGCGGGAAAGCTCTTCGATCACGGTGCCAGAATACTCTTGAGGAACTTCAATATGAGTCAGCTCAAAAGGTTCATTGAGAACGCCATCGATTTGCTTTAGGATAACTTGAGGCTTAGAGATGGTGAACTCGTATCCTTCGCGACGCATAGCTTCAATGAGGACGGCTAAATGCAATTCACCGCGTCCGCAAACTCTTGCGGCGTCATCGCGGAAGTTTTCTTCGATCTTGAGTGAGATGTTAGCTTTTTTCTCTTGAATGAGACGGTCGCGGATCTTGTTCATCGTGACGTGCTTGCCGTCTTTCCCGACAAAAGGACCGTTGTTGACCATCATTTCCACAGAGACTGTCGGCTCAGCGATGGCAATGGGAGGAAGTTGGACGACGTGTTTAGGATCGCAAAGCGTATCGCCGATCATGATTTCTGGAATCCCTGAAATGCTGATGATATCTCCTACACCGGCTTCATCCATTTCTACTTTTTTTAAGCCGAGATAACCTTCGACTCTGACGACTTTGTGCTGTGTGGGATGACCGTTTTTGTCAACTTTTGTGATCATATCCCCTTTGCGGACTTGTCCTTCAAGGATGCGTCCACATGCCTGGCGGCCGACGAAGTCGTCATAACTCAATGTCGCTGCTTGCATGAGGAATGGGAGATCGAGTTTTCCTGGAGGATGAGGGACTTTTTCGATGATGAGCTCGAACAGGGGGCGCATATCCACTCTTGGGTCTTTGATATCCAATGTGGCAAAACCGCCCAACCCGGAAGCATAGCAGATGGGGAAGTCGAGTTGTTCATCATTTGCACCGAGTTCGACGAATAGGTCAAACGTTAAATTAAGCGCGCGGTCCGGATCAGCATGTGGGCGGTCGATCTTGTTCAGAACGACGATAGGGCGTAGGCCGATTTTTAAAGCTTGGGAGAGCACAAATCGAGTTTGTGGCATGGGGCCTTCTTGGGCGTCTACGAGAAGCAGAACACAGTTGACAAGGCCAAGGACGCGTTCAACCTCTCCTGAAAAGTCGGCATGCCCAGGAGTGTCGATAATATTAATTTTAAAATCTTCAAAGAAAACGCTTGTGTGTTTGGCAAAGATCGTGATCCCGCGCTCTTTTTCTTGATCATAGCTGTCCATCATTCTTTCGGCAGTCTTTTCATTTTCTCTAAAAATGTTTGACTGTTTGAGCATGCTGTCGAGCATGGTGGTTTTGCCATGGTCGATGTGGGCGATGATGGCGATATTGCGGATTTTTTCTGGTTGGTAGATCCCGAACTTGTTTGACATAGAGTGTGCTGACCAAAATTTAGTTTTTGTTGGGGACATTCTAAGCGACTAGGTATTTAATAGCCAGTAGTCATTATTCGACGTCAGCCCTTGAAAAATAACGAGGAAAAGGGTATGCTCGCCCCTACTTTTAGAGTGGGGTTCCTATGCAACTTTCTTCTGAAGAAGAGGTCACAAGAGCTGTAGAGGATACAGCGACCGGGGGCGGTCTGCTGGAGTCTAAGACATCCCATTTACACGATCTATTACAGGAAAAATTAGAACAAGCCTTTCACAAGCAGACTTCCACCGTCGTTCACCACGATATCGTCAAAATCGCCTCTGAACACGCTCCTGTCGACTTAGCCTATGCGGCCTCTCGGCTGCCATCCCAAGCGCGAACGATGATTTATGAAAATTTGATGGGGATCGAGGCTAAAATTGAATTTATGGTGAATACTGACAGCTCCACCCGTGTCGCTATTCTCCGCCATATCAGCGATGAAGATATGAAGAAATTATTGGAGCACATGCCCCCCGATGAGGCCGTGGACGTGCTTGAAGATATTTCTGAGCGCAGGTTCCGCAGAGTTGTCGAAATGCTTGAGGCAAGCAAGGCTCTTAAAATCCGGGAGATTAAAAAGCATCGGCGCAATACAGCTGGGCGTTTGATGACCAATGAATTTTTCGCTTTCTCGATGGATGTAACGATTGGCCAGGCATCCTTGCATATTCGCGATAATCCTGGCATCGATCTCACGCGACAGGTGTTCGTTTTAAATCAGGCTGGTGAGCTGCAGGGCTATGTTCCGGCGCGCAATATGATTGTGAACGCTCCTCACCTCCCTTTGAAGCAGGTGATGAAGCCGATTTTGCATAAAGTGACTCCAGATACCTCGCGCGAAGAGGTTGTGGAGATTGTAGAGCGTTATAAGATTTCTGCGCTGTGCGTTGTCGATCCGAGCGATAGTTTGCTCGGCGTAATCACTTATGAAGATGTTCTCGATGCGCTCGAGGACATCAACGATGAGACGATTGCCAATATGGCGGGTACTGCGGAGAAAGTGAGTGAGCATGAGCCCTTGGTGAAGCGCTTTTTTTCACGCGCTCCTTGGCTTATTGTTACTCTTTGCGCAGGATTGATCAACGTAGGCGTGATGTCTTCCTTTCAAAATTATGTGGGAGGCGTTCTTACTTTTGTGATGTTTTTTGTGCCGCTGATCACGGGGATGTCGGGCAATATCGGAATTCAGTGTAGTACGATTTTGGTGCGCAGTATGGCGCTTGGCCTGATTTCTTTGGGGAATCGGACAGAAACCGCATTAAAAGAATTGCTTGTGGGATTTACGACAGGGACGATTTTTGGTGTGATTTGTGGTTTTATTGTTTATTTATTGGACTTTGCGGGTATTTCGGGAGTCGATGTTAGTCCTGCAGCTGTTGGGTTAATTGTGGGAACGGGCCTGACGGGAGCTTGTCTAGCCGGTACGGCGTTGGGTGTTTTTTCACCACTTTTCTTCATCCGAATCGGCGTGGACCCCGCGGTTGCTTCTGGGCCGATTGTGACGGCGTTTAATGACTTTTTATCCATGTCAATCTATTTTTTAATCGCGATTGGATTGAGCGCATTGCTTTTTTAAAAAAGCTCTTTTTGCCCTTGCTATTTTCAAGAATCGGTCCTATATTCAGGCATTGAGCGACTCCCGGAGGCATGCGGAACGTGAGTAGAGGCGAAGAGTCTAATGACTCTGATGAAAAGGATCGAGTTGGAGAGGTAGCAACCCGTCCAAATTTTAAAAAGACAGCATGCAGCTTAACGAATAAGCAGCTTAAAGATTTACTACCAAAAGCACTGGGCAGCATCGGCGCAATGCAGCGCGACCGCCCCGACTTGATCATGGCGGCGTGGCCGCAGGTCATCGGCGAAAAACTTGCTTCCATGGCGAAAGCGATCTCGTTTGATAAGGGAATTCTTTATGTTAAGGTGGGTAACTCCACATTATATAGCTTGCTCGCTCAGCATGAGCGTGGTCGCTTGCTGAAGAGTTTGAGAGAAAAGTTTCCCTCGGTAGAGATAAAGAATATTAGTTTTCGCATGGGTTGATCATGCATATAGCATGTCTCAGAAATTTTGAATTAGAGTTTAAGGTATGACGACAATGACCAAAGAAAATCAATACGATGCCAGTTCTATTACTGTTCTTGAAGGTCTTCAAGCGGTACGCGAGCGTCCGGGGATGTACATCGGCGATACCCATACCAACGGCTTGCACCAACTCGTCTATGAGGTTGCCGACAACAGCGTCGACGAGGCCCTCGCTGGGCATTGTTCTGAGGTCACAATTACTTTGCACAAGGACAATTCTGTCACCATTGAAGACGACGGCAGGGGAATTCCTGTAGGGCGCCATGAAAAGGAATCGCAGAAACAAGGTCGCGATGTCTCCGCTCTCGAGGTCGTCATGACGATCCTCCATGCGGGGGGTAAATTTGACAAAAATACTTATAAAGTTTCCGGTGGTCTTCATGGGGTTGGCGTTTCATGCGTGAATGCACTTTCAAAAAAAATGATCGTCGAGGTATGCCGCGACGGAAAGCGCTATGCGATGGAGTTTTCTAAAGGTAAGCCGATGACGGGCTTAAAAGTTCTTGGAGATACAGATAAACACGGCACAAAAGTCACCTTTTATCCCGACGATACGATTTTCTCTATTACTGTTTTCGATTACGACATCTTACTAAAGAGATTTCGAGAACTGGCTTTCTTGAACAAAAACCTTAGGATCAATTTCCGCGACGAAAGAGACACGGTTCCTACAGAAGTGAGTTTCTGCTACGCAGGCGGAGTTCTCTCTTTTGTGGAATTCCTCAATGAAAACAAAACGCCTTTATTCCCTAAGCCGATTTATATCCACGGCTCAAAGGAAATGTCCGATGGATTGCTTGAGTTTGAAGTGGCGATGCAATGGAATGACACGTACACCGAAAATCTGCACTCTTACGTCAACAACATCACGACACGCCAAGGCGGAACTCATGTGACAGGATTTAGCACAGCACTCACACGCGTGCTTAACCAGTATATCAAAGGTCACAACTTGCTTAAAAGTGACAAGATGTCTGTGGCAGGCGATGATATGCGCGAAGGACTTACTGCTGTTATTTCTGCAAAAGTCCCCAATCCCCAGTTCGAAGGTCAGACAAAACAACGCCTCGGCAACGGAGAAGTGGCATCGATTGTTCAACAAATTGTCGGAGAAGAGCTCACGACATTTTTAGAAGAGAATCCTGTTATCGCCCGCTTAATCGTCGAAAAATCGATCCTGGCAGCTCAGGCGAGGGAAGCAGCGCGCAAAGCGCGTGAGTTAACGCTGCGCAAAACAGCTCTAGATAGCGCTAGGCTTCCGGGAAAGCTGACCGATTGCCAAGAAAAAGATCCCGCTCTGTGCGAAATTTACATCGTTGAAGGAGATTCTGCGGGAGGGTCTGCAAAAACCGGTCGCGACCGAAGATTCCAGGCGATTCTGCCTATCCGCGGTAAGATCCTTAACGTTGAAAAAGCGCGACTCGAAAAGATCTTACAGAACACTGAAGTCGGTTCGATGATCTCCGCTTTTGGCTGCGGAATTGGAGCAGACAACTTTAATTTGGAAAAACTTCGCTACCATAAGATCATCATCATGACGGATGCTGACGTCGATGGTTCTCATATCCGTACTCTGCTGCTCACTTTCTTTTATCGCCACATGCCAGCCTTGATTGAAAATAATTTCATTTACATCGCCCGCCCTCCGCTTTATCGCGTCACGCGCAAAAAGGTCAGCCGCTACATCCACAGCGAAAAGGAAATGGATGAGTATCTCTTGAGCCTCGGAACGAGCGACGTCCAAGTGAAGCTGACAGGGCACACGGATGCGATCGCCAAAGAACAGATCCCGAAGATGCTCGAAGTGATTCGCGATGTGGAAAATCTGATTCTCTCCATTGAACGTAAAGGAGTATCCTTCCGGGAGTTCTTAAGTGCTAAAGACGCCCGCGGTAGACTTCCCAGCTTTCAAGTGAAATTAGGAGATGAAGCCCGTTTCATTTTTTCCGAAGAGGAATTTGTCGAGATCAAAAAACAAGACGAAGAACTTCAGCGTAAGCGCCATCTGGAAACGCTTGCGGCTATCCCAGAAGGCGAGCAGACTGAAGAGATGAAAGCGTTCAGAGCAAGAGGACTCCCTTTCGTGGAGCTTTACGAGCAAAGCTTCCTCGACGACTTGAAAAATCGCCTTGCCGCTTACAATTTCTCTCTCGACCAGTATGTCGCTGCGGATGGAAAACTTTTCGACATCGTCGACGAAGAAGGGAAAGAGCAGCCTGTTTACACCCTTAAAGAAGGGATTGAGATGTTCCGCGCCAACGGCCGCAAAGGCATCGAAATCCAGCGCTACAAGGGTCTTGGAGAGATGAATGCAGACCAATTGTGGGAAACTACCATGGATCCGGCCCGCCGCACACTCATCCGTGTCACACTCCCCGATGCTATTGCGGCAGACCACATGTTCACCATGTTAATGGGAGAAGAAGTGCCCCCACGTAGAGCGTTTATCGAAAGGTTTGCGTTGTCTGTTAAGAATTTGGATATCTAAAAGAGAGCAAGTAGACATGTCCTACACTAAAGATGAAATCATCATACCGCGCAACGTCGAAGAAGAGGTCAAGGAAAGCTACCTCCGCTATTCTATGTCTGTGATCATTTCTCGCGCTCTCCCCGACGTGCGAGACGGGCTAAAACCTTCCCAACGCCGCATTCTTTACGCCATGCGCATGCTTAACTTGAGTCCCGGTGGAAAGCATAGAAAGTGCGCTAAAATTTCGGGCGACACTTCGGGCGACTTCCATCCCCACGGCGAATCCGTCATTTACCCGACCCTCGTCCGTATGGCCCAGCCTTGGGCGATGCGTTACCGCCTGGTCGATGGACAGGGTAACTTCGGTTCGGTCGACGGAGATCCACCCGCTGCGATGCGTTATACGGAAGCGCGCCTCACTCACTCCTCCATCGCGCTCATGGAAGACTTGGAAAAAGATACCGTCGAAGTCGTTCCCAACTACGACGAGACAAAAACAGAACCCACTGTTTTTCCTGCGAAATTCCCCAATCTTCTCGCAAACGGCTCATCTGGAATTGCCGTCGGCATGGCGACGAACATCCCTCCTCATAACTTAGGAGAATTGATCGCAGCAACCTTATTACTGATCGACAATCCTCAAACTTCTATCGAACAGATCATGGAAGTGATGCCGGCCCCTGACTTCCCCACAGGTGGAGTCATTTGCGGTTACCGCGGTATTAAAGAAGCTTTCCACACAGGAAGAGGCAAGTTAATCTTGCGCGGCGTCATCCGCGTTGAAGATCAAGATGGTGCTGGAGACAGACAACGTCTAGTGATCGATGAGATCCCTTATAACATCAGTAAAGGCGATCTCGTTAAAAAAATTGCCGATCTCGTTAATGAGAAGACAATCCCAGGCATTTCCGACATTCGCGACGAATCGGATAAAGACGGCATGCGCATCGTTATCGAGCTCAAGCGCGGCGAAATCCCCGATGTCACCATTAATCAGCTCTTTAAATTCACCGATCTTCAAGTCACTTTTGGTTGCAACATGCTGGCGCTCGACAAAGGGCTCCCACGCGTCATGAACATCAAGCAGCTCATCAGTGCATGGATTGAACATCGCATCGAAGTCATCCGCAGAAGAACACGCTTTGAGCTTGCTAAAGCTGAAGCAAGAGCTCACATTTTAGAAGGTTTCTTAAAAGCACTAGACCATCTCGATGAAGTCGTTAAGCTCATCCGCAATTCGGAGAATAAGGAAGCGGCAAAAGCGGAGCTCATCGCTACTTACGCCATGACAGAGCGACAAGCAACCGCGGTTCTCGAGTTGCGCCTGTATCAACTCACAGGCCTGGAAAGAGAGAAGATCGAAAATGAATACAATGAACTTCTCGCCAAAATCGCTCACTATCGCGCGGTTTTAGCATCGGAAGAAATGGTACGCGGGATCATCAAAGATGAGCTCGGCGATTTGAAGAGACATCACGGCTCTGATCGCAAAACTAAGATCATTGCTGCAGAAGGGGAATTTAACATTGAAGATCTCATCCCAGATCTTCCGGTGATCATCACCATTTCCGAAGATGACTATATCAAGAGAATGCCCGTGGATACGTTCCGCGAGCAAAGGCGCGGCGGTCAAGGCGTTATCGGGCTAGAGATGAAAAAAGAGAGCGATGTCCTGAAAGACATCTACGTCTGCACGACGCATGACTACCTCCTCATTTTCACAACACTTGGGCGTTGCTATTGGCTCAAAGCTTGGGAAATCCCAGAAGCGGGCAGACGTTCGAAAGGAAAGGCTCTTATCAATCTCCTCGAGGACATTCGTCCTGAAGAAAAGATTGCAACTGTCCTTTGCGTGAAAAATTTTGAAGCGACAGATGCATACATTCTTCTCGCCACCCGTCTAGGTGTCGTTAAAAAAACCGAACTTTCCTCCTTCAGCTCGCCGCGCAAAAAAGGCGTCTATGCGATTAACATCGATGAAGGGGATGAGGTCATTGCTGCTCGTTTGACTCGAGAAAACCAAGAAGTGATGCTCTTTACTAAGGGTGGGATGGCGGTCCGCTTCGATCAAGGTCAGGTAAGACCAATGGGCCGCGTCGCTAGAGGCGTCCGCGGAGCTAAATTGCGCGATGAAAAAGATGCTGTCGTTTCTTGCGAAGTTGTGAACGGCAATGAAAGCATTCTCGTCGTTTGTGAAAACGGCTACGGAAAACGCTCACTTGTCGAAGACTTCCGCAAGACAAATCGCGGCGGCGTTGGCGTCCGATCTATCATCATCAGCGACCGCAATGGCCTTGTCGTTGGAGCTGCTTCTGTTACCGATAAAGATGGCATCGTCATGATGTCTAATACCGGTCAGACATTGCGCATCAACATGAAGGATGTACGCGTGATGGGACGTTCAACACAAGGCGTCCGCCTTGTCACACTCCACGAAGGCGATCTTCTCGTCGGCGTTCAAAAAATTGAGCATCACGAGAATGACGAAGAAACTCCTGTAGCAGAAAGCCCAAATACTTCCTCTGCTCCTAGTGAACCAGAAACTGAAATACCTTCAGAAGAATCGCCTACAGAGTAAACATTTCTCAAGGGGCGGTCTGGTAAAGACTGCCTCTTCAATTACAATTGGTCTTATGGCAAAAAAAGGTCTTTTCATCACCTTCGAAGGAGGGGATGGCGCGGGTAAATCGACCCTTATTGAAAAAATCTACCAAAACCTCATTCAAAGCGGTTTTGATGTGTTTCAAACAAGAGCTCCTGGAGGAACGAAAATCGGACAAGAGATCCGCAATCTCGTCCTTCACAAGCAGGATGCTTTGTTGTCAAAGCGCTGCGAGCTCTTGCTCTTTCTCGCTGATCGCGCCCAACACGTCGAAGAAAAAATCCTGCCGGCTCTTCGAGAAGGGAAGATCGTTCTGTGCGACCGCTTCAATGATTCTTCGATTGCTTACCAGGGGGGAGCGAGGGGGCTCACACCCCAAATTGTGGCAGGACTCTGCGATTTTGCTTGCGATGGGCTTCGGCCTGATTTAACCTTATACCTTGATCTCGATCCAAAGATCGGTTTCGAACGCGTGCAAAAAGCAGGGATTTCTAAGGACCGAATCGAGTCAGAAACGATGGAATTTCATCAAAGAACCCGAGAAGCTTTTAAACAGATCGCTAGAAATGAGCCCACGCGCTTTATCATCATCGACGCCTCGAAGAGTCCTGATGAAGTTTACAATCTAGGACAAGAGAAAATTGATGCCCTTCTCCAAACTCATCAAAAATGATCTCGCAAAATCTGCGTTGCAACGCATGGTCTCGCAAAGCAGCGTGCCCAACACTCTTCTTTTCTATGGACCCGACGGTGTAGGAAAAGGCTTGTTCGCCATCGCTCTTGCCGAACTTTTAATGGGCCCTCGCCACGCGTCAAAACTAGCATCTCGAAACCACCCCGATTTGCACATCTATAAACCTGAAGGAAAAAGCTCGATTCACACCGTGGAAACCATCCGTAAGCTCATCGAAGAAACATCCCTTCCCCCTTATGAAGCTCCTGTGAAAGTGTTTATCCTTCACGACGCGCACCAAATGCTTCCCTACAGCAGCAACGCTCTTCTCAAAACATTAGAAGAACCACCTTTCCACTGCTATTTCATCCTCCTTACCAGTTCTTTAGATTCCATCCTTCCTACGATTGCCTCGCGCTGCCGCAAAGTGCCCTTCTTTCCCATTCCCCAGCCCGACATCGAAGCCTTCATTAAAGACAAGTGGGGAAAGAAACCAGACGAAGCGCGCCGCGTGGCATTCCTTTCCCACGGCTCCCTTGCCAAAGCCAAGCAACTTCTCGAAAATGCGCAACTTGCGTGGCGCCACCCACTCCTTGAAATTCTCTCTCTCAACCTTCCTAGTGATTACGCCCAATTCCAGAGACTCCTCCTCGAGCTTGAAAAAAGCAGCTCCCTGGAAGAGAAAGAAGACGAAGCGCCCCCTATCGACAGCGATGCCATCCTCGAAGAAATCGTTGCGTGGTATCGCGACCTTCATCTCCTCAAAGAGCAAGTCGCCCCCGAGTATCTCTACCATCTCGACAGCATGGACCGCCTTAAGCTCGCTCTTTCCAGTCCTATCCCCCCGCTTGAAAAAGTCCTCGATAAAATCGGCCAGGCGCATTTGGCTCTGCAGCGCAACGTCTCCTTACGCAGCGCCTTGGACCACTTCTTCCTTTCTACATAATTTAATAAAAACACCCAGATGATGTAATTGGGTTTTTTTGTTAAATTATGAATAAAGGTTTAAATATCATGAGATCACCAGCTGTTCTACTTACCCTAGCCCTGCTTCTAGAGAAACCCTATTTTACTTCTAAGGAAGCTAGAGACATAGGGGTACATTCTGCCGTCCTTTCTCATTATGTCAAAACTGGTCGTCTAAAAAGGATACGAAGAGGGGTGTACCAGAGGGTTGACTATCAGAATCCCTGTGCTTTTCGATGGGAAGATCTTGTAGAAGTGGTCTATTCAGTTAAAGGGGGGGTTGTTTGTCTTATTTCCGCACTCGCTATTTATGATCTAACGGAGGAAATCCCTCGCCAGCATTGGATCGCCATTCGTCATGGTACATCTGTCAAGGCTACCCCAGGTCTGAAGGTTGTTCGATACCGTGATATACAGCTCGGAAGAACGGAGGTAGAACTGGAGGGCACCAAGATTCCTATATTTGATCGCGAGCGTACGATTATTGATGCCTTTCGCCTACTTAGCCGTGAAACTGCGATTAAGGCATTGAAAGCTGCAATAGCCAAGGGCGGTAAAAATAGAATTGATTTCGTGAAACTCCAAGAGTATGCTAAAAGGCTTCGATTTAATATCTCTCCCTATCTGATGAGTATAACAGCATGATTAAGGAACAGACGCTAAAAGATAGGCTTCAGGCAGTGGCCCGAGAAAGAAATATCCATTTTAACGCTTGTTGGAAGCAACTCCTGCTTGAGCGGTTTCTAGCTCGCCTGGCTAGTTCAACACACTCTAATAAGTTCATCTTTAAGGGCGGTTTTCTTCTTTCATATTTGATGGAGATAGGACGGGAGACGACGGATCTGGATTTCCTGCTTACGCGCATGAAGGTTGAAGAGAGAGAATTACAAGGGACCTTTGAGCAGATCCTTTCCGTCCCTTCAGAAGATGGATTTACCTTTTCCTTCGACTCGATTGAATTGCTTAGCCAACCGCATATGGACTATCCTGGATATCGCGTTGTCTTAAGCACAGCATTTGCAAAAATGAAAGATAAAGTCCAGGTCGACGTAGGAGTAGGGGATATTGTTGTCCCGCTAACTCGTGAAATCCCCTAGTGCAGTATCGAAGCAAACCCTTCTTTGAGAATGCTATTCCTCTTCTCGTGTATCCTGTTGAGACTATTTTCTCCGAAAAACTAGAGACGATCCTTTCTAAAGGACCGAATAACAGTCGCATGAAGGACTATCATGATCTTATTCTCCTTATCCGTAATGAAGGAATGCTTAACTTAGACAAACTGAAAGAAGCAATGACCAGCACTTTTTCTAATCGTAGAACGTCTCTTCGCCCGATTGAATTCGATAAGAGCTCGCTAAATGCCATACAAAAGCTTTGGATAGCACATCTACATGGTCTTGGGGATAACGCCCAGGACTTCGAGCTATCTAAAGAGATTACTGCTGTGATTGAAGAGGTGAATAGGTATGTTGCTGCTGTTAATGGAATCGCGAATGTCGAAAAGATTTCTCTGGAGACCCAATCGCCGATATGAAAGATTCCTTTTTGTTTCTATCTCTACCCCGTTGCGCCGCGTTCTGGACCACTTCTTTCCGGCTTTATACTGCCAATTTATCTCCCTTAACTTACACACGAACAAAATCATGTTATCAAAGAGATGAAAAAGTGTCTTTGAAGAGCTTAGGAAGAATGCGAGGAGAAATTTTCGACTATCAGATGCTTATCCGCCACTCAATCATAAAACTTTAATATTTGACCGGTGGGTATTACCACCGATCAAATCTTTGCTTAAGGTGCTAGAAAGACCGTTTGGATCCAATGCATGGTCAAATCGCGGATCTTTGCGATAGTCGCTTCCTTTTTAGTCTCGTTGACCTTGTCTATTTGCTTCTGTACATCCACTGAAGCAAGCGTTCGATCTTGGCACAGCTCCTCGATCTTGTTGAAAGCCTCATTCTCAATAGACTCAAACTCATCCTTGTTTTCTTCGACGACCTTTGTTTGCCATTCCTCAGAG
>Ga0070741_10012862_pt1 | contig 14994 bp, 19 predicted proteins | sample Coa_R1_4_FD_66440 | JGI IMG/M metagenome (GOLD analysis project Ga0070741, IMG submission 66440) | Surface soil microbial communities from Centralia Pennsylvania, which are recovering from an underground coalmine fire - Coalmine... | ecosystem: Environmental > Terrestrial > Soil > Unclassified ... | reverse complement strand
GCTTCCGTCAGCTTGCGCTTGAGCGTTCGTTCACGCGAGAGGTAGAGGTTGCGCACGAGCTCCTGCGTGATCGTCGACCCGCCCTGCACGATCCGGCCGGCGCGCACATCGGCGACGACCGCGCGTGCAATGCCGATCACGTCGATGCCGCCGTGCCGGTAGAAGCGGCGGTCTTCGATGGCGACGGTCGCCTTCGGGACCCATGAGCTGATCTGCCCCCACGACACCGGTGTGCGATTGCGCTCGGCCGGGATGACCCCGAGCTCGCTCCCGTTCGCCGCGAAGACGATGGAGTTCTGGCCGACCGCCACGGGCCGCAGCGCGCTGAGGTCGCAGCTCGAGCTGAACGCAGCCTCGCCGCCGAGCGTCGCCGCGACGAGCACGAAGGGTGCGAGCACCAGCACGACGGCGATGAGCTTCTTGCGACGCCCCTGCTTGCGGAGACTCTCCCGCCGCTTCCGCCGGCGATACTCGCTCACGAGAAGATCCCTGCAGCCCGCAGCCGCGAATGCGCACGCAGCCGCAGCTCGCCCTCGAGCCGCAGCGCCGCGGCGGCGTCGGGCGCGGCCGCCCGCACGGTCAACGTCGCGTTGCCGTCGAGGCCGCTGACGACCACCTCCGGGCGGTCCTCGCGCTCCACCTCCTCACGCAGCGCCACGACTGCCGCCTCGAGGTCGGCCGCGAGCGGCAGCTGCAGCGTGATCTCGGCGACCGTCTCCCGGCTGCGGATCGACGAGTTGAGGATGGGGTCGGACGAGAGCTTGCTGTTCGGCACCACGAGCCGCGTCCCGTCCGCAGAGCGGATGAAGGTGTACATGACGCCGATCTCCTCGATCACCCCGTCGACGCCACCGTAGGTGACGCGGTCGCCGAGCCGGACGGGCTGTGTGAGCGCGATGAGGATGCCGGCGACGAAGTTGCTGAGCGTCTGCTGCGATGCAAAGCCGACGATGATTCCGAGCACCGCCGACGATGCGAGGAGGCCGCCTGCAACCGCACGCACCTGCGGTATGACGAGCAGCGCCGAGAAGAAGCCGATGACGAGGATCGCGACACTGACGCTCCGGCGCAGGACGCGATAACGCGTCGCCGCCTCCGGCGGCAGCGTCTTGTGGCGCAGCCAGAAGTCGATCACCCGCTCGAGGATCCAGACGGCCGCGAAGACGCCGGCGGCGATGACGATGCGGTGCCAGAACGGCATGCGGTCTTCCTACTTCGACGCGGGGCCGTCCAACTCTTCAACCGGGCGGCGACCGGCGAAGCCGTCCTCGACGCGATGCCAGTAGCGGATCGCGTCCTCGCCGAGCTTCCAGCACAAGAGGACGGTCTCGCCGCGATGCAGGGCGGGGAAGTCGATGAGCCCCTCGTCGAGGTCCTTCACCTGGGCGCCGTGCTCCGCGATCGCGTCGATCGTGCGCGCGAGCGATCGCGCCTCGCGCTCCACGGCAGCGGTCGCGTCGGCGAGAACGGCCGGAGGAATCCCTCCGCCGTTCCCGCGGATGCGGCCCTCCAGCACCTCCTGCTGCTCGAGCGCCGCGACGTGCGCGCGGCGGTGCTCGACCAGCTGCTCGACGAGCGGCCGGACCTGCTCGAGCTCGACGTTCGCCTCCTCCGGACTGAAGTGCCTCATCGTGTACAGCCTAGGATCAGCCGGTGAGCCGCGCACGCCTCGCAGCCTGGTCCGGACTCGTCGGCGCCATCGCGGCGCTCAACTACGGCGCGCGGTTCAGCGGCGCGAAGACATCGAGCAACGACGTCTACACGTTCTCCGCGTTCGCGGGCGGCCTCGTCGTCTACCTCATCTGGCTCGGTGCCGTTCTCTGGATCGCGTCCGGCCGCCGCGACCTGCTCGCGCTCCGCCGGCCGGCGTCGATCGGACGGGCGGCCGGGCTCGCCGTCTCGGCCGTCGTCTTCATCTGGGTCGTCGAGGCGATCGTCTCCGTCATCCCGCTGCCCGAGAGCCCGGGCAAGGAGCAGGGCCTTGCGCCGACGCACTGGGAGCCGAAGCACGCAGCTGCGTTCGGCGCAAACGTCTTCCTCTTCGCCGTCGTCGCACCCGCCGTGGAGGAGCTGACGTTCCGCGGCGTCGGGCAGTCACTGCTCGCGTTCCTCGGACGGTGGCCGTCGATCGTCGTCGTCGGCGTGACCTTCGGGCTCGCGCACGGCCTCGTCGAAGCGCTGCTCGTGCTCGTCCCGTTCGGGATGGCCCTCGCGTGGCTGCGCAGCCGGACCGACAGCGTCTACCCGGGGATGGTCGTGCACGGGCTGTTCAACGGCGTCGCGCTCGCCGCCGCAGTCCTGACCTAATCCGAGTCCTCTTCCTCTTCTCCGTCCTCGACGGCGAAGTCCTCGGGAGTCACCTCGTCGAGGAAGTGCCGGAACTTCGCAACCTCCTCGTCGAGGCGCTCCTGGTCGATCTCCTCGCCCTCGAACTCGATCGCCGACTCCTCGATAACGCGGTCGGCGGCGAAGATCGGCGCTTCGGCGCGAATCGCGAGCGCGATCGCGTCGGACGGCCGCGAGTCGATCTCGATCTCGCCACCGTCCTGTTGGAGCGTGATCTGCGCGTAGAAGGTGTTCTCCCGAAGCTCGGTGACCGTGATGCGTACGATCTGCGCGCCGAGCTGCTCGAGCATGTCGCTGAGCAGGTCGTGCGTCATCGGTCGCGGCGGCGCCTGACTCTGGAGCTTCATGAGGATCGCGGCTGCCTCGGGGTGGCCGATCCAGATCGGGAGGAACTTGTTGCCCTCGGCGGTCTTCAACAGAACGATCGGCTGCTTGCCGACCAAGTCGAAGCTGACGCCGTAGATGTGCATCTCCTGCATCCCCGACCTCGGACCGAATATAGCTCAGGTCGCCTCGCGCAAACCCCGTATCCGGAGCGCGCCACGGCTCGTTCAGGCGAGGATGGCAGCTCACTGGCTCGACGACATCGAGGCCTTCGAGGCGATCTCGCAGGATGCGGAGGCGCGCCGGATCTTCCTGCGCATGTCCGCCCTCTCGGGGGGCGGGTCGATGCCGTTCTTCCTCGAGGAGCTCGCACAGGAGCGCGGTCTGGACGACGCGATGAAGAGCCAGCTGGCGGAGATCGCCGCCGACCAGGGCTTCCTCCTCGCGGTCGAGGAATACCTGCGCCGCACGCGAATCGCCCATTAGCCGCCGCTACAATCCACGCGCTCGCGGGCGATTAGCTCAGTCGGTTAGAGCGCCGCTCTGATAAGGCGGAGGTCCGTGGTTCGAATCCACGATCGCCCATCCCCGATCTAGGTGAGGAGCAGGCCGGCCATGCGCCGGCGGGCGATCCAGATGCCGAGAGCGCCAAGCGCGACGAGATAGCCGGCGTTCAGGAGATCGGTCGGACCGACGGTGCCGAGCGTCAGCGAGCGCACGAGCACGATGGCGTTGTAGAGCGGGGAGAAGCGCACGATCCACTGGATCGCGACCGGGTAGACGCTGAGCGGATAGAACGTCGCGCTGAACAGGAACATCGGCAGCTGGACGAGCTGCACGAGGTCGAAGTCCGCCCACGTGCGAATGAACGTGGAGGCGCCGATGCCCATCCCGGCGAAGCCGAAGCCGACGACGACCGCGGCCGGCAGCGCGAGCAGTCCCCACCACGAGTGGATGAGGCCGAGCGCGGCCGCGGTCACGACGAAGCCGGCGGCGTAGAGCAAGCCGCGGAACTGCGCCCACGAGGTCTCGCCGAGCGCAACGTCCGTCGGGCCGAGCGGCGTCGCGAGCACTGCGTCGTACACCTTCGCGTAGCGCAGCTTCCAGAACACGTTCGTCGTCGCGTCGTAGATCGCCCCGTTCATCGCCGACGACGCAAGCAGCGCCGGCGCGATGTAGCTCGCGTACGACACTCCGTTTACGTGACCGACGAAGTGGCCGAGCCCGAAGCCGAGCGACGCGAGGTAGAAGAGCGGCTCGAACAGCCCGCTGAAGATGATCAGCCACGAGCGCCGGTACACCATGAGGTTGCGCTCGAACAGCAGATGGCCACGCGTGCCGGCGAATGTCGTCATCGCACGAGCCTCCTCGTGTAGCTGCGCTCCGCAAGCCACAGGCCGGCGGCGGCGAAGACGGCGAGGTATGCGACGTGCGCGAGTGCGAGCCCCCACGTCACCGTGCCGAGCGTCAGATGCCGCGCGAGATCGACGCCGTGCCACAGCGGGGTCGCGTAGGCGAGCTCGCGCAGCCCCTGCGGAAGGCGCGTGACTGGGAAGAACGTCCCGGAGAAGAGGAACAGCGGGACGACGCCGAACCGGAAGATCGCCGCCAGGTAGCTGTCCTTCGGCGCCCACGCTGCGAATGCGGCCAGCGGCGCGCTGAACGCGACGCCGACGAGCACTGCGACCGGCCACGCGAGCAGCGCATACGGCGAGTGCAGGGTGCCGAACGCCGCGAGCGCGATGAGGTAGAGACCGGTCGACGCTGCGACTCGCGATGCGAAATAGAGCTGGTGACCGACCACGACGTCGCGGACCCGCAGGGGTGCGGCGAGCATCGCGTGATAGACGCGCGTCCACTTCATCGCCGCCATCACGGGCCACGTGCTCTCGAAGGCGGCGATGTTCATGCCGGCGGCGACGAGCATCCCCGGCGCCACGTACGTCACGTACGAGACCCCCAGTGGGTGCGCGCCGTGATTGACGAGCTTGCCGAGACCGACGCCGAGTGCCGCCAGATAGAGAACTGGGTTGAGGATGCTCGACACGACGCTTGCCCGCCACAGCCGCTTGTACGACGTCACCCAGTGCTCGTATGCATGGAGCGCTCCTGTCATCAATCCACCAGCGTGCGGCCGGTGAGCCGGAGAAAGACGTCCTCGAGCGTCGAGCGGCGGACGAGGACGCTCTGCGGGTTCAGTCGCTCGTGCGCGACCTGCACGAGCGCATCGCCGTCGTCGGTGTAGAGCAGCACGCGGTCCGGCAGCTGCTCGACCCGGGCGACACCGCCGTCGAAGACGCCGTCCACCTCCGGTGTGTCCCCCGCGAAGCGAAGCTCGACGACTTCGCGCGTCGACAGCCGTTGGATGAGCTCGAGCGGCGAGCCTTCCTCGGCGATCTTCCCCTGGTGCATGATCACGAGCCGGTCGCAGAGCTGCTCCGCCTCGTCCATGTAATGCGTCGTCAGCACGAGCGTGACCCCTCGCTGCTTGAGCCGGAAGAGGCGGTCCCAGACGACGTGGCGCGCCTGCGGGTCGAGCCCGGTCGTCGGCTCGTCGAGCAGCAGCACATCCGGGTCGTTGACGAGCGAGCGCGCGATCGTCAACCGGCGCTTCATCCCGCCCGAGAGCGGCTCGACGGGATCGCCGGCACGCTCGGACAGCTGTACGAAGTCGAGCAGCTCGTCGGCGCGGCCGCGCAACTCCCTGCGCGAGAGGCCGAAGTAGCGGCCGTAGATGACGATGTTCTCGCGCACCGTCAGCTCGTTGTCGAGCGTGTCCAGCTGGGGGACGACCCCGAGTCGGGCACGGATCGCCGGGCCGTCCCTCCCGGGATCGAGCCCGAGCACGCGCAGCGTCCCGCCCGACACCGGCGAGACGCAGCCGATCATCCGCATCGTCGAGCTCTTGCCGGCGCCGTTGGGGCCGAGAAAGCCGAAGGCCTCGCCCTTGCGGACGTCGAAGTCGATCGCGTCGACGGCTGTCAGCGCGCCGAACCGCTTCGTCAGGCTGCGTGCATGGATGAGCGCGCCGGTGTCGGACACGCTCCGAGGCTACATACGGGCAGAGACCCTCTCGAACGCTTCCGCGATCTCCTCGAGCTCGTGCTCGTCGGCGAAGACGAGCTCGACGCGGCCGGCGGCCACCTTTGCGTGGAAGCCCGTGATCCGCTGCAGCGCATCACGGACACGGGCTGCCAGCGCAGGGTCGACCGGCGTCGCACGCACGCGGGGCTTCTGCTTCGCGCCGGCCCACTTCGCGCGCTGCTCGGCAACGCGCACCGAGAGCCCCTTCTGCACGATCTCCCGAGCGAGCCGGCGGCGGCCCTCGTGGTCGGGGACTGCGAGCACGGCCCGTGCGTGCCCTTCGCTCAGCTGCCCCCGCTCGACCATGCCGAGGACGTCGTCCGGAAGCTCGAGCAGGCGGATCCGGTTGGAGACGGATGGTTTCGACCGGCCGACTCGATCCGCTACGTCGCCGAGCGCGAGCGCGAACTCGTCGATGAGCACCGCATACGCCCGCGCTTCCTCGACGGCGGTGAGCTGCTCGCGCGCGACGTTCTCGACGAGGCCGAGCAGGAGCGTCTCTCGATCGTCCGTCTCGCGCACGACCGCGGGGACGGTCGCGCGGCCCGCCTCGCGCGCAGCCCGCCAGCGACGCTCGCCCGCGACGATCTCGTAGCCGCCGGCGGTGCGCGGCCGCACGAGCAGCGGCTGGATGACGCCCTGCGTACGGATCGACTCCGCCAGGCCCGAGCCGGCCTCGCCGTCGAAACGCTTGCGCGGCTGCCGCGGATTCGGGTGGATGACGTCGACCGGAAGATCGAGCAGCTCGGCCGCGCTCGGCTCCGCACCGCCCATCAACAGCTCGAGGCCGCGGCCGAGCCCGCGCCTGCTACTTGCGCTCGACAAGCTCCATCGCCACCTTCCAATACGCGTCCGCTCCAGCGGAACGGCGGTCGTATGCGATCGCAGGCAACCCGTGGCTCGGGGCCTCGGCCAGGCGGACGGAGCGCGGCACCGACGTCCTGAACACGAGCGTCCCGAAGTGCCTGCGCACCTCGGCCTCGACGTCCTGCGCCAACCTCGTGCGGGTGTCCACCATCGTCAGCAGGACGCCGCCGATGCCGAGACCCGGGTTGAGCCGTCGCCGGACGAGGTCGATCGAGTGCATCAGCTGCGTCAAGCCCTCGAGCGCGTAGTACTCGGCCTGCACGGGGACGAGCACGCGATGTGCCGCCGCGAGCGCGTTGACCGTCAACGGGCCGAGCGCGGGCGGGCAGTCGACGAAGACGAAGTCGTAGCTCGACGCTCCCGACGCGAGCGCCTGTGCGAGATAGCGCTCGCCGTCCTCGCGTGCGGCGAGCTCGACGACGGCGCCGGCGAGGTCCGGCTTCGAGGGCACGAGGTCGAGGTTCGCGAACGCGGTGTGCTTCGCGATCTCTGCAAGCGGGGCGCCGTCGAGAAGGTCGTAGCTCGATGTCCCGTTCGCGCGCATGCCCAGCCCTGAGGTGGCGTTCGCCTGCGGATCGAGGTCGACGACGAGCGCCCGCTCGCCGGCCTCCGCGAGGCAGGCCGCGAGGTTGATCGCCGTCGTCGTCTTCCCGACGCCGCCCTTTTGGTTCGCGAGCGCGTAGATCCGGGCCACGCAATCCATTCTCGCTATCCGAGCGGACGCTTCTTGGGCATGCCGCTGCGGCGGGGGAAGCCCGCGGGCGTGGGAGCGAGCTTGCGGATGACGACGAGGCCGTCCCGCTCCTCCGGCACGTCGCCGCCGAGGATCGCAGCCACACGTGCGACGACGGACAGGTCGGCCGTGGGGCCGAGCCAGAGAACGGCCGCTCCTCCGGGACGAACGAGCGAGAGTGCGAGCTCCGCGGCGACGGGCGGCTGAGCGAGGGCCTTCGCGAGCGCGACTCCGTACGCGTCGGGCTCCTGCTCCTCGGCGCGGCCCCAGACGACGCGCGCATTCGGCGGCGCCCACCGCTCGAGGAAGTCGCACTTGCGGCGCTCCGCCTCCAGAAGCGTGAACGTGCGATCCGGCAGCGCCGTCGCGAGCGGGATGCCGGGGCAGCCGCCGCCGGAACCGACGTCGACCACCGGGCCGCCGAACGAGCGCACGAGATCGGCGGCGCGCAGCGCGTCGTCGATGAGCATCGCCTGCGCCTCCGCTCGGTCGCGGATCGCGGTCAGACCGCGCGTCTCGAGGACGGCTCGGAGCCAGTCAGCGAGTGGGGGCGACGACGACGTAGCGATTCGGCTCCGTTCCCTCCGAGCGGGTCTCGACGTCCTCGCGCTCCTTCAACGCGAGGTGCACGACCTTGCGTTCGACCGCGGTCATCGGGTCGAGCTCGACCGGCTCTCCGCTCATGCGCGCCTGATCGGCCGTGCGGACCGCGAGTGCCTCGAGAGTGGCCCGGCGGCGCTCCCGGTAGCCCGCCGCATCGACGACGACCTCCTTGCGCGGATCGTCGCCGCGACGATGGACGATCGCGTTCAGCAGGTACTGGATGGCGTCGATCGTCTGTCCGTGCCTGCCGATGAGGAGGCCCACGTCGGATGCGGAGCACGTCGCGATGACCGCCTCCTCGTCCTCGTGGATGCCGACGCGAGCGTCGATCCCGAGGGCGGCCGTGATCAGCACGAGCAATCCCCGCACGTCGGCCGCGAGATCGCTCTCGTCGAGAGTCGCAACGGCGATCGCATCCTCCGGCACGCTCGCGACGACGCGGGCAGGCGCATAGCCGACGCCCAGCAGACCGCGCTCGCCCTCGCTCACGACTTCGAACTGGACCGCGGACTTGTCCAACCCGGGATGACGCAGCTCCAGCTCCCGCAGCGCCGCCCACTTCGCCTCGCCGACCGTCTCTCCCGTCGCCTCGACGGTCACCCGACTCATCTGCGCCTCGCGGCGCCCTTCTTTCGGCGCACGCGGCGAGGCTGGCCGGACGCCTTCGACGGCGCGGCCTTCGGCTGCTCGGGCGTGGACGGCTTCGCCCCGTTCCCGCCGCCCGCGTCGTCCTTCGGCGGCGTCCGCGAGCTCCGCTTGAACAGGTCGGGCGGAGGCGTCTTGGGCATCAGGCGGCGCGTGATGAGACCTTGGCCCACGGTCCACAGGTTCGTCGTCACCCAGTAGAGGACGAGGCCCGCGGGGAAGCGCGCGATCACGAAGACGAAGACGAGCGGCATCAACATGAAGAGCATGCGCTGCGTCTTGTCCGCGGTCGCCGACATGTACAGCGTCGACGCCATCTGACTGAGGACGTAGACGACGAGCAGGATGTAGCCGCCCCAGTGCGTCGTCGTGTGCGCAGAGATCGACGGGATGAAGTGCAGGAACGAGACGTCCGAGCCCTTCGGCGCGTGAAAGTGCCGCAGCGCGTAGTAGAGGGAGATGAAGACCGGGATCTGGAACAGCATCGGCAGGCACGATGCCGCCGGGTTGATGTTGTTCTCCCGGTAGAACTTCATCAACTCCTCGTTCTGCTTCTGCTTGTCGGCCTTGTACTTCTTCTGAATCTCCTTCATCTGCGGCGCGAAGCGCTGCAGGTTCTGCATCGAATGGATCTGCCTGACCGTCAAGGGCACGAGGAGGACGCGGACGACGACGGTGGTGGCGACGATCGACCAGGCCCAGGGAAGGTGCAGCGTCCCGTGGAACCAGTTGAGCACGTGACGCATCACGGTCTCGAGCTGGCTGATGATGGGAATCACGAAGAGCATCATCGGACCGGGTCGAACCCTCCGCGGCTCCACGGGTTGCAGCGCAGCAGGCGCCAGCCGGCGAGCGCGCTCCCGCGCACGAGACCCTTCTCCCGCAGCGCATCGATCGCGTACTGCGAACACGACGGGTGGTACTTGCACGTCGTCGGGAAGAGCGCTCCCCAGGTGACGCGATAGAGCCAGACGAGGCCGACGCCCAGGCGGTACATCAGGCGGCCGCCTTCGTCATGTCGAGCACCTCGTCGATGCGCTCACCGAGCCAGTCCGACCCGTTCGCGGCGGCCGCCTCCGCGACGCCGGGACGGACGATGAGGACGTAGTCCCGGCCGGCGGGGACGCGATCGAGCCGCGCGCGCCAGAGCTCGCGCAGCTGGCGCTTCAGCTTGTTGCGCGCGACGGCGTTGCCGACCGAGCGCGGGACCGACATGCCGAAGCGCGGCGAGGCCGGCTCCTCCTGCCCGAACCAGTAGAGGACGAGGAAGCGGGACGACACCGACCGGCCGTGGCGATAGACGGCGTCGAAGTCCCGCGAGCGGGACAGGCGGTTCGCGCGCTTCACAGCGATACCGCGGAAGGTTACGCGGAAAGCTTCGCGCGGCCCTTCAGCCGGCGCCGCTTCAGGATCAACCGTCCAGCGCGCGTCGACATCCGCGCACGAAAGCCGTGCCTGCGCTTGCGGCGTCGAACGTTTGGCTGGTAGGTCCGCTTCATCGTGAGAAAAAGGCGCCGGAGGATCGGCGCGAGCGGCCAGTATAGCCGCCGGTCGTCCACCGACTTGTCCACAGGCAGGCGCCGCGCAACGATGCGGAACGGGCGAGTTTCCCCCACCACTTTCCACAGGTGTGGAGGGATTGGAGGGCCGATGAAAGTACCTGCACAGAGCGGCGTTTTTGCCCCCAATCGGCACCCTGCTAGGCTCGCCTCCGGTTCACCGAGGGAGGAGCTGGCGCAGGGGTGGAGGGGCAAATCGAGCTGACTGCGGAGAGCCTGTGGAGCGATGTTTCCGGTCGGCTCAGGAGCGCCCTCAACGACACCACCTACGGGACGTGGTTCGCGCACACGGTGGGTGTCGCGCTCGACGACACCCGCTTTGTCGTCGCCGTCCCGAACGAGTTCACCCGGGACTGGATCGAGGGACACTTCCTCGAGCTGATCGGCGCGGCGATCCGGGACATCACCGGCACCGAGCGCCGCATCGAGCTCCAGGTGATCGACGCATCACCGGTGCCGGCCGGGGCCGGCGAGCCGGCGGCGCCGTCCCCGCGCGTCGCTCCGGTGGAGCGGCTCGTCCCGCACCGCCCCGAGAGCGGCGGCTTCAACGCGAAGTACACGTTCGACTCCTTCGTCATCGGCTCGTCCAACCGCTTCGCGCACGCGGCTGCACTCGCGGTCGCCGAAGCCCCGGCGCAGGCGTACAACCCGCTCTTCATCTACGGCAGCACGGGTCTCGGGAAGACCCACCTGCTGCAGGCGGTGGCCCAGTACGTGAGCGAGCACTCGCGTGAGCTCAGCGTCCGGTACGTGACGAGCGAGACGTTCATGAACGACTTCATCAACTCGCTCCGCGACAAACGCATAGAGGGCTTCAAGCAGCGCTACCGCACGTACGACGTCCTCCTCATCGACGACGTGCAGTTCTTCGAGCACAAGGAGCGGATCCAGGAGGAGTTCTTCCATACCTTCAATTCGCTCTACGAGGCGGGCTCGCAGATCGTCATGTCGAGCGACCGGCCGCCGCGCGACATCGCGACCCTCGAGGCGCGCTTGCGCAGCCGGTTCGAATGGGGGTTGATCACCGACATCCAGCCGCCCGATCTCGAGACCCGTATCGCCATCCTGCGCAAGAAGGTGAAGACGGACGGGATCCATGTGCCCGAGCCGGAGGTGCTCACCTTCATCGCCAGCCGCGTCTCGACGAACATCCGCGAGCTCGAGGGGGCGCTCACCCGCGTCGTCGCATTCTCGTCGCTCACCGGGCGAGCAATGTCGGTCGAGCTCTCGCAGGACGTGCTCAAGGACGTCTTCCCGCAGGGCGAGGCAGCGGAAGTCTCGATTCGGCGGATCCAGGAGCTCGTATCCGAGCGCTTCAGCCTCTCGCTCGAGGAGCTCTGCGGGGACAAGCGCTCGCAGAACATCGTTTATCCCCGGCAGGTGGCGATGTACCTCTCGCGCGAGCTCACCGACTCGTCACTCCCGAAGATCGGCAAGGAGTTCGGCGGCCGCGACCACACCACCGTCATCCACGCGACCTCCAAGATCGCCCGCCTGATCCGTGAGGACAGGTCTGTGTACAACCTCGTGCAGGAGCTCACAGCCCGGGTCAAGCAGGTTCGGTGAGGACGCCGGCCTGTGGGTTTGCCAAACTTCTCCCCAGAAAGCAGTGCGTCCGGATTCGGCTTGTCCAAACCGAGCAGGTGCACTTTCCCCGTCGTCCACACGCCCTACTACGGCTATGAGGTTTTCTAGATGATTGAGACTGACATCGTGGTGAGCGCGGGACTGAGGATTACGTGCGCACAGGACGAGCTCGCGCAGGCGCTCGGGGTGGTCTCGCGCGCCCTTTCGACGCGAACGTCGGTGCAAATCCTGTCGGGGGTGCTGCTCGAGGCCCGTGAGGGTGAGCTGCGCCTCGCGGCGACCGACATGGAGTTGTCGCTGCGTGCGAGCGTGCGGGCGCAGATCGAAGGCGACGGCGCAATCGTCCTGCCGGGGAAGACCTTCGTCGACCTTGCGCGGCTGTTACCGGGGAGCGATGTGACGATCGAGCATCGCCCGGCAGAGTCCGTTGTTCACGTCACCGCCGGTAACGCGAGCTACACGTTGAACACGTACAACCCCGAGGACTTCCCTCGACTTCCGGAGCTCGACGCGGTGTCGACGTTCGCTGTCGACCGGGAAGCGCTGCTCGAGACGATCAACCGTGTCGCGCGCGCAGCGTCGCGTGACGAGTCGCGCCCGGTGCTCACCGGCATCCTCGTCTCGTTCGGCGATGGCAAGCTCGTCATGGCGGCGACCGACTCGTATCGGCTGGCGGTGAAGGAGACGGCCCTGAGAAGCACGGCACCCGATCTCGAGGCCATCGTCCCCGGCCGCGCGCTGCAGGAGCTCTCGCGCATCGCAGGCTCGGGTGACGAGGTCGAGATCGGCGTCCAGGAGAACCAGGTGCTCTTCTCCGCCGACGGCGTCTGGCTGACGACGCGACGGATCGACGGCCAGTTCCCGAACTACCGGCAGTTGCTGCCGGAGTCGTTCGAGCACGAGCTGTCCATTCCGCGGGTCGAGCTCCTCGACGTCATCCGGCGCGCGTCGGTGATGATCCAACGCGCGACGCCGCTGCAGCTGCGGTTCGCCGAGGGCGAGCTCACCGTCGTCGCACGGACCCACGATGTCGGCGAGTCGAAGGAGTCACTGCCGATCGCGTTCACCGGCGAGCCTCTCGAGATCGGGTTCAACGCGGACTTCCTCCGCGACGGGCTCGAGCTGCTCGACACCGACGACGTGCGCGTGAAGCTCATCAGCCCGCTGCGGCCGGCGGTCATCCAGGGCGAGGGAGACGACTTCACCTATCTCGTCATGCCGATTCGGCTGCCGGGCTGATAGTCGAATCGGTTTCGCTCCGTACCTTCCGGTCGTACGAGCGGCTCGAGCTCGCGCTCCGGCCGGGGCTCGTGCTGGCGGTCGGCCCCAACGGCGCCGGCAAGACGAACCTGCTCGAGGCGCTGCACGTCGCGACGCAGGGGTTCTCGCCGCGAACGCGCAACGACCGCCAGCTCATCCGCTTCGGGAACGATGCGGCTCGCGTCGCGGTCGAGGGGCGCCGCGGCGACGTTTCCGTCAGCGTCGAGGTGAAGCTCGAGACCGGCGCTGCCAAGCATGCGTCGCTGAACGGCACGCCGCTCAGGGCGGTCGAGCACCTGCGCGCGGAGCTCACGACGCTCGTGTTCACACCCGACCGGCTCGGCGTCGTCAAGGGCGCACCGGCTGCGCGTCGCGCATACTTCGACCGAGCGCTGGGAAGGCTGACGCCCGCGCGGGTACAGCTCCCCGCCGATTACGGCGCAGCCGTGGCGCAGCGCAACGCGTCGCTCCGGCGCATTGCACTCGGGGTGTCCTCGCGCGACGCGATCGGGCCGTGGACTCGACAGGTCGCCGAGCTCGGAGTGCAGCTCGTCGGTGCGCGCCGCGAGGCGCTCGAGCTGATCGGCCCTGCGTTCACGGCACACGCGGCTGCATTCGGCCTCGACGACGCAGAGCTTCGCTACGACGGCGAGCCGCCGACGGTGGCGGAGCTCGACGCGCGCTTCGACCGCGATCTCGTTCGTGGTGTCACCGGAGTCGGCCCCCATCTCGACGACGTGCTCGTCCTCGCCGCCGGCCGCGACCTCCGCGGCTTCGGCTCGCAGGGGGAACAGCGCCTCGCCGTTCTCGCGCTCATCCTCGCCGAGGCGGATCTCGTCTCGGAACGCCGCGGCGCTCCGCCGCTGCTCCTGCTCGACGACGTCCTGTCGGAGCTCGACCCGACACGGCGGAAGACGCTCGCGGAGCGGGTGGGAGGGCGGGGCCAGGCCCTTGTCACCGCTACCGACCCCGCGATGCTTCCCGCCGACGCCGACCAGCTCGTGGAGGTGCGTGCTGGAACCGCTCGGTGAGGAGGTCAGGCGTGAGCTTGCCCGGTTCGGCCCGCAGGGGAGGATCGCGGAGGTGGTCGAGGCATGGCCGACGGCCGTCGGCGCCGAGATCGCCCGCGCTGCGTGGCCGGCGCGCTTCCAGCGCGACGGCGCGCTCGTCGTGCACACGCGCGACGCGATCTGGGCGTTCGAGCTCACGCAGCGGGCCGACGAGATCCGAAAACGGTTGGGCGCGGAGCGCGTGAAGTTCGTCCCGGGGCCGCTGCCGGAGCCTCGAGCGGAGCCCGTGGAGGGGGTTTCACAGGGGCCGCCGCAGCCCTCCCCGGAGCAGGTCGCGGAAGCCGCTCGGATCGCCGGCGAGATCGCCGACGAGAACTTGAGGAAACTCGTACAAAAAGCAGTTGAAACTGCGCTCGCCCGAGCGCCGGACGACCGCTCCTTCTGATACAATCTCACGTGCCCGCAAACGTGGGATTTGCAGGGCTTTTTTCATGGCTAGAGCAAGCTATACCGCAAAGGACATCACCGTCCTGGAAGGACTCGAGCCGGTCCGGCTCCGCCCGGGCATGTACATCGGCTCGACGGGCCTCCGGGGCCTTCACCATCTCGTCTACGAGGTCGTCGACAACTCCGTCGACGAGGCCCTTGCGGGGCGCAACGACCGCATCGAGGTCACGCTCCATCCCGACCATTCGGTGACGGTCAAGGACTGGGGCTCCGGCATCCCGGTCGACGTCATGAAGGATCAGAAGCTTCCGGCGCTCACGGTCGTCCTCACGAAGCTCCATGCCGGCGGCAAGTTCGGCGGACAGGGCTACAAGGTCTCCGGCGGCCTGCACGGGGTCGGCGTCTCCGTCGTCAACGCGCTGTCGGAGTGGCTCGTCGCCGAGGTGAGCCGCGACGGCAAGGTCTACCGCCAGGAGTTCGCGCGCGGGGTCCCGCAGGGCGACATGCAGGTCGTCGGCGATGCGACCGT
>Ga0070741_10012861_pt1 | contig 14994 bp, 11 predicted proteins | sample Coa_R1_4_FD_66440 | JGI IMG/M metagenome (GOLD analysis project Ga0070741, IMG submission 66440) | Surface soil microbial communities from Centralia Pennsylvania, which are recovering from an underground coalmine fire - Coalmine... | ecosystem: Environmental > Terrestrial > Soil > Unclassified ... | reverse complement strand
TGCCGTCATGGCTGACGTTCGATCCGGTCAGCGGCCAGTTCAGCGGCACGCCGGGAGCGGCGGACGTCGGCAGCGTCGCCATTGACGTCACGGCGACCGACGGCAGCGGTGCAATGGCCGTCGACACGTTCAATCTCACCGTCGGCGCCAATATCGTGCCGAACCCGGCGAGCCCCTTCACCGTGATCGACCCGGCGCAGAGCGGAGCGCTTGCGGGCCAGATCGCCGGCTCCATCCTGGGCAATCAGCCGGGCATCGCCATCGACCCGGCCAGCCTGACCATGACGGCGGGCGCAAGCTCGGCCATGTTCTACGACGGCAGTTTGACCAAGCTCGGCATCGGCCCCGGCCTGCTCATTACGTCGGGCACCACGCCGGCCACCAGCAACACGGTCGGCTATTTCGGCGTCGACAATGCGATGCCCGGCGATCCGGCGCTCGACGCCGTGGTCAACACTGTGTTCAACACTGTGTCCTACGACGCCACCACGATCGGCTTCTCCTTCACGGTGACCGATCCGACGATCACCGGCGTGAAGTTCAACGCGGTGTTCGGCTCGGACGAGTTCCCGGAGTGGGTCAACCAGTTCGTCGATATCGGGGTCGTGCTGGTCAACGGCCAGAACGTCGCCTACTTCAACAACGATCCGATGGCGCCGCTGAGCGTGATCGGCTCGAACCTGGCGGCCAACTACTTTGTCGACAATACCGGCAACCTCGATACGCCGAGCTTCGGCGGCGCGGCGCTGCCGGGCGTCGCCAGCACGCTGCCGATCGAATACGACGGCGTCAGCAACGTCCTGAGCATCTTTGCTCCGGTGCACCAGGGCGTGAACACCATCGAGATCGGCATCGCCGATACCGGCGACCATATCTACGACAGCGGCCTGTTCATCTCGAACATGACGGCGACGAATACTCCCTCGTCGGGCGTCGTGCTCGATGTTCCCTGCACCGACGGCAATGACAACCTGACCGGCACCTCGGCGAGCGAGGTGTTCGACGCCAAAGGCGGCGACGACGTCGTCTTCGCCGGCGCCGGCAACGACGTCGTCCTCGGCGGCGCGGGCAACGACCAGCTCGACGGCGGCGACGGCAACGACACCGTCGACGGCGGCGCCGGCAACAACATCGTCAACGGCGGTGCCGGCGACGACGCCATCCAGCACCACGCGGGCGCCCTCGACCACATCGACGGCGGAGCCGGTTTCGATACTCTCAAGATCGACAGCTCCGCCTCGAGCGTCGGCGAGACCGTCGCGTTCGGCCAGACGCTTGCCGACGGCACCACCGTGCAGAACGTCGAGAGCCTCGACTATCACGGCGGCAGCGGCGACGATGTCGTGACCGGCGGCGTCAACGCCGACTCGCTCGACGGCGGCGCCGGCAACGATGTGCTGACCGGCGGCGGCGGCAACGACCACATCACCGGCGGCGACGGCGTCGACACCGCGGCGTTCAACGGCAATGCCGCCGACTATCAGGTCACGAATCTCAGCACCGGGGTCTTCCAGGTGAGCGACCTGACGGCGGGCTCGCCCGACGGCACCGACACCCTCAACGGCGTCGAGTTCCTGAAATTCGCCGATCAGACGCTCGACCTGTTCAACTTCGGCAGCCAGGGCGTGACCATCCAGGGTACGGCCGCCGACGACATCATCAACGTCAACCAGTCGGCGTCCGGCCAGCCGCTCGCCACCAACTTCGGCGACAGCATTCACGGCGATGCCGGCGACGACAAGATCACCGGCGGCTCCGGTTCCGACACGCTCTACGGCGATGCCGGCAACGACCAGATCAAAGGCGGTGACGGGAATGACGTCATCGTCGGCGGCGCCGGCCATGATGAACTGACCGGCGGCAACGGCGCCGACACCTTCGTGTTCACCAACATCAATGACTCGCTGCCGCAAACCGGCAGCCCCGACCAGATCTTCGATTTCCGTCCCGATCAGGGCGACCATATCGATCTCAGCCAGATCGATGCGATCCCCGGCGGCAACCACGATCCGTTCAGCCTGGTTTCGGCGTTCACCGGGCAGGCCGGCGAACTGACGCAGGCCAAGATCGACGGCGGCTATCTCGTGCAGGGCGACATCACCGGCGACGGCCAGGCCGATTTCGCGATCCACGTCGATACCGTCGTGAAGCTCACGCACGCGGATTTCTTCCTGTAATCCGCGACAGCCGCTGCGCAAATGCAGAAGAGGCCGCCGGTCGGCGGCCTCTTTTTTCGACCTGAAGGCCGGGCAGGCTTGTTACCGCTGGCGGCAAAAACGCTGCAATGCACCGATGAGACCGGCGGAACCGAGCCCCTGATCCTTGAAAAATCACGCGGCCCCCGGCTGGGGAGCTGCCGGGGGCCGCGTCGTTGACGCCGTTGACGCTCGCGAGACGAAAACGGCGCGGGAGCACCAGGGGATAGTAGTCAGTAATCAGGCATCAGAACTGCAAATGCCGGTTGCCTAGCGCTGACACATGTCCCCATTTTTGCTGATCACTGACTACTGACCACTGATCCCTGTTAGAACGGCAGCAGCACGTCGAGCACCTGCTGGCCATAGCGCGGCTGCTGCACATCGGTGATCTGGCCGCGTCCGCCATAGGCGATGCGCGCCTGTGCAATCTTGGTGGAATCGATGGTGTTGTCGCTCTCGATGTCCTCGGGCCGCACGATGCCGGCCACGATCAATTCGCGGATCTCGAAGTTGACGCGGATTTCCTGCTTGCCCTCGATCACCAGATTGCCGTTCGGCAGCACCTGCGTCACCACGCCGGCGACGTTGGTGGTCAAGGCTTCCGAGCGGTTGACCGAGCCCTTGCCGTCGGTCGAGGTCGTCGAGTCCGACGTGAAGATGCGCGTCGGGATCGGCGTGTTCATGATCGGCACCTTCGGCCGGCCGAAGAAATTGTCGATGCCGGAGTCTTCCTTGGTGTCGCGGCTGCGCTTGGTCTCGTTGTCGATGATGGCCTTGTCGGTGATGTTGACCTTGACGGTGAGGATGTCGCCGACCTGGTGGGCGCGCTGATCCTTGAAGAAGGCGCGCGAGCCGTTGCGCCACAGCGAGTTCGGATTGTAGGAGGCGGGCTGCGCCGCCGGCATCGGCATCTGCACCGGCTTGTATCCGGGCCGGCTGGTCGGGTTGTCGACCGCCGACAGCGGCGGCTGACGATTGATGTCCTTGAGGCGGTCGATCGCCGCGCAGCCGCCGAGCAGGGAGGCGGCGAGTGCCGCCAGCACGGCGTGACGCGTAAGCTTGCCAACAGTCATCGCATTCACTTTCACAATGGGCGCGTCCTGCGCGGTGACGTTTCGGAGCATGCGGCGCTCTAGTGCTTGCTTTCGGCTGCCGGTTCGCTCGGCGGCAGATTGGCGGCAATCCGCGGCCCGCGGCTGTCGATGAGCACGCGGCCGGGGCCGACGATGACGCCCTGCACGGTGCGCTTGGATTGCTCGTTGAGCACGGAGATCATGTCGCCCTCGGCGCCGCCTTCGGCCGCCTTGCCGCGCACGGTCAGGACGATGCCGGGCACTTCATAGATGAGCGTGACCTGCTCGCCGCGCTGGATCGTCTCCGGCCGCATCAGTTGCGAAGTGTGCAGCGGCCGCCCGGCGTCCAGCGCGTTGCGTGCGGCAAGGCCGACGGCCTGGGCGCGGTCGGTGACGGCGTCGCGGCCGACCTCGGCGCGGGCGCGGCGTTCCATGGTGATGTCGCTGTCCTTGATCACGGCGCCGCGCTCGATCGGATTGGTCAGCACCGCGACCGGCGTCGTCACCATGGCGCGGCCGGTGAGGCGCAGCGCCCGCGCCGTGGCGCCGGCGGGAAGCTGGATCAGCGCCGAGAACTGGCCGTTGCGGGCGTCGTAGCTCAGCCGCACCACCCGCGGCTCGCCTCTGGCGCCGGCTTCGACATGCACGGTGCGCAGCTCGTTGTCGAAATTGAGCGCGATATCCTTGGCCTCGCCGAGCGCAAATTGCGCGGCGATGGCGCGGGCGATGCGCTGCTCGATGTCCTCGGCCGGGATGGCGCGGCTTGCCCGCGTCACCGTCACCTCGCTCAAGCCCGCGGTATCGAGGCCGACCAGGGCGTGCTGGCGCACCGCCTCGGCGACCGCCTCGGCCGAAACCGTGCCGGTGGCGCCGAGATCGGGGGCGCGGAAGATCGGCACGTCGGCGATGATGCCGGCATTGGCGACGAGATCGCCGACGCGGACCACATCGCCGGTGACCACGGCCTCCGGTTTGAGCTTCGGATGCGCCGGCGACAGCGCGGCGAGCGTCTGCGCGGCGGCGGGCAGCGCGAACGCGGCGAGGGTAACGAGAGCAAGGGCGATTTTGCGTGTCATGGCCCGGCCTCAGCGCATCAGGTTGGAGGTCGATTGCAGCATCTGGTCGGCCGCGGTGATCACCTTGGAATTCATCTCATAGGCGCGCTGCGCGGCGATCAGGTTGGTGATCTCGGTGACCGAGTCGACGTTCGACTGCTCGAGGCTGCCCTGTTGCAGGTCGCCGGCGCCGTCGGTGCTCGGATTGCCGTCCTGCGGCGTGCCGGAGGCGGGTGTCTCGGTATACATGTTGTCGCCGATCGGCAGCAGGCCCGCCTGGTTGACGAAGCGGGTGAGGGTGAGCTGGCCGAGGATGGTCGGCGTGGTCGAGCCTTGCGGGATGATCGACACCTGGCCCTGCGCGTTGATGGTGAGCCCGGTCGCATTCTGCGGGATGGTGATGGTGGGCTGCACCACGTTGCCCTGCGCGGTGACGATGCGGCCGGTGGCGTCCATCTGGAACGAGCCGTCGCGGGTATAGGCGAAGGTGCCGTCCGGCAGCTGGATCTTGAAGAAGCCGTCGCCGCGGATGGCGATGTCGAGTGAGCCGCCGGTCTGCGTCAGCGTGCCTTGCGTCATCAGGCGCGGCGTGCCGACCGATTTGACGCCCGAGCCGAGATCGATGCCGACCGGGAGCATGTTGCCCTGCGCCGAGGTCTGGGTGCCGATGCGGCTGACGTGGTCGTACAGCAGGTCCTGGAATTCGGCCCGCTGGCGCTTGTAGCCGGTGGTCGTCATGTTGGCGAGGTTGTTGGCGATGACCTGGACATTGAGCTCCATGGCCATCATGCCGGTTGCCGCTGTCGAGAGCGCGCGCATGGATTCAACTCCCTTTCATCAAGCCGGCACGTCGGCGAGCTTGTCGAGCGCCTGCGTGCCCTGATCGCTCTGCTGCTGCAGCATGCTGGCGATCTGCGTGTAGGCGCGGGTGATTTCGATCATGCGCGACATCTCGACGACGCCGCGCACGTTGGATTTTTCCAGCGCGCCCTGGGCGAGGCCGGCGTCGGTCGCCGGGCGCGGCTGCACGCCGTCGGGCGCGGCGAAGGTGCTGCTGCCGTCCTTTTGCAGCGGTTGCGTGTTGTCGAATTTGACCAGCCGCAGTTTGCCGCGCAGCGAGTCGACCTTCGAATTGCCCTCGCGCACGCTGATGGTGCCGTCGCGGCTGATCGACACCTGGCGGTCGGTCGACTGGAAGGCGATCGGTCCGGAATCGCCGAGCACCGGATTGCCGTCATTGGTCACCAGCTGGCCGCTGGCGTTGATCTGCAGCGCGCCGTTGCGCGTGTAGCGCTCGCCGCGCGGCGTCTGCACCACCAGGAAGGCGTCGCCGTCGATCGCTACGTCGAGCGGATTGCCGGTGCGCTGCAGCGGGCCCTGGCTCATGTCGTGCCAGAGGCCGCGGTCGAGCACGAAGCTGACGCGCGAATTGGCGTCGCCGGCACGGGCGGCGGAGCCGAGATATTCCTCGAACAGCGAGCCATCGGCTTTGTAGCCGACGGTCTCCAGATTGGCGATGTTGTTGGCGACCACGTCGAGTTCGCGGCTGAGCGCCATCTGGCGCGATAGCCCGACGAGAAGTCCGTTCTGCATCGGCAGTCTCCCCTTTGATCCCGCAGCGGCCGGCCCTCCCGAGGCCGGATCGTTGCGGGCAACTGGTGGGGCGGCTCTCCCAAGCCGCGTCCCGATGCGGTGCTTTGCAGTCGCCGTGCCAAAGAAGAAATTGTTTCAGATCAATGCCTTACCGGTGACCGGCGGACCGCAGCTGCGGGCAAAATCGGCCGCGACCCGGCAAAACCTGCCGGCTTCGGGGGCACGGGAAATGATCTGTTAACCATACCGACCTACCTTCGGCCTCCAGGGGAAGCGCGGGCTTCGAGCGCAGCGCGGCATCGTTCGAGATGTCGCGCGCACCGCCCGGCACGTTGCAATCGGGGTCAGCATGGCAGCCAAGCCGAAGAAGGAAGAGGCCGAGGTCGAGGACAAGCCGGACGAGGAAGCCGAACAGGCGGCCGCCAAGCCGAAAAAGAAATTCGCCCTGCCGTCGCTCAAGGTCATGATCATGGCCGCGGCCGGCATCGCCGTCATCGGCGGCGGCGGTACCGCCGGCTACATGTTCTTCTTCAAGAAAGCCGGACACGAAGAGCCGGCGAAGGCCGAAGGCAAGCCCGCGACCTTCGTCGACCTGCCGGACGTGCTGGTCAATCTCTCCAATGCCGGCACCGACCGCACCCAATATCTCAAGGTCAAGATCGTGCTGGAACTGCCCGACGCCAAGCTGGTGGGCGAGATCCAGCCGCTGATGCCGCGGGTGATGGATGCGTTCCAGACCTATTTGCGCGAGCTGCGGCCGACCGATCTCGACGGCTCCGCCGGCCTCTACCGCCTGAAGGAAGAGCTGACGCGCCGGGTCAACGCCGCCGTGGCGCCGAACCGGATCACCGCGGTGCTGTTCAAGGAAATCGTCGTCCAGTGACGCTTCGCCCATGGCGCTGAACCAACAAATCGATCAGGACGCGCTGGCGGCCGAATGGGGCCTGGCGCTCGAAGAGGACGCCGGCGCGCAGACGACCGACGCGGCCGCCGCCGCGGCTGCGACGCCGGGCGTCGATGAAGCCGCCGCCCAGTGGGCGGCGATGGTCGACGACGGCTCGGGCTTCCAGGGCGCCAAAGGCGGCGCCGAGCGCATCCTCAACCAGGAAGAAATCGACAGCCTGCTCGGCTTCAGCCTGGCGGACGTGACGCTCAACGACAATTCCGGCATCCGCGCCATCATCGACTCGGCGATGGTGTCCTACGAGCGCCTGCCGATGCTGGAAATCGTCTTCGACCGCCTGGTGCGGCTGATGACGACGAGCTTGCGCAATTTCACCTCCGACAACGTCGAGGTTTCGCTCGACCGCATCACCTCGGTGCGCTTCGGCGACTATCTCAACTCGATCCCGCTGCCGGCGATCCTCGCCGTGTTCAAGGCCGAGGAGTGGGACAATTTCGGCCTCGCCACCGTCAATTCCAGCCTGATCTATTCGATCATCGACGTGCTGCTCGGCGGCCGGCGCGGCCAGAACACGGTGCGCGTCGAGGGCAGGCCCTACACCACCATCGAGACCAACCTGGTCAAGCGCATGATCGAGGTGGTGCTCGCCGACGCCGAGCTCGCCTTCAAGCCGCTGTCGCCGGTCAAGTTCAACATCGACCGGCTCGAGACCAATCCGCGCTTTGCCGCGATCTCGCGGCCGGCCAATGCCGCGATCCTGGTGCGCCTGCGCATCGACATGGAAGACCGCGGCGGCACCATCGAATTGCTGCTGCCTTACGCCACCATCGAGCCGATCCGTGCCGTTCTCCTCCAGATGTTCATGGGCGAGAAGTTCGGCCGCGACCCGATCTGGGAAGGCCATCTGGCCACCGAGATCGGCCAGGCGCAGATCGGCGTCGACGCCGTGCTCTACGAGGCGCGGCTGCCGCTGCGCCAGATGATGAATCTCAAGGTCGGCGACACGCTGACGCTCGAGATCAAGCCCGACGCGCTGGTCAACGTGCGTTGCGGCGACGTCACCCTGACCGAAGGCCGCATGGGCAAGGTCGGCGACCGCGTCGCCGTGCGGGTCGCCAAGGCCCTGCGCCGCCCGCGCACCACTTTCGCCATGTTCGAGAAGGCCGACGAGCCCACCAACCGGATGGACGCACCATGAACTACGGATATGTCGTCGAGATCATGGTCGCGCTGCTGCTGCTGCTGACGATTTTGTACTGCGTCCGGCTCAACCGCCAGCTTCGCCTCTTGAAGGCCGACGAGCAGACGCTGCGCGCAACCATTTCCGAATTGATCACCGCCACTGAAATCGCCGAGCGCGCCATCGCCGGGCTGAAGACCACCATGAAGGACGGCGAGCAGAATATCGCCGGGCGCATCGAGCGCATGGAGCGGGTCTCGGCCGAGCTCGACGAGCAATTGACCGCCGGCGAGCAGCTGCTCGAGCGGCTCAAGCGCATCACCGGGGCGGGGACGGGACGGCCCGAGCCTGAGCCCAAGGTGCCCGACGCCAAGGCGGTCGCCGCCGCGGCGCAGGCCTTCGCCGAGCGCGCGCGGGCGCGGCTCTCCGGCCTTGCCGCATGATGCGGTTTGCGCGCGACTTCCGGCTGCTGCCGATCGTGCTTCTGGCGACGGTCAGCCTGTTCGCGCTCAAAGTCTCGGGCCTGGTGTTCGACGGCGGCTATACGCTGGCGCAGCGTCTCGACAACCGCAACAAACCGGGGCTGACCATCGCCGCGCCGGAGAGCGTTCCGGACTATCCCAAGATCGTCTTCGCCGACGGCCGTGACGGCGCCGCCCCCGCCGGCAAGCGGCCCTGGGCGCAGCAGATGTTCAACTTCAACGGCCCGGGCAGGGACGACGTCACCGGCTCGGTCGGCGAGCAGGACAAGAACGCCGGCCCGCCCCTGAAGACCAGCGACAAGCCGCCGGACGGCACCAAGGTCGAGGTCGCCGGCCTCTCCGGCAAGATCGAGCCCGGCCATATTAATTCGTCGGGCGAGCGCGCCATCCTCGAAAGCCTGCAGGGCCGCCGTGAGGAGCTCGAGGCCCGCAACCGCGAGCTCGACATGCGCGAAAACCTGCTCAAGGCGGCGGAGAAGCGCGTCGAAGCCAAGGTCGCCGAGCTCAAGGACGTCGAGGCCCGCGTCAAGACCGAAATGGGCAGCCGCGACGAGGCCGAGCAAAAGCGCTTCAAGACCATCGTCGCGATGTACGAGAACATGAAGCCGAAGGAGGCCGCGCGCATCTTCGACCGGCTCGACCTCAAGATCCTCGTGCAGGTCGCGACCCACATGAACCCGCGCACCATGTCGGAAATCCTCGCCAACATGTCGCCGGAGGCGGCCGAGAAGCTGACCGTCGAGCTGGCCAATCGCGGCCAGTCCGGCTCGCAGCCCACCGACAAGCTGCCGAAAATCGAGGGCAAGCCGGCGTCCTGACCGTCAGGGTTAACGCTCCGTTAAACGCCAATTCATAGGCTGTCGCGACCGGCAGTCCTGGCCGGGTGGAACGGCTTTATGACCGCCTCGCTGATCAGCTTCAAGGAAATGCGGACCCATGACGCGCGGCCGCAGCCGCGGCTGGTGCGGCGCGTGCTTGCGGTCTTCGTCGTGCTCGAGGCGCTGCTGCTCATCGCGCTGACGCTCGGTTTTGCCGGCAGCGCCCGCGCCGAGGACCGCATCCCGGGCGAGCTCAGCGTGTTCAACGACGGCGGCTTCATCCGCCTGGCGTTCCGCTTCGATCAGGAAATCCCCGCTTCGATCCGGCAGGGCTTTCCCATCATGGTGGTGAAGTTCAAGAAGCCGATCGCCGTCTCTGTCGACCGCTTGAGCACGGACTCGCGCGGGCTGATCAGCGTCGCGCGCCTCGACCCCGACGGCACCGCCATTCGCATCGCGCTGACGCAGAAGGTCAAGGTCAATACCATCCCGGCCGCCGAGCGCTATTACGTCGACCTCTTGCCGGAGACCTGGACCGGCGTGATGCCCGGCCTGCCGCAGGACGTCATCGCCGAGCTTGCGCGCCGCGCCCAGGAGGCCGAACGCCAGCTGCACCGCCAGAAGACCGCGGAGAAGGACCGCAAGCCGCCGACCATCCGCGTGCGCGTGGCCAGCCAGCCGACCTTCATTCGTTATGTGTTCGAAGTGCCGGACGGCGTGAACGTCGTGCCCGACCAGCACGACGGCAAATTCGTGCTGACGTTCGACCGGCAGATCAAATGGGATCTGGCCGACGCGGTGGCGACGCTGCCGCCGACCTTGAAGTCGATCGAGGCCGACATCGACTACGACCAGGTCGCGATCAATTTCGTGCTCAACGGCACGCCCAAGGTGCGCAGCTTCCACGAGGACCGCGGCATGGTCGTCGACGTCGGCCTCGACGGCGCGCCGGCCAAGCAGGCGGCCGCGGACCCGGCGTCCGCGCCGGCAGCCGCGCCCGAAGCCGCGCCGACCATCGCCGCGCCGGAGACGGTGCCGGTGACGCCGCCGCCCGCCGACAAGCCGGCCGACCCGCCGCTCATCGATCAGCCGCCGCTGCCGCCGGCCGCGCCGAAGCAGGCCGAGAAGCCGCCCCTGCCCGAAGCGCCGAAGGCCGCGCCGCCGGCGCAGGCGCCGACGCTTGCCGCCGCGCCGCTGCCGCCGGCAAAGCCCGCGCCCGCCATTGAAACGAAACCTGCCGTCGCGGCGGCCCCTCATGCGGCTTCGCCTGCCGCAGCGAAGGCCGCCGAAGCACAGCCGCCGGCAGAGCCTGCGGCTGTGCCCGCGGCTGCGCCCGCCGCCGCGCCCAAAGCTGCCGAGACCAAGGCTGCCGAGACCAGGCCCGTCGAGGCCAAGGGCCCGCCACCCGATCCGCATGCCGCGGTGCGGGCGGTGCTGCACAAATCCGGCGACGGCATGCGCGTCGAATTCCCCTTCGCCGCGCCGACGCCGGCCGCGGTGTTCCGCCGCGCCGACATGCTGTGGCTGGTGTTCGACAGCGAGGCGCCGGTCGATCTGACGGTGCTCAGGCGCGACGCCGGGGATGCCATCCGCGAAGCGCATTTCGACCGGCTCGACGGCGCCGCCGTGGTGCGGCTGCGGCTGAAGCGGCCGCAACTCATCGGCGTGCTCAACGACGGTCCGGCCTGGATCGTCGACGTCGGCGACCGCGTCATGGCGCCGACCAAGCAGCTCGCCATCGCCCGCAGCATCGCCGGCAAGAACCGCGCCAGCATCGCCATCCCCTTCGACAATCCGCGCAAGGCGCACCTCCTCACCGATCCCGCGGTCGGCGACCGGCTGATGGTGGTGACGGCGCTGGCGCCGGCGCGCGGTTTCCTCAAGGGCCAGAATTTCGTCGAGCTGCGGGCGCTGCCGTCGGCGCACGGCATCGTGCTGCAGCCGCTCGCCGACGACCTGTCCGCCGAGCTCGCCGCCGACAAGCTCACGGTGAGCCGGCCGCTCGGGCTCGCGCTATCGCCGACCGCGATCGGCCAGCAGCAGGTGGCGCCGTCGTTCCGCGCCATGACCTTCGACACCCAGCTCTGGGGCTTCGACCGCAACGCCGACTTCAACCGCCGCCAGTCCGACCTGATCGGCGAGGCCGCCATGGCGCCGCCGCAGAAGCGCCGGGCGGCGCGGCTCAACCTGGCGCGCTTCTACCTCGCCCGCGATATGTCGGCGGAAGCGCTCGCCGTGCTCGACGTCACGCTCGCCGACGAGCGCGGCGCCGACGACATCACCGGCACCGTGCTCAAGGCCATCGCCGACGTGATGCTCAACCGCCCGGACGAGGCGCTCAAGGCGCTCGCCAATCCGCAGGTCGGCAATCAGCTCGACGCGCCGCTGTGGCGCGCGGTGGCCTATGCCCGGCTCGGCAAGTGGGCCGAGGCGCACGACCGCTTCAAGGATGTCGACGCCGCGCTCGGCGCGCTGCCGATCGAGTTGCAGCGCATGGGCCTGCGCTACGCCCTGCGCGCCGCGATCGAGGTGCGCGACTTTGCCCGCGCCGACAAGGTGCTCAACGAATTGCAGACCATCGGCGTGCCGGACGAGGACGCGCCCGCCGTCGCCGTCCTGGTCGGGCGCATGGCCGAAAGCATGGGCCGCAACGAGGATGCGCTGACCAATTACCGCGCCGCCGCCGCATCGGCCGACCGCCGCTCAGCCGCCGCCGGGCGCCTGCACGAGGTCATGCTGCGCTTTGCGCTCGGCGACATGCCGCGCAAGGAGGTGGTCGATCAGCTCGAGACGCTGACGACGATCTGGCGCGGCGACGAGACCGAGGTCGAGGGCCTGAAGCTGCTCGCGCACCTCTACACCGAGGACGGCCGCTACCGCGAAGCCTTCCACGTCATGCGCACGGCGATGCTGGCGCACCCCGACAGCGACTTGACCCGCAAGATCCAGGACGAGGCGGCGGTCAGCTTCGAGGCGCTGTTCCTCGGCGGCAAGAGCGACGCGCTGCCGCCGGTCGAGGCGCTCGGCCTGTTCTACGATTATCGCGAGCTGACGCCGATCGGCCGCCGCGGCGACGAGATGATCCGCAAGCTCGCCGACCGGCTGGTGGCGGTCGACCTGCTCGATCAGGCGGCCGAGCTCCTGCAGCACCAGATCGATAACCGCCTGCAGGGCGCGGCGCGTGCCCAGGTGGCGACGCGCCTTGCCACCATTTACCTGACGAACCGCAAGCCCGACCGCGCGCTCGCCACCCTGCGCGCGACGCGCACCGAGGGCCTTGCCAAGGAATTGCGCGAGCAGCGCCTGCTGCTCGAAGCGCGCGCGCTGTCGGAGACCGGCCGGCACGATCTGGCGCTCGAAATCGTCGGCAGCATCGAGGGCCGCCAGGCGGTCCGCCTGCGCGCCGATATCCTGTGGGCGGCGCGCAAATGGCGCGAGGCGGCCGAGCAGATCGAGCTGCTCTACGGCGAGCGCTGGAAGGAATTCACGCCGCTGTCGGATGCCGAGCGCGTCGACATCCTGCGCGCCGCGATCGGCTATTCGCTCGGCGACGAGCCGCTCGGCCTCGGCCGGCTGCGCGAGAAATACGCGGCCAAGATGGCCGAGACGCCGGACCGCCACGCCTTCGAGGTGGTGAGCGCCCCGACCGGCGGCGAGGGCAAGGAGTTCAAGGACGTGGCGCGGGCGGTTTCCGGCGTCGACACGCTCGACGCCTTCCTGCGCGACATGCGCGCGCGCTATCCGGATACCGGCGCGGTCACCGACGGCGAGGGCAAGGCGCAGCCTGCGCCCGCCGGCAACACGCCGGCGCCGGACAAGGCGGCCAGCGCCCGGCCCGCGGCCAAGCCTGAAACCAAATCCGAAGCCAAGTCCGAAACCAAATCCGAAGCCAAGCCTGAGACCAAATCCGAAACCAAGTCGGAGCCTAAGCCCGGCAACAAGTCCTCGGCCCTGCCGCCGTCGCACAAGGCCGATCCGGCGCCGACCGGCTCGATCCCGAGCCCGAGCGGGCCGATCGTGCGCTCGGCGGGGCCGCGCCCGGCCTATCGCTGATCGCTATGACGGGTTGCGCGTCGCCGGCCCGGCTTCGTCATTCCGGGACGGCGCCTAGCGCCGGACCCGCTTTGCGCGCGCACCCCGGAATGACGGCCCTCCGCGTGCGCCCCGGCGCGGTTCCGGGGCTTGCGCAATAGTGCGGCAGCGCCGATGCTGCCCGGGCTGAACAAACGCACGGGAGGTCCTCATGCGGCTGAGGCACGTGGTGATCTTGACGCTCGCGACGTCGGCGCTGGCGGCGCCGTCGGCAATGGCGCAGCAGCATATCGAGTATCCGTGGTGCGCCGTCTATGGCGGCAACTTCGGCGGCGGCAATTGCGGATTTTCGACGCTGGCGCAGTGCCGCGCCACCGTCAGCGGCATCGGCGGCGATTGCCGGCCCAATCCGTTCTACAAGGGCACGCCGTCGCGCAAATCCAAACGGCGGTCGAGCGAACTCGAGGTGCCGTATTATTCGAATTCGGCGGGAAGCTGGCCGTCGTATTTCCGCGACTGATCCGCGCGGCCGACGTCACCAGTGATAGTTGATGCCGGCGCGCACCAGGTCGTCGGCCGCGGTGACGCCGAGCGTGTTGGTACCCGAGGCCGCGCCCATGAAGGTCGCGGTGCCGAGATCGATGTGGAGATATTCGAGCTTGGCGCTCCAGTTGCGGTTGATGCCGTATTCGACGCCGCCGCCCGCGGTCCAGCCGGCATTGGTGGCCGATGACGTGCCGGTCGGCTGCACCGCCTTGATGTTGCCGTAGGCGACGCCGCCGGTGACGTAAGGCAGCCAGCGGTCGAAGGCATAGCCGAGCCGCGCCCGCGTGGTGCCGAGCCAGTTCTGCTCGGTCTTGCAGGAGCCGCCGCCGTCGGCGACGCAGACGCTGCCGGGCAATGACCTGCTGCCGGTGACGCCCAGCCAGTCGAGGTCGGTCTCGATGCCGAGCACGAATTGCCCGGTCTGCCAGTTGTAGCCGAGCTGGCCGCCGACCAGCCCGCCCGAGGTGCTGAAATTTCCGGAATTGGCGCCGACCGCCGGATCGCTCCAGCCCGACTGGCCCCAGACATAGCCGCCGTTGATGCCGGCGTAGAAACCGGACCAGCTGAAGTGCAATTCCGCCGGCGCGTTGTAGTACTGCGGCGGAGCGGGACGCGGCGGCAGATCGGCGGCGAGCGCGGCCGTTGCGCTGGCGGCGGCGCCGACGATGCCGAGGATGAGACTGCGGTTCATGGCACCGCATACCCGCATCCGTTCGGGGCCAAATGCGGGCGTAAATGGGGAATTTCTGCGGGTTCCCGGCGCGCCATCAAGCGCTCGCCACATTCCGCGGATAAGGATGCGGGAGGTCCGTCTTGAACCTCCAAACATCGAGACCGGACAAGGAACGGCAGGTTCCGGGAAGCCCCGCGCCGGTGACGCCGCGCGGGGTTTCTTTTTGGCCCTTACGTGCCGTAGCTCTGGATCAACGAGCCGGCCACCAGGAGCCGTCCACCAGCACGAAGAAGCAGCGGCGCGTTCGGCGAGCCCTAATAAAATCGTAGCCCGCATGAGCGTTAGCGAAATGCGGGGCCCTTGCGCGCCGCTCCCGGATTTCGCTGCGCTCATCCGGGCTACGGAATGTCGCTTGTTCGTCAGCCCGTAGCCCGCATGAG
>Ga0070741_10012860_pt1 | contig 14997 bp, 11 predicted proteins | sample Coa_R1_4_FD_66440 | JGI IMG/M metagenome (GOLD analysis project Ga0070741, IMG submission 66440) | Surface soil microbial communities from Centralia Pennsylvania, which are recovering from an underground coalmine fire - Coalmine... | ecosystem: Environmental > Terrestrial > Soil > Unclassified ... | reverse complement strand
CTTCAGCATCGCCGTCGTGACGCGTGCTTGCAAAGAACAGAAAGTCGATGCAGTCGGAGTCCGCCGGCATGTACGGTGACGCTTCCGTCACCGGCGCGTTCAACACGTGGAACGGCTCTACGCCGCACTCGCGCAGATCGATGGCAGCAAGCGCAGCGATGCGCCGATCGTTCACGATCAGTCCGACGTTGCCAACGTCACTCGTGGCCGACCGGATGCGCGCGCGTGTGCTCCAGATGGCTCCGGGGGCATGACCTCGGCGATACTCCATGCTCGGTCGCAAGTCGATGAGCCGCATGCTTCCGCACTCCGAGTAGTCAATGCATGGGACGCCGGGGATGACACATCGTTGCGCCGCCGGCGCCTCGATGATCGCAGCACCGACCCCACCTTCCAGAACGTATGCTGTGTGCCCCATCTGGCGCAACCAGTACGCAACGGGCACGGCACGAACGTCGTTGGCATCGAAGAGCACGATCCGCGCGCCCCGTATGCCGACCCATTGATCAGTGGCCTGGAGGAGCTGCCCTCCGGGCGTATGCATCGCCCCGGGAAGCGTACGCTCGTCGTACTCCTCTCGCGTGCGCACATCGAATAGATAGGTCGTGCGCCCTGCGTCGCGGTACCACTCGCTCAGTTGCCGGGCTGAAACGCGCGGCACATCGCGCCACCACGCGAGCTTCGTCAGCGATGCGCGAAGCGTTGCCACGTCGCCAGCGTGGGGCAGCCGGGGCAGAGCGCCCTGATGGCCGCGTACAAGCTCGTAACCTGAGAGAAACCAGCCTTGCGTACCGTTCTCCAGCGCATAGATAGGGTTCCGCAGGCCGCAATTGAGCAATGTCTGCGCGCCCAGAATCGAACGCGTGCGACCGGCACAATTCACGACGATCGTCGTCTTCTCATCGCGCACGATCTCGCGGATACGCAGGGCAAGCTCGCCGTTCGGGCAGCAGATCGCTCCCGGGATGTGCATGCGCCGAAATTCATCCAGAGGTCGGCCATCGACGATCACGACTTCGCGGGGCGAGCTCGTGAGTAGGCGATTCAATGCGTCCGGCGTGATGTGGGGAGTTGCATGGGAACGCTCCACGAGCTCCCCGAACGCCTTACTGGGCACATTCACACCGCGGAAGGTTTTGAATCCCGCCGCGTGCCACCCCTCCATTCCACGATCCAGCACTTTCACTTGTGTGTAGCCCGCGCCACGCAGACGCGACTGCGCGCGCAAGGCAACGCCGTCTCGCTCATCGCACAGGACGACGAGCACGTCGCGGCGAGGTACGAGACGGTCGATCTCGAGCTCGAGGCGGCTATAAGGCAGCGGGACCGCGAAGAAAATGTGACGCTCGCCGAACTGCCCCGCCTCGCGCACGTCAAGCAGCGCAAGCTCGCTCCTGCCGCGCAGCAGGCTTGCAAGTTCTTGGGCGCTGATCAGCGCATTGCCGGCAGCGTCTGCTGACATATCGTTACGAGTAGGTACGGTTGGTCTCGATCGATCACGAGTCGGACGGTTGGTCTGAGCTCGCTGGGGTTGAAGTGGTCGAACGGAATCTCGCCTTGCGGACAGGAGGATGCTGCCGCAATGACGTCCATCAGCGCAACCTCCGACCGAAACCCGGCCGTCGTGGCTGCGATTTTTAGCGCGCGCATCAGCGCCCATTGGCCAATCGCGCCGAATGCGATCAAACTAGATGACTCAATCTCCGACAAAGGGAGGCCAGGTGAGTCACGCGTCAATGCTGAAAGCCCGACGGCAGCACCAAAAGACCAAGAAGCGGCTTCATGTCGAAGCCAAGCAGGCCAAACGACTGGCGAAGGAGGCGTTGAGGGGGCCGGTGGTGAAGAAGGAAAAGGTCAAAAGACAGAAAGTGAAGAAAGAAAAGGTCGAGACCCAAAAGCCCAAGAAGGTCAAGCCGACCGCCGAGGAGCTTGGCAGACAGAACGCCAAGAAGAGCGGTACTGGCGCGGGAAAAAAGGGCGCCTCCTAGGCGTCGCCCAGCTGTTCGGCGCGCCACAGTCCAGCTCCGAGTTCGTTGCAGCTCAGGCGCCCGCGCGGCCGGCAAGGAAATGCGCAAGGAGCGCCACCGGCCTGCCCGTCGCGCCCTTGTCCTCGCCGCTCTTCGTCGCCGTTCCTGCGATGTCGAGGTGCACCCACGGATAGCGCTTGGTGAAGCGCGAGAGGAAGCTCGCCGCGGTCGTCGCACAATCGCCCATCGGGCCCACGTTCGCGAAATCCGCGATGTCCGACTTGAACGTGTCCTGATACTCGGGCCAGAGCGGCATGTGCCAGGCGCGGTCCCATGCGCGGTCGCCGGCTTCGAGCACTTCGCGCGCGAGTGCGTCATCGTTGGAGAAAGCACCCGTGGCGAGCTCGCCGAGCGCGCCGACGATGCCGCCGGTGAGGGTCGCGACGTCCACGACCACCGCAGGGCTGTACTTCTCGGCATAGGTGAGCGCATCGGCAAGAACGAGGCGGCCCTCGGAGTCGGTATCGAGGATTTCCACCGTCTGGCCAGACATCGTGGTCACGACATCGCCCGGCTTCATCGCGTTTCCATCGAGCATGTTCTCGGTCGCGGGAATGATGCCGACCACGTTGAGCGGCAGCTTCATGAGCGCGCTCGCGCGCAGCGCGCCGAACACACTCGCGGCGCCGCACATGTCGAACTTCATCTCCTCCATGTCCGAATGCGGCTTTATGCTGAGGCCGCCCGAATCGAACGTGATTCCCTTGCCGACGAGCACGACCGGCCGCGCCTCGCGCGCGCCGCCGTGATATTCGACGACGATGAGCTTCGGTGGCTGGCGGCTGCCGCCCGCAACCGCGAGAAATGCATTCATGCCGAGCCTGGCGATGTCTTCTCGGCCGAGGATCGTCACCTGCAGGCCGTGCTGAGTAGCCAGCGCTTGCGCTTGCTCGGCCAGATACGTTGGCGTGCAAATGTTGGCAGGCAGGTTGCCGAGATCCTTGGCGAGCCTGATGCCGTCGGCGATTGCCGCCGCCCGATCGATGGCAGCTTCGGCCGCAGAAGTCTCTGCACGATCGGCGACGTGGAAGACAATTTTCTCGAGTGTGCGCTTCTGCTTCGGCGGCTCGCTCTTGAGCTTGTCGAACCGATACATGCCGTCCGCGACGGCGAGCACGGCCTGCTCGATCTTCCATGCGCCGTCGCGGCCATTCACCGAAACCTCGTTCAAGCAGAGCGTTGCCTCGGCGGCGCCCGTCGTGCGCAGCGTCTTCGTCGCCGCGCCAAGCGCGGTGTGATAGCTGCTCTCGATCAATTCATGCTCAACACCGAGCCCGACGAGGAGCACGCGCTCGGCGGCCACGTTCGCGATCCTGGTGAGCAGCAGCGTCGTACCGAGCTCGCCTTCGAGATCGCCGCGACTCAGCGCCTCAATGAGTGCATGGCCCGTTGCGGTATCGAGCTCCATCGCCGATGGCGAAAGCTTGCCACCCTCGTACACGCCAACCACGATGCAGCCCGTGCGCTGCTTCTGGAGGCTTCCGACATTTACGACAAATTCCATGGCACGTTACGGCACTGGACGTTGCGCAGCGCCGCCCGTGGTCTCCGCGATGCGACGCGCGAACACGCCCAGGACCTCGCGGTAGAGCGCCTCGCCCAGCACCTGGTCTTCGTTGCCGGCGTCGATGTTGGGATTGATGTTGACCTCGATGAGATAGATGCGGTTATCGACCTGCTTCAAATCCACGCCATAGAGCCCGCGACCGATCAGGTTGGCCGCCCGTACCGCCGTGTTGATGACCTGCTCGGGTGCTTCGCCGATGGTCATCGCTTCGGTCTTGCCCTCGACCAGCTTTTCGCCGTCGACGACCTTGTTGACCTGCCAGTGGCCGGGCGCCATGAAGTACTTCGCGACAAACAGCGGCCGCCGATCGTAAACACCGACGCGCCAGTCGAACTCGCTCGGTAGCCATTCCTGCGCAATGAGGAGCTCCGACTTGTTGAAAAAGCGCTCCGCTTCCTTGCGCAGACTGTCCTGCGATTCGATCTTCACCACGTCAAGCCCGAAGCCGCTGTCCGGCAGCTTGAGTACGCATGGCAGCCCGAGGGCCGCAACGATATCGTCCACGTTACCGCGGTGCACGATCAGCGTGCGCGGTGTGGCGATGCGATGGCGATTCAGCAACTCCTGCATGAATACCTTGTTGCCGCACTTGACGATGGACTCCGGGTCGTCGACGACGGGCATGCCAAGCGCGTCGGCGTTGCGCACGAACTCCTCGATGATTCCTTCAGGGCTCGCGCGGTTGAACAGGCCATCGAACTCGGGCAGCCGTTCCAATGCATCGGGGCCGATGAGCTCCGCCTCCAGTCCCACCAGTGGCGCCGCCTTCAAGAACCGCTGCAGCGCTTCCTCGTTCGATGGTTTGTGCGGTTCGTTCGGGTCCCACAGGATGGCCAGTCGCGGCCGGTCCCTTTTCGCGCCCTGCCGCTTCACGATCGAGCTTTCGGCAATGAACGACTGGATCGCGTCGAGCAGGAACGCGCGGTCCTGCTGCGGAATGTCCGCAAGCCCGATCGCCTGCAGGCCCTCGAGACGCCAGCTTCCCTCCGCGCGCGCAAACAGCACTCGCAGCAGCGGCGCATGCGTCCTCGCGAACAGTTGCTCGGCGAGCGCCTGGTGAGTGGGATGCTTGCCGAGATAGACATTGAGCTGAAAGCGCTCGCTCTCGTCGTGATGCAGCGTTTCCTGCACCAGCGGTTGAATCTCGGCCTCGAGCGCCCGCACGAACGCCTCGGACTTGAGGTCGCCGATGCTCTTGACGTCGGGGACGGGGCGCTGGCCACGCGCCTCGGCCAGGAGAGACACGTAATACCCGCGCCCCTGGTAGCGGCCGGTGCGGCATAGGTTGAGCACCCGCACCGCGCCTTCGTTGCCGCTATCCGGTTCCGCCAGATAGCGGCGCGCCGTCAGGACGGTAGCTTCCGGAACCTCGAACCACTCCTGATTCTGATCAGTGATGACGAGCGTTTTCAAGCCGAGGACCTCCCGCCATGCCTGATGCTTTAGTGGATTCGGCAGGTCCTTGGTTCCATGATTGAAATTCCCGTTGCGGCGGCCGCACGATGGGAAAAATTTGCAATCGCCGTCGCGTGCTCTCGCGTGCGGGAGGAGAGCATCACGCGCACGTCACACCGAGCGGCGCGCGCGCGATGGATGCAGCAATCGACGACGTCGCGAACGGAACGTCAGAAGTCAGCGCCGCCTGCGCGCGGCGGCGCTGAGGGTGCAGCAAGCTCTCGACGGCAGATGCACGCGAGTGCGTACAAAGCCGGTGGGTCTAGTCGAGATGGATGTTGGCGTCCTTGATGGCCTTCGCCCACTTCGCGTTCTCGACCTTGAGCAGAGCTCCGAATTGCTCCGGCGTGCCGCCAACCGGCGTGGCGCCCATGCCCGCCAGTTTCTCGCGAAACGTTGCACTTTCGAGTGCATTCGAAACGGTCTTGGCAAGCAGGTCGGCAGCGGGCTGAGGAACGCCCACAGGCGCTACGACGCCGTACCACGCGGTGACTTCAAATCCGGGAAGACCGGCTTCGGCAACCGTCGGAATATCGGGCGCAAGCGCGTTGCGCTGCGGTGTCGCGACACCGAGGGCCTTGAGCTTGCCCGAGCGCACATGCGGCAATGCAGCCACGGCCTCGACCGACATGAACTGCACGCGATTTGCCATGAGGTCGATGAGTGCTGGACCCGTGCCCTTGTACGGCACCTGCAGCATTTCCACGCCGGCGAGGGATTTGAACATCTCGCCGGCGATGTGGTGCGGCGTACCGGGCCCGGCGGAGGCATAGCTCACCTTGCCCGGATTGGCCTTCACCCACGCGACGAACTCCTTCAGGTTGTTGGCCGGCACTTCGGCGGGTATCACAAGAATATGAGGTACGAACGCGACCATTGTGATCGGTGCGAAATCGGTCGGCGCATACGGCAGCTTCTGCAGCGCCGGATTGATCGAGATCACCGTCGTGGATCCCATGAGCAGCGTGTAACCGTCGGGCGGCGATTTGGCCGCAATGTCGGAGCCGATCGCCCCGGCCGCGCCGCCGCGGTTGTCGACCACGACCGGCTGGCCGAGAGGCCCCGTGATGCTGTCCGCCACGAGACGACCGATGATGTCGACCGCTCCGCCCGGAGGCCACGGCACGATGAGCTTGATCGGGTGATTCGGATACTGCTGCGCGTGCGCGCCGAGCGCAAAGACAAACGCGACGAACAGCAAAAGTGTGCGCATCGTGCGGTGCATGAAGAACCTCCGATCAGTCGAGGATGGCGATGCCTTCGATCTCGAGCATGAGGCCTTCCAGCCCCATGGTCTTGAGGGCGACGTTGGTGGTGACAGCAGCGGGATGGTCGAAACAGGACGAGCGGATGGCAAGGTTGTCGTGCAATGCGTCGGGCGTGCCATCGCTCAGGTAGAAGCACTTGGTCATCACGAGATCATTCATCGATGCGCCGAAGCCCTCGAGGATATTGCGAATGAAGTCCATGGTGATGCGCGTCTGCGCAACGCGGTCGCCGACGGCTCGAGCCTTCCCTGCCTCGTCGCATGCATACTGGCCGCCCAGGAAGATCATTTTGCCGACCTTCACGCCCTGTTGGAAGGTCACCCGCATCGGCCAGTCCCAGTGACCCTTGGGCCAGCTCAGCGACCGCGGCAAGGGCTTGCCGTCCTGGCCGCGCACCGCCCAGCAATCCTGGCGCACGAGAGCGCCGTCGGGATAGGGCGCGGGCACGGGCACGCCCGTGGCACCCGGGCCCGGAAAACGGAATGCCTCGCTGCGCACACGGGCGGCGCGCCGCCAGTCCTCGTCCGTGCCGAAGCCCACGAACCAGGTGTTGAGCTTCACCACGTCGTCGAGGTCGGCCTCCATCGCGGCGAGCACACGCGCGATGTTGTCGATCGTGAGCTGCGCCTGCGCGACGATGTCGTTCCCGTGCTGGATGGCGCCGCTCGCGTCGCGCGCCGACTGCGCGGAGACGAACAGGAGCTCGCCGCAGCGTAGTCCCTGGCTGAACTGCGCATCGCGCGGCCACGGCCAATGATTCGACGGTTGCGCCACGCGCCGCGGCATCGCGCCATCTTCGTTGTCGATCGCCACCGCATCGATCGTCACGGCCATGCCGGGATATGCGAGCCTCGGCAGCGCCACGAGCGAGATGACCGGCGGGATGTCCGCGGTGATGTGTGCGCGTATGCGGCGCAGCAACGACTCTTCGTCGGCGAGCGTGCCGCCTGCATGGAACACGTTGAGCTTGACCAGATCTTCGAAGCGGCCGCCCAGCGTCTCGATGACCCTACGCACATGCCGCATGCACGCGTCCGTCTGCTTCGCGAGATCGCCGGCGTGAAGCACGTTGCCCTCGGCGTCGAGGTCGCACTGGCCACCGACGAACATCAGCCGGTCATGACGCGTCCCATGCCGGTGCGTGACGGGAATGCGCCAGTTCCAATGACCGGCGGGCGAGACATGCTGGCGCGCGATCACGTTGACCTCACAGATCCAGCACGATGCGCGGCGACATCGCGCGCGATACGCAGATCATCATCGAGGTGTTCGCTGCACGCTCGGCCTCCGACAGGAGCACGTCCCGGTGCTGGCACTCGCCCTCCAGCACGCGCGTCTCGCAGGTGCCGCACACGCCTTCCTCGCACGAGCTCGCGACGTCGATGCCATGCTCGCGCACCGCCTGCAGCAGCGTGCATTCGGGCGCGACCTCGAACACGAGACCGGACTTGCGCAGCTCCACCATGAATGCGCGATTCGGCGCCTCCGTGTGCGCCGGTGCCGCGAAGTACTCGAAGTGGATGTGGTCCTGCGGCCAATGGTACGCAGCATCCTTGACCGCCGTCATCAGTCCTGAGGGACCGCAGCAGTACACGTGCGTCCCGGGGCTCACCTCGCGCAGCAGCGTACGCGGGTCGAGCAGCGGTTGCTCGCTGAACCACGGCGTCACCCGCTTGTCACCGAGCGCGACAAGCTCCGGATAGAACGCGGCATGCGCCGCCGAGCGCGCGCAATAGTGCAGCTCCCACGAGCGCCCTTCCGCGTGCAGGTTGCGGATCATGGCGCAGATCGGCGTGATGCCGATGCCGCCCGCGATGAACAGGCTGTGCGCTGCGTCCTGCGCCAGGGGAAAGTGATTGCGCGGATCGAGGATGCCAAGCGGGGTGCCCTCCTCCACGTCCTCGTGCATGCTGCGCGACCCGCCGCGCCCGGCGAGCTCGCGCTTGACTGCGATCGTGTAGCGCGAGGTGTCGCGCGGATCGCCGCACAGTGAGTACTGGCGCACGAGCCCGTTCGGCACATGCACGTCGATGTGCGCACCGGGCGGGAATGGCTTCAACGGCCGCCGATCCGCCGCGACCAGGTCGAAGCTGAGCGTGTCGATCGCGGCCGTCCGGATCGCCGCCACGCGTACCCGTCGTTGTTCGAGGACCGCGTCCTGCAGCATCTCAATACTGGCGTTCGAGATCGACGAGATTGGTCAGCGGCTCGCCCGCGAAATGCCGCCGCAGGTTGTCGAAGAAGAGATCGAGCGTGCGCGGCACGTACGCCTCGATGTCGTCCGACAGCACGTGCGGGGTGATCATCAGGTTCGGCGTGTCCCAGTACGGCCAGTCCGGGGGCGGCGGCTCGGGAAAGGTCACGTCGATCGCGGCGCCGCTCAAATGGCCCGAGCGCAGTGCGGCATCGAGCGCCGCGGGATCCACCAGCCCGCCGCGCGACATGTTGCCGAGCGCCGCGCCTTTTTTCATGAGCGCGAGCTCTTCCCTGCCGATGATGAACTTGGTCTCGGGCGTGAACGCGAGATTGAGCAGCACGAAATCGGCACGCGGCAGCAGCGCGTGCAGCGCGTCCGGCGTGTGCATCTCATCGACGTTGGGCTGCGGCTTGCCGCTCTTGCGGATGCCGAGCACGCGCATGCCGAACTGCTTCGCGTGGGCAGCGATGCCGGCACCAATCGCACCCACGCCGACGATCAGCACCGTCTTGCCGGCGAGCGTATCCGTGAACACCCGGTTCCACTTCTTCGCGCGATGACTCCACACGAGCTCGGGCATGCGCGCGTTGAGCATGAAGAGCAGCATCAGCCCCGATTGCGCCGCCTTCGGTACGTGCGCGCCGCTGTTGGTGAGCATTTTCACGCCGCGCGGCACCCAGTCGAGCGGCAAAAGGTAATCGACGCCTGCGCCGAGGATCTGCAACAGCTGCAGGTTGGGCGCGTCGGCGGCGAGGGTCTCTTTGGGAAACCGATATGTGATGATCGCGTGCGCGGTTCTGGCGTTCTGCTTCCAGTTGTCCTGGTCCCAGCCGAAGGTGGTTCGGATGCGCCGCGCCACGTCGGGATGCCGCTCGAGCCCCTGGCGATACTGGTCCTCGCGCACCTGGAACACCGGCATCAGGCTGCGCGCGTTCTCGATGTGAACGTGCAGTGGATGGGTCTCGGTGAATGCCTGGCTCATCGTGTCCTCAGGCTGCTGCGCGTGCGGGAGCGTCTTCGCGCACGTGCCGTGACGACTCGCCCTGCGGGCCGATCACGCGATCCAGCACCCGATTGGCGATGCGGTGCACGATGTACTCCTCGAGGGAATAGCGGCCCGGGCGGTAGGCACCGCTGCGCATGCCCTTCTGCACGACCGGGTTGATGGCGAGGTCCTCCCTCACGATCTGCGAATATTTCTCGTAGTACTCGGGGCCCACGATGTCGCCGAAGTCGGGTCGCTCGACCGTGCTCTTCGGAAATGCCCAGTTCTCGTAGAGGCGCAGCTTTTCGGGACCTTCGGGGAGATACTGCCGGAACTTCATGTACGACGAGGTCAGGATGATCTGGACACTCGGCTGCACCCACACGTGGAAAAGTCCCGAGGCCTTGCGCTCGTCGAGGCCCGGAATCTCCGGCAGGCCCGAATACGCGACGATGCTGCGCTTGCTGTACATCGCCTCCCACGGCCCGTGGGTGGGCTCGAACTCCCAGTTCTGCGGCTTGTCGGGCATGTGCTTGCGATGGATCGTCATCGCGTGATAGTTCTCGAACGCGTTCTCGAGCCACACCTTCCAGTTGCACGGGACCTCGTAGACGTCCTTGTGCGTCCACTGCATGCTCGCGAGATCGTATTCGGCGAGAAAGGCCGGAAGATCACCGAGCCATTCGAGCAGCGGCGCGGCGGCCTCGTTGAACGTGATGAAGATGAAGCCCGCCCAGATGTCGCTGCGAATCGGCGAGAGACCGTGATCGGCCGTGCGGAAGCCCTGCGCACCGGCCATGGGCGGAGGCGTGCCCGGCGTGCTCATGAGCTTGCCGGAGAGCGAGTAGGTCCAGCTGTGGTATGGACACACGAACGCGCGGCACTTGCCCTGCTGACCCTCGCCGATCACGGCACCGCGATGACGACACACCGCGGAATGCACGCGCACCTTGCCCGTCTCGTCGCGCACCACGAGCAGCGGCTCGCCGACCATTTCGATGTAGAAGAAGTCGCCCGGATTCGGGATCTGCTCCACGCGACCCACGCACAGCCAGTCCTTGCGAAACAGGCCGGCGATCTCGCGCTCGTACCATTCGGGCGCGACGTAGCACCAGCCGGGAAGAGGCCTCGCCTGCTCGAGCGGAAGGCGCGTGGCGGCATACGTCTCGGGGGCAAACATGTCGGTCATGCGCGGGGTCCCTCCGGTCAGCTCAACTAGTTAATCAGTTTGGCGACCGATGAGGCGCTTGTCAATGCACACTCCGCGGCTGCCCGCCTTGACCGGCGTCAATCGCGTTGACAATGGGGCACGGCCGCCGTTAAGGTAGTCGACTAGTTATCCAACCGTCCGCAAGGCCCCTCCACGCATGTCGCGCGCAGCGCCCAGGATCGTCGACACCGATGTCGTGGTGATCGGCGGCGGCTGCGCCGGCGTGTACGCCGCGCTCAGGGTGCAGGCGGCCGGGCTCGAGGTGCTGCAGGTCGTGAAGGGCTTTCTCGGCCGCAGCGGCGCATCGATCTTTGCCGGAAACCTCCAGCTGCAGAAGACCAAGGATCCTGCCGAAGAAGAGCGCTTCATGGCCATTCGCGCCAGGTATGGCAGCAGCTATCTCAACGATCCCGATTACATCCGGCGCGCCTGCCGCTTCACCGAGGACGTGTTCTTCCCCGAGATGGAGCAGCGCGGGCTGTACCTGCGGCGCGACGACAACGGCGAGCTCGTCACCAGCCACGACCGCAGCGCAGGCAACGTCTGGGCACCCAACCAGGGATTCTCCGGCACGATGATCATGGAGCTCCTGCGCAAGGACGTGCTCGCGCGCCGGGTTCCGCTGCTGCAGGAGACCATGGTCACCTCGCTGCTGGTGCGCGACGGCGTCGTGACGGGCGTGACCGCGTTCGACATCGTGCACGGCGAGTTGTTCGTGATCCGCGCCAAGGCGGTGATCATCGCCACCGGGCCCGGCAACTACCTCGCGACGCGCTCCACCGCCACCCGCGAGCAGTGCGGCAATGGCTTCGCGATGGCATATCGCGCCGGCGCGGACATGCAGGACCTCGAGATGCAATGGTTCCACGCTTCCGACATCGCGGCGCCGAAGGCGTGGATGCGCCTGCATCTTTATCCGAATCCGATGCCGGTCACGGACAAGTCGCTGTGGCTGCACGGCAAGGACGGCAAGATGTTCTTTCACCTCGGCATGAATCCCAAGGTGAAGCAGCCGTACTACCTGCAGCTGCGCCATCTTTGCATGCAGGTGCAGAAGGGCAACGCCGACTGGCATGGCGGGTACTACGGCGGCTATACGCACATCGAGCCGGACATCATGGAGAACTACAGCCACACGGCGGCGTTCTTCAAGCACCTGGGCTACGACCTCACCAAAGACCTCATTCCGTGCGGGATCACCTGGCACATGACGTTTGGGGGCATTCGCACCGACAACCGCACGATGGCAACGTCGATCGAGGGCCTGTACGCGCCGGGCGGTTGCGGCAGCCACGGCGTAGGCTCGATCACCTATGTCAGCTACGACGGGACCATCGCTGCAGATCAGGCCTGCGAGCGCGCACGCAGCGTTGGCCTGCCTGAGCTGCCTGAGCACCTCGTGCAACGCGAGCACGACCGCGTGCACTCGCGGCTCGCGCCGCGGCCGCCCGGAGGACTGCTGCCGGCGCAAGTGAAGAAACGCGTGCGCGAAATCATGACCGACAAGATGGGCTACGTGAAAAGCGCGGCGCGGATGGCCTCGGCGCTCGACGATCTCGCGGACGTTCGGCAACGCCTGCTTCCGGCGATGGGCGTGGGATCGACATCGCGTACCTGGAACTACGACTGGGTCGAGGCACTCGACGCCGAGGACATGCTCGATCTTTGCGAGCTCACCATCCGCATGTCGATGCAGCGCAAGGAAAGCCGCGGCTACTTCTTCCGCGAGGACTACCCCTATATCGACAACAAGCGCTGGCTCAAGCACACGGTCGCACGCCGCGTGGGCGACGATGTCGCGTTCGAATTCACCGAAGCCGCTCCCATCTTCCGGCCGGAGAACGAAATCGACGACTTTCTCACCGCGGAGTATTGATGGACGCGCCCGTTCATGTCGCGCCCGTCCCGCCGCGCGAGCCCACGACCGATGTGACTCCGCGCTTTCGCGCCAGGATCTTCCGCTTCGACCCGGCGACCGATGCGACGCCGCGTTTCGACGCCGTCGAGGTGCCGTGCGAGCCGCACATGCGCGTGCTCGACGTTCTGGACCATGCCGTCGAAGAGTGCGGGTTGAGCATCGGCTATCGCTACTTCTGCGGCATCAAGCGCTGCGGGATGTGCGGCGTCAACGTCAACGGCAAGGCGGTGCTCGCCTGCTGGGAGGCGGCGACGCCGGACATGGTGATCGAGCCGCTCGGCAACATGCCGGTGATCCGCGATCTCATCGTCGACCGCAGCGCCTTCGAGCAGGCGACCGTCGATCTCGAGCCGCGTCTCGTGCGCAAGACGCCCTACACGTCATTTCCCGAGGTCTATACGCACCGCGACGTGGCCGCCACGTTCCCGCTCATGAACTGCATCGAGTGCTACGTGTGCAGCTCGACGTGCCCCGCGGTGCCGGGCCCGCATCCCGGTGCGCATGGCCGCGAGGGGCAACGCGGTTTCGTGGGGCCAGGCACGCTCGTGCAGATCGCCAAGGTGGCGCTGCATCCCAAGGACGAGCTCGACCGCAGCGGCATGCTCGAAAACGCAAGCATCGATCACTGCATGTCCTGCTACCGGTGCGAGCAGGTGTGCCCGGTCGGCATCCCGATCGTCAGTCACGCGATCATGCCGCTGCGCGGTCTTGCCGCGAAAGGGCCGGCCGGCAAGGCCCGTTTCCCACTCGACTTCGCCGACAATGTGCGTACGCATGTCGACATTCACAGCGGATCGCTCTTCGTGAAGGCGAAGGGCTGGGTGCGCGCACTCGCCTCCGTCCCGCTGGTGCTGCGCATGCTGATGCGCGGCAAGACACGCCTTTTCTCCCGTCCGAGCGCACGCGCGAAGCGCGAGGTGAACGCCCTTTTCAAGGCTGCCGGATCATGAGATTCGCCTATTACCCGGGCTGCACGTCGAAAGGCAGCACGCGCGAAGCGGACGTGGCGACGAAGTGGCTCGCACGCGAGGTCGGGATCGAGCTCGCCGAGCTGGTCGACGCCGGCTGCTGCGGATCGTGCGAGATCAAGGCCGTCAATCCGACGCTGCATTTCATGCTGAACGCGCGGATCCTGACCATGGCTGCGGAGCAGGATCTGGAGATCCTCACCATCTGCGACACATGTCAGGCGAATCTGCTCCATACCAGCCGCCGCATGCAGGAAGAAAGCGATGCCATGCGCAGTTTGCTGGAACGACTGAAAAGCGCCGGGGTGCAATACGGCACGACACCGCGCGTGCGGCACCTGGCGAGCATCCTGCTGGAGGAGATCGGCGAGCGCGAGCTGCGCGATCGCATCGCGCGTCCGCTCGCAGGGCTGCGCGTCGCGCCGTTCGCCTGTTGTCACTCTTTCCGCGGCCCGGGGGCATCGATCGGCAGTCGCGAAGGGCTGGAGGCGCTGGTCGCGTTGTCGGGTGCGACGAGCGTGCCGGTGCGCGTCGACACCGACTGCTGCGGCTTTCACATCCTGATGACGAACGAGGAGCTCTCCGCGCGGACGTCGGCGAAGTTCCTCGCGCGGTGCGTCGAGATGAAGGCCGACTGCATCGTGACCACCAGCCCGCTGTGCCACACCGCGCTCGACATCTACCAGCGCAAGGCGGAGAGCGTCGCAGGGCGCCGTTTCGGCATCCCGGTGCTGCATCTGCCGCAGCTCCTCGCGCTCGCATTCGGGGCGCAGCCGCGCGCCGTGGGTCTGGACCGTCACATGGTTTCAACCGCGCCGGTCATGCGCCAGATGATGATGACCGCGTAAGCACGTAAGCAAGGCTCGTCCAACGGAGACACTCGATGCATCTCAAGTTCCTGCTGACCTTCGTGGCCGCCATCGCCCTGCCCATCACGGCGATCGCGCAGACACCGGCCTGGCCCACCAAGCCGGTGAAGATCATCACGGGATGGACGCCTGGCGGTAATGCCGACATCGTCTCGCGGCTGCTCGCCGACGGATACGCGAAGCGCTTGTCGCAGAGCTTCATCGTCGACAACCGTCCTGGCGCCGCCGGCACCATCGGCGCTTCCGCGGTGGCGCGCTCCGAGGCCGATGGCGCGACGCTGCTCGTGGCGACCATGCCGGAAGTCACGGTCGTTCCACCGGCGACGGTACAAACGATGGGCTACGATCCGGAGAAGGAGCTCACGCCCGTCACGATGATCGGCCGCTGGCCGCTCGTGCTGGTGGCGAACCCGAGCTTCCCGCCCAACACGATGGCCGAGCTCGCGGCATACGTGAAGGCGCACCCGGGCAGCGTCAACTACGGATCGTCGGGCATCGGCACGATCAATCACGTCACGGGCGAGCTCCTCAAC
>Ga0070741_10012859_pt1 | contig 14997 bp, 19 predicted proteins | sample Coa_R1_4_FD_66440 | JGI IMG/M metagenome (GOLD analysis project Ga0070741, IMG submission 66440) | Surface soil microbial communities from Centralia Pennsylvania, which are recovering from an underground coalmine fire - Coalmine... | ecosystem: Environmental > Terrestrial > Soil > Unclassified ... | reverse complement strand
AAGGGGACTCAAACGCCATCCCCTTGCCCCACGCCCCCATCCCCGCTGAGGACGGCGGCTGGAGTACGTTATTTTGGAAAAACTAACATTACCGCTGGTACATACAGCGGGGGCAGATCAGGTGGGTGTCTCTCGAGCTTTCACCGCTGCTGGCATATGACACGGCGGCGAGTATCGCGGCCGCCCGTGATCTTCACACGCGCGCCGGACGACCGAACCTATTTATTAAGATCCCGGGAACCAACGAGGGTTTGTCAGAACGGAGCGGCCGTCGATCTCCAGCAAGCTGTCGCCTGGCTTGATGCCGTGTCGAGCAGCCAGTCCATGAGAGTGAACGTCCTGAAAAATCCACGTCGAGCTGGGTTTCTCAGCAGCGAAAAACGTCGCGGCCAATGCCCGGCGCAATTCAATTTTGCGATTACTATCGTGCTCAAACCCAGTTGGGTGAATGCCGATCTTGCTTAAGCGTTCCTGAATCGCTTGCTCGAACCTCGGCGTATTGAGAAGCTCATCCCAGTCCACTTCGATGAGTGGCCGCAGTGCATCGCGATAGGCCGGATCGTAGACTCTCTGTTCATAGACGGCCAGCAATTTCGTGAGCACATTCTTTCGTTCGTCAATTGATGCTGCTGTGCTGAGTGTTTCCATTGTTCATTGAAATCGTGGCGGATGGGTCGCCGGTCACAAAGAAGCCGGCCCACAAGACTGGGACTGCTTTTTGCCCGAGACGATGAATCATCGCGAGCTTGGCGTCTGTTAACGCTTCTCCGACCGCCATCCCGGTAGCTAGTCTCGTATAGAACTGGTTCATCAGTTCCGCGGTGAAGATATCGTCTGCTGTCCAGAGGCTCGCGACAACAGATCGGCTGCCCGCAAATAGAAAGGCCTGCACAACGCTAGCAACGCCATTCTGACCTTCCAGTTTGCCGGCGCCCGTATCGCATGCAGAAAGTGTTACCAAGTCGGCGTTCAGTTGAAGATCGCGAATCTCCCGCACCTGCAACAGTCCATCCTCTCGCCTGGCTTGATCAAATCCGAGCAATAATCCAGACCTCTCGGGAAACTTCAGGTCTGCATATCCGTGGGCCGCGATGTGAATGACGCGATATCCCGATAGCTTGTTGGCCTTAAATTCCGCCTCGGATGCGGATGGGCCGACCAATATCTTCGTTCCGGGAATCGTGGCGCCGATCTCGTGAACTTCCATGTCCACTGCTGGAAGGGCTCGGAACTGGGAGGGCGGCTCGATATCAAACAGCCCGTGCGCTGCGCGGCTGAAGGTGATCTGCCCGCCGCCGTGACCGGGGGAGGGGGGCCTATCAGTCCTGCGGTGTCGAGGGCCGCGACCGTGGTTGTCCTTCCGGGTTCAACCTGGCTGACCTTCACAACCGGAAAATCTGGCGCGTATTTGGGCTTGATATTCAGGCTTCCGGCCAATCGCACGGAGCCGCTTGCAAATTTGTCCGCGCCGGTGCCGCGCTTCATCCGGTAGCGGAATATTTTCGCGGCTTCCTTGTCGGCGGTGGTGTCTCCGTCCTTCGGTCCATCCGAGACGGCAATCCAGTACTGATAATTTCCCGGCGAGGTTTCGAGGCGCATGAAGGAATGCGACCATAAGCTGCTGTCTTTCGTGTCGTCAAGCTGAACGAGCAGTGCGGTTGCAGAGCGGGGGTGAACGATGAGATTGAGTTTGCGCCGTGTTGCGGCTTCGAGGCGCATTGCAACGGTGCGGCGGAGCGCGTCAAGCGTGACGATCTCATGGCCGCGCGGGTTTTCGTGGATGTCCATCAGGAACACGTCAAACTTCGTTGCGCCTACAGCGGCGAAGGCGTCGAGCATCGCATGGGCCTGTTTGGTGTCGTAGGCCGGTGTCCGCCTGTCCGTTGGCGTCCTGCTCTCCGGTTGTGCGTGATCGGCTGACATGCGGCGGGCAGTGTTCCTCTCTTTAGATGCTTCCGGGGGATTACAGCGATTTGGTTTTGTGCAGTCAATCACAATGGAATGGTTGCGCCGCCTCTTGGCGGCGCGCAATGCTTCTTTACCCGCGCGAGTGGGCGAGCGCGGGGATATAGTTATCGCCGCGATGAGCGGCGATGCCATAGCCTTCTGGTCGTGGGTTTGCTTAGCTGGTCTGTTTCAGGCTGTTTTCGAGGCTGTTAAGGGCGCTCTCAAGGGCGGGATTGAGGGGTTTTTCCTTTCGAGGGATTATATCCCCCGTGGGTTCAGTCGAAAATGTAGACTTGGATGCTCGGTACTTCTCGGGCCTCAACAGCGGTTCTCCCAAATCGCCGTATTTTTTGCGGTGGGGCAGGGGGAAATTGACCATGTAGGCGTTCGTCGTTTGCACCACGCGGTCATAGACGAAGAACCGTTGCGCTTCTTCAATCCACACCCGTACACGCTGGCGCACGATGCGCCGCATGATTTCGAGAATACCGGCCAGTTCAAGGTTCTTGATTGCCTTGGCTATGGTCTGGCGGCAAAAGCCGGTCTGTCCCTGTATCTGCCGGTAGCTTGGGTCTAGGCGTCCGTCCCGGTGCCGGTTTTGAAAGTAGTTGACGAGACACCGCAGCACGGCAAGCGCGGCCTGGCCTAGCACGCCGTCCCGCTTGTGCTTGCGCTTCGTGTTCCGCTCCAGGCTTTCGGCGCAGGCCATCACGCGGGCGCGGTCGTTGCGGTCCAGGGGCCGACGCCATGAGCCGTCATAATCGAATTTGCTGCCCTTGCGCCACTTCGGGCCTTTGCCGATAACCTTGGCACCGGCGAAGCGGTTGAAGGCGGGGAGAGTACCGTTAAAGCGGTTGGCGCGGCTATTGGTCGGGACATTGAACATGATGGCTCCTTTGGGGTTCGTGGGAACCCGCCGGAGGGCCGGAAATCGGCGCAGAACCGCCCTTTGCGGAAAGCTCATTTTTCCGCTTGACTAAGGGTGTTTTTTCGGGGAGATTTGGTCTTGCGACAGAACCAAAGTTTCCCCGGTTTACACCGGACTGTACGGCCCGCCACTGGCGGGCTTTGCTGTTTCTGGGCTTCGCGTTCTCCGAATTGTTGGCGAGGCGAGACGCGGCAACCGAGCCGCGCAAGTGCGGAGTGTGAATCCTCCGCCGATTCGCGTCCACATGAATTTTCAGAAACCCGTTTCGGAAGCGAGAAGAAACCCGCGCCGGTATGCTGGCGCGGGCGGAACGGTTCATGCGGCCTCGTTTTCTTTCGCCAGCCTGCGCGCGGCGGTCGCGTGGTGCTTGGCGTCAAGCTCGATGCCGATGTAACTGCGGCCTGTGCGGTGCGCGGCTACGCATGTCGAGCCTGAACCGGCGAACGGGTCAAGCACAGCATCACCGGGTTTGCTGAAAGCCTCTATCAGCGGTTTCAGGACATGGATGGACTTCTGCGTCGGGTGCTGCTTGTTGCCGGTGTAAACCCAATCCATCACATCGGGGAGGGGAGCCGCCGGAAATGCGGGGTTGCCCTTGATGAGCAGATATGCGGCTTCATGGCGATATTGCACGAACGCTGATTTCGAGGCGTACCGCTTGCGGAAAACGATATGTCCGCCGATGCGAAAGCCTGCCGATTTCCAGGCGGAGAAAAACAGATCCACCTTCGGCCAGCCGTAAAAGCTGATTGCAAAGCTGTCGTCTTTCAGTACGCGGTGCATCTGCGCGAAAGCGGGCCAGAGCCATGCGGCGTTATCGTCGTTTGCAATCGTCTGGTTGTCGCGGCTCTTATAGCAGGCGATGTAAGGCGGGTCCGTCAGGATGAAATCCACGCTCGCAGCGGGCATCTCGCGCATCATGTCGATGCAGTTGCCGTACATGATCGTGTTGCGGGAAGCGGCGGTCGATACGGTGTTTGTCATGATTGCCTCTTTGGTTAAGTGACCCCCACGGCGGGGGCGGAAAGAGGCACGTCTGCCGCCGATCACAGCGCGGATGTCAGGAGCTTGTTGGGGTGACTGCCCCGCCCCAAGGCGCAAGCCTGTCGGCGGGGGAGGGGAGCCAAGAAGCGTATTGACAGCAAGCTGCGGCGGCTAAAGTGCCGTCGCCCTGCCGTCTTTCGGGGTCAGGTCAGAGAGGCAATCAGGAAAGCCGGTGAGAGGGCGTTACGCCGCAGACAGGGAGTAACCGGCCTCGGGTGCGAATATCCGCCCCGGATCAAGCAGCGGAGCAATGATCCATGTCGCGCTGCAGGCATCGACAATGGAAGCATTACGAAGTTCGGGAGCAACGAAGATGTTGACCTGTGGAACGCGGAGCATGCCGCACTCGCGGAGCGCCAGCGCCCGAAAACATTTCGTGAAATAGGCGTTGATGTAACCCGCTCTCTCTAGCGCCTGCGCCTCGAAATTCTTCGCGCCGAACGCATCGATGTCGCCTGCCGTCACCAACTCACGCGCGACGAATTCCCCCGCGCTGGTGGCGAAGATATTTCCAGCGGCTTGCAGCTGAGGGATTTCGAATACCTCGGCATTCGTGGCGCTGATGTTGCGCGCCGTGCGAAGTTCCGGCGCACTGAAGAACACCGCTTTGTTGGCCTCGATGTCAGCCGATGAGCGGAGGCCTGGAACACGAAACACGGCTCCGGTGGAATACAGACCGGCCTTCACATTTAGCGGCAAGCGCCCGAGGTCGAGGGCGGTCACGTCGAGAACGGCTCCGGGGTCGGCGGCATGTGCAAGAAGCGTGAATTGGTCAACGGCATTGTCGAGAACAATCGCTCCGTGCTTCATGCCTTCACGATAACCGAAAATGGGCGCGCGGGGGATGCGGGGCAGGGGCTACGCAAGCGCACGGTAAAGGGTGCTGCGGTTGACGCTGAACAGGTCCGCGACTTTCTGCCGGTCTTCGCCGCTGTCGATCAGCTTCCGGGCATGTATGATTTGCTGCGGGTTGAGTTTCGGCTTGCGGCCGAATTTGACGCCGCGTTTCTTTGCGGCGGCAACACCGGCCTTTGTGCGCTCGGCTATCAGACTGCGCTCAAGCTCGGCCAGTACGCCTATCATTTGCCACATGGCGCGGCCTGTCGGCGTGTCGGTGTCGATGGCCTCCGTTAGCGAGCGAAACTTAATCCCGCGTTGCTTGAAGTCGTCGAGCATGTTTATGAGGTCGCGCAAGCTGCGGCCTAGCCGGTCCAGCTTCCACACCATGAGCGTGTCGCCGCGATTTAGCTTTTTAAGGCACTGTTGAAGGCGGGGCCGGTTCGTGGTCGCGCCGGATTTGCCGTCGTCGGTGAAAAGCTCCCGGCATCCCGCGCGGTACAGCGCCCGGTGTTGCATGTCGGCGTTCTGGTCGTCGGTCGAGACGCGGGCATAGCCGTATTTCACTTGCGCCGCGCCTCCAATTCATGGAGGGCATGTTCTATGGTTTCGGCCACAACGGTATAGCGCATCCGCTTCGCCCATTTCAGAACGATCTCAAGTTTGCGCTCAACCGGGGCGTTATCGTTGATGTTTTGTGGTTCTTCGGGGAGCAAAAGCATGGTCTAGTTGTGCACTAGACATTTGCAACATTCAAGAGCCAATGTTTACGGGCTTTGCGCGAATGATGCAAAACTTACCCTTTTCGAGACAGAGCCGTCTTTTTTTGCTGTTCTCCGTTTCGCTCTAAACTCCGGGTCTGCATTGAGGCGTTTCATGCGCTCGCTGGACCTCTCCGCGTGCTTTGCCGCAAATGCCGGATCACGGTGCAGCTGTTGCATCCGGTTACTTGCTTCCTTGCGAAACTCGGGAGTGACGCGCTTGGCGTAAAACTCGGGGGCGGCGTTCAGCCGTTTCATGCGTTCACGGGCTGCCTCAAGGACGTCGGGGGTGTTTAGTTTAGCCTTAAATTCCGGGTCAGCGTTGAACTTCCTCATGCGGGCGCTCGCCGCTTCGGAGTGCTTTGCAGCTATCTCGGGATCGGCCCGCAACCGTGTCAGTGTTTTGCTGGCTTTCGCTCTATATTCAGGCGTCACACGCTTCGCTTCAAATTCAGGGTTCGAGCGCAATTTCTTTAGGCGCTCCGATCTGATGCGGCGCTGTTCTTCGGAGATGCGATATGTACGGCGCATAAGGCTTCCTTCATTACGGTGTGCGGCGGGGGGTAATATAGCAAGTTTTAGATAAATGCTGGAAGTTCAAAAAGCCAATAAACCCGCGTGCCTGTGGCTGAATTGAAACCATGGGTGCCGTTCAGAATTTCTTAACGGGTTTATCCCTTAATGGACGCACTGCCCGACAGAGGGCCGGGTAACCATTGAGGGAGACTTCTACATGTTGATCGAGATGCGCAAGAGCGCCGCTGTTCAAGCGGTGTCCAATGAATCACGGCGGGGCTTTACCTTAACCGAAATCGCTATCGTTCTTGGGATCGTCGGCCTGATCCTTGGCGCGATCTGGGTCGCGGCGGCGGCAGTTTACAACAACCTTCGCACTTCGAAAGCCACAACCGAACTGCTCAACGTGGTTCAAAACGTTCGTGCGTTATATGCGACTTCCGGTGTCGTGGACAATCAAGCTGATATGGCCATGAACGCAAACGCGGCGGGTCCGGCGCAGACATACATACAGGCGGGCATTTTCCCGGCTGACACGTTGAATAACGCCGATCCGACCCAAGCGACGAGAGCCAACGACCCGTGGAACGGCACGATTGCTGTTAAGGCCGCTACACTGAATACCCTAAATGACAGCTTCACAGTCGGTTTCGACAACGTGCCGCAACAGGCTTGTGTGAATATGCTGGTCAGCAACGTGGGCCAAGGACGCGATCCGGGCATGGTCGGTGCAGGCGCAGGGGCGGCTGGCAATTTCCCCGGAGGCGCTGCTCCTATAGCTGCCTTTGCGAACTCAGCTATAGTCCAGAATCCGGCCACTCAAGCGCAAGCCCAATGCAACGGTGCGAACAATCAAAACGCGGTGGCCTTCAGTTTCAAAGTTAAGTAAAGGTTCAGTCAGTCCCTCAAGGCGGGAGGCTGCTCATGCGGCTTCCCGTCTTTTTCGTTGCCCATCAGGAGCCAGCAATATTCAGAAGAATTGCTAACGAGATAAGCGCAACGAATAGTCCGATAATCGCCGAACAGACGACGACGAGAGCGGTTTTCGCCCCGCTGTTCTGGCCAGAGGCCCTAACTGAACGCTGCACACAATAGCCACTGCTCGCGGCTGCTCCGAGTACGCCCGATGCCAGAAAAAAGTAGGTCCGCGTGCCGCTGAAAAACATCGGTATGAACCACAAGTACCCGCCAATAACATAAACGACATAGCACAGGAAAATGAGGGTACATTGCAAGAGAACGGTCGCTTTGTCCGGGGCCATGTCAGAACTTGAGGCTAAGAAGTTTACTCAACGCGGCGAAAGCATCTATCTGCTGGAGTTCCCTTGCTTCGTCGAGCAGCCGACCTGCCTCCACTTTGCAATTGCTATCAAACACGAAATTGGGATGCTCAAAAGCCTTCGAGGTCCGGGCGCTTCTTCGCGTTGAGCAAGCCTCGCGCTTCCATGCTCGGCGCGGGCGTAGCGGCGGGGAAACATGCGGCGGGCCTGTTCGCCCTGCTGTGCGTGTTTCTGTTCGGCTGCTGATTAAGCGAGCGCTGCATGGGTTTTACTCAGCAGTGCAGTTTTGCCGGGGCGTGCCCACAGCGGGCGGTCGAGTTCGTTTGCATCACGGGCCATACGGTACTCGGCCACCACCTTGCGCGTGAGGTCAGGATGGGCGGCGAAGCGGTTGAAGACTCCGGCGGTGTAATCGCCCGGATGCAAGAGCGCCTGCGTATTTCCGGTGCTGGTTTCTGCGCGGTAGATCAACATCGCAAACCAGTTGAGCGCCGTAATTTCCTCGTCGGTCATGAGTAATGCTCCCCGCTAAAAATGCTCGTTGCCAATCGGGAGAGTGTGAGGGAAGGCGGGTGAAAGTAAAAGCGGTTTTTATGGTTAATGCCGCCGCTGCGCGTTTTTTGTCTTCGGACTTTTTTGTTTTGCGCGGCTCGGCTACGCTCACTGCTCCTGAAAACCGCCAAAAGGAGCATCGCAATGGCAGAAATCCCTTTGCACCACAGTGATGAATTCCGCCGGGATCAAGAACAGCGGCAACAGAGTCCACCGGAATGGAAAGAAAAAGACCCCGCAGCAGAGGTTCGACTGCCTCCGCCGGAGCCTTCTGATGCGCCTTGGTATCCGCGCTTCGTCAACCGCATCAACGGCCCGAAACCAACTGACCCTTGAATGGGTTCAAGCAGAATGAGGCATGTTTTCAGCTAGGGGAGATACCAGTCTCCCGATGGCATGAAGCTGGCGTTGAAAATCAGGATGCGGTTATTCCATGTGTCGGATACGAACAGCCGCCCGCTGCCGGGATCGTAAAGCGCGTTGTTACAGTAGAAGAGCCCCGACTGAGTGACAGAGTCGTCCCAGGTTGTTCCTATGGAGTTTGCGTTGGTGGTGAAATTCGACTGGCCCAGCACAATCATCGCGTTTTCGCCATTAGTGATGGTGCCGGGCGCGGCATTAAACATTAGCACGCGGCCGTTCCCATAATCGGCGACGAACAGCCGCTGGTTGTAGTAATCGTAGGAAAGGCCCGCAGGGCCGTAGAGGTTAGACTGCGTCGTGTTCGCGGCGCTGCTGGTGAAATTCGGCTGGCCCAGGACGTTGGAGGCATTCTCGCCGTTAGTAATAGTGCTGGTCGCTACATTAAAGACCAAAATACGGTTATTGCCGGAATAAGAGTTTCCGCCACACTCGGCGTTGGAGGACTCGGCCACGAATAGGCGACTGTTGACGGCATCGTAAGCAAGCCCATCAGGATCGAGCATCACGGATTGGCTGGTCGCGCAAGTGCTGCCAGTGTAAGTCGATTGCCCAAGCACGTTGGAGGCGTTCTCGCCGTTGGCGATGGTGGCCGGTGCGACGTTAAAGACCAGAACGCGGTTGTTGCCGGTGTCCGCTACGAACAGCCGCGTATTCATGGAATCATAAGCGATGTCCTGCGGGTCGGCGAGGCCTGATTGCGTCGTGTTCCGGCCACCGCTGACGAAATCGGCCTGCCCCAGGACATAAGAAGCATTCATGCCGTTGGTGATCGTTGCCGTGTTGAATACCAGCACGCGTTCATTGGTCTCGTCGTCAACAAAGAGGCGGTTGTTGACGGAGTCAAAGGCAAGCCCGATTGGAGAATACATGCCGGATTGAGTTGTGTTGTAGTCGGTGCTGCTGAAGTTGGGCTGCCCGAGAACATTCGGCGCCGTGTGGCCGCCGCTAGATGTCGGAAAGGAGTTGTCCGTGTTCAGGTTGTAAACAAGAACACGATTGTTACTGCTATCCGCTATGAAGAAGCGATGATTGACGGTGTCCAGTGCCATGCCTTGCGGGCCGAACATGCCAAGCGCGGTTGGACCATTGTTCGGCCCGCTCTGGGTCCAACTCACGGTAGCGGCAGAGGAGGTGCTGGTGTACTGGCCAAGAAGATCGGAGGCGTTTTCGCCGTTAGTAATGCTGGAGGTGCTGAATATTATCTCGCGGTTGTTGAAAAGATCATCGACGTAAAGTTGGTTGTTGACGGACTCGTAGGCGATGCCTCCGGGATTCCACAGCGCCGATTGCGACGTGCCAGCAGCGGCCGTGGTGAAGCTCGATTGGCCCAGCACGTTCGATGCATTCTCGCCATTGGTGATGCTGCCCGTCGCGACGTTATACACGGTCACACGGTTGTTGTTCGAGTCCGCAACAAACAGGCGCGTGTTGGCCGAGTCATAGGCGAGGCCATCGGGTCCATCCATACCTGCCCTGGTGATATGAGCGCTTTTAGCCGTGAAGCTCGATTGCCCCAGCACATTGGCAGCGTTCTCGCCATTAGTGATAGTTCCGGTCGCGACATTGAACACGAGGACGCGATTATTGAATGTATCTGCAACAAACAGCCTAGTATTTGAGGAGTCATAAGCCAGAGCAAAAGGACCATTGACGCCTGACTGACTCGCAGCCGCCCCGCTACTCGTGAAATTAGCCTGTCCCAAAACATAGGACGCATTCTCGCCATTCGCGATGGTTCCGCTCGCCACATTGAACACCAGTATGCGGTTGCTGCCGCGCGCGTAATTCTGGTTGTCGGAATAAAGCCCGTTGCCGCCGCCAAAAAAGTTACTTGCCTTAGTCTCCGCTACAAACAGGCGGCCGTTCGCAGAATCATAGGCAAGACCCATAGGCAGGTTCATGCTGGCCTGAGTGGTTGCTGCGGCGTCGGCGGTGAAATTCGACTGGCCCAGCACATAGGAAGCGTTCATACCATTGCTCATGGAAGTCGTGCTGAACACGAGAACGCGATTGTTCAGCATGTCGGGGACGAACAGGCGTTTGCCGGAAGGATCGACAGCTACTTGAGTGGGACCGCACATAGTCGATTGAGTGGCGCTGCACCCGCATGACACAAAATCCGGCTGTCCGAGAACGTAGGATGGGGTCTTGCTGGAAAGGAGATTGCCGGTTGTCAGTGAAAAAACCAGTACGCGGTTGTTGCCGAAATCTGGGACGAATAGCCAGTGATTGGTGCTGTCGATTGCGGAGCCTCCGAAACCGACAAGGTCTTCGTCAGGATAGCTGGTAGGCGAAAAATCAAATCCTATCGAGGATGCGCCATTATTTTCGCAGTTCTTTGAGTAGCTGGCCGTGGTATCTAAGGACGGGCTGGTGAATTGTCCGAGGGCGTCGTTGGCGGCCTGCCCGGTATTGGGAGCGGGGAAGGCAGGTGTGGAATAAGAAAACGACAGAAGAAAAGCTGTGCTGAGGACGACATAGGGCTTCATGGCGCATACCGTAAAAATTGGGAAAAGTCAGATTGCACCTTCTTGCGGCCCGGTGTCTAGGGCCTCACTCTCTTTCAGACTTCGCCGGACGCCCCTAGACCTATACCCTTTTCGAGAAACGCCGCGCCGGTTTGGTTGGCTTTTGAAACGAAAGTACGCTATGAATACACGATGACGTTCACACCCAATCTCGATACTCTCCCAACGGGGCAACGGGCGCTTTGGCCGGAACTCGCGGCAACGCCCGAGACGTTTACGCTGTACGGCGGTACGGCGCTGGCGCTTCGGCTGGGGCATCGAACGTCCGTCGATTTTGATTTTTTCTCGAACGCTTCCTTTGATGCGGATGATCTGGCGCGGCGCATTCCGTACATACGGGATGCGGAGCGGGTACAGGTTGGACCGAATACACTGACTTGCCGCGTGGAGCGCGGCGGGCCGGTGCTGGTATCGTTTTTCGGCGACCTTGGGCTAGGGCAGGTGGCCGCACCGGAACAAGTGCAGGATACCGGCCTGCGCGTTGCTTCGCTGCTCGATATTGCTGGGACCAAGGCGGCGGTGGTGCAAAAACGGGCGGAAGTCAAAGACTATATCGACGTGGATGCGCTGTTGCGGCATGGCGTGGATTTACCCACGATGCTGGCGGCGGGCGCGGTGGTGTACGGTCGCAAATTCAATCCGCTGATTACGCTCAAGGCCCTGAGTTTCTTCGACGATGTAACGTCCTTGCCGGGTGAGGTGCGGGAACGTTTGACGCGGGCGGTTGAGGCGGTCGATGTCACGAAGTTGCCGGTGTTGACGCCGTACGCGAAACGCCCGGAGAATGGTATTACGCCATGAAGCCGTTACCCGAAACGCCGGAGTTGCTGGAGGTGGCGAAGCGTGTTGTGTGGTTCAAACCCCCCGCTGAAGCGCTCGCGGACCCGGTGCATTTTCTCGCGCATGTCATGACCTACGGAACGGCGGAGGACTTGCGGGCACTCGATGGCATAGCCGGGCCAAACGAGTTTAGGGAAACATTGGATAACGCTCCGGCTGGTATCTTCGATGCGCGTTCGTGGGCGTACTGGAATCTGAAATGCGGTCGAACACCAGCCCCGCCTATGCCGGTGAGAAAGGGTTTACAGCCCGTGCGCCCTCGTCCTTGAACGGCCCGAAAATTTTCCCTTTATGAGAGATCGGGCGGGGGCGGCTCTTGCTGCGCGCGCCGTTGTTGCTCAACCACCGGGGTACATCGCAAAGAAAAGCGCTAGCTGCCCGGTGCGCTTGCAGTAGGCATAAAATTCGGCCTTGCTCATGGGGCCGCTATCGCCGGGGCGTTGTGGGGCTGCGGCTTGATTGAGAAGCGCGGGCGGCGGAGGAAGAAGCGGCGGTTGGCGCAACGCGGCATATGTTCCGCTGCTGCGGATTTTGCGCCGTTTCGATACCTTGGTTTTGTTTTCGGCCCAAGGAACGCTTCTTGTCCCTTGGGCGGTCACCTGCCCCTCTCGCGTTCCTCGATGAAAGCCCGCGCTGCGTTTTCACGGTCTGCCTTGCGTTCCTCGGGGCTTTTCCATGATTGCGTGGTCTGCACATGGCAAACTATAATCCCTATCTCGCTGCCCGGCGCGCCTGGGATGAGAGATACGGCGACCTCATCACGCGCGCAAGAAATTGGCGGCTGGCTGCGCTGCTTGGTTGCGCGGCCGCTCTGGTGGCCATCGTTGGCGCTACCTGGCTGGCGACACACTCCCGCGTGATTCCGTATGTGGTCGCCATTGATTCACTGGGACGGCCGGTTTCCGCCGCGCCCGCTGAGGAAGTTGCGAATTCGGGCGACGGACGGCTCAAGCGAGCGGCGTTGTTCACCTGGGTCGAGAATCTGCGCCTGGTGACGACCGACGAGGTCGCGCAGCGCAAGGCGATTGATCGCGTGTACGCGTGCGTAGCGAGCGGCAGCCAGGCGCAGGCCTTCATCAACGAGTTTTACCGCGCGAATCCTCCGCAAAAGCGGGCTCTCACTGAAACCGTCGGTGTCGAGGTCGCCTCCGTTCTTGCGACCAGCGAGCGGACTTACGAGGTCGAATGGGTGGAGACGGCGCGTGATCTGCATGGCCAGGTCCAATCAACTGAGCGCTTCAAGGGCGCGTTCACGATTGCCCTCAACCCGCCACAAGACGAGCGGCTGATTCGCATCAATCCGCTCGGCATCTATGTGACTAACGCCCACTGGAGCAAGGTTCTGTGAAGGAAGCAATTAGTATGAGATGCATCCCGGTCTTCTTATTTGCAGTTTTGGCGCTCGCGCGCGCTGCGGGTCAGGAACAGCAGGACGGAACCGAAGCCGTGCAAGTGAAGCGCAAGTCTGCGCCATCAATCGTGGACCGCTACGATTTCCGTGCGCAACTGAGAGCATTGCAAGGAAACGTTTCTCCAGCCGCTTCCGGCGCAAATCCCGCACCTTCAGCCAGCGCTGCCTCAGAGCAGGCGCCGAAAGATTTTCAGCCGAGAACGGACGCGCCGCTCACACCGGCTGCTCAAGACGCAGTGCGCGTCAGTGAGAAATGGATGGCGGAACCCACCAGCGCATCGCCTGGTCCGGATGGCCGCGTTCTCTTTTCTTATGGGACCGGATTGCCGACCGTTGTGTGCGCGCCCCTGCGCGTCTGCATGATCGAGCTCCAGCCGGGAGAAAAACTGGTAGGCGAACCCCATATTGGTGATTCGGTCCGCTGGAATGTCTCGCCTGCGCTTTACGGGCAGGGCGAATCCACCACATCCATCATTGTTCTCAAGCCCTCGACGCCGGGCCTCGATACCAATCTCCTGATCACCACCGACCGACGTGCGTATTATCTCCGGTTGATCTCAAAGCCGGAGGATTACGTCGCGCGAGTCGCATTTGCGTATCCGGACGACGAATCCGGCGGCCGAAAGTGGCAAGAACATCTGGCCCAACAGAAGCGCCAGGAGGAGCAACGCGCCCATATCGAAGATCTGCCGGCGACAGCGGCGGACGCGCTCCATTTCAACTATCGGCTGAAAGGCGGCAACGAGCGCATTCGTCCGGTGCGGGTCTTCGACGACGGCAAGAAGACCTACATCCAGATGCCCGCTGAGGTTGCGAACCGGGATCTTCCGGTTCTTGTCGTCATCGGCGCAAACAAGAAGCCGGAGATGGTCAATTACCGCGTAAAGGGCGGCATGTACGTTGTGGATCGGCTCTTTGAGCGGGCGCAATTGATTTTGGGCGCCGGCAAAAAGGCCTTGAAGGTGGAGATCACGCATGAAGGGCGGGGCTAGTTCGAAAAATGCCAGCGAGGTGAAGGCCATGAAGGCGCCTTCCGGGATTGACCTCCGGCCTCAGCCAGCGCGGGCAGTGCGAGTGAGCAGGCGGGCCGGGATCATCGTGTGTTGTCTTGCGCTCGGAGTACTTGGACTGTTTGCCTACGGCGGCTATCAGCGCCAGATCCGGCAGCGCAGCGCCGCGCGGGCAGAACCCCAGCAGGTTGCTCCGGCCACTGCGGCGGGCGCCGAAATCCTCAAAGAAATCCAATCGGCGGAGGTGGCAAGCAGCCGGGCGAATACGCCAAGACTTGAACCTCCGCCGGACAATGCTAATGCCGCAAGGGCCATCACGCCGTCACGCCCGCGTTCCGCTGCTGCGAGGACAGCAGCTCCCGTTCTCGTTCAGCCCGCCGCTGCGGTGCAACGAACAGAACCCACGCCAGAACAGAAACGGCTGCTTTGGGCTTACCAGCAGGAGCAGGCGGCCCTGGCGGCCCCCACTCAAATCAACACGGGCAACTCTCCGGATCGCGGCCACAAAATGGATTCTCTCCTGAGTGGCCCGGCTTCTGACAAGACGTCGCGACTCGCAGCCTGGACCCTGGGGTTGCAACCATCGGCAACTAGCTCTGTTCCTGCCAGCTTGCACTCTACCGAAGCCGGCGGCACGAGTGACTACGTGGCTCAAAACGCGCAAGCAGCCAAAGAGGCGTTTCTCGAAAAGGCAAAATCGGGCGCAAAAAATGATTACTTGCCGTCTGCGCGCATCGCGCCTCTTTCCCAGTACGAAATTAAGGCGGGCTGGGAAATTCCGGCGGTTATGGAGCAGGGTTTGAACTCGGATCTTCCGGGCGAGCTGAAGGCGCTCGTTGCCGAAAATGTGTTCGATACCGCTACGGGACAATACCTGCTCATCCCGCAGGGGTCGCGGCTGGTGGGCGTCTACGACTCGC
>Ga0070741_10012858_pt1 | contig 14997 bp, 13 predicted proteins | sample Coa_R1_4_FD_66440 | JGI IMG/M metagenome (GOLD analysis project Ga0070741, IMG submission 66440) | Surface soil microbial communities from Centralia Pennsylvania, which are recovering from an underground coalmine fire - Coalmine... | ecosystem: Environmental > Terrestrial > Soil > Unclassified ... | reverse complement strand
CAGAAGGATCCTACTTCGCTCACCGGCCAATATCTTTCGGGCGCGGTGCGCATCGATCCGCCATCGGGACGCCGGCGCGGCAACGGCAAAAAGCTGGTTGTGCGGGGCGCGCGCGAGCACAATCTCAAAGACGTGACGGTTGAATTTCCTTTGGGGTCGCTGATCGTGATCACCGGCGTCTCGGGCAGCGGCAAATCGACGCTCATCAACGACATTCTGTACCGCTCGCTGGCGAAAGAGATTTACGGCTCGCATGACGCGCCGGGCGCGCACGAGGCGATCGAGGGGATGGAAAACATCGACAAGGTGGTGGAGATCGATCAATCGCCCATCGGCCGCACCCCCCGTTCCAATCCCGCCACCTACACGGGTCTGTTCACGCCGATTCGCGAGCTTTACGCCATGCTGCCCGAATCGCGCGAGCGCGGCTATAAGGCAGGCCGCTTCAGCTTCAACGTGAAGGGAGGCCGCTGCGAAGCGTGCCAGGGCGACGGCCTGAAGCGCATCGAAATGAACTTCCTGCCGGACGTGTATGTCACCTGCGACGTATGCCACGGCCGGCGCTATAACAGCGAAACTTTGCAGGTGAAATATAAGGGCCTTTCGATCGCCGACCTGCTGGCGTCCACGGTGGAAGACGCGGTGCCGGTGCTCGAAAACATCCCACAGATCAATACCAAGCTGAAGACGCTTTATGACGTGGGACTGGGCTACATCCATTTGGGTCAGTCGTCGACAACTCTGTCCGGAGGCGAGGCGCAGCGCATCAAGCTGGCGCGCGAGCTGAGCAAGCGTCAGACCGGCCGCACGCTCTACATCCTGGACGAGCCCACCACCGGCCTGCACTTTGAAGACGTCCGGCGGCTGCTGGACGTTCTCCAGCGCCTGGTGGATCTGGGCAATACTGTCATTGTGATCGAACATCAACTGGATGTGATCAAATCGGCCGATTGGATCATCGACATGGGACCGGAGGGCGGCGATCGCGGGGGCAATGTGGTGGCCTCTGGCACTCCCGAGCAGATTCTGCGATGCAAGAAGAGCTATACCGCTCACGCGCTTGAAAAGGCGCTGCACGCCGGACAGGTGGCATGAAATATTTCGCATGAGCAAATACGCTCAGGAGCCGCTGAGCTTTCAGGCTCTCAAGACCGTTCCCATCCAGGCGCGCGGCGGCAAGGTGCGCGTGGAGCATTTCGGAAAGCCTTACCAAGGCGGCGGTGTTTCCGGGCTGCTCGATGCGCTGCCGCATATTCTCGCCGCCGATTCCTTTCGTTCGGTTGTAGATGCTTTGGTAAACGCGCGCAAGCGAAAGAAGATGATCCTATGGGGCCTCGGTGGGCATGTCATCAAGTGCGGTCTCGCGCCCATCCTGATCGACCTGATGAACCGCGGCTATGCAGGCGCGTTCGCGATGAACGGCGCAACCGCGATCCATGATTTTGAAATCGCGATTGCCGGCCACACCAGTGAAGACGTGGAAGCGGTGCTTCCGGACGGCAGTTTTGGCGCGGCGGAAGAGACGGGTCGCGGGATCAACGTCGCTTTGGAGGGCGGCAGCGGTTTTGGCGAATGTTTGGGAAGACATCTGGAAACGCACGCCGACCCGCGCTTTGCCTGCTCCAGCCTGTTATGCGCCGCCTACCAGAAGGCGACGCCGGTCACCGTGCACGTGGCCATAGGAACCGATACGCCACATACCCATCCCGCCGCCAACGGACAGGATTTGGGCCGCGCCACACACCACGATTTTCGCCTCCTTTGTTCCGTGGTGAAAGAGATCCATGACGGAGGCGTCTATTTGAACGTCGGCTCGGCGGTGATTTTGCCCGAAGTCTTTTTGAAAGCCGTCTCGGTTGTTCGTAACCTGGGATATCCGCTGGCGGATTTCACCACCGTGAACTTCGATTTCCTGCAGCACTACCGCCCCAAAGTGAATGTCGTGGAACGCCCGCACGCGCGCGCCGGCGGGCACGGGTATTCCATCACGGGCCATCACGAGATCATGCTTCCGTTGCTGGCCGCCGCGCTCATCGAATCGAACGCATGAATCCGCCGGATCCCACCAGCGAGCAGGTCAGCATAACGCGAGAGGAGGCGTCTTCGAAGAGCCGGCCAGCCGAGACGCACCCAGCCGAGACGCACCCAGCCGATCCAGCTCCGCGAGATCCGTTCTACGATTATTCCGATCTGTTCCTGTTTATCGGACTGGTGGCCGCGTCTCTGCTGATAGCGGCGCTCCTGGTGCGCCTCTTCACGGCCCCATTCCACGCGACCCTGACACTGCAGTTGCTGCTCAGTCAAATAGTCCTTTACTTCCTGGCATTCGGCGCGCTGGGCGTGCTCTTTCGGATTCGATATTTTCAGCCGTTTTGGCGCTCGCTCGGGTGGAAGAAGATCACCATTGCCGATGCAGTGGGCGCGGTGATCGCGGGGCCCTCGCTGGTAATCGGAATCGCGATATTGGGCGATCGGCTGCACGCACCGGATGTGGGTCCGCCATTTGAACAGATGCTCGGATCGCGCACGAACATGGCGCTGATCGGGCTGCTCGCGGTGATTCTTGGCCCGCTGGCTGAAGAGCTCGCGTTTCGCGGCTTCCTCATGCCGCTCATGATACGCAGCCTGGGCGTGGCGGCGGGAATCATTGTGACGGGCTTCATTTTCGGCTCAGTGCATCTGTATGAATATCAGTGGTCCTGGCAGTACATGCTGCTCATCTCCCTGGTGGGATGTGTGTTTGGTTGGGCCAAGTACAAGACCGGATCCACGGCCACCTCAGCCTTAATGCATTCCATCTTCAATCTCACGCAGTTCGTCGCGCTGATCGCGAAGGTACAGGGCTAGCGAACCGCAAATTCCATGATCGAAACCATACAGTGGACCGGCGACGGCGTGGTAATGATCGACCAGACGCGTCTGCCGCGCGAAGAGGTTTACGTCACCTGCACGGATCATCTTCAGGTGGCCGATGCCATTCGCAAAATGGTAATCCGAGGCGCGCCTGCCATCGGCGTGGCGGCTGCCATGGGTATTGCGCTGGGCATGCAGCGCGCCGAATCGGCTGCTGAATTTGACCAGATTTGCGAGATTATCCGGCGAACGCGCCCTACCGCCGTGAACCTCTTCTGGGCCATCGAGCGGATGCGCCGTGTCTTCTCAGAAATGGCGGGAAGCGGCCTGCAGGAAATCCGCCGGCGGCTGGTGGAGGAGGCCATCCAGATTCGCCTGGAAGACATCGCGATCAATGAATGCATCGGGAAGAACGGTGCTTCGCTGATCCCGGACGGCAAGAGCGTACTCACGCATTGCAATGCGGGGGCGCTCGCCACAGCGGGCTATGGAACCGCGTTGGGCGTGATCCGCGCGGCGGTGGCCGCGGGCAAGAAGATCGATGTCTTCGCCGATGAAACCCGTCCGTTCCTGCAAGGCGCACGCCTCACCATCTGGGAGCTGCAGCACGACGAAATCCCGGCCACCCTCATCACCGACAATATGGCCGGCCACTTCCTGCACTCGGGACGGATAGGCTGCGTAATCGTAGGCGCCGATCGTATCGCGGCCAATGGCGACGTGGCGAACAAAATCGGCACGTACTCGGTGGCGGTGCTAGCCAAAGAAAATAATGTCCCCTTCTATGTCGCCGCGCCCATCTCGACGCTGGATCTGAGCATTCCCTCAGGCGACGAGATCCCGATTGAACAACGCGCCGCCGCCGAGGTAACGCACGTGCATGGCGTCCCGATTGCGCCAGAAGGCGCGTCAGTTGCCAATCCTGCCTTCGATGTTACGCCGCATCGCTACGTAACGGCCATCATTACCGAACGCGGCGTCGCACGGGCGCCTTATTCGGAAAGCCTGCGAAAGCTGGTAGGGTGAACTTATGCTTCGGTCGTTATTCTGTCTGGTAATTGCCGGCCCTGCCCTGCTGGCTGCATCGGGCGAACTCTCCAACCGGCGTGCGCCCGGCTTCGCGCTACCGGATCCGGCTTACGAACACTATTACGACTTGCAGGATTATGCGGGTAAGGTGGTGATCATCGACATCATGTCTACACGTTGCCCGCATTGTTTGTTGACGGCCACGACCCTGGAGCAGGTCAAATCGCGCTATGGTGATAAGGTAGCGATCCTGGAAGTTGTACTCCCTCCGGACAACCAGGACAGCATTGCGAAATTCGTTTCCACCAGCAACATCACTGTGCCCGTGCTGTGCGATATGGGGCAAATGACTGCGTCGTATTTCAAAGCCACGCCTTCCAGCATGCAGCACATCGAAGTTCCGCACCTTTTCCTGGTGGATCAACACGGAATGATCCGCAACGACTTCGGATATGATGAAAGCACGCGCGCTATCTTCGAGGGTGCGGGATTGTTCGCAGAAATTGACAGGCTGCTGAAGTAAATACTCAAGTCTCCCGCTGGCGGCATTCCCCTCGTTCTCTCCAACTGATTGATCCTCAAGGCTTCGCGAGGTTGGCAGAGCAATTGCTTTAACTGTCACGACTGCTAGATGGTTCCGAATTCAAGGCGAGCTGCCCGGAACACTCGCAGGTACCACAAAAGGGGGAATGGTGGCATGAAGACCAGTTGCATGAAAGACGGCGGACTCAGGAATGGCGCCATAAAGATTGGAAGACCGACAGTGGTGCGGGACGAATTTGAAGATGTCCTGGTGGCGGAACTCGAAGCGCTGCGGAAGAGCGAGAAAGCACTCGAAGAAATGTACCCTCGCCTGAAGTCAAAACCGCAACTGCGGGTGGCCTTCCTAAGGCAGCTCGCCGATGTGCAGCGCCGCACGGAGCGTTTGGATGCAGTTTTGAATCCCGTCGGCGCGATGCAGCTCGCCTCGGCTCCAACCCAAAGCTCGGTAGCTTGGTAACGCAGGAAAGTGGCCGTTTGCCTCCCGTGGCGTGGCCTGAAAGGCGAACCATTTCGGCCTAATAAAAATCATCTTTCTCATAATTCCTTCTTCAGGGGCCGTATCGAGCAACGAGCGGCCCTTTGTTTTTAAATCCCTCCCCGAGGCACCTCACTGAGACTGCGAGCCCTGTAAGCGCCAAAATCCTGATGCTACTATGTGGGTGACTCCATTTCATGGGCACTCACGGTGTGAAGGCGGTAATCATCTATCCCCGGCCGAAGGATGAACAGGCTTTCGAGAAGGCGTATCTCCAAGAGCATGTGCCCATGGTTGAGAACAAGCTGAAGGGGCTTACGCGGCTGGTTCTGACACGGGTGACGGAGTCGCCGCAAGGAAAAATCGCGGCGTACCGTCTGGCGGAAGTGTACTTTTCCACCATGGACGACCTCAAGAAGAGCATGGAATCGGACGGCGGCAAAGAGGTGATCGCGCATGCCCAGAGCATCTCGAGCGGTGGCCCGCCCCTCATCCTGTTCTGCGAGGAAGAATCGTTCGTATATTGGTAGTTAGCGATTGGCAGTTGGCGATCCAGGCACATGCTGCGTAATTTGAACTCTATTTCGCTGGTGGCTCTGGCCGGTTTGTGTTGGGGCCAACAACGGACTGCAGACGTGGCGCAGACCCGGGTGGATCGCGTGGGCGCCACGGGATTCGTTCAGCTCGAAGGCGAAGGTTTTCATCACCTGGATTCGCGCCAACAGGCGCTCGCGTATTGGCTATCGCAAGCTTCTATTGCGATCCATCCGATCATTTTCGACCAGCTCTCGCGCTTCGGACTGCGCCAGAAGCGCGTCTTGGAGCTAATTGTGGCCCATCCCGAGGGAATCGATCGCGGGACGTACGCCAAGATTGTGGCCTTCACCAAACTGTTCTGGGCCAATCGCGGAAATCACAATGAGACCACCGCGCAGAAATTTCTGCCAGATTTTACTCTCGACGAGCTGAAAACGGCCGGCCTTGGCGCCTTGCATCACGGCGGCTCGGGATTCACGGACGCCTCGCTTCAGAAAGAGATCGAAGAGCTCAGGCCCTCGCTTTTCGATCCTGATTTCGAGCCCATGATCACGGCTAAGAACCCGCGCGGCAATCTGGATATTCTGCAGGCCAGCTCCAACAACTTTTACGCGGGCGTCAAACTTTCCGATCTGAAGGATTTCACTGAGCGCTTCCCGCTGAACTCGAGGTTGGTGAAAAAGGATGGGCGTCTGGAAGAAGAGGTGTATCGCGCCGGCACGCCGGATCATCGCGTTCCGCCCGGCCTGTACGCACAGTATCTCGCCAAGGCAAATTCTTACCTCGACAAGGCAGCCGAGTACGCCGAGCCCGCGCAGGCCAAAGCGATTCGCGATCTGATCCACTTCTACCAGACTGGCGACCCGCAGGACTGGCTGCAGTTTGACGTGGACTGGGTTTCCAACAATGCCCCCGTGGATTTCGCCAACGGCTTCATCGAAGTCTATCGCGACGCGCGCGGCATGAAAGCCACTTCGCAGAGTTTCGTCACGGTGCCCGACAATGCCGTAGACGCATTAATGCACAAGATCGCCGATAACGCGCAGTACTTCGAGGATCATGCGCCCTGGGCGCCCGAATACCGCAAGCAGGGTGTGAAGCCGCCGCTGGCGAAGGCCGTGGAAGCAGTCATCGAGACGGGCGATTTCCATGTGACCACCATCGGCGACAATCTTCCCAATGAAGAGCAGATCCACGAAAAGTACGGCAGCAAGAGCTTCATCTTCACCGGCAGCTCGCGCGCTCTCTCGCATGCCGAAGGAAATTCCATGCTCCAGGAGTTCGCCGCGAGTCCCGAAGAGATCGCGCTGGGTGAGAAATATGGCGACGAGGCCGAGGATCTATTGACGGCGTTGCACGAGATCATCGGGCACGGCTCGGGAAAGCTGAATCCCAAGCTCACACACGACCCGGCGTTCTATTTGAAGGAATACTACTCCACGCTCGAAGAAGCGCGCGCCGATCTCATGGCGCTCTGGAGTGTCTGGGATCCCAAAGCACGCCAGCTCAGTCTGCTTTCCAACCCTGATGTGGCCAAGGCCATGTACTATAGCTCGGTTCGCGTCGCGCTTACGCAACTGCGCCGCATTCCAAAGGGCGACACGATCGAGGAAGACCACGAGCGCGACCGGCAGCTGATCGTCAATTACATTCGCGACAGGACCGATGCCATTGCGACCATCCAGCGCAACGGAAAGACGTATTACGAGATTCGCGACTTTATGAAGATGCGCCAGGGCGTGGGCCAGCTGCTGGCCGAGCTCATGCGCATCAAAGCGGAAGGCGATTACAACGCCATCAAGGCGCTAATTGACAAATATGGCGTGCACTTCGATCCCGCGCTGCGCGATCAGGTGATGGCTCGCTATAAGAAGCTGGACATGCCCGCGTATTGGGCCGGCATCAATCCGGAACTTACCGCCAGCTTTAATAACACTGGCAAAATCGCCAAGGTGGAAATCTCTTACCCGCGCGACTTCGTCAAGCAGCAGCTTGGCTACAGCGCTATGTACAAGCAGTAGCCCCGTCAGACCGCCGTCGCCAGGACTTCCTTCACTTTATCGAGCAGCGATCCGAGCGTGAATGGTTTCTGCAGAAACGCGGTGCCGGGCGGAAGATCGCCGGAATAAATATTCGCGTCATCCGTGTAGCCGGAGACATACAGCACCTTCATCTCGTGTCCTTGCGCGCGCAGCCGTTCCACCAATTCGCGGCCGCCCATCTGCGGCATCAAAACGTCTGTGATGAGAAGCTCGATGCGATCGGCATGCTCCCGGCATAGAGCCAGCGCTTCCTGCCCGTTGGCAGCTTCCAGGACTTCGTAACCCTGACGCCGCAGGATTTTCCGCACCAGCGCGCGGATGCCGGCTTCATCTTCCACCACCAGAATTGTCGCCAAAGGAGCCGGCGGCTCAGGTGCGGGGGCGGGAGGTTCTACGACGAGGGCCGGAGTTTCCGGTGCCGCGCCGGGAATGGATTCCAAGCGCGGAAGAAAGACCCTGAACGCGGTTTCAGATCCAGGGCCCTGCGACACCGAAATGTCGCCGCCCCACTGCCGCACCACGCCGTAGGCGCGGGAGAGCGCGGCCGCCAGGTCGTCCCACGGTTCTTTCCCCGGCAGCGAGCACTCGAACAAGGCAGCTTTGGCTTCGTCATCTAAAGGCTTTCCGGGAGCGGTGATCGAGATCACCGCGTAAGTTCCCGGCGTGAGCGGCGCATTGGGGCGGCGCAGATCTTCCGAAACTTCCGCATGCAAGGTCTCGATCACGACCCTCTCGCCGGCATGCATGGACTGGCGCGCCCGCTCGACGATGGCCGTGATCACCTGCTCCAGTTGCGGGCTGTCGGCGCGAACGCGGCTGGATTCGCCTGCTAGGCGCAGCTCGATTCCCACATGCGTTCCGAGCAGCGCGCTCAAGCGCGGCCCAAATCTCCCCAGCGTGGATTCGAGATCCATCTCGGTGGCAGCGCCGTTCTGTCGGCGCGCGAACGAAAGCAGCTGGCTGGTGAGCCCGCTCATGCGATCCGTGGCGGCCAGGATCTCCTGCACATCGCCGCGCAGGGTGCTTCCCGCCGGCAGGCTTGTGAGCAGTTCTTCGCTATAGCCGGTGAGAATCATCAGCACGTTGTTCAAATCGTGCGCCATGCGGCTCGCCAGGCGCGATACGGCTTCCACGCGCTCGGATTGAACGAGCTGATCCTCCAGCATCCGCCGCTCCGTGACGTCCACGGCAACTCCGATGAGGTACCGGACATCGCCTTCAGCCGCCGGAAGCAACCGGGCATACTCGCGCAGCCATACCCTGCGGCCGCCGGCCGAATTCGCTCGGAATTCCAGAGACAGTGGGGCGCCGCTCTCGATGGCCGCTTGATAGCGCCGCGCCACCCAATCGCGATCGGAATCATGAACCCGATCGAGCCAGAACGATGGATGATTCGTCCAATGTTCCGTGCCGAATCCGAGTATTTTTTCCGCCTGCGGGCTGACGTAAATGAACTTCAGCGAGGGCAGCTCCACGGCCCAAACGATTGCATCTACGTTATCGATGAATTGCTGCGCGGAAATCGCCGGCCCGAGCGCGGGTACCGCAGGAGCGGCCTCTGCCATCGGCTCTGGTTGACTCACCAGGGCTTCGGGCGCTTCCCTGGACGGAGCTTCTGTAACGGAGGTTTCCGCCACGGGTCCGCTGAACGGCAGCGCCTGCTGTAGCGCGCCGACATCTGTCAAATCTTCCACGGTTAGCAGCGCTTCCGGAGCGGCTTCCTCGTCCCAGTTGCGAATGGCCAAAATTCCGACGCGCAGGCGGCGCTTTTCGCGGCCGTTCTCAATCATTAATCCGGTCTGCGCCAAGCCGCTGCGCAGAACTTCCTCAATTCGGTCCAGCAGGGCCGGCGGCAATATGGCATCCATGCGGCGCGGAGATTCGCCGCTCTGAAGGCCGAAAATCCTTCGGGCAGCGCCATTGGCCAGAAGAATGCCTAGATCGGACGAGAGAACCAGTAGTCCCACCGGGATGGAGGCGACGATATCCTGGTAATAGCGGCGTTGGGTTTCGACGAGCGCAAGCAGGCGCGCAACTTCACGACTCCGCCACTGATCTAGGTCGGCTCTCTCCATGCGATGTACTTAACAGTCTCAACTGTACTCGATGATCCGGACAAGGTACTTTGGCCTAGAACCGTACTGTCACGTACTACCCGTTCGTTACTCATGGTTCCAGCACTACGCAATCAAACAGCACTCCACAATCAAAAGGACGCGCTTTGGCTGAACACTGCTCCGCACAACGATTGACGATCGACACCGTCGAGACGATTCGGTTGTCCGATCCCGCGCACGGCATGGAAGTCTCCATTTGCCCCAGCATCGGCAACATCGCTTATGACCTGCGTGTGCGCAACACACCGATTCTGATGTCGCCCCCCAAACTGTCCGAATGGAAGCAGCATCCGGCACAAGCGGGCATCCCGTTCCTTGGTCCCTGGGCCAATCGCCTGGATGGCGATTCTTACTGGGCCAATGGCAGGCACTACATGCTGAACCCGCAGGCAACCGAGATCCGGCGCGATCAGAACGGGCTGCCCATTCACGGCCTGGTGTTGTTTTCCTCCGCCTGGCAGGTGATGAAGCTCGAAGCTGACGAACACGCCGCGCAAGTCACCAGCCGTCTGGAATTTTGGAAAGATCCGGGATGGATGGCGCAATTTCCGTTCGCTCACACAATTGATATCACGCACCGGCTTTACGGCGGCACCCTGGAAGTTCGTACCGCCATCAAAAATCTTTCTGACGCGCCGATGCCGCTGGTGATCGGTTTTCATCCCTGGTATCACATGCCGGAGACGCCGCGCGATCAATGGAAGATCGCGGCGCCGGTGCGAGAGCATTACATGCTTTCGAGCAAACTCATCCCGACCGGCGAACGGAAACCCGCGGATCTCTCAACGCCTACGCCGCTGGCCGGCCGGCAATTCGATGATGTATTCGGCGGCGTAGATCCCAAGGGCGAATTCTCGCTCGAAGGCGGAGGACGAAAAATTTCGGTGAAGTTTGGCCCCAAGTTTTCGACCGCGGTAGTGTATGCTCCCACCACCCGCGACGTGGTCTGTTTCGAGCCCATGACCGGCATCACGGACGGATTCAACCTGGCGCATCAAGGCGTCTTCAAGGATTTGCAAAGCATTCAGCCTGGCGCGGAATGGACAGAAAGCTTCTGGATCCGCCCAACGGGCTTCTAAGCCGCGCGCGTGAGGAAGCGGAAATGGAAAAGGGCGCCGATTCAATCCAGCGCCCTTCGCCGCGTCGTTCGTAAGCGACCCTGGAGTTGTGACTTCTTGGTCCCCTTCTCATCGGGGCCCCAAGGTCCCTCGAACTTCAAACCGATCTTAGCAGAAAAACTTCTTCATGAAAGTTTTTCGCCGATGGCCTTGGCTTGCAAGAACTGCAGCAGGTAATCCGGTCCGCCCGCCTTGGAATCCGTCCCTGACATGTTGAAGCCACCGAACGGATGCGCGCCCACCATCGCTCCGGTGCACTTACGATTGATGTACAGGTTGCCCACAAAAAACTCGTCGCGCGCCCTACGGATCTTCTCGCGATTATGCGTGTACACAGCCCCCGTCAATCCATATTCGGAATCGTTCGCCAGTTCCAGCGCATGATCGAAATCGCGCGCCCTGGTTACGGCCAGCACCGGCCCAAAAATTTCTTCCTGGAAGATACGCGCTTTGGAATCCACGTCGGCGATCACAGTGGGTTGGATGAAATAGCCATCGCCGTCCGCTCTGCCGCCGCCCGCGATTAGCCGGCCTTCTTTTTTGCCGATCTCCACATACTCCAGAATCGATTTCATCGCGCCTTGGCTGATCACCGGTCCCATGTAGTTCCCGGAATCGTCCGACGGCCCGACCTTCAGCGCCGCCACTTCGGTCTTCAGCCTGTCCACGAACTGGTCGTAGACGGCCGAGTCAACGATCGCTCGCGAACACGCCGAGCACTTCTGCCCCTGGAACCCGAAAGCCGACGCGACCACACCGTTGACGGCGCTGTCCAGATCCGCTTCGCGATCCACGATGATGGCGTCTTTTCCACCCATCTCCGCAATCACGCGTTTGATCCAGCGCTGCCCTTTGCGAGGTTTGGCTGCCAGCTCATTGATGCGCAGACCCACTTCTTTCGAGCCGGTGAACGCCACGAAGCGCGTCAGCGGATGTTCCACCAAAAGATCGCCCACTACCGCGCCGCTTCCCACCAGCAGCGAAAACGATCGCGCCGGAAAGCCCGCGTCCAGCAGAACTTCGGCGAATTTGGCCGCGATGGTCGGCGTATCGCTGGAGGGTTTCAGCACCACGGTATTGCCGGCCACTAGAGCAGCTACCGTCATGCCGACCATAATCGCGAGCGGGAAGTTCCACGGCGGAATCACCACGCCCACCCCTAACGGCAAGTACACCAGGTCGTCCTGCTCGCCCGGCAATTGGACCAGGGGATCGGGCTTGGCCAAGCGCTGCATCTGGCGCGCGTAGTATTCGCAGAAGTCGATGGCTTCGGAGACATCCGCGTCCGCTTCCGGCCAGGTCTTGCCCGCCTCCAAAACCAACCAGGCATCAAATTCGAATTTGCGCTGGCGAAACAACTCGGCGGCTTTCAAAAGAATGCGCGCCCGCGTCTCCGGCGCCACCGCTGCCCATACCGGGAAATAAGCATGCGCCGCTTCCACCGCTTCCGTTGCCAGAGCGGCATTGGCTTTGTGGTGAACACCCACGATCTCGGCCGGCCGCGATGGATTCAGCGATTTGAGCAGATCGCCGGTCTTCTCGCGCCGTCCGGCGATCAGCAACTCATATTCGCGTCCCAATTGCGCGCGCACGTCTCGCAGCGCGCCTTCCATGGCTTCGCGCTTGGCCGGCTGAGAAAAATCGGCTACCGGCTCGTTCCAAAACGGCTTCGACCCGGTCTGCACCGGCTCGGCAATAGTACTGCTCATCGTTTACACCTCGGACTTTATGCCTTCAAATTGGACGCTGTACTTTCAACGATCTTGCGGCCTTTCTCGAACATGTCCGCCGCCTCGTCGGCCAGTTTGCGGCCGCGCTCGTACATTTCGCGGCCCCGGTCCAGCAGGTCGCTTCCGGAATCCGCCAGCGCATCCCGGCCGCGCTGCGCTTTGCGCGCAATCGTGCGCCGCGTCTCCTCGCCCGTAGCCGGTGCGTATAGCAACGCGACCGTCGCGCCAATCGCAATCCCTGCCATGAACCACACCGCTTTACTTCCGTATTCTTCCGCCATGGATCCTCCATGACCATTCTAGCGCCCAGGGTCTTCGGACCGGCACGCTTATACAGATGCTCGCGCCGATCCTCTAGAATCAAAGCGTGCCTGAAAAGCCCGACCTGATCACCGTATATCGCTCCATGGATGCCGACGCCAAGGAAGACGCCGAATCCATAGTGGAGCTGCTGAACGACGAAGGAATTCGAGCTGTTTTGCTGGACGACAAGGCGCCCGGTGTGCCGGAGGGCGTGTTCGAAGTGCAGGTGCCCTCCAGGGATGCCGCACGCGCCGAAGAACTGATCGCTGAAAATCCCCCGCTGCAGGAAGGCGAAAGGGTAGATCCTTCTTCACAGCTCGATCTGGAGACCATTTTCCACGCCGATTCCACCACTACCGCCGAAATGGAGGCGCTCAGCATCAAGAGTCTCCTGGATGCCAACGGAATCGCGGCGGTAATGATGGGCGATTCTGTGCTGCCCAACCTGGCATTCGAAGTACGAGTACCGCGCGATCAAGTCGATCGCGCGCGCCAGTTACTAGCTGAAGCCCAGCGCTCCGGGCCCGCGGCGGCCGCCCAAGCGGAGCTGGAGTCGGAAGCGGAGCGAGAATAAAGAGCCGAGCTCGAATCGGAAGCGGAGCGGGAATAAAGAGCCGAGCTTGATCAGAATCCGGCTCGTGAAGCCAGGGCCGGCACGCGTACATCGAGCGGCGGATCGTTCACATGCAGGAACCACCGGTCGATCACCACATCGCGCACAAACCAGCGGGCGCCGAGCAGCCGCCGCCCGGCAGCTCCGATCCACGCCGATGGCAGATGCGACCCCAGTCGCGATGCCCAATCCTGGCCTGATTTTCCGAATCGACTCGCCAGCAGGGTTCCGTAAGTCGCCAGCGAGGCGCGGGTGTAATTCCCCTGAGCCTCGCGAATCGTTTGCGCGGCCAGAAGCCCGGATTCGATCGCCGGCCGGATCCCTTCACCGCTCTGCTTATACGCAAGTCCAGCGGCATCGCCGATGAGCAGCACACCGTCATCGGTCAGCTTGCGCTCGGAGACGCCATAAAGTAGATACGCGTGGCCCATACAGGCAGCCGGAAGGTCGAACGAAATCCGCCCTGTACATTTCAGCCATTGCACGAATGCGGCTACATGTTCCGCCAGCCGGTGCTGATCCATTCGCCCCAGCCCGATGTTCAGATAATTGTTCTTGCGAAAGCACCACCCGTAGCCCTTGAGATCGGCGCAGAAGTACAGCTCTGGCGCCTCCGCGCGGACTCGGCAGCCGGCCTGCTGATCGCGGTCCATCTCGAACTCCGCCTCTTGCGCCACCACCGCGTCTTCGCGCGTTCTCCTTGCGCCGGTCAGCTTGGCAATCGGGCAAAAGTGCCCGCCCGCGCCCACCAGGAGACGCGTTCGAATTACACCGTTCACCAGCCAGCCATCTTTGTCACGCTCCAGGCTGGTCACCGCCGCGGGGTCGAGCAGCCGCGCGCCCGAGCGCCGCAGCAGGTAATGATCGAACTCGCGGCGCCGGATGCCATAACTTACAGTCGTGCCATAATCGGTATCCATCGGCGGGCCCCCGATCCAGCCCGTCCGAAAGGCGCGGATCGGCTGCAGCACGCGTGTTTGCCCGTATTCATCGCGCGCGTATTCATCGGTATGGATATCCAGCTCCCGCAGCACCTGCGGAGTGATCCAGCCGCCGCAAACTTTATCGCGAGGAAACGTCTGGCGGTCCAGGATTGCGACATCCAGGCCCGACCCGCGCAGCGCCCAGGCGCAGGACGACCCGGCCGGCCCGCCGCCGACTATGAGGACATCACATGCCATCGAACCTTCTCGCGAGCCGCGGGAGCGCCTTCGTGCGGACCGCCGGCATATAGCGGATCTCGGGTCCAGAAGATCGGTTCGCGCTTCGGACCCGTAAACAGAATCTGGAACAACTGCAGGTTCCCGGTGCGGAACGCCGCAATAGATCCCGCCAGATATAGCCGCCAGGCGCGCACGAAACGCGCATCGTACATGGCGGTGATCTGTTCGCGGGATCTCTCAAAGCGCTCTAGCCAATGCTCCAGCGTCTTGGCGTAATGCATGCGCAGGTTTTCCACATCGAGTACGGAGAACTTCTCCGGCTCCAGCGCCGCGAGCGACTGCCGGAGCGAAGGCGCGAACGCCCCCGGAAAAATCCGTTTCCGTATCCAGCGGCTGAAAACCGCCGGATGATTCCGCCCGATGAAATGCAGTAGTCCGCGGCCCGTATCGCCCACGGCGCGCCGGATCACGCCC
>Ga0070741_10012857_pt1 | contig 14998 bp, 8 predicted proteins | sample Coa_R1_4_FD_66440 | JGI IMG/M metagenome (GOLD analysis project Ga0070741, IMG submission 66440) | Surface soil microbial communities from Centralia Pennsylvania, which are recovering from an underground coalmine fire - Coalmine... | ecosystem: Environmental > Terrestrial > Soil > Unclassified ... | reverse complement strand
GGAAACAGAACAACGCCGCCACCCCGCCGATCGCCAGCAGCGACACGTATGGAAACCGCCCTTCGGGATGGACTCGGGCAAATATCTTGAAATAATTACCGTCGAGTGCCGCCGCGTACGGCACCCGGGAATACCCCAACAGCAGCGAGAACACCGAGGCAAACGCCGTCCACATCACCAGCGCGGTCACCAGATATCCCGCCCAGTTCCCGTAAATCCTTTGCATGAAAACAGAAACAATGTAGAACCGTGTGTCTGATTTTGCCGACGCGTCCAGTTCCTGCCACGGGATCACGCCCAGGATGCTCACATTCATCACGATATATAGACAGGCCACAACGAGAATGGAAATCAACACCGCACGCGGAATATTTTTCCCCGGGTCGCGGATCTCATCCCCCAGGAAGCAAACGTTGTAGTAACCCCAGTAATCGTAGGCAGCGATCAGCATCGCTGAGCCCATTCCCGTAAAGAAATGAGCATTAAGGGTGAAGGCGCCCGGCGGGAACGTAAACGCACGATGGGCGTCGAAATGCGTGATCCCGGCAAAAATGATCCAGAGAATCGTCCCGAAGACTCCTCCCCACAGCAGCTTGGATAGCCGCCCTATAACCGTGATTCTGCGGTACAAAAGCAGCACCGCCAGAATGATTGTTCCAATGGCGACGAAAGTTCCGCCACTCACCACGTATCTCGCCTCGAGCGTGCCAATCAGAGGCAGTGGTGCGCGCAAAACGTGCCCTGCATAGGTCGTGTCCAGCTTCGGCCACAGATAACCCGCGTAACGTGCCAGCCCCACGCACCCAGACGCCACTGACAGAGGCGCGCTGAACGAGAGCTGCCAGATGAACAAGAACGACAGCAGCCTGCCCCATTTCCCCGGCCCGTACGCCTCGCTCAGGTAGCGATAAGACCCGCCCGAGCCGGGTAGAGCCGCGCCCAGTTCCGACCAGATCAGCCCGTCGCACATCGCAAACGCCGCGCCAAAAATCCAGCCCAGCATCGCCTGCGGACCGCCAACTGCGCTCACAATCAGTGGGATGGTGATGAACGGGCCTACTCCCACCATATCGATCATGTTCAGCGCCGTTGCGCTGCCCAGCGTCATTCCCCGAATCAGTTGCGGCGGCTTGCTCCCGCTTTCCGTCGCTGCTGGGTTCACCGCAGGTCGCATAAGGGGTGACTAACGATTGGCAGAAAAGCAGCTATTTCGATTCATGGCCGGCGCTGATCAGGTTCACGAACAACCTCACCGCCCCGGGCACGCCTGCCGGCAATTGCCGGAAAAAAGCGTAACCCGTATAGATGTAGGTGCCCTTGCCGTACTTCGCCTCCAGTAGTCCTCCGCGAAGCGGGTCTTCGCCGGGATCGCCCGTGGCCAGCAGCGGCACGAACCGTGGGTCCCAGGAATGCATGAAATAAAGTCCGCGTTCCTGCACCCAGCCATCGAAATCCCGTCGCGTAATCTGGTTCGGAAAATGAAAAATCGGATCCTGGGGCGCCAGAATCTCCACCGGAGCTTGTTCGACTGTCACGCGATCGTGGCTCAACTCTGCGGGATAAGGCGTGTAATGCCCGCCGTTGAATTCCTCGGGGTCCTGGTTGTACTGCACGATCATCGTCCCACCATTGGAGACATAATCGAGCAGACGCTGATTCTTCTCCCGTACTTCCGGCGGAGTTGTGTATGCATTAATCCCCAGCACAATCGTACTGTAACGGCTCAGATCGGCGCTGCCCAGTTGTTGCGCCGGGATGACCGTCACGTCCACTCCAAGTTGTTTCATCACCGTGGGAATGTCATCCCCCGCCCCCATGATGTAACCCACGCGGAGGTTGGCGGGAAGCCGCACATCCACCGCGCTCACCCGCTGAATCGCGGGCTGGTAGTAATAGAAGACGCGCAGGTCGTCACGCGTCACCACCGTATAGCCTTCGGTGTAGTTCTTTCCGCGATAGTTCAGGTCCGCCTTTAACTGCGAGCGCGATTCGCTTAAGTGCGAGGGGTACACCTGGAAATTCGAAACGTTGTTGCTCTGATCGAATCGCACACGTTGCGTCGGCGGTTCAACTCGCCAGCCATGAGGAACTTGCAGTTTCAGGTTCGATTCCGCCGAACCATCCACATTGTTGTGAATCGCCACTGACGTCTTCGTGCTTCCCTGCAGCGAAACTGGAATTACCTGTGTGCCCGGTTCCACCGCCACCGACGTCGCCGGGGCAACTGCTAATGACGCGCTTCGCTCTACACCGGCAGTATTTTTGAATTTCACCTGCGCGACGGCCGTTTCCGTTCCGGTCAGTTCACCGAGTTTGTAACTCACGCGGCCTTGCACCGGTGGAGGAGGCAATGGGAGCGTCACATATCTCGGATCGTCAATCTTGTTGACCGCTTCTGTTTCCGGATCGTCGCGATGCCAGTACGGACGTGTGTACTCGGCGTTTTCGGATACCGTAACGCGGAACAGTACGTGCGTGATCCGGTGACCTCCTGTGAGGATCGTGAAATGTTTTCCCGCGGTGACACTCCATTCGGGGGGAACGCTGAGCTTGACTTCATCGGGATTCACGGTCACTGGATCGGTATACGTCACCATCGCTCTCACTTCGAAGCTCTGGCCCGGCACCGCTTTGAACGCGTCTTCCGCATTCGACGCGACCGGCGCATCGACACTTACTTCGAAATCCAAACCCAGCGCCAGATTCGCTGCCCGCTGAAATTCGCACGCTTTGGTTTCCAGATTCGTGAGCAATGCGGCCTTCGTCTCAGGAGACATCAACGACTGGCGGCTCTGCTCGATTAATTGATTCGTGAGCTGCAATCCGTCGAGTAATGGCTTGGCGGCATCGGCCGGTTGTTGCGCGATGGCAGCGGTAGCTTCATCAACCTTCGTTTGCAGTGCCAGCAGCCCGGGACGGAGGAACGAAGCCTGCGAATCCGAAATGCCTAGCTTCTTGCTCAGTCCCTGCAGCGTGGTATCAACTCCCTCGAAAAGATCACTTTCCTTCGTGCCTGCTGGAATCGAAGCAATTGCCGAATCCGCCAGCTTGTAAAACGTCGGACGCGGTCCCGCCGGTATATCGCCCCAATCTCCCGCTCCTTGTGAAAGCTGATGTTTTAACCCTTGCCGTGCAAACTGCGCATACGACATCCCCAAAAGAGAATCTTGAGTTCCCGTGTCGATGCTGATCGAGTAATCCTGCCGCGAGCCAAATCCATCGGTGTACAACTTCTTCGGTTGCCAGGCAAAGAAGCCTTCCCGCGTCAGGTCTGGAAAACGGTTCGCATCCCCCGCCGCGCGAAAGGCTTCATGGCTTAGGATTCCCGAGGCTTGGTGGTTCCCGTGTCCGTCGCGCGACGTTCCGCCAAAACGCGATGCGATCACATCAGGATGAAATTCCCGAATCACCCGCACCATGTCCGACAGCGGGATCTCGTGTCCTCCCCACTTCGAGAAAGTCTCTTCGGCGGTTTTGGAAAATCCGAAATCGGCCACTCGGGAAAAGCGCTGAGCCGATCCGTAATAATCGTCGGCGGACAGCAGTTCCAGCGTCCGCAGCACCCCCAGCACGTCGAACAGGTTGCTGCCCATCCGGTTCTGTCCGCCTTCACCGCGGTTCAACGTCATCAGAAGGGAAGTGATTCCCCGGCCACGCGATTCCAACGCCAGCAGGCTGCCATCCTCGTCGTCGGGATGTGCGTCCGTATACATAAATCGCCCGGTGGTGCGCAGCCGCAGCAGTTCGAGCTTCAGCCCAATCAAACCCTGATCCTGCGGAAGGGCATGCGGCGTGGCATCCGAACAACTTTGCGCTGACGCAGGTTTATCCGCGGCAAAGGTTGGAATGATAAGAAACAGCAGGCTGGTGAATACGAGGACGGACAACCACCAGGTCAGGTAAGCCAGTCGGGATCTAGGTCGCATTGCGATAGGAAGAACTTCTTTCTTTAGACGAGCGAAACCCTAAGAGGATACTAAATCTGCCCTGCCGACGCTTCGTAGGTGTCAACTTGCTGATTCTTCTTCCGCCCGGCAGAATCTAATCAACCTTTATGGGCGCCCGCACCTATCCTGCCATCCCGGTTAATTCTCCAGGCTACCGCTTTCCCGCCGGCCTTGAGCACAATCTTATATGGCGCGCCCTGCGCCGTGGACGGCCCGTTGATCCTCTCCCTTTCTTTCAGGAACTCGCGGCACGCTTCGGTCCCATCGCACACTACAAGATCGGCCGCCAGCATGTCGTTCTGCTCAATCATCCCGACTACATCCGCGAAATTCTGATCGTCCAGAACGACAATTTCATCAAGGAGCGCGTCGTACAGCGTTCGAGGCTGCTGCTCGGCGACGGCATGATCACCGCCGAAGGCGCCGAGCATCGCCGCCAGCGAGCTGCCGCCCAGCCCGCATTTCATCGACAGGCGATTCCCGGGTACGCGCAAACCATGGTGCGCCTCGCCTCTCAGGCGTGCGCCCGCTGGCAGCCCAGCCAACGATTCAACCTCGCGCTCGAGATGATGCACCTGACCCTCAACATCGTGGCCAGCACGTTATTTCGCACCGACTTGGGCGGCGAGGTCCACGAACTGGCGCGGGCTATTAACGACATCATGGGCCTCTACCACTTCATCATCCTTATGCCCGCCGCCGAATCGCTCGTCCATTTTCCGCTCCCAGGGGTCTTGAAATTCAAGCGGGCGCGCGCGCGGCTCGATGCCTTCGTGTACAGGATGATTGAGAATCACCGGTCTGTCGCGGACCACGATTCTCAGGACCTGCTCACCATGATGTTGCGCGCCACTTACGGAGATGATTTCCGTCTCGATCGTAGCCGCGACGCTCATCTTCGCGATGAAGTCATCACCATGTTCCTCGCGGGATATGAAACCGTTGCTAACGCGCTGGCCTGGACCTGGTTTTTGCTCGCGCAGAATCCCCATGCCGAAGCCCGCTTCCATCAAGAATTAGAGACCGTTCTCGCCGGCAGCCTGCCCACCTATGACGACCTTGCACGCCTGCGCTACACCGAAATGATTCTCTCTGAGTCGATGCGTTTGTATCCGCCGGCCTGGGTCATGGGTCGCCGCGCCTTGAAGGATTTTCAGCTCGGGTCCTATCGCCTACCCGCGGGCACCACAGTCTTGATGTCCCAGTTTGTGATGCACCGCAGCCCTGAGTTTTACCCCGACCCTTTGCGCTTCGATCCCGAACGTTTTTCACCGGAAAACAAGTCCGCACGCCCCAAGTTGACTTACTTTCCCTTCGGTGCCGGTGCCCGTCAATGCATTGGCGAATCGTTCGCCTGGATGGAAGCCGTCCTCGTGCTGGCGACCCTCGCGCAACGCTGGAAATTTCGGCTCGCCGGTCACACTCCCGTCCTCCCCGAGCCTCTCATTACTCTGCGCCCCAAACGTGGGTTGACCATGTTGGCAGAACCCAGAAATTAACCCTTTTTTCACTTGCTATGCCGATGCTTCGGCGTAAAATTGCCCGCGTCCTCGAGTCGCTCCCCCGCTCAGAACTCGAAGTTCAGCCGCGTTTCGCCTGTGTATCTGACGAATTTGGCCGCGTCCGCTAACTAAAAAGGGGTTTTGCGATGAGAGCCCAAAAAACGCTGTTGGTCGTGGACGATGGCAGCCAACTCAAGAACTGCAAGGCTGCGCTGGAGCACTCCGGATATGCTGTCTTAACCGCACGCAGTGCCCGCCAGGGTCTGAAGTTGATTTGCTCCACGCCCGTGGATGCTGTGGTCTTGGATTTCGCTACGATCCAGGCCTTGCAAGGTCAACTAATTGCTGCACAGATGCGTCAGCGAAATCCGCGCATGGCTATCCTCATGACCGGTACCGCCGGGGCGCTGCCTGAGAGCGCGCTTAATTTGGCGGATGGCTTTATCGATAATCGCAATCGCCCCGAATTTCTTGCCATGGCGATTGACCGGTTACTGCGCCGGGATCGGCGCGTACCTGCGGCTTAAAACCGGCTCCTGGGAATTGGAGTGCTTACACACTACAGCGGGAGTGGGGCTTGCCGTCCTTCACCGAGGCTAAGCTGCCGCCGCGCGTTCCGCCATCGGTTCCGGTCGTGGTTTCGCCCGGAAAAAGATGGGACGGTGGAAGCGCTTCATGCAATGGGAGCAACGCACGGGCCGAAATAGCAGCAGGGGAAGAACGCGCATTTCGGCAAATCCCTTTGGCCGGGACGTGTACAACTCGGTACTATAGCAGCGCGGACACCCGAACAGAATTGACCGGTACTTCATACTTACACCCCATGCGGCGCGCCGTCAGCCGCAATCGCATGAGCGTAGGTCGGTTTTGGCCCCTTGTCAAGACATAACCCTCATACGACATAAATGAACGCCCTGCATTCTGGCATAATAGAAACGTTCTGCTATGAACCGTAAGTCTCTGCTTCTTTTGCTCTTAAGCTGCTTCGCGTTCCTGGCCGTCTCTTCGCCGGAACAGCGCACGCTTACCGACGCTAACGCTATTACCTCCGCCGCCAATCCCAAAGCCGTCCCCGTTCCCATTGACGACCTCTTTTACACCAGAACGGTCAACGGTGGTGCCTGGTCTCCCGACGGCCAGCGAGTCGTCTTTACCACTAACCTCACCGGACGGCCCAACCTGTGGGTTGTCGCGGCGAGTGGAGGCTGGCCCATTCAGCTTAGCCAATCGGATGACCGCCAATACGACGGCCTGTGGTCGCCCGATGGCCACTGGATCCTTTACCAGCAAGACAAGGCCGGCAATGAAATGTACGATCTGTTTGCGATTCCTGCCGAAGGCGGCACTCCCGTCAACCTGACCAACACGCCTGACATTTCCGAGACCGGTGCTCGCTTTTCACCGGATGGCAAGGCGGTCGCATTCCAGATCAAGCCCAAGGTTTCGCCGACCGGCGACATCGCCCTCATCGATTGGCAAACCCGCAAGGTTCGCAAGTTAACCGAGGAGACCGACAAGAATTTCAGTTGGTACGCCCCGGTCTGGAGCTCCGACGGACAAACAATCTATGCCTCCCGCGTGAGGGTGGATTTCGCCGATGCCGACATCTTCGCCATCGATGTTGCCAACGGGCAGAAGCAGAAACTGACCGCGCACCAGGGAGATGTCACTGAAGTACTGAGCGATATTTCGCCCGACGGGCGCACTCTCCTTCTCACTTCCAATCAGAAAGGCGGATTCAACAACGTTGCTCTGCTGGACGTCGCGTCGAAGAAACTCAGTTGGGTGACGGATCTTAAGTGGGAAGCTTCAGCAGGCGATTTTTCTCCCGACGGAAGGTCTTTCACCTACACCGTTAACGAAGATGGTCGCACCGATACCTTTATCGCTAACGCTAAGACTCTTCGGTCGGAAAAGATCGATATTCCTGCCGGCTTGAATGTGCCGACGGGAAATCCGCGGGCGTGGTCTCCCAACAGCCGCGAACTACTGATGTCCCACCAGAGTTCTCAGCAGCCCGGCGACCGCTGGGTGTACGACGTCGCCACGCGCAAGGCCCGGCAGCTTACGTTTTCCGCCATCGCTGCGCTCAATCCTTCCGATCTGCCCGCCTCTCAACTCGTGCACTACAAGAGCTTCGATGGGCAGATCATCAGCGCATTTCTCTGGATGCCGTTTAACCTGAAGCGTGATGGGAGCAATCCGGGAATTGTGCTGCCGCATGGTGGCCCCACCGGCCAAACCGAGGATAATTTCAGCCGTACGGCCCAGGCCCTGGCAACGCGCGGCTTCGTTTGTATCGCTCCCAATGTCCGCGGATCCACGGGATATGGCCTTGCATTCCAAAAAGCCAACACCAAAGATCTCGGTGGTGGCGACCTGCAGGACGAAGTTTTCGCCGCCCATTTCCTCGCCGATACCGGATACGTGAATCCGCACAAGATCGGCATCACCGGCGGCTCCTATGGCGGCTACATGACGCTGATGGCGGTGGGTAAGACGCCCGACGTGTGGGCCGCAGGCGTCGAGGAATATGGAATCGTCAACTGGCTCACGATGCTGCAGCATGAAGATCCACTCCTGCAGCAATATGAAAAATCTCTTCTCGGCGATCCGGAAAAGGACCGTGTGGTTTATGAGAACGCGTCGCCCTTGAAGTACCTGTCGGACGTCAAGGCCCCGTTGCTCGTGTTGCAAGGTGACAACGACATTCGTGTTCCCAAGGAAGAGGCTGAGCAGGTTGTGAACACGCTCAAGCAGCAGGGCAAGATCGTGGACGCGCACTTTTATCCCAACGAAGGCCACGGTTTTGTGAAGCGGGAAAATCAGATCGACGCCATTCAGCGCACCGTGGATTGGTTCACTCACTACCTCAAAGGTATCGGCCGCTAGCGTCCCCGGCCAGGGAACAACTGTGGCACTCGCAAAGAACTAGTCCTTCACGCGCTAAGCGCTGATTGCCAATTCCTGATGCCGTCTTTTCTTGCGATGCTGTCTTCTTTTGCGAGACTCTTCCCGCCATTAGTGTCTTGTTCTTGTATTCTCTGTGCACTCTGTGTCCTCTGTGGTGGTCCGTTTCAGTGAGGTCTGCGTTCACCGCTCACATCCATACGTGACGCAGATCACTGTGGGCTGGGTCGTACTACCAGCAGAATGCGCCAATCTTCGTCGGTTCTGGCGCTCCCAGAAGAATCGAGGTCCGGTCGTGAGTAGCCCGTCACGCAAGCCCTTACCCGTTGTCTTACCGGAAACAAACATTTCCTCCTCCCCCGTCTCCACCCTTGCACCTAAACCGTCTCAGAACACTCATCAGATCGAATGGGACCGGGTGGCCGCCAAGCAGGAATTTAAAGACCTGATGGCGACCAAGAAAATGTTCATCGTCCCGGCGTTCGTATTTTTTGTTGTGTATTACTTCGCTCTTCCCATTCTCGTGGGCTACGCCCCCTCCTTCATGGATACGAAAGTGTGGGGCCCCGTGAACCTCGCTTATTTCTTTGCTCTTTCGCAATTCTTCATGGCCTGGATCATCGCCTTCCTCTACGTCAAAGCGGCGAATGGTTTCGACAAGCTCGCCAAGGACATCATCGACAACCTGTCGCAAGACAGCGCGGCCAAGTTGGCCAATTCGCGCGGAGGCAACTGATCTTATGTCCACACCACTGCTGATGTTCGTAGTCTTCATCGCCATCACGCTGGGCATCACTTACTGGGCTTCCCGTCGCTCGCGTGGCTCCAGCGCTTACTTTGCCGCCAATCGCCGTATCACCGGTTGGCAGAACGGTATCGCGGTCGCCGGAGACTACATGAGCGCCGCGTCCTTTCTCGGCATCGCCGGCATCATCGCCTTTCAGGGCTATGACGGATTTCTCTTCTCCGTGGGCTGGCTGGTCGCTTACCTGACCGTACTGCTGGTGGTCGCCGAGCCTCTGCGCAACGCCGGCAAATACACCATGGCCGATGTGCTCGCCTATCGCCTTCGCCCCCGCCCGGTGCGTGCCATGGCCGCCTTGAGCACCCTCACCGTCAGCACCTTTTACATGATTGCCCAAATGGTCGGCGCGGGCGCTTTGGTCGCGCTGCTGCTGCGGGGCTCGGGGATCAGTTACCACACAGCCGTGGTCGGCGTTGGCATCCTGATGATCGTTTACGTGGTGTTTGGCGGGATGCTGGCTACTACCTGGGTGCAGATCATCAAGGCAATCCTGCTGATGAGCGGCACCATCCTGCTGAGCATCCTGGTGATGGCGCACTTCCATTTCAGCTTTGGCGATTTCTTCAATGCCATCAGCCACGTGTCGTATCACGACAAGGGGCAACTCGTGGTCAAGGATTTCCTGCAGCCCGGGCTGCGCTACAAACCTCCGTACGGCCCGCTGGATCTCATCTCTCTTGGCTTGGCCCTGATCTTCGGCACTGCCGGCCTACCTCACATCCTGGTCCGGTTCTATACCGTTCCCGATGCCAAAACTGCGCGCATGAGCGTGGTGTGGGCCATGATCCTGATCGGCGCGTTCTACATCATGACGACTTTCCTGGGTTTTGGCGCCGCCACGATTGTGGGTCCTGACTTCATTAAAACCCATGGTGGAACAAACATGAGTGGGCCCTTGCTGGCGCAAAATCTGGCCGGCGACGTGTTCTTTGCCTTCATCTCCTCCATCGCCTTTGCCACGATTCTGGCAGTGGTGGCGGGTCTGACCATCAGTGCCTCCACTTCGTTTGCTCACGACTTCTGGACCAACGTCGTCCACAAGGGAACAGAGCGCCGCCCCGGCGAAGAAGTCCTTGTCGCGCGCATTTCCGCCTTCGTAGTGGGAGCCGTTGCCATCGCCATTGCCATCCTGCTTGGTCCCACCGCAAACGTTGCATTCCTTGTTGCCTTGGCTTTTGCCGTCGCAGCTTCGGCCAACTTGCCGGTCATCGTGCTCTCGATCTTTTGGCGTCGTTTCAACACTGCAGGCGCGGTCGCCGGTCTTGCGACCGGGCTACTCGCCTCGATTGGCCTGATCCTCGTCAGCCCCAGCCTCATGGGTATCGATCCGCCTACCGTAACCGGCACTGCCCGACATCTTTTTCAGGCCAAACCCTGGTTTCCCCTGGAAAATCCCGGCATTCTCAGCATCCCGCTCGGTTTCGTCGGCGCTTTCCTCGGCACTTTGTTCTCCCACGAGCCTCAGGCAGCAGTAAAATTCAACGAGCTTTTGGTGCGCTCCAATACCGGCCTGGGATCAGAGAAGGCGACGGCCCATTAAAAATGAGCACACCTACAACATCTGCGAGGAGAACAAATCCGATGGCCGAGAAAGCGACAGCTGTTCCGCAAAGCACCAACATCGATTCCATCCTGCAGGAGCAGAGGAGTTTTCCACCGCCGCCGGAGTTCAGCCGCCAGGCCCACATCAAGAGCTTGGAAGAGTACGAACGTATTTACAAGGAATCGGTGGAGAATCCTGAGAAGTTCTGGGCCGGCATTGCCCGCGAGCTGCACTGGTTCAAACCTTGGGACAAGGTGCTCGAGTGGAACGCTCCGTGGGCAAAGTGGTTCGTCGGCGGGCAGATCAACATGTCGTACAACTGCCTCGACCGTCACGTGCAGACCGCACGCAAGAACAAGGCCGCTATCGTTTGGGAGTCCGAATCCGGCGAAGTCCGCACCTTCACCTACCAGCAGTTGCTCACCGAAGTGCAGAAATTCGCGAACGCCCTCAAGTCGCTGGGCATTAAGAAGGGTGATCGGGTGGCGATCTACATGGGCATGACGCCCGAGCTCCCCATTGCCATGCTGGCCTGCGCCCGCATCGGCGCGCCTCACTCCATCGTGTTCGGTGGTTTTTCCGCCAACGCGCTCATTGACCGCATTCACGACTCGGAAGCGGTCGCGGTCATCACTCAGGACGGCTCTTACCGCCGCGGCACCGAAGTGAAGCTTTATCCCGCCGTGGAAGAAGCGCTGACCCAGTGCCCGTCAGTGAAGAGCGTCGTCATATACAAACGCACCGGCACTCCCATCAATTTCAAGCACGGCCGCGATCACTGGTGGCACGACGTGATGGAGAAAGCTTCTGCGGATTGTCCCGCCGAGCCCCTCGATGCCGAGCATCCGCTCTACATTCTTTACACCTCAGGCACGACGGGTAAGCCCAAGGGCGTGGTGCACACCACCGGCGGCTATTCCGTCGCCACCTACATCACCACCAAATGGGTCTTCGATCTGAAAGAGGAAGACACCTACTGGTGCACCGCCGATATCGGCTGGGTTACCGGGCACAGCTATATCGTGTACGGTCCGCTGCAGAATGGCGCTACCAGCTTCATGTACGAAGGCGCCCCCAATTTCCCTGAGCCGGACCGTTTCTGGAGCATCATTGACCGTCACCAGGTGAACGTCTTTTATACCGCGCCTACCGCGATTCGCACTTTCATCAAGTGGGGCGACGAGTGGCCTCGGCGTCACAAGCTCTCCAGCCTGCGCCTGCTCGGAACCGTCGGTGAGCCGATTAATCCCGAAGCCTGGATGTGGTACCGCGAAATTATCGGCCACAACAAATGTCCCATCGTGGATACCTGGTGGCAGACCGAAACCGGCCAGATCATGATTACCCCGTTGCCCGGCGCGATTGCCACCAAACCCGGTTCCGCTACCAAGCCCTTCCCCGGAATCGTCCCCGATGTTGTCACCATGGACGGCGATCCCGTGCCCCTGGGTTCCGGCGGCTTTCTCATTATCCGGAAGCCTTGGCCCGGCATGCTGCGCACCATCTATGGAGATCCTGACCGTTATGTCCACCAGTACTGGTCGCAGATTCCCGGCAACTACTTCACCGGTGACGGCGCCCGCAAGGACAAAGACGGCTACTTCTGGATCATGGGTCGCGTGGACGATGTGATCAACGTCTCCGGTCATCGCCTCAGCACCATGGAAATTGAGTCTGCCCTGGTCGCGCACGATAAAGTCGCCGAAGCCGCCTGTGTCGGCCGCCCCGACGATTTGAAAGGCCAAGCCGTCGTTGCCTTCGTCACCCTGGAACAGGGGAACCAGCCTACCAAGGAATTGAAAGAAGAGTTGCGCACATGGGTCGCAAAAGAAATCGGGGCCCTGGCTAAGCCGGATGACATTCGCTTCAGCGACGTGCTGCCCAAAACGCGCAGCGGAAAAATCATGCGGCGTCTTTTGCGCGAACTGGCTACCAGCGGCGAGGTCAAGGGCGACGTCACCACGCTCGAAGACCTGGGCGTAATCGCCAAGCTGCGCGCGGAAGACGAGAGTTAAAACTCAACCCGCACGCAGAGAAGCAGACGGCTTGGGAGCGCGCGACTCGAGCTTTCGGAAGGGCAGGGCTTTAGCCCTGCCGCAAGAATCGCGTCACGAGCGGCTTTAGCCGCTGAGGGTCGCCTTCAATGTGACACAAGGAGCCACCATGTCCAGCCCCGCTAAGGTCGCCGATGCCAACATTTCCAACCTGCTCGCGATTGATCAGGAATACCCCTCACCCACCATCGTCGCGAACAACGCCATCCAGCAGGACTGGCGCGGCGAATACCAACGCTCCATCGCCGATCCCGACAAATTCTGGGGAGAGTACGCCTCCCGTTTCGAATGGTCGAAGCCGTGGACCAAGGTCCTCAACTGGGACGGCGTTCATCACCAATGGTTTGTTGGCGGCAAGACCAATATCACCTTCAATGCGCTTGACCGCCATGCCAACTCCGACCGTGCCAATCGCGCCGCCTTCATCTGGCTGGGCGAGGACGGTAGTGAGCGCATCGTCACCTACAAACAACTTCACCGCATCGTCTGCCGTTTTGCTAATGGTTTGAAGTCGCTGGGTGTCAAGAAGGGCGACCGCGTCGTCATCTATATGCCGCTTACCATCGAAGGCGTGGTCTCCATGCTGGCTTGCGCCCGCATCGGAGCCATCCACTCGGTGGTGTACGCCGGGCTGGGACACACCGCCCTTCGCGAACGCATCGAGGACGCGCAGGCGAAGGTGGTCATTGCCGGCGACGTCGGCTTCCGCCGCGGCAAGATCGTTCCCCTCAAATCCATTCTTGATGAGGCCATCGACACCCTCGATTTCGTGGAGAAAGTCGTCGTGTATTCGCGGCGAGCAACCGAAAGCGCCAGCGCTCGGGAAATTGATTTCTACGATTTGATGAAATTTCCTCCGCATTGTGACGCCGAGGAAATGGACGCCGAGGATCCTCTCTTCCTCCTCTACACCTCCGGTTCCACGGGAAAGCCGAAGGGCGTGGTGCACGTACACGGCGGCTACATGGTGGGCACTACTTATCATCTTGAAAACTACTATGACGTGGGTGATCGGGATATTTTCTGGTGCACCTCGGATATCGGCTGGATTGTGGGCCATTCCTACATCGTTTACGCTCCGCTCTGCGCCGGCGCGACCACATTGTTCCGCGAAGGTGCCATCGATTTTCCCGACCCCGCCATCGCCTGGGACATCGTCGAACGCTACGGCGTGACCAAGATGTTTACCGCGCCCACGGCTCTTCGCATGTTCATGCGCTACGGCGAAAAACTTCCCCAGGCGCACCACATCAGCAGCCTGCGCGTAATCGCTTGCGCCGGCGAGCCGCTCAATCCCGAGGCTTGGCGATGGGCACAGACTTATCTCGCCGGCGATGGTAAGTGGGGCTACGTCATCGATAACTGGTGGCAAACTGAATTGGGAGGCCCGGCTCTCGGTACGCCTCCGGCCGCCGCCATGCGGCCTGGCAAAGCCGGAATGCCTCTGCCCGGCACTGAATTCGATGTTGTGGACGAGGAAGGGAACTCGACCCCGCCCGGAGTAGGCGGACGGCTGGTGATGAAGCGTCCCTTTCCCTGCATGTTGCGCACGGTGTGGAACAACGCGCCGCGTTACGAGCGCGACTGGCAGCAGGTCCCCGGCTGTTACATCACCGGTGATGTGGCGCTGAAGGATAAAGACGGCTACTTCACGGTCCTCGGTCGCGCCGACGACGTGCTCAATGTCGCCGGCCACCGCATCGGCACGGCTGAAGTTGAGAGTGCTCTCGTGTCCCACCCCGCCGTAGCCGAGGCCGCGGCGATCGGGATCCCGGATCCGTTGAAGGGTGAATGCATCAAGGTGTTCGTGCAGACGCGCGCCGACCATACTCCGTCGGAAGCCTTGGCCAATGCCTTGATCGAACACGTGCGCCGCGAACTCGGGCCCATTGCGACTCCCTCTGCACTTGAATTTGTCGCCGGTTTACCCAAAACTCGCTCGGGAAAAATTCTGCGTCGTTTCCTAAAGGCAAAGGAGACTGGCGCCGATGTCGGCGACGTCTCCACTATGGAAGGATAGTTTTTTTAGACCACAGATTGCAGACAAAATGAAAGCCGCGATCACTCGCGGCTTTTTTGTTTTTTGGATGACCCGATGTCCCGATCATCCGATGATCAGTGTCTTCCGTGACCGCCACCACCGCTGCGGCCACCACCTCGACCGTTGTGGCCTCGTCCGCCTCCACCGCCGCGATGTCCGCCACGACCTCCGCGCCCTCCGCGATCACGATCCGGAC